>OBYC01000472.1_pt1 | contig 33269 bp, 38 predicted proteins | sample 1550651 | NCBI WGS metagenome assembly OBYC01 (sample SAMEA2580181, study PRJEB22360) | human gut metagenome | biome: human gut; feature: human-associated habitat; material: faeces | place: Denmark | collected 2008/2010
TTCACCGGGATGACGTCGGCGCGTACGGCCCCGCCCGTTCACGCGTGCTGGAGCCGGGCATGGTGTTAACCGTGGAGCCAGGCCTGTATATCGCGCCGGATGCCGACGTGCCTGAGGAGTACCGCGGGATTGGCATTCGTATTGAAGATGACATCGTTATTACCGAAACCGGTAACGAAAACCTGACCGCGAGCGTCGTGAAAAACGCTGACGATATCGAGGCGCTGATGGCAGCGGCACGCGCATGAGCGTGATTATCGTTGGCGGCGGCATGACCGGGGCCACGCTGGCGCTGGCCATTTCGCATTTGACGAAGGGGCAGCTTGCGGTGCACCTGGTGGAAGCCGTCGCGCCGCAGGCAAAGAATCATCCCGGTTTTGATTCCCGCGCTATTGCCCTGGCGCAGGGCACCTGCCAGCAGCTGTCCCGTATTGGCATCTGGCAGGCCATCGCCGATTGCGCGACGGCAATTGAAACCGTTCACGTAAGCGATCGCGGCCATGCTGGCTTTGTCACGCTGGACGCGCAGGATTACCGCATTGACGCGCTGGGTCAGGTTGTTGAGCTGCACGACGTCGGATTGCGTCTGTTCCGTCTGCTCCAGGATGCGCCGGGCGTCACGCTGCATTGTCCGGCGCGCGTGGCCGGCGTGAGCCGCAGCGAGGAGTCGGTCAGCGTAACGCTGGAAAACGGCACCGTGCTTGAAGGCCAGCTTCTGGTCGCCGCGGACGGCTCGCGTTCATCGCTCGGCGCCCAGTGCGGCGTGGAGTGGCGCCAGCAGCCGTACGGCCAGGTGGCGGTCATTGCCAACGTCTCTACCGCAGCAGAACACCACGGCAGGGCGTTTGAACGCTTTACGCAGCATGGCCCGCTGGCAATGCTGCCGATGTCGGACGGGCGCTGTTCGCTGGTCTGGTGCCATCCGCAGGATAAGGCCGAAGAGGTTAAAGCCTGGTCCGACGAACGTTTTTGTTCCGAGCTGCAGAAAGCCTTTGGCTGGCGGCTGGGGCGTATTACCCATGCGGGGAAACGTGCGGTCTATCCGCTGTCGTTAACCACCGCATCGCAATCTGTTTCTCACCGCGTGGCGCTGGTCGGCAACGCCGCGCAGACATTACATCCGATTGCCGGACAAGGGTTCAACCTTGGCCTGCGTGATGTCATGAGCCTGGCGGAAACCCTTGCTCAGGCGTGGGGTGAGCAAAAAGACTGTGGCGCATACCCGGTGCTAAGCCATTACCAGAAGCGACGTCAGGCCGATAAAGAGGCGACAATCGGCGTTACCGACGGCTTAGTCCATCTCTTTGCCAATCGCTGGGCGCCGCTGGTTGCGGGTCGCAACCTCGGGCTGATGGCGATGGAATTATTCATTCCGGCACGTGACGTGCTGGCGCAGCGGACTCTTGGTTGGGTCGCGCGTTAAGGAGTTATCACCGTGCAAAATGTTGATGTCGCCATCGTTGGCGGCGGTATGGTCGGACTGGCGCTGGCCTGCGGTTTACAGGGCAGCGGCCTGCGCGTGGCGGTGCTGGAGCAAAAGCAGCCTCAGCCCGTTGCGCCAGATGCTCCGCCGGAACTCCGCGTCTCGGCGATCAATGCCGCCAGCGAGAAATTGCTGACGCACCTTGGCGTCTGGGCAGATATTGTGGCGCAGCGCGCCAGCTGCTATTACGGCATGGAAGTGTGGGATAAAGACAGCTTTGGTCATATTGCTTTTGATGATGAAAGCATGGGCTATAGCCATCTGGGCCATATCATCGAAAACGCGGTGATCCACCACGCGCTGTGGCAGAAAGCACAGCAGTGCAGTGACGTGACCCTGATTGCGCCTGCGCAGATCCAGCAGGTGGCATGGGGCGAAAACGAGGCGTTTATCACCCTGCAGAGCGGCGACATGCTGACCGCGCGTCTGGTGGTCGGTGCTGACGGTGCGAACTCCTGGCTGCGTAATAAAGCCGACATCCCGCTTACCTTCTGGGACTATCGTCATGATGCTCTGGTGGCAACGATCCGAACAGAGGAGCCGCACGGCGGCGTGGCGCGCCAGATTTTCCACAACGACGGCATTCTGGCATTCCTGCCGCTTGCCGATCCGCACCTGTGCTCGATTGTCTGGTCCCTGGTGCCTGAAAAAGCCCGGCAGATGCATGAGGCGGCGCCTGACGCCTTTAACCAGGCGCTGTGCATGGCGTTTGATAACCGCCTTGGCTTATGCGCCCTTGAAAGCGAGCGGCAGGTGTTCCCGTTAACCGGCCGCTACGCGCGTCAGTTTGCGGCGCACCGTCTGGCACTGGTCGGTGATGCGGCGCATACCATTCATCCGCTGGCCGGGCAGGGCGTCAACCTTGGCTTTATGGACGCGGCGGAGCTGGTTGAGGAACTGTGTCGCCTGCACCGCGAAGGCAAAGATATCGGTCAGCATCTGTACCTGCGTCGCTACGAGCGTAGCCGCAAGCACAGTGCGGCGATGATGCTGGCGGGCATGCAGGGCTTCCGCGAGCTGTTTGCCGGCGCGAATCCGGCGAAAAAACTGCTGCGCGATATTGGTCTTAAACTGGCTGATACGCTTCCTGGCGTCAAACCTCAACTTCTTCGCCAGGCGATGGGTCTTAACGATCTTCCCGACTGGTTACGCTAATCTCGATCCCCGTCACACTTTATTTTCCCGGCCTCTGCGCCGGGGAAATTCCCTCGTTTGAAATATTCTAATTTCACGTCATTTTTCGCATTAGAAAATCTAATCTTCGATATTTTATGTTACGGAAATTCGGCCCGTTTTTCCGCACGAAATATCACCATGTGCTAAATCCTGTTAGATCATTGTTAATTTTGTGCGGGGTTAATCGCATTTTTCCAGTGAATAACTCTGTAGGCTTTTTAGCGTTTTTTGGTCATAAGCTAATGTGATGACCCGTTTTACCTTATGGTTAACCGCTGGTTTAGGTGGTAAGTTCTGGTAAAAGAGAACGTTTGCGTCGGCGCCAGGTAACGGGGCCGACACCGGGTTTCACGGTGAATTTTTCAACGAGGACAAGATGGCTCAACAGACTCCTTTGTACGAACAACACGTGTTATGCGGCGCCCGCATGGTGGACTTCCATGGCTGGATGATGCCGCTGCACTACGGCTCGCAGATTGATGAGCACCACGCGGTGCGCACCGATGCCGGTATGTTCGACGTGTCCCACATGACGATTGTCGATCTGCGCGGCAGCCGCACCCGGGAGTTTTTGCGTTATCTGCTGGCAAATGACGTCGCCAAACTGAAGACGCCGGGTAAAGCGCTCTACACCGGCATGCTGAATGCCTCGGGCGGCGTGATTGATGACCTTATCGTCTACTACTTCACTGAAGATTTCTTCCGCCTCGTTGTCAACTCCGCCACCCGCGAAAAAGACCTCTCCTGGATCACCCAACACGCCGAACCTTATGCCATCGACATCACCGTCCGTGACGACCTGTCGCTGATCGCCGTACAGGGGCCGAACGCGCAGGCGAAAGCCGCGTCTCTGTTTAACGACGAGCAACGCAAAGCAACCGAAGGCATGAAGCCGTTCTTCGGCGTGCAGGCGGGCGATCTGTTTATCGCCACCACCGGCTACACCGGTGAAGCGGGCTACGAAATTGCCATGCCGAACGAGAAGGCCGCTGATTTCTGGCGTGCGCTGGTGGAAGCGGGCGTGAAGCCTGCGGGTCTGGGCGCGCGCGATACGCTGCGTCTGGAAGCGGGGATGAACCTCTACGGTCAGGAGATGGACGAAGGCGTCTCTCCGCTGGCCGCCAATATGGGCTGGACCATCGCGTGGGAACCGGCTGACCGTGACTTTATTGGTCGTGAAGCGCTGGAGATGCAGCGTGAGAAGGGCACTGAACAGCTGGTGGGTCTGGTGATGACCGAGAAGGGCGTGCTGCGCGGTGAACTGCCGGTGCGCTTTACCGATGCTGACGGCAATCCTCGCGAAGGCGTGATCACCAGCGGTACCTTCTCCCCGACGCTGGGCTACAGTATTGCACTGGCACGCGTGCCGGCGGGTATTGGCGAAACGGCGGTGGTGCAAATCCGCAACCGCGAAATGCCGGTCAACGTAACCAAACCGATTTTTGTTCGCGCCGGTAAGCCGGTCGCCTAATCATTTTTATCAGGAGAACTTCAATGAGCAATGTGCCAGCAGAACTGAAATACAGCAAAGAACACGAGTGGCTGCGCAAAGAGGCGGACGGCACTTACACCGTAGGGATCACCGAGCACGCGCAAGAGCTGCTGGGCGACATGGTGTTTGTTGACCTCCCTGACGTGGGCACGACCGTTAGCGCGGGCGACGACTGCGCCGTGGCGGAGTCCGTTAAAGCGGCATCTGACATCTATGCTCCTGTGAGCGGCGAAATCGTTGCCGTCAACGACGCGCTGAGCGATTCGCCAGAGCTGGTGAACAGCGAGCCTTATGAAGGCGGCTGGATCTTCAAGATCAAAGCCAGCGACGAATCTCAGGTTGCCGCGCTGCTGGATGCGACCGCGTACGAAGCACTGTTAGAAGACGAGTAATCGTTTATCCCCCTCTCCTTTCGGGAGAGGGCAGGGGCGAGGGTGCCCATCTTCCCCTCGCCCTAACCCTCTCCCAGAGGGAGAGGGAACTTAAATTCACTGCACGTTTCAGGAACCATCGCTCATGACACAGACTTTAAGCCAGCTTGAAAACCGTGGCGCCTTCATTGAACGTCACATTGGGCCGGATGCTCAGCAACAGCAGGAGATGCTGAAGACAGTTGGCGCGGATTCATTAAACGCACTGATCGGCCAGATTGTGCCAAAAGACATCCAGCTTGCCACGCCGCCTCAGGTGGGGCAAGCCACCACGGAATTCGCCGCGCTGGCGGAGCTGAAGGCTATCGCAGGCCTGAACAAGCGCTATAAGTCTTACATTGGCATGGGCTACACCAACGTGCAGTTGCCGCCGGTTATCCTGCGCAACATGCTGGAAAACCCGGGCTGGTACACCGCCTACACTCCGTATCAGCCGGAAGTCTCCCAGGGCCGTCTGGAAGCGCTGCTGAACTTCCAGCAGGTGACGCTGGATCTGACCGGTATGGATATTGCCTCCGCGTCTCTGCTGGATGAAGCGACCGCCGCCGCCGAAGCGATGGCGATGGCTAAGCGCGTGAGCAAGCTGAAAAATGCCAACCGCTTCTTCGTCGCGGCGGACGTGCATCCGCAGACGCTGGACGTGGTGCGCACCCGTGCGGAAACCTTCGGCTTTGACGTGATCGTCGACGACGCCGACAAAGTGCTGGATCACCAGGACGTCTTCGGCGTACTACTTCAGCAGGTAGGCACCACCGGTGAAGTTCACGACTACGGCGCGCTGATTGTCGAGCTGAAATCCCGCAAAGTGGTTGTCAGCGTTGCCGCCGACTTTATGGCGCTGGTGCTGCTGACGGCACCGGGCAAACAGGGCGCGGATATTGTCTTTGGTTCAGCGCAACGCTTCGGTGTGCCGATGGGCTACGGCGGCCCGCACGCGGCGTTCTTCGGCGCGAAAGATGAATTCAAACGCTCCATGCCCGGCCGTATTATCGGCGTCTCAAAAGACGCTGCCGGTAACACCGCGCTGCGCATGGCGATGCAGACCCGCGAGCAGCACATCCGCCGCGAGAAAGCGAACTCCAACATCTGTACCTCACAGGTGCTGCTGGCAAACATCGCCAGCCTGTACGCCGTGTTCCACGGCCCGGCTGGTCTGAAGCGCATTGCCAGCCGCATTCACCGCCTGGCCGATATTCTGGCCTGCGGCCTGCAGCAGAAAGGCCTTAAGCTGCGCCACGCTCACTACTTCGACACCCTGTGTGTGGAAGTTGCGGACAAAGCGGCCGTGCTGGCGCGCGCGAATGCAGCAGAGATCAACCTGCGCAGCGACATCCACAACGCCGTCGGCATTACGCTGGATGAAAGCACCACCCGCGACGATATCCTGAACCTGTTCAGCGTGTTGCTGGGTGACGCGCACGGTCTGGACATTGACGCACTCGACAAAGAGATCGCGCTCGACAGCCGCTCCATTCAGGAAAGCATGCTGCGTAATGATGCGATCCTGACGCATCCGGTGTTTAACCGCTATCACAGCGAAACCGAGATGATGCGCTATATGCACTCTCTGGAGCGCAAGGATCTGGCGCTGAACCAGGCGATGATCCCGCTGGGCTCCTGCACCATGAAGCTGAACGCCGCGGCGGAGATGATCCCGATCACCTGGCCTGAATTCTCCGAGCTGCACCCGTTCTGCCCGCAAGAGCAGGCGGAAGGTTATCATATGATGATCAACCAGCTTTCCGACTGGCTGGTGAAGCTGACCGGTTATGACGCGCTCTGCATGCAGCCAAACTCCGGCGCGCAGGGCGAATACGCGGGCCTGCTGGCGATCCGTCACTATCACGAAAGCCGCAACGAAGGTCACCGCGATATCTGCCTGATCCCAAGCTCTGCCCACGGTACCAACCCGGCCTCTGCCCAGATGGCAGGCATGGAAGTGGTGGTGGTGGCGTGTGATAAAAACGGCAACATCGATCTGGCCGACCTGCGCGCGAAAGCCGAGCAGGCGGGCGACAAGCTCTCCTGCATCATGGTGACCTACCCGTCTACCCACGGCGTGTACGAAGAGACTATCCGTGAAGTGTGCGAAGTGGTGCACCAGTTCGGCGGTCAGGTTTACCTCGACGGCGCGAACATGAACGCTCAGGTGGGCATTACCTCTCCGGGCTTTATCGGCGCGGATGTGTCGCACCTGAACCTGCACAAAACCTTCTGCATCCCTCACGGCGGTGGCGGCCCGGGCATGGGTCCTATCGGCGTGAAAGCGCACCTGGCGCCGTTTGTCCCAGGCCACAGCGTTGTGCAGATTGAAGGCATGCTGACTCGTCAGGGCGCGGTCTCTGCGGCACCGTTCGGTAGCGCCTCTATCCTGCCAATCAGCTGGATGTACATCCGCATGATGGGCGCGGAAGGGCTGAAGCAGGCGAGCCAGGTGGCGATCCTCAACGCCAACTATATTGCGACTCGCCTGAAGTCCGCCTTCCCGGTGCTCTATACCGGCCGCGACGGTCGCGTGGCGCACGAGTGCATCCTCGATATTCGTCCGCTGAAAGAGCAAACCGGCATTAGCGAGCTGGATATCGCCAAGCGTCTGATCGACTACGGCTTCCATGCGCCAACCATGTCGTTCCCGGTTGCGGGTACGCTGATGGTTGAGCCGACCGAGTCTGAAAGCAAGGCCGAGCTGGACCGCTTTATCGACGCGATGCTGGCCATCCGCATGGAGATCGACCGCGTGCAGGACGGCGAATGGACGCTGGAAGATAACCCGCTGGTCAACGCTCCGCATACCCAGCATGAGATGGTCTCCGAGTGGAACCACGGCTATTCCCGCGAGCTGGCCGTCTTCCCGGCAGGCGTGGCAAACAAATACTGGCCGACCGTGAAGCGTCTTGATGACGTCTACGGCGACCGTAACCTGTTCTGCTCCTGCGTGCCGATGAGCGAATACCAGTAATATTGTTGGTGTAGTAACGTAGGCCGGGTAAGGCGAAGCCGCCACCCGGCTTTTTTATTGGGAGAAGAAAATGGCAATAGCACTGGTCACCGGCGCCAGCCGGGGCATTGGGAAAGCCACCGCGCTGCAGCTGGCGCGCGAAGGCTACACCGTGGCGGTGAACTATCATCACAACATTAAAGCCGCGACGGACGTGATCAACCAGATCGTTGAAGCGGGCGGTAAAGCCTTTGCCGTCCGCGCAGATATCAGTGATGAAGCCCAGGTGCTGGCGATGTTTGACAGCCTCGATCGTGAAGGCGAGCCGCTTCGTGCGCTGGTCAATAATGCGGGCATTCTGTTTGAGCAATCCACTATCGAGAACCTCTCCGCTGAGCGCATTAACCGCGTCCTGGCGACCAACGTCACGGGCTACTTTCTCTGCTGCCGGGAAGCGGTAAAACGCATGTCCTTCAGGCATGGCGGCAAGGGCGGGGGGATAGTGAATGTCTCTTCCGCAGCGTCGCGTCTGGGGGCGCCGGGTGAATATGTGGATTATGCCGCGTCCAAGGGGGCGGTGGATTCGCTGACAACCGGGCTATCGCTGGAAGTGGCGGCGCAGGGTATTCGCGTCAACTGCGTACGTCCGGGTCTGATTTATACGGATATTCATGCGTCCGGCGGAGAGCCGGGGAGGGTGGATCGCGTGAAATCGTTGCTGCCGATGCAGCGTGGCGGCCAGCCGGAAGAGGTGGCGCAGGCGATTGTCTGGCTGCTGAGCGAGAAGGCGTCGTACGTAACGGGCAGTTTTATTGAGTTGGCTGGCGGGAAATAAGCCCCTCACCCTAACCCTCTCCCAAAGGGGAGAGGGGATCAATCGTAGCGCCGCCCGGCGTTAAAGTTTCTCGCCGTTGCTGGCAATCACGCCCTTATACCACTCGAAGCTCTTCTTGCGGGAACGCGACATGTCGCCCGTGCCGTCGTCGTGCTTGTTCACGTAGATAAAGCCGTAGCGCTTGCTGTACTGGCCGGTGGTGAACGACACGCAGTCGATGCAGCCCCAGGGCGTATAGCCCATCAGATCCACGCCGTCGTGCGTCACGGCTTTGATCATCTCTTCCACGTGGGCACGCAGGTAGTCGATACGATAGTCATCGTTGATGCTGCCGTCTTCTTCAACCTTGTCGTAGGCGCCGAACCCGTTCTCCACGATAAACAGCGGTTTCTGATAACGCTCGTACAGTTCGCACAGAGAATAGCGCAGGCCTACCGGGTCAATCTGCCAGCCCCAGTCGGACGCCTTCACGTGCGGGTTCGGCACGCTGCCTTCGAAGCCGGAAATCGCATCGCCGGTACCGCCTTCCGCTTTCACCGCGTTGGTCATGTAGTAGCTGAAACCTAAGTAGTCGCAGGTACCTTCACGCAGGATCTGCTCGTCGCCTGCCTCCATTTTGATGGAGAAGCCACGGCGCTCCCACTCGTTCAGCACGTAGGATGGGTAGTAACCACGCAGTTGGACGTCGGTAAAGACATAGCGCTCGCGCATGGATTCCTGGGCGAACATCACGTCTTCCGGTTTGCAGGAGAACGGATAGAGCGCCACCATCGCCAGCATGCAGCCGACTTTCATCTCCGGATTGATGCGGCGCGCGGCTTTCACCGCCAGGGCGCTGGCCACAAACTGGTGGTGCAGGACCTGGTACATGGTCTCTTCCGGATTGTCATGTTCGGTATAGACCACGCCCGAGCAGCAGTACCCGAACAGCGGCGCGCGCCAGTTGCGCTGGTTATTGATTTCGTTGAAGGTCATCCAGTATTTGACCTTGTTTTTGTAGCGCTCAAAAACCACTTCCGCGAAGCGCACAAAGAAATCGACCACTTTACGGTTGGTCCAGCTACCGTACTCCTGCACCAGGTGCAGCGGCATTTCGAAGTGGGAGAGGGTGATCACCGGTTCGATGTTGTATTTCAGCAGCTCGTCGAACATGTCGTCGTAAAACTTCAGCCCCTCTTCGTTTGGCTGCGTTTCGTCACCTTTCGGGAAGATGCGCGTCCAGGCGATAGAGGTGCGGAAGCACTTGAAACCCATCTCGGCAAACAGCTTGATGTCTTCTTTATAGTGGCCGTGGAAGTCGATAGCCTCGTGGTTTGGGTAGTATTTACCCGGCACTACTTCCTGGGTGATTTCGCGCGGGACGCCGTGCGCGCCGCCGGTCAATACGTCGCAAATGCTTGGTCCTTTGCCGCCTTTGTTCCAGCCGCCTTCAACCTGGTGAGCCGCAACCGCGCCGCCCCATAAAAAATCTTTTGGTAAGGTTAATTTTTTCATCGCTGCTCTTCTCAATAAATGGCTTATTGGCATCGAGTCTAGCAAAGCGAAATTGAATGTCACGATATAACAATTCACAGTAAATGTGATTTGTTACATCAAAAAAACAGGGTGTTTTATTCTGTGAGTTTCTTCGCCAGTTTACGTCCGAGAGATTCCAGAATATAAATGACGGGAATTTGCGTGGTGATGTCGTAGACGCCTGCAATACGCGTCTGAGGAACATGCCAGGAGAGATTAAAGTCCGCCAGTTTTGCGAGACGCGAGTGCTCGTGGCTGGTTATCGAGAGCACCTTGCAGTGATGCAGGCTGAACTGGCTGGCGAAGCGCAGGATCTCCTCGGTCTCGCCCGAGACGGAAAGCACAATCGCCAGCGCATTTTTCGCCATATCATTGGTGACCGGGAAATAAGGATCATCAATATGATTACTGAATTTCCCGATATTAGAAAAGAAGCGTGCGCCATATTTTGCCAGCGAACCCGATGTTCCGGCACCGACAAATATAATTCGCTCTGACGATAAAATAATATCAACCGCCTTATCTAATAACGCATCGAACTCTTCATTATTCACGCTTTTAAAAAAGCTGATAATTTCGCTGGCACCGAAGTTTGCCTGCTGGGGCTCGTTCTGTTCAAGATAAAGCTTAAAGCGCACGCGGAATTCAGAATAGCCTTCGCAGTTAAGCTTGCGGCAAAAGCGCAGGATGGTGGTGGTTGAGACGTCTGCCGCATCCGCCAGCTCGCGGATGGTCATGTACATCACTTTGTCACGATTTTTTATGACATAGTTGTAGACCATCATCTCCAGGTTATTGAGACTGGCAATGGCAGAATGGGAGAACATGCTCACAATGGCTACACTCACTCATCAGACTTTTCTTCAGGGAATAATAACATGCAGCCAAACGACATCACTTTTTTTCAGCGTTTTCAGGACGACATTCTGGCCGGACGTAAAACCATCACTATCCGGGGTAAAAGTGAATCCCATTTCAAAACCGGCGATATCCTGCGGGTGGGGCGTTATGAGGATGATGGTTATTTTTGCACCATCGAAGTAACGGGAACATCAACCGTTACGTTCGATACATTGACGCAAAAACATGCTGAACAGGAGAACATGACCCTGGATGCATTGAAAAACGTGATCTCAGAGATCTACCCCAGGCAGAACCAGTTTTATGTGATTGATTTTAAATGCTTATAATTAAAATCGAAACGCACGTTCGCTGAAATTAAAGTGTAACTGTCTGATTGTAATTTAGAAACGTTATGTTTAACTTTATTTTGGCTAACAGGTGTTCACTGGAATCATTCTCAGTTAGCATAGTTATGCGATGAATAATCATCTTTTGTTTTCCCGGAGTTTTGTATGGTGAGTAGACCATTAATCGCACAGGGATATTCGCTGGCTGAGGAAGTAGCCAACAGCATCAGCCACGGCATTGGCCTGGTGTTTGGGATTGTCGGTTTAGTGTTATTGCTGGTGCAGGCGGTGGACGCCAATGCCAGCGCGATGGCCATTACCAGCTACAGTCTTTATGGCGGGAGTATGATCCTGCTGTTCCTGGCCTCGACGCTGTATCACGCGATCCCGCATCAGCGGGCCAAGATGTGGCTCAAGAAATTTGACCACTGTGCTATCTATCTTCTGATTGCAGGCACCTACACACCGTTTTTGCTGGTGGGGCTCAACTCACCGCTGTCGCGTGGCCTGATGATTGTTATCTGGAGCCTGGCACTGCTGGGGATCCTGTTTAAGCTGACCATCGCGCACCGGTTTAAGGTGCTGTCACTGGTCACCTATCTGACAATGGGCTGGCTGTCGCTGATTGTGGTGTATCAACTGGCGGTCAAACTGTCGGTAGGGGGCGTGACGCTTCTGGCCTTAGGCGGCGTGGTGTACTCGCTCGGCGTGATTTTCTACGTCTGCAAGCGCATCCCGTACAACCATGCCATCTGGCACGGCTTTGTGCTCGGCGGCAGCGTATGCCACTTTTTGGCGATCTATTTGTACGTGGGGCAGGTGTAGTTTTTAAACCGTGCGGGCGGTTGCCCTCACCCCGGCCCTCTCCCACAGGGAGAGGGAGGGCACCTGGATACGATTACTCTTCTAACGAATACGGCAGCGGCTCGATGCTCAGCGTGTTCGCATCGTCACGCACGCGGAAAACGCTGTCGGCTTCCATGTCGTTGTTCATGACGGCCTGTACCAAAAGACGTCCATCATCCAGCTGTACGGCGGCTAACACGGTGCCGGTGCGGCGCCAGTTATCACCCATCTTCAGCTCTAAGTCTTCACCCGCTTCAGGTACACGGCTGGCATGGCCCGCCAGCGTCCACAGCGCTCGTTTGTTAGCTCCGCGGAATTTTGCACGCGCCACCATCTCCTGGCCGGTATAACAGCCCTTTTTAAAGCTGATACCCCCCAGCGCCTGCAGGTTCGTTGCCTGAGGAATAAACTGCGCGCTGTTTGCTGCGTCAATCACCGGCAGACCCGCTTCGATATTCAGCGCCAGCCACTGCTGACTATTGTTGAGCTGCGCTTCGCCGCGCAGCGCTTCGGTCACGCGTTCGGCCGTTGCCGCATCCGTGACTAACAGGAAACGCTCCGCAGGGTGTTCAAACCACAGGATAGAGGTCGCGCCTTCGCTGACCACCTGCTTTTCTGCATCCGGCAGTTCGCTGAAGAGATTTTTCAGGGCCGCACGGGCCTGGAAACCGGCCACTCCCAGCAGGACATGTTCGTCGTCCGGGGCGATAGTGACTTTGGAGAAGACCGCGTACTTCTTCAGCTCTTTGAGCTGGGCCTCTTGCAGGCTGCGGCGCTCAATAAAGGCAAAGCCGTCCTGACGGCGGAAGAGGCGCAGGTTGCTCCACATTTTACCTTTTGGGTCGCAATGCGCGGCCAGCAGGTGCTGGTGTTCGGTCATCTGGCTGACGTCGGCGGTCACCTGGCCCTGCAGATATTTTTCGGCGTCGGCACCGCTGAGCGTTGCCAGCGCCCAGTCATCAAGAGAAATAAGCGTCAGCGGCAGACGCGCAGAGGCGGCGGGCTGGCGAGGAGAAAATGGTGTAAATGCCATAACGATATCCTGAATTGCTTAACGCTTTGATAATGCCTAATGGTAAAAGAGCCTGCAGGCAATGCAAGCGCTTTCAACAGACCATTTGTGCCCTAAACCGGTTATGCGTAGCGCTACGCAAAATAATGTAATCCGCTGTCTTTGTAGGGATTATTCTGGAAGCCTGCTCGGCGATCGCAATATTCCAGTAATGAAACGGTCAAAAACACGTTACACTAGCTGGTGTCCCCGTAGAGAAATAAAGAACACTGAACGGGGTACCGACTGTGCCAAACGTAATGCAGGAAACTGAACATGGATATTAACAACAAGGCCCGTATTCACTGGGCGTGCCGTCGCGGCATGCGTGAACTTGATATTTCCATCATGCCTTTCTTTGAATATGAGTATGACAGCTTAAGCGATGATGATAAGCGTCTGTTTGTTCGCCTGCTTGAGTCTGACGATCCGGATTTATTCAACTGGCTGATGAACCACGGCAAACCCGCCGACACCGAGTTGCAACGGATGGTGCAATTAATTCAAACACGGAATCGGGAACGTGGTCCTGTGGCAATCTGATCTTCGCGTCTCGTGGCGCTCGCAGTGGATGTCTTTATTGCTCCACGGCCTGGTTGCGGCCTTTGTTTTACTGATGCCGTGGCCGCTGAGCTATACGCCGCTGTGGCTGCTGTTACTGTCGTTTGTCGTTTTTGACAGCGTACGCAGCCAGCGTCGCATTAATGCCCGTCAGGGAGAGATTAAATTACTGATGGATTCCCGCCTGCGCTGGCAGGGTAAAGAGTGGGATATCCTCGGTATGCCCTGGATGCTCAACTGCGGCATGATGTTACGGTTACGCAAGGTGGACGGCGGGCGTTGCCAGCATCTGTGGCTGGCGGCTGACAGTATGGATGCTGCCGAGTGGCGAGACCTGCGCCGGATGCTGTTGCAACAAACGACGCAGGGGTAGCGCGCGTTAGCTAAACTTTTCAGCCATTTCGCCCAGAATCTGCTCGCACCAGGTTTGCAGGCGCTCATCGCTGAGATCGTACTGGTTGGTTTCATCCAGCGCGAGCCCAACAAACAGCTCGCCGTCGGCAATAATCGGTTTTTTACTGGTAAACTCGTAACCTTCGGTTGGCCAGTAGCCGATAAACGATACTCCTTTCGGCGCCAGCTTGTCATGCAGCATGCCGAGCGCGTCCAGGAACCATTCCCCGTAGCCCAGCTGATCCCCCATGCCGTACATGGCAATGATTTTGCCGTCGAGATTGACCGAATCGAGTTGATCCCAGATGGCTTCCCAGTCTTCCTGTATCTCACCAAAATCCCAGGTTGGGATGCCAAGAATCAGGACATCGTACTGTTCCATCAGCGCGACCGCGTCATCTTTCAGGTTATGCAACGTCACCAGTTCCGGGCCAATGATGTCGCGAATTTTCTCTGCCGCCATTTCGGTGTAGCAGGTGCTGGAACCATAGAACAGACCAATATTCATCGCGTAACTATCTCAATACTTGCTTTGACTTTGCGCGTAGTGTACCAGAAACCGGTCGCAATCAGGCATAATGGCCTGACTGCAAAATCAAAGGGGCTGATGTGGAAAAGGATCTCGCACTGATCGAACAGTTTCTCGACGCGCTGTGGCTGGAGAAAAATCTGGCCGAGAATACCCTTAGCGCCTACCGTCGCGATCTCACCATGCTGGTGGAATGGCTTGCGCACCGGGGGTTATCCCTTGCGAGCGCGCAGCGTGACGACCTGCAGGCGCTGCTGGGGGAACGTATCGCAGGGGGCTACAAAGCTACCAGTTCCGCGCGTTTGCTCAGCGCCATGCGTCGGCTGTTCCAGCACCTCTACCGTGAGAAGATCCGCGAAGACGATCCCAGCGCGCTGCTGGCATCTCCTAAGCTCCCGCAGCGGCTGCCGAAAGATCTCAGCGAAGCACAAGTTGAGAGATTATTACAGTCACCGGCTGTTGACCTGCCGCTGGAGTTACGCGATAAAGCCATGCTTGAGCTATTGTATGCTACCGGCTTGCGCGTTTCGGAACTGGTTGGTCTGACGATGAGCGACATCAGCCTGCGTCAGGGCGTAGTGCGCGTCATTGGTAAAGGAAATAAGGAAAGGCTGGTTCCGCTGGGTGAAGAGGCGGTTTACTGGCTGGAAACGTACCTGGAGCACGGTCGTCCGTGGCTGCTAAATGGTACTTCTATCGACGTCCTGTTTCCGAGCCAGCGCGCCCAGCAGATGACGCGGCAAACGTTCTGGCATCGCATCAAGCATTACGCCACACTGGCGGGTATCGACAGTGAAAAGCTTTCGCCGCACGTATTGCGTCACGCCTTCGCGACGCATCTGTTAAACCACGGCGCTGATTTACGCGTGGTGCAGATGCTGCTGGGCCACAGCGATCTTTCCACGACGCAAATTTACACCCATGTCGCGACGGAACGCCTGCGGCAGCTACACCAACAGCACCACCCTCGTGCGTGAGTGCCGACGAATTGTAACAGGATCACATATGAAAAAGACTTTCGCGCTGTTCACCCTGCTGGCAGCCTCATTTACCGGTTTCGCCCATGCGGACGACGCCGCCATCAAACAGTCGCTGGCTAAGCTTGGCGTCACTGGTAGCGATATTCAGCCTGCACCGGTTGCTGGCATGAAAACGGTACTCACCAACAGCGGCGTGCTGTACGTCACCGAAGACGGCAAACACATTATTCAGGGGCCAATGTACGACGTGAGCGGCGCGCAGCCGGTGAACGTCACCAACCAGCTGCTGATGAAAAACCTGAACGCGCTCGAAAAAGAGATGATCGTCTATAAAGCGGCGCAGGAAAAACACGTCATTACCGTCTTCACCGACATCACCTGCGGCTACTGCCACAAGCTGCATGAAGAGATGAAAGACTACAACGCGCTGGGCATCACCGTGCGTTACCTGGCCTTCCCGCGCGCGGGCGTGCAGAGCCAGCCAGAGCAGGACATGAAGGCGATCTGGTGTGCGAAAGACCGCAACAAAGCGTTTGATGACGCCATGAACGGCAAAGGCGTTAAGCCAGCCTCCTGCGACATTGATATCGCTAACCACTACGCGCTCGGCGTGCAGTTTGGCGTGAGCGGTACGCCAGCGATTGTCCTGAGCAACGGCTATGTCGTTCCGGGCTATCAGGGACCAAAAGAGATGAAAGAGTTCCTCGACGCGCACCAGAAACAGTTTGGTGGTAAATAATCCGCGTGAAAGCCCCAATAAAATTGCGCCGCCGCGAGGCGGTTGAACCCGTTGATTTACCGGACGATCTCCCGGCGCTGCTTAAGCGCCTCTATGCCAGCCGCGGCGTGCGTCGCGCTGAGGATCTTGAACGCAGCGTGAAAGGGATGCTGCCCTGGCAGCAGCTGAGCGGTATCGAAAAAGCCACCGAAATGCTCTACAACGCGCTTCGAGAGGGAACGCGAATTGTGGTGGTAGGGGATTTCGACGCCGACGGCGCAACCAGCACCGCGCTGAGCGTGCTCAGCCTGCGCGCGCTGGGCTGCGATAACGTCACGTATCTGGTACCGAACCGTTTTGAAGACGGCTATGGCCTCAGCCCGGAAGTGGTCGATCAGGCCCACGCCCGCGGTGCGCAGATGATCATGACCGTCGATAACGGGATCTCCTCCCATGCGGGCGTCGATCATGCTCATGCTTTGGGGATCCCGGTGCTGGTCACCGATCACCACCTGCCGGGCGAAACGCTGCCGGATGCGGAAGCGATTATTAACCCCAACCTGCGCGACTGCGATTTTCCATCAAAATCACTTGCAGGCGTGGGCGTAGCGTTTTATCTGATGCTGGCGTTACGTACCCTGCTGCGCGATAAGGGCTGGTTCGACTCCCGCGGTATTGCCGTACCGAATCTGGCCGAATATCTCGATCTGGTGGCGCTGGGCACCGTCGCGGACGTGGTACCGCTCGATACTAATAACCGCATTTTGACCTGGCAGGGCCTAAGCCGCATTCGGGCGGGCAAGTGCCGTCCGGGGATCAAGGCGCTGCTGGAGATTGCCAACCGCGACCCGCTCAAGCTGGCGGCAAGCGATTTGGGCTTTGCCCTTGGGCCGCGCCTGAACGCGGCAGGAAGACTGGACGATATGTCCGTTGGCGTCGCGCTGCTGCTGTGCGACAACATCGGTGAAGCGCGCGTGCTGGCCAACGAGCTGGACGCGCTGAACCAGACCCGTAAAGAGATTGAGCAGGGGATGCAGGCCGAAGCGCTGACCCTGTGCGAAAAGCTTGAACGCAGCGGCGATACGCTGCCGGGCGGCCTGGCGATGTACCATCCCGAGTGGCATCAGGGCGTGGTGGGCATTCTGGCGTCGCGTATTAAAGAACGTTTCCACCGGCCGGTGATCGCGTTCGCCCCCGCGGGTGATGGCACGCTGAAAGGCTCTGGCCGCTCAATCCAGGGGCTGCACATGCGCGATGCGCTGGAGCGTCTCGATACGCTGTATCCGGGTCTGATGATCAAGTTCGGCGGCCATGCGATGGCGGCAGGCCTGTCTCTGGAAGAGGCGAAATTCGACGAGTTTCAGCGTCTGTTTGGTGAACTGGTCACCGACTGGATTGATCCGGCCCTGCTGCAGGGGGAAGTGGTGTCCGATGGCGAGCTTTCACCGCTTGAAATGACGATGGACGTGGCGCAAATGCTCCGCGATGCCGGTCCGTGGGGACAGATGTTCCCGGAACCGCTGTTCGACGGGCGTTTCCGCCTGCTGCAGCAGCGCATCGTCGGTGAGCGTCATCTGAAAGTGATGGTCGAGCCCGTGGGCGGGGGACCGCTTCTGGACGGCATTGCCTTCAACGTCGATACCTCCATCTGGCCGGACAACGGCGTGCGCGAGGTCGAACTGGCGTACAAACTGGACATCAACGAGTTTCGCGGTAACCGCACCCTGCAGATCATCATCGACAATATCTGGCCAATTTAGCGGCAGTAATCTCTATAAAAAAGGGCGTGGATTCGGTACAATCCCGCTCTTATCACCGCATTTTGACAAGTCCATAAAAGAAAACAGACCATGTTTGAAATTAATCCGGTAAAAAACCGTATTCAGGACCTCACGGAGCGCTCTGACGTTCTTAGGGGGTATCTTTGACTACGATGCCAAGAAAGAGCGTCTTGAAGAAGTAAACGCCGAGCTGGAACAGCCGGACGTCTGGAACGAACCTGAACGCGCACAGGCGCTGGGTAAAGAGCGTTCCTCTCTCGAAGCTATCGTAGATACGCTGGATCAAATGGCCCAGGGGCTGGAAGATGTTTCCGGTTTGCTGGAGCTGGCCGTCGAAGCCGACGACGAAGAAACCTTTAACGAAGCCGTAGCAGAACTCGACGTGCTGGAAGAGAAGCTGGCGCAGCTGGAATTCCGCCGTATGTTCTCCGGCGAATACGACAGCGCTGACTGCTATCTCGATATTCAGGCAGGTTCCGGCGGCACCGAAGCGCAGGACTGGGCCAGCATGCTGACGCGCATGTACCTGCGTTGGGCAGAAGCGCGCGGCTTCAAAACCGAAATTATCGAAGAGTCTGAAGGTGAAGTGGCCGGTATTAAATCCGTGACCATCAAGATTATCGGTGATTACGCCTACGGCTGGCTGCGTACCGAAACGGGCGTTCACCGCCTGGTGCGTAAGAGCCCGTTCGACTCCGGTGGCCGTCGTCATACCTCCTTCAGCTCCGCGTTTGTTTATCCGGAAGTTGATGAAGATATTGATATCGAAATTAACCCGGCGGACCTGCGTATCGACGTTTATCGCGCATCCGGCGCGGGTGGCCAGCACGTTAACCGTACGGAATCAGCGGTGCGTATTACCCACATTCCAACCGGGCTGGTAACACAGTGCCAGAACGACCGTTCCCAGCATAAGAACAAAGACCAGGCCATGAAGCAGATGAAAGCAAAGCTTTATGAGCTGGAGATGCAGAAGAAAAATGCTGAGAAACAGGCGATGGAAGACAACAAGTCCGACATCGGCTGGGGCAGCCAGATCCGTTCTTACGTCCTTGATGACTCCCGCATCAAAGACCTGCGTACCGGGGTTGAAACCCGCAATACGCAGGCGGTGCTGGACGGCAGCCTGGACCAATTTATCGAAGCAAGTTTGAAAGCAGGGTTATGAGGAACCAACATGTCTGAACAACAAGCACAGGGCGCTGACGCGGTAGTCGATCTTAACAACGAACTGAAAACTCGCCGCGAGAAGCTGGCAGCGCTGCGCGAGCAGGGCGTGCCGTTCCCGAACGATTTTCGTCGTGACCATACCTCAGACCAACTGCACGCTGACTTCGACGCTAAAGAGAACGAAGAGCTGGAAGCGCTGAACGTTGAAGTGGCCGTTGCAGGCCGCATGATGACCCGTCGTATCATGGGCAAAGCCTCCTTCGTGACCTTGCAGGACGTGGGCGGCCGTATTCAGCTGTACGTTTCCCGTGACGACCTGCCGGAAGGCATCTACAACGAGCAGTTCAAGAAGTGGGACCTGGGCGATATCCTGGGCGCGAAAGGTAAACTGTTCAAAACCAAGACCGGTGAACTGTCTATCCACTGCACCGAGCTGCGTCTGCTGACCAAAGCCCTGCGCCCGCTGCCGGACAAATTCCACGGCCTGCAGGATCAGGAAGCGCGCTATCGTCAGCGCTACCTGGATCTCATCTCTAACGATGAATCCCGTAAGACCTTCAAAATTCGCTCTCAGATCATGGCCGGTATCCGCCAGTTCATGGTGAACCGCGACTTTATGGAAGTGGAAACCCCAATGATGCAGGTGATCCCAGGCGGCGCGTCTGCGCGTCCGTTCATCACCCATCACAACGCCCTGGACCTGGACATGTACCTGCGTATCGCGCCGGAACTGTACCTGAAGCGTCTGGTGGTCGGTGGTTTCGACCGCGTGTTCGAAATCAACCGTAACTTCCGTAACGAAGGTATCTCCGTTCGTCATAACCCAGAGTTCACCATGATGGAACTCTATATGGCGTATGCGGATTACAAAGATTTGATCGAGCTGACCGAATCCCTGTTCCGCACCCTGGCGCAGGACATTCTGGGTACCACCCAGGTCCCTTACGGTGAAGAAGTCTTCGACTTCGGCAAGCCGTTTGAAAAACTGACCATGCGCGAAGCGATCAAGAAATACCGTCCGGAAACCAACATGGCGGATCTGGATAACTTCGATTCTGCGAAAGCGATCGCTGAAAGCATCGGTATCAAGGTTGAGAAGAGCTGGGGTCTGGGCCGTATCGTGACCGAGATCTTTGAAGAAGTGGCCGAAGCGCACCTGATTCAGCCGACCTTCATTACCGAGTATCCGGCTGAAGTCTCTCCGCTGGCGCGTCGTAATGACGAGAATCCGGAGATCACCGATCGCTTCGAATTCTTCATCGGCGGCCGCGAAATCGGCAACGGCTTTAGCGAGCTGAACGATGCGGAAGACCAGGCTCAGCGCTTCCAGGATCAGGTTGACGCGAAAGCGGCAGGCGACGACGAAGCGATGTTCTTCGACGAAGACTACGTGACCGCGCTGGAACACGGTCTGCCACCAACGGCGGGTCTGGGGATTGGTATCGACCGTATGGTGATGCTGTTCACCAACAGCCACACCATCCGCGACGTGATCCTGTTCCCGGCGATGCGCCCGGTGAAATAAGGCGTTAAGATGTAAAAAAAGCCCCGAAAGGGGCTTTTTTATTGCGCCGCGAAGGCTTTGAGTTTTTCGCGGGCGGTCGTCGCTTCCATGACCATCCACGGGCTAAACGCCCAGGGCGTCGCGTCCAGCGCGCGGAATAGCGCGTCCAGTTCAACCCACTGATAGTCCATCACTTCATCTTCGTTTATCGTCACGTCATTGGTGATGCGGGCGGCGAATACCGGGCAAATTTCGTTTTCCACGATCCCGGACGGGTCGGTTTCCCGATAGCGAAATTCAGGGGCGACGGCGGTGATATCGGTTAGCTCAGCGCCTACTTCAAAGCGGCAGCGGCGAATTATCGCCTGTATCGTCTCTTCGCCGGACTGCGGGTGGCCGCAGACGGAGTTGGTCCAGACGCCGGGCCAGGCTTTTTTGCTTAAGGCGCGCCGGGTGATCAGACATTCGCCGTTTGCGTTAAAAAGCCAGGAGGAGAAAGCCAGATGCAGCGGGGTATGTAAGGTGTGCGCGGCATATTTTTCCTGAGTGCCAATCACCATTCCCTGGTCGTTTACCAAAATAACGTGTTCTTGAATACTCATTCATGCTCCAGTGCCAAAATGCCGAGTGGTTCAGCACCATCAGCCGGATCATTATACTGCATTCTTATACGAACGGTTTGGCGCGTAGAGCGGAAAAGGGCATGACCCATATTCGTTTTGGCTGTTATCATAGTGCGCCATTCACGCTGACCGAGGATCTGTTTTGTTTGCAGGAAGCCTGACGAGAAACCCCATCACCGCCATTTTTTGCCTGACGATGACGCTATTGCTGGCGGGCTGTTCAGGGAGCAAATCTTCGGATATGGGCAGCTATTCCGGTTCGGTCTATACCGTTAAGCGCGGGGATACGCTGTACCGGATTTCGCGCGCAACGGGGACCAGCGTGAAGGATCTGGCGCGTCTGAATAATCTCTCACCACCCTACACCATCGAGGTGGGGCAGAAGCTGAAGGTTAGCGGCGGATCGTCATCGGGTAAAAAATCCTCTTCGAAAGGCAAAGCCGCCAAAGTGACGCCGTCCTATCAGGTGCCTCAATCATCCTGGCCGCCGGTCGGCCAGCGCTGCTGGATCTGGCCTGCCAGCGGTAAAGTGGTCGCCACTTACTCGCTCTCTGAAGGTGGCAATAAGGGCATTGATATCGCGGCTGCACGCGGTACGCCGGTTTATGCCTCAGGAGCCGGGAAGGTGGTTTACGTCGGCAACCAGCTGCGCGGTTACGGTAACCTGATCATGATTAAGCATGGTGAAGACTACATCACGGCCTATGCGCACAACGACACGATGCTGGTCAACAACGGGCAAAACGTCAAAGCCGGGCAGAAGATTGCCACCATGGGCAGCACCGGTACGGATACAGTGAAGCTACACTTCCAGATTCGCTATAAGGCAACGGCCATCGACCCGCAGCGTTATCTGCCTGCGCCCGGCAGCAAGCCGAAGTGCTAAGTGATTATTTAATCGCCGGTTAGTTGTTAAGAGGCTTGTATGAAGGTGCGTAAGGTCTATAATGCCATACGCACCTCAAAGCGGGCGTAGTTCAATGGTAGAACGAGAGCTTCCCAAGCTCTATACGAGGGTTCGATTCCCTTCGCCCGCTCCAGATCTCTCCCCTTGTGGCAAAACTTCATGAAAATTCGTTTTGCTATCAACAACTTATCTTAGCTAAGTTGTCTGTAATCGTTCTACTATTGAACGATGATTTACCAACACAAGGTACACTGTTAGTTGTCACGGATAGTTACTATGGAAATGAGAGTATAACTATTCGTCGGCGGCAGTTCCAACCTCACACCGCGATAATCCAACGTGAAGGAAAAGCCTGATCCGGGCATTGATTCTCATAACCTTACAGTGAAGCGCATTTTTTGCCGATGCTCCCCCATGCCACACGTCGTGATGACGTTGCAGGGAATAAACAGGTTTATGGTGGTCACGGTACTTGCACACCACATGCAAGCTCTGCCAGCGGTTCGGCCTCGCTCCTTCGGGTACATGGTCATCCTGACAAACTTCACTGTCTGACATAACCCTTGATGAAGTCGCCTAACGGCTCCGCACGTTGTCTTACCACCAACGGGCTTATTGGCTGCTATTGTCCAAAATCTGTTAGTTGCACATTTTCTGCCTCCGGTATAACCTCAGATTAATCCTAATGAATCAAGGGGGAACATCGAGATCAGGAAGAGACAGATTCAAGAGGAATCACCCAAAGAAGAGTTAGATCGCTTGCAGGAAGAGCTTGAACTGACGCAGGAGCAACGGGAGTTTATCGAGTCCATGCGTCATGAGAACGGCACTAATAACCCTGAAAAGGAATAACTATGAGTATTTACTTTAATGAGCACGGTAGCGCGAATGGATACCAGGTATTAGCCACATCATTAAAAGGTGTAGTTGTTGGGCTGGCACTTTAACCCGTCTTCCTGCTTCTACGTTGCACATCGCGAGCGCTAACGCCATAATGCTGCTGTTCGGCATTTCCTTCTCTCCGTTGGGAATGTTGAATACGGCGGGGGCGGGCTTCTTGGTGGTTGGCTGCCCCTGCCACTTGTTGATCAACTGCTCTTCTAAGGTTTGTTGGTAACAGGTGACGCTGTATCGTCGTCCCTGCAAATTTCACCACTTGCGTATAAACGCACACCGTAGCACCACACCAGATAAAGCTGGTGATTAGCTCTTCTTCCTTTTTCACTCTTCCGAATCCTCTGTATTGAAGGTTTTCGTATAGGGACATTTCCCCTTAGTTACGTAGGTGAACAGGTAATTGCTGTTCTGATACGTGCATAGCGTTTTTCCGTTCTCCGTCTGTTCCTCCTCTGGGTTGGTCATCGTAATTTGTCCTGCATGAGACGCCAGCGGCAGCAGTACCAGCACGTAAAGTAAGCGTTTCATGTTGATCACCATTCTAAAGAAAACTCCTCTGTTAAATCGTCCTGCACGTCCTGACCATACCCGATGTAATACATGGTAGAGCGTGGATCTGTCTGTCCCAGGAAATGGGCGATCTGTTCAATCGGCACCCCATTCTCGAATAAAATTCGGCCCCGACTTTTTCGGGGTGTATGGCATCCCACATTAGAGAATCCCGCTCTACGGCCCATCTTGCCGAACTCGGCAAACACCGTGTTACGTGTAACGGGGTTTCCTCTACTGCGTAATGTGGCAGCACTGAAAATGTAATCTGTAGCTACAGGCATCTTAGCTTGTTCTGCCTTGCGTTGTGCCACCACTGACAACATGGACGCTGTAACTTTTGGCCTTACCACGTTCCCCGTTTTCTCCTGCTTCACCTTGAGGTGAGATTGCCCCTCTACGTCTTCATACTTGAGCTTGAGCACGTCAGAGATACGCAAGCCCGATTCATACATAAACACCCACAAGCAATAGAACAGGTTGGTGGTGTTGTTGCGCTGTAGCTCTGCTGCCACCGCCTTAACATGGTCTGCACTCTTGAGCGCCTGGCTAATGCCTTTCATTTTTACCCCTCCTCATGTTCGTTTCGTTGAAATCATCATTGATCAGAAATTGATCATTTTTAATAGGTTGTACGATACGTTGATTTAAAAAGAGCACAAAATGATCAAAAGGTGTGCGCGGTTGCTTGAGTTGCTTAACGGCGTGATCGAGGCCGCCCCAATTCTGCTATCCGTCAGCACCGAATATCTGTAACAGATTGAAAAATAACAATAAATTAAATTTAATCAATGATTCATGAAACTGTGGTTATGTCAAGAAATTTATTTTCGATGACGGGGAGTTACCCCTGTTTGTACGGTGAAGTGATGGAAAAGTGTACTGATTGAATAGAATCAATGAGTTACAGAATACACTTTACCAAAGTGTATCGAATCGGGAGGGATTTGTACGATAGATGATAGCTGTTCTCATTTGTGGCGATGCGATCTGAGTTGATGAGAATTATTATCATTTGAGGGTGTTTTGGCATGAATAATCGCGATTAAAATAAATTTGATAAAACACAAAGAGTCTTTAAGCATTTTGCACCTGATAACGCGCATGAAACATGTGCTTTGCTATGACGAACACGGCGGGAAGCCTTGCCATTGCTGGATTGTTGATAATTGGCATGAAAGAGAAGGGCAGCGACTAACGCTGAGAGAGGGTGATCAACAACCACTATTAACCATTGCTTTACCACTTGTTTAGTGTGGCTTTAGTTAGGATAAAGCAACGCTTAATCTTAGGTTTTATGAGGTTAGTTGAAAGGTGATCGGTAATCGACGCAGAGCGCCGGAACAGTACCACTATGCGCGTGAAAGATGGTTAATGTGCAATGACATTACCGCGCATGAAAGATAGCTCTACAGGAGATTTGAGAATGTGCAAAGGTAGCTTGATCAATAACTCTTCCTGTAACAGGGCAACACCAACTAACAACCACTTAAAGTTAGTTAATTGGTTTTCTCTCTCTTGGGCTACTACCGCCCAAACTGTGCTTAATGCCATCCAGCGACTACGCCGCTAATAACACGCCACAATGATTAAATGGCATTCCTGCTTAATGTCATCCACCGATCTTGATTAACCACCAACCAAACAACCACCCTAATTGATTAGGCTGTCTGTTTATCTGGTGCAAGGTGTTTATGACATTACCATACGTGCAAACATCCCGATCCAATCATCACTGATTGACTCGTGCTGATGCACTTCAGTGCAGAGAGAGAATCTCTCTATTATTATAGCAGATTTAGTAAGTCGCTGATCTTAAAGGAAAAAACATGGCAAAAATCCTCATTTTTCACTTTTTTTGATCAGGGAATGAGTAGAGATAGGCGACGAACACCCCGTATAAGTGGTTTTATGGTAGCATAGATTCCTGTTGGCACCTAATGATAAAACTTGCTATAACGTGATCTCTGTCATTGACATTTAGAAACCCCTTAAAAAAGATCAAGTTAGCTATTGACATTATGTGCCTTTACGTGTATACTAAGATTAGTTACTCGTTTTAACGCATAAGGAGATTTAATTTGTGTACGTGAGTAAGCAGGATGTTTTAACCGCTCTGCATAGCGGAGCATTAAGAGAGGCGGTTTGCGCCTCATACACCAGAAACAAAAATCTTTCAGAGGAACGCCGGAAAATGTTCAAGGTTGCATTGATTCAATACCGCATTGACAAATTACGGGCAATTCTACGCGAAGAGGAGAAAACCAACTAAGGAGGAACATTGATTCAAGCATACGAAGACGGTTATTTTTACAGAGATACACTTCAACACCACGATCACCGCCCACTTTCCGAATTTTCCAGACAATCCCAACAACTCGTTTCTTTAGATAATGTTCTGTACGTTGTCGATGTTGATACTGGTGAAATTCTTCACTACGACTCGACAGAGTATTTGCTTGATGGTGGCATTGTTCAGGATCTGCATTTGAGCTACTCGACAGCAGACACCGCCAAATCTAAACAGGCACACCGTGACTACTCCAATAAACTTGGAGATAAACCTGTAAATGCAGCCTATAACGGGATCAAGGAATACGCAGACGTATTAACCAAACCAGATTTCAGGAAAGTATTTGCATTGTGCAATGAAGTTGACAGACGAAATCTAATTTTCATCAAACGTGATGCCCTTTGCGAATTACTGAACACCACACCGAATAACATCAATCGTGTTTTATCTGGTTTAGAGCAAAAGAATTACATCAAAGTTGATAAAGCTGAACACCAGAAAGGCACATTGAAAATCTGGGTTAACCCGTCATTCATCTGGAAAGGTGATTTAGCTAACCGTTATTTAGCTGGACACATGCAGGGCTTTCCCATCCTGGAACGTAAACGCCCCGTAAAACGCTCTGACGTGCTCGACACGCTCACGGCGGCTGCAATGGCGGCTTATGATGCCTGGCATACTGAAAACGGTTATAAGGCCAATCAGCCCTATTCTAACGAATGGTATGCAGAGATCACGATGTACGACAGCGCCCACGGCGAAGGTGTACGCCTTGCATCAGAAAATCAGACATTAAACAGGTTATTGAATCCGGCGACAGCGGAGGGAACTTTCATTCGAGAATTATTCACCTCGGATCAATACCAAACCCTATTAAGAGAAACCATGAAAAGAGAAAGGAGATTAAATTGACGAAGAAAAAACGAAGTTATGAATTAAGCATTAACAACCTACCCGCAGCACTCCAGAGATTAGACCTAAACCCCGCCGAAGTTGAAGCCGTACAGCAGTATAAAAAACAATTTCCATTCTTGATAGAAGATGGTGAAAGCGTTTTAGTGAGCTTGGATCAACTATGGGAAGCGCTGGACACCCCTTATTATTCGGCGTCTGGAACGATACCCGAACTTACGGGTAGCGTTAAATCACGTTCACCACGGCAAGAAAAGCAGTACAGACGGAATAAGTTTAATCAGTGGTTGCAAGATGTAGCTTTGAAAGAATGTGACGGTGAAACGTTTAGCAGGATGATCCCCACTGGTAAGACGAAGAAAAAGAAACCTTTGTGACAATTGAAGATGCTAAATGTATAGCTATGCTCACGCCAGGCGAAAAGGGAAAAGTGATCAGACGTTATTTCGTTACGGTTGAGAAAGTAGCTAAACAGCTTTATGAATACAACTATAAACGCAATCTAATTCAAGGGAAGAGTAGCGAAGTTTACAGAGTTAAACTTGCCTCTACGAATTTCGAAAGAAAAGACTTAGCAGGAAATGAGCTTGTAAGATTCAACTCACTGTTAAAGAAAATAGCAGGTGCAAGGAATGTCAAAGAAACAGACCTTGATGATTACCATCGTATACAACAAGAAGTGATTAACGCTATGAAACGAGGAAGATCAGATAAAGAAATCTTATCGTTTTACATAGGCGAAGACGCAGCATAGGAAATAGGATTTATGAACCTGTATTTATTCAATGAAGATACAGCCTTTAGAATGGGCTGTAATGATGTATGCCAACGAATTTACAATCACCTGGCATCTCTGCACCGTGATAATGGAAAATTCCGCTCCAGTATTAAACAATTATCAAGCGCTCTGGGCTACAGTGAATCCGGTATTAGGTATTGGCTATCTCTGATGCAACAAGCCAATGTTATTACGCTCACTCGTAAGAGCAACTATTATGATTTCGATGTGTCTCACAATGTCTCTTTCATCACCTCTAACAATTAACACGAGGTGCAATGAGTAAAAAAGAACGTAATACTATCACCCGCCTTGAGCGAGAGAACGTAAACAGAATCAAATCATCCCGCCTCTACATTAAATCTCTTGAGGAAATCCCAGGGGAATTAATAGAACACGTTGAAGAAGTACATTCAACACCGCCCTCTGTGGAAGAGTGGGCCGCGTTAAATGATCTTCTCGAACGTTCGAGCGGAGTGTATTACAAACCACGTAAACGCAAAGTTTATAGTTGGGATGATTCAAATTTAAAGAAATGGCAAGTTTTGGGCTTTACCTCTTTATGCCATTACCTCAATTTCAACGCAATGAATAACACCGTAGCCGGAGTGAGAGAACTTGACGGCTTATTTTTAACGGAGAATAACAACTATGATTGAAGAAATCACACAACACCCACATTTTAAAGAACGAGTTGAATACGTAGAATACCTTTTTGAACAGGCGCTATCGCTCGAAGAAGAAAAGAACCTTGAAGAGATTGATCACCTGATCAATGTGCTGGCTACAGAGGCCGCGCCATTCCTGGCAGGGATTCACGCTATTAAAGGTATTAAGGAGCGTATGCAAGATGCAGAATAATCACCCTGAATGGCTAACAGACGTCCTGCACCAATTCCACTATGAACATCACGCCCCACTCCTGGAAGCCGTAAACACTATGCAGCAAGACAAAGCCCCACAAAGCCTGATGCAGGTGGTGGCGCTTATGATGACGGCTTGTAGCGAGTTAGGGAGCATCTCTACAGCTTGTATGCAGGTTGAAGGGCTACAGGATGATCCGGCATTGCTGGAAGAGCTTAACGAACTTGTAGCAAGCATTCAGGATGTTAAAGATCAAGTTGATGAAATTATTGAAGAATTCAAAGCCCTTGGCATTACAGAGTAATGCGCTATAACATAATTTTTACGAAATGGCTTGACAATTTGTGCTTTTTATGTCATAATGAGTTATAGGGTAAGTATTCGAATCACTTCTCCCATAGATAGCTATTCCTCTCCTTGTAGGGATAGCCCTCTTCTCTAAAATCATTCCTCTTGATTTTTGGTTGTGTTCTTTATTGCTACGTTTCGTTTGTTTCTGACAGGATTCTCCACTGCCTTATTTATTGCCTCTTCTCGATAAATGGGGGGTATCCGGTGGAGAACACCTTCCCTTTGAAAGCAATAATTCACAACGAGTGATTTTATAGAAGAGCAATTCCGCTCTTTACAGCTATTACTTTGTTTATAACAACGTGTAGTTGTCAGACGACATTATTTAAATTAATGGGAAACTGTTTCATGTCTACATGAACAGGTGTTTGAATAATGGTTGCCTGTAGCATACGGAAGTATGCCTCCCTCTTATTAATTATTGAGCTTCCCGAAAGGCTGAATAGCTAATGAGATTCCATAGATTATTATTGCCAGCGTGGAAACATGTTTAATAATCTCGGCTGGATTTCCTCCTAAGATTGCCAGCCTCCCAATAAGCCCCTTAATTGGGGTTTATTTTTATTCAGTATTAACAAATTTGTTAAGGAAACAAAGCAATGTTTCTAATGAACTATGACCGCGTGATCACTCACAAATCCTCTTCACTTGTCCTCACTGAAAAGATGATTAAACAAGCTGCTGATGTATTCGGCGTAAGTGTAGAAGAGATTCGAGCGGCTACAGAAAAATTCTGGCCTACCGCCACGATCACAAAATCAAATACCCCTCACCCATTATCAGGGCTTGAGGAACGATTAAAACTAATAGCAATAGCAAAAGGAAAATAACCAATGCAATTTGGAACATTTCAAACATTAAACGGGGATAACAGCCACGCCCGTTATAAGGTGATCGCCTATGCGAGCGATCTAATTCTCCAGGACAAGTTGATCCGTGTGGAATCCGGTATTCCTGCCGATCTTATCGTAGGTGATCTTGTTAGCACATCAGGCACGAAAGCTGTCACCCCTGGTGACATTGCGTATGTTGTCGTAGAACCTGCAAGCGCTGGCGATAAAGCATTTATTGTAGCTTCTCCAGAACATACCATTCTATCACTTTCAGGTATTGAATTTGGTAGCCTTGATAAATCATTAGCTCAAGCACAATTAGCAACTCTTGGCTTTACCTTCACTGATTTTGACACTGTAGCGCTACGCACTACCTAATAAGGAAATTAAAATAATGTCTAAAGATTTATTCTCTGGTGTAGTGTACGACAGTTTTACAAGCCCGTTCACTTTCAGCACTCAGCTAAACCGTATTATTTCAAATCTGGGCTTATTCCGTCAGGAATCCCACAACGTAAATCTGATCGCCCTCGAAAAGATTACCGATGTTAAAAATCTGGTGGCTAAGGAAAATAGCCCATACGCTCAAAGCGATTGGAACTCTGCACAACGTCCAGAATTTAGCAATGCACTATACCAGCTTAAATACCACGGTATTCTAAACAGTGTTACCTCTCTTGACCTGCAACAATACGCCGCGCGTGGAATTGCTGACACTGCCGATCAGGTGTCAATTGCATTGAGTGATTTCTCAGATAGCCAGTATTCTATGGCAGAAAACGCCGTTGAAATTGATCTGGTGAATGCCCTGTTAGGACTTCGTGTTAATAGCGACTATGCAGGACAAGGCGATCTTGATTTCCTTGCTGGCGGTACTCGTACAGAATACACCCTTGATACTTCCGACACGGCGAACATCTTCGAACAATTAAGCGAGATTGCCCGTATTCAGAATGTGGCTCTTGGTGAAGGGCTGGCACAACAGAAACAAGGTGCTGTGATCCTGGCTTCTGGCGCTGCTGCTAAAGCGCTCCGCTATCATCCTTCTATCAAAGATTTCATGGTGTACACCCTAAGCGTAAATAGCTCTGACAACTTCTATACGCGAGTCGTAGACGAGAATCCGGCTTACGAAGTGTGGACTCTGAACGGGATCACCGTGATGGATGTAACAGGGTATAGCTTAATTACAGATAAGATTGGTGTGGACGGCTTCGCGGTTATTCCTCGTATGTCCGACAGTGCAAACGCTCTTGTTCTCCATACTGGTGTTGGTGTTCGTCATCTGACGCTTGGCAAGTCTGCCACCCTGCATAATCAGTATGTTGTTTCAGATGCTAAATGGCAGTTCCCATCAATCGCCACTGAAACCAGCTATCTACCAATTAACAACATCCCTACGGCTATTGTTTTCGGTAGCGTTTCAGCAAGCTGACCATAAATAGAAAATCATGAGCATAGGGGAGGGCGTAGAAACACGCTTTCCCCTTTTTTATTTGTAAGGAGGGGAATACTTTGTATTCTTCCCTCTATGGAGTTTAAACAATGGAAATCATTTTAAAGAGTAAAGGTGTTCATCTGCACCTTGATAATACAACAGCAGAACAGCTATTAAACCTCTCTGCTGTAGCTCGTTTGCTGGAAGTAAGCCCAACACATTTACGCCAGCTTTTACACCGTGGGATGAGTGTTAGCGATGCTCTGCATTATCTAACCAGCAAGGAAAGCAAATAATGTTAGAGCTGAACGTTTCTAAAATAAGCAATGTCATTACGTTTAATGTGGATAAAGCGAGTATGGCAGAAGCTAAAAAAGCTGCTGCTGACTTACAAAAATACTTCGCTAAGATTCAAGATCCTAAAATTAGATTTAAGACATTTAAACAGAATCAACGTAGAGCGGAAGCCCTTTCCGATGATGCTAAATTAAAAAATGCTGTTAAATCGTCAGAATCTAAACAACAGCGTATTGCAGATAAAGCCGCTAAAACTCAGGCAAGGGAACAAGCCAAAATAGCTAAACGTAATGAAACAGCAGACATTAAATTTAAATCTGCTGGTTTACAGCTTCGCGGAATTGCTGGAAAATACGGCGTAGACCCTGCAAAACAATACGAGGCTTTAAAGTTCATTCAGGAACAAACAGAGCTTTTCCGTAAAGGGGTTCTCTCTTCTCAGAGAATGAATTTTACCATTCGTGAACGTATTACCGATTTACGCCGTGAGGCAGCATTACAGGCAAAAATAACGGCATCCACACAAGCACAAGCGGCAGCACAAAGAACGGCAAAGCGTACAGATTATAAAGGCGCGGCGGCTAACATCAAAGAGAAGGGGCTGAACGTCATCGGCGGTGGCCCTGGGTTTATTGCTGCTACTGCTGCTTTCGCTGGCGGTGCTGCATTGCTCGGACGTATTCGAGACACGGCAAATGATAACCTCGATTTGGTGCGTAAGTCTGCAAGTGTCCATGTAAACCCTAACGCCGTGAAAGCGATTGTCACTGCAAACCGTCAACGCGGGATTGATTCAAATTACGACACTGTTACCGACAATTTCAAAGATGTCCGTGAGAGATTGGGTGAATCCGTAACCAATAGCCAAATGGATCAGAAAACTGGTAAATGGAAAGGCGGTAACGGTGCTATAGACAACATTATGAATTTATTCGGATGGAATAAACAGCAGATAGCTAAATACCAGGATAACCCGTTAGACTTCGTTCAGGCTGTTAGCAACGAAGGGCAGCGTAGAGGGATGAGTGATGCAGCCCTGGGGCATTTGCTGGAAGACCTCGGAAATGACATGTCCTACCTTGTGCCAGTGCTGAAAAATAACGGTGAAGAATTTAACACCACTTTGAAGCACCTTGTTTCATCCGGTCAGACTCTGAACGACGAACAAATTAAGCAAACTTACGCCTACGGCGATTTAGCAACGACAATGCAAGCCTTGAATAACGGGATTAATCAGAATCTTACTTCCGGCTTCCTTGATGGATTTGGTAACGCTGGTAAAGACCTCGCATCGAACACCGACGCACTGAATGAGGTGGCTAAAGGGTTAGGCTGGGAACTTGGAAACCTGTTAGCACAGGTGACAGGCTTCACGAAGGATATCTCTGATGACCTCAGCAAGTTTAACGGCTGGATGAAAGAAACATTCCCATCCCTGTTTACAGATCCCGATAAGCCAGCAACACAAGTACTTTATGATAATGCTGTTAACGGCTCTGCTAATACAACGGCTGATTTTATTCAGCAGAAAACGGGCTTTGATACCCGTTCAGTGGGGCCAGCTATCATGGATTGGTTAGGCGTTGGTGGTGCTAACGCTGGAACAGCCGCAAATCAATACAGCCTAAATGGTGATTCTCTTCGTGGTTCTGCAATGTCACTAACCAGCGGTAACGCGCCAGCGTACAACCTTGCACCAGTGTTTAATCTGACAGTAGCGCCACAAGTACCGCTAACAATTCAGAGTGACGCTTCGCGCCTTGCTGATTATGTCGATTTCCAGGCGAGAGCCTCACAAGCCAGCTTCATGCAATCGCTCACGTTGTCAGCGTTAAGCGGTCAATCATCAACAGGTGGGTGATAGAGCAAAGGGGCGTATTGAATCGCCACGGGTTTAACAGACACCTCAGAGTCATTTAAGATGGCTTAAAGAG
>OBYC01000473.1_pt1 | contig 33236 bp, 28 predicted proteins | sample 1550651 | NCBI WGS metagenome assembly OBYC01 (sample SAMEA2580181, study PRJEB22360) | human gut metagenome | biome: human gut; feature: human-associated habitat; material: faeces | place: Denmark | collected 2008/2010
CATTGCAATTATTCCTCAAATAAATTTTCTAAGTGACGGATAACTAAAAATTATCTTTCATTTGAATAAAAACTGTTAAGGATAATCAGTAATATGTAGGAAAGTACATTTATAAAGATGTATATATGTGTTCTTTATCTTTCAACTCTCATCTTCTTCCTAGGGTGCTTATTAGTTAGAATCTCTCTTTGCTTTGATAATGTAACATGGGTATATATTTCGGTTACATTGATGGAGCTGTGCCCAAGCATTTCCTGAATATAACGGATATCCACATCTTCTTCCAAAAGTGCTGTTGCAAAAGTATGACGAAACATATGAGGAGTAATATGTTGCTCTATGGATGCAAAAGAAGTATATTTATTTATCATTCTTCTTACACTTTGGTCGGAAAGTGGTTTGCCGGATTGACTGGCAAAAAAATGATTACAGGAAACAATTTCCTTGTGATATTCTTTTTCATATTCTTTTAAAATGTCTAATACATCTTCATTACCAATATGTATCCGTCTTTCCTTACTGCCTTTTCCATAGATCAGAATGGAACCTTCATAGAGATTGACTTCATTTGGAGTCAGGTTGCATAATTCGGATATGCGAATACCTGTTGCAAATAGAAATTCTATAACAGCCACGTCACGAAGCGCGTTTCTTCTCTGATATGGCGTACGAGCTGTCTGGTGTTCATGATAGATTGTTGCCAAGATGCTTTCGATAGAGTGCAAAGGGATTGTTTTTGGCAAAAGAATTGGCTCACGGAAACGAATGTGCAGTTTATCAAAAGGATTTTTTTCAAGGATTTCTTTGTACTCAAGATAATGAAAAAAAGCTTTGGTAGACGCTATTTTGCGTTTGACAGTTTTGGACTTGTAATGCGCATGTAGAGAACTGATGTAGGATTCAAGGATAGGAATAGAGAGTTCTTCTATTTCAGTATCTTCAATGAAACAGAGAAATTGATTTAAGTCGATCATATAGGCTTTGATGGTTTTGGAATCCAGTTGTTTTTGAGCTGTGCAATAGGCAAGATAATTTGAAAGATGTGATTGATTATTTGTTTTCATTTTATAGAGTCTCCTTTGATTAATATTTAAATATGTATCGGATTTTTGCGAAAATGAAATAATTGACGTGACCTGGCAGAACAGGAAGGATAGATAGTGATACTTGAATACCCAAATGAATTAGAATAGTTGCTTGAATTTTTGATATAATAGTAACCATAATGTGTCAATGTATTGTATAATATAAAAAGATAAGCGTATGGACAGAATGGAGAGTAACATGGAGAAAATTTTTATTTCGAACATTAAAATCAAAAAAGTACGTCACTTGGAAAATATTGAAATTAAATTATCTGACCAGGAAGCCAAACATTTAATTATCACTGGGAAAAATGGAAGTGGTAAAACCAGTTTGTTAAATTCGATAGCTACTTTTTTGGGTTCAATTACAAATTCGGATAACCCAATGGATGCGATGCGCTATCTTGAAAATGATAAAAAAAATCTGATAGTCAGCAAAGAAAAAGGAAATACTTTAGAAGTTCGAAAAATTAAAGAGCGTATAGCATATTTTGAAAAAAAAATTGAAGAAACTTCTGCAGGGATCATGTTAGACTTAAACTGTTCATTAGAGGACGTTCGACAGGAATTTCAACAAGGGCATTTTATCGTAGCATATTATAAGGCGGATAGAGTTTTTAGAGCTCAGGTCCCCAAGCATGTGGAAAAGGTTGAACTGAAAAATGATTATACGATAGATGAAACTCCTCGAGATGATTTTATTAAGTATTTACTTGACTTAAAAATGACACAGGCGTTGGCTGCTTCTAATGGGAAAGAAGAGAAGGCAGGAAAAATTAAAGCATGGTTTGAACGTTTTGAAAAATTGCTACAGACAATTTTTGAGGATGATTTTCTAAAACTAGAATTTGATGAAGATACATTTAAGTTCAAAATTATCATGAATGGAAGGGAACCATTTGATTTTAATACGCTTTCCAGCGGTTTTGCAGCCGTATTAGACATTGTGGTAGATGTTATTATCCGAATGGAAAAACAGATTACTACGGTATTTGATTTTTCTATACCGGGTATTGTTTTGATAGATGAAATAGAAACACATCTGCATTTAGCTTTACAGAAAAAAATATTAGGATTATTAACAACTATTTTCCCCAATGTGCAGTTTATTGTTTCAACGCATTCACCATTTGTTATTAACAGTATTGAAAATGCAATCATATATGATCTGGAAAAACATTTATTAGTAACAAATGGACTGTCAAATGTACCATATGCAGGAATTGTAGAAGGATATTTTGATTCAGATACAATGTCAAACAGTTTAAAAGAAAAATTCGAAAGATATAAAATTCTAGTAAATAAAAAAGAGTTATCAGATGATGATTTTGAGGAAATATCTGAACTGGAAATGTACTTGGATGAAATTCCGGATTATCTTGCACTGAATATCACAACGGAGTATCAACGCCTGAAGTTAGCGTTAAGAAGCAGGGAGGACATTTAATGGTCAAAATAGTAAGATCTTTTCCTGCGCCAGTTTCATTACAGGAAGAAGCTAAGAAAAAAGGTGGAAGCTATGAAAAGAATGATGTAGTGGAACAATTGAAAAAGGATTTTCATAATAAGTGTTATATTTGTGAGATGGATAAATTGCAGGATCCTCAAGTGGAACATTTATTGCCACATAAAAATGGAAAGTATTTAGATAGAAAGTTCGATTGGAATAATTTGTTTTGGGCATGTGGACACTGTAATAATGTAAAAAATCAAAATAAATATGATGAGGGAATTATTGATTGTTGTAAAACTGATCCTGAAGAGGTAATATCATTTCAACTGGAAAATGAGAATGTACATATATTTGCTAGAGATGAAAAAGATAAGAATTCATTATTAACGGCAGAATTGGTAACGGAAGTGTTTAGCTTAAGAAATACATCGATGCGTGTATATAAAAGTGAAATGAGATTCGAAGCATTGACAGAGGAAATGAATAAATTATATGATTCTATTGAAGAATTCCAAAACAATCCGGATTCGAGAGTGGCAAAAAGGAAAATAAAAGCATTACTTAGAAAGGAATCCAGATTTGCAGCGTTTAAGCGGGAATACATACGAGAGAATCACCCCCAATACAGACAATTATTGGATAATGATTTGTGGTGTTTTCATTAGGTGTAATAGGTGAGGAGAATAAGCAGGAAAATACAGACATAAAAAAATAAAAGGGAGAAAACAGTGAAAAGAATTAATATAAACATAGTAGCCGCATTATTAGGCGGTATTGCGTTTGTACTCATCTATGGCGTAAAAATATTAAATCCACTCTATACAGACTGGTTATTAACAGGAGGTGACCCATCCCAGCATTATCTGGGCTGGGAGTTTTTCAGACGTTCAGACTGGTATTTCCCTTTGGGATTAACAGACCAGTTGGCATATCCGTTGAAGACCTCAGTTATATATACAGATTCAATTCCGATATTTGCTGTTTTTTTTAAGCTGTTCCGAAGTATATTGCCCCGGCAATTTCAGTATTTTGGTATTTGGGGATTGTTATGCTTTGTTTTACAGGGATATTATGCAGCGAAGATTTTGGGTGAACGTAGTTCTTCCAAAGCAGTAATTTTGGCAGGGAGCGTTTTCTTTATTGTATCGCCTATTATGGTTTTTCGTATGTATTATCATACTGCTTTGGCAGCGCACTGGCTGATTTTATTGGCGATTTATTTTTATTCCAAACATGAAAAAGAATACAGGGATATTTTCAAGCCTGTAATGCAATGGGGAATACTTGGGATTCTGATTGGGTCTATTCATCTATATTTTGTACCAATGTGTGGAGCAATTCTTTTGGGATATATTCTATGCAGTATATGGAAAGAGAGAAAGATACGCATTAGATTTTTCTATCCCGGTATCAGCTTTTCTGTGGGATTATTTCTGACGGTTTATTTATTGGGAGGATTCAGCAGTGGAGCGGACACAGGAACAAATAATCTGGGACTGTTTAGCTTTAACCTGAATGCGTTTCTCAATCCCATGAGTTATTCCACTCTTTTAAAGAACACTTCTTTATGGGATTGGCCGTTTTATACGCAAGGCCAGTATGAGGGATTCTCTTATTTAGGAATGGGTATTATTTTATTGTGCGTATGTGGCATTGGGCTGATGATAAAAAATATATGCAGGAGAAAGAAGCCATCTGTTTATCAGATAATGACAGTTTTAATGAGTGTTGGATTGATTGTTATGGCTGCTTCCCCGACAATTACCTGGAATGATAAATTATTACTGCAGTTACCATATTCCAGCACGATATACAAATACTGGGGAATTTTTGGTTCCTGTGGCCGTATGGCATGGCCTGTAGTCTATTTTCTGATGATATTTGGAATTACCTCCATAGGCAATATGAAATGGAAACGGAAAGAGATCTCCAACGTAATAATAATACTGGCATGTTTGGTGCAAGTGATTGATTTAAGTGGACAGCTGTACAAAAGACATGAGAATTATAGTGAGAAGGTTGTTTACCAAAGTCCGTTAGCTGGCTCTGTATGGGATGATATTATTTCCTCCGGAGAGTATAAGCATGTTGTATGGGTCACTCATAATGTGGATCATAATGATGTGATACAGGTTGCAGTTTATGCAATGAAAAATGACATGACAATGGGTAATTTTTATTTTGCGCGGGGAATTGATAAGCGAGATATTATTGAAGAACAGCTGCAGAATACATCAGAGGATTGTGTATATGTTTTTCTAAAGTCTGATGATACATTTGGGTATGAAATTTATGAAAACTATGAGGATGTACTGCATTTTTATCCTTGTGGGGATTATATGATAGGAACAGTGAAGAGTTTATGATTTTAGCAATTAATTATGCAGATGAAAGCTTTTCCAAGGCACAGAAGTGGAATTTGGAAACAGCACTCCGTTGGGGCGCAGATAAAGTAATTGGATATACACCGAAAGATATAGATGCAGAATTTAGAGAGAAGAATAAGGATATTCTGGCTGCAAAGAAAGGAAATGGTTTCTACTTGTGGAAACCGTATTTCCTTAACAAAGCATATAAGGAATTGGAGGATGGAGATTATCTGATCTATACAGATGCAGGGTCCATATACATTAATAAGATTCAGTATCTTATTGATTGTATGGAGAAAGAAGAGATGGATATCATGACCTTTTCTCTGGAAAAGGAGATGCTGGAGCGCAAATATAATAAGCGGGATGCATTTGTCCTTATGGGATGTGATATACCTGAATATGCCAACACTCCACAGTCTATAGGTGGATATGTGGTATTAAAGAAGTCTCCTTTTGTGGAGAAATTTTTGAAAGAAGATCTGGAATATGCGCAGGATCCGAGAATTATTACAGAACAGGAAAATACACAGGGAAAACCCAATTATCCGGACTTTGTAGTACACAGGCATGATCAGGCGGTATGGTCTTTGATGGTAAAGAAGTATCATTTAAAAAGATTTAGAGATCCTTCACAGTTTGGCATGCAGAATTCATATGAAAAGGATGTAGAGGAGAGAAGTACATTCCCACAGATTATTGACTCTCACAGGATGAATGTGGGAAGCCGGTTTGAATTAAGCTGGCGAAGGAGCAGATTGGGAAAGATATATATAAGAATCAAATCTAAATTAGGGAATAGAAGGCCATAAATACAAAGGAAACTATTTTGTCTGAAAGAGGAAGTATACAATATGAGGAAAAGAAGAACAATATTAATATTTAGTTTAATAGCGGCGATTTGTTCGACAGTTGCGTTATTGGCTGATGTGGAAACAACGGGTAATCTGTCCATGGCGCTTAATGGAGATACAATTGTATCTTTTATAACGGTAATTGGATTATTTGTAGTATACAGAAATGTACTGCTTAGGGAGAATAATTTCTGTGTATCTGCAACGATTAGGGCTAAGCTTGGAAATGCAGTAACAGCTTTACTTTTTTCTGCCTGCATGATCATTGGAAAGTCACAGAATGCTCATGTAGATCTGAAATATCCTTTTTTGGCAGTTATTATGTTTCCGGGATATTTATGGTTCTTTTACTTTCTGCTTTCCTTTTGTACGCAATGGCTCACCGAGGCTGTTAAAGGACAACGCTTGGAAACTCCGGGTAAGATAACGGAGTGGATATTTGATGAGCATATAATGATAAGTGTATTTATATTTGTTTTTCTGTGCAGACTTCCGTATTTGATAGCTTTTTTCCCTTGCAGTATGTCATGGGATGGGGGAGCTCAAATCAGTAATTTCTATGGAATAGAGATTTTTACCAATCATCATCCTCCATTGTGCAGCTTTTTCTATGGTGCAATTGCGTGGTATTCTCAGAAATGGGGATGTGCGAACCTGGGGATGTTCATGATTCCGTTGATTCAGACAGCTTTATCGGCATGGGCTGTTTCGCAACTGTGTATTTTATTATATAAATTAAAAAGCCCATACTGGATGCGTTGGGGCACTCTGTTATATTTTGCACTGTTTACGGTCTGGAGTATATTTGATGTTACGGTGATCAAAGATTCCATGTACTGGCAGTTTACTCTGCTGTTTGGGGTAGAAGCAGCGAAGTGCCTGTTTTTTAAAGATGAATTCTTTGCAAAGAAAAGAAATATGCTCGGAATGATAATTTATGCCGTTCTTATGATGCAGATTCGTAATAATGGTGTATTTGTATTGTTATTTATGGCGCCTTTTATCATTTTAATGTCTCCAAAAGGTAAAAAATGGTGTACAACGGCGATTGTAATAGTAGCATTGGGAATATCGGCATTAATGAATCAGGTAGTATATCCGGCAGCAGGGGTAATCAGTCTTGAAGATAAAGTAGACACCTATTGCATTATGTTTCAGCAGACAGCGAAATATGTACAGGAGCATTCGGGAGATGTTACACCCAAGGAACGGGAAGTACTGGATAAGGTGTTTGATTATGAGGAACTTCAGAAAGCATACGAACCGCATCTGGCAGACTGGGTAAAGAATTGTCTGAGAAAACAGGAAGGCAGTACAGATGATCCGACAGGAAGTTATTTTGCAGGTTTAAAGAAGGACTACTTCAGAGTATGGTTTCAACAGTTTATGAAACATCCATTAACATATGTGGAGGCATTCTTTGAATGTTCCTATGGTTATTATTATCCGGATGAGGGAACGTATAAAGAGGGACTCGGGTTCTATGAAGAAGAAAGATACATGTTTACCAGAAGTATGTCAGATGCAAGCCAGATAGAGGGATTGGCACGTGCCAGATTCCTGATGGAACAGGTCAGTAAGCTGGAATATGCTCCGGGTATTGGAATGTTGTACCGTTGTGGTTTCTATGCGTGGTGTGTTATATTCGCTTTTACATATGCAGTGGTGTGGAGAAAATATAAGATGGAGGTTATGACAATACCTGCGGTAACCAATTTACTAGTGTGTATGATTTCACCTGTGAATACCTGCATTCGGTATGCGATGCCAACAATGTGCATGATTCCGCTGCTTGCTGCATTGCTGTGGTACAATGAGAACCGGGAGTCAGGTGACGAAAGGCTATATTGATAGAAGAGGACAAGTGAATGAAATTTGATATTTTGGAAAAATGGAAGCGTAGAATGCCAAGACATACAAGGATATGCCTGATATCCGGTCTGTTGATTGGGTGGCTCACACATTTCTATATGTTTACACATAAATTACCGAACTGGGATGATCTTAATAATATAGGAGCACCCGGAAGTGGGGATTATCTGGGCAGATGGTTTTTGAAGTATATTCATCCGCTGGGAGGAAGATATAGTATTCCGGCAGTACATGGATTCCTCTTCGTTGTGTTTTTGGCAATTGCAGCGTGCTTTGTTCTGGAGATTGTACAGGTAAAGAGCACTACAGGGGCAATATTGGTTCCGGCGGTCATGGTGACATTTCCAAGTGTGGTCAGTACAATGACTTTTATGTTTATGGCACATACATCAGGAATTGCAATTATGATGACATGTGCAGCGGTATATTTACTGCGAAAGTACAAATATGGCTGGATGCCTGCCACAATTATGCTGATATGTGTGTTGGGAACTTATCAGAGTTATATCAGTATCGCAATCGGGTTAATGCTTGCCGGCATGATAGTGGATCTTATAAAAGGGAAAAAAGCAGATAAAGTGATCAGGAGCGGTTTCCTATGTGTAGGGATTCTGGTTGGGGCAGTCGTTGTATATATGCTGCTGTCACATGTTATATATCCCAATCTGGATAATGAGTCATATGGTGGGGTAGGAAATATGGGACAGATTGAAATATCACAGGTTCCAACATTAATCGGAAGATGTTATAAACGTTTCCTTGAGTACTTTTTGTGGAAGCCATTTGCATTTGTTACAAAGACATCTCAGACTATGAATATTCTGGTATGCATTCTGGCAGTTGCATTGTTTGCATATTTGGTGTGGAAGAAACGGCTTTATCGTAAATGGATGGAATTGGTGTTATGTATCATACTTTGTGGGTTTATGCCACTGGCAGTCGCATTTATTTATTTTATGGCTCCGGAAGTAGATTATTCTATGCTTATGTTTTATGCTTATACATTAATTTATGTGCTCGTACTTGCAATGGTGGATATCTGTATGGCAGAATGGGAACAGAACAGTGGCATAGGATTGAAAAAATGGACAGAATATAGCCGTTATGGTCTTATTATAGTAACAGCAGTAGTAGTATTTATAAGCTGCTATACTGATTATCTGGTCACAAATAAAGCATATTTAAGAATGGATATTGCAGTAAGCAGGGTAAATAATTATTTTAACCGGATCATTGCAAGTGTAGAGGCACAGGACGACTATCAGAATGGCGATGATGTTACTTTCGTGGGAAATTTCTATTATAAAGAAAATCCCAGCGTAGTGGAATTTGACGTTATGGATTCTGAGTCATTGCGTGAACTTTCCGGTGTTGCCCTGGAAAATGGGTTGATGACCTCAGGAGCAAGGGATAACTTTATCCGCCATTATGTTGGATTTAATATGGCAGATCTGTCAGAAGGAGATAAAGAAAAAATAGCTCAGACAACGGAATTTAAGGAGATGCCGGATTATCCTGCCCAGGGGTCAATTCAGAAATTAAATGGCATATGGGTAGTGAAATTATGCGATTATGAGGACTAGAGAATGATATTAGTAGTAGATTGTTTTAAATTAGTGCGTGGAGCAGGTAAGAGCATTGGTATTTATAATCTGGCTCTTAATCTGGTAAGAAATCTTGTAGAAGAGAAGGCAGGAACCAAAGACAGTGAAATAAAACAGTGCAGAATTGTAGTTCTGGGTAACGCTTATAATGAAGAGGAATTCAATATACCGGGGGTAGAATTTGTATGCATAGAGCATGATCCGTTAAATAAACTCAGGTGTATATGGTGGGAATTATTTGAGGTTTCATTTGCAGCCAGAAAATATCATGCTGATAAGATGATCCATCCACGTGGATATGCACCTATATTAAAAATGACAAAGGAATATATTGTTGTACATGATATGATTCCTTTTTACTATGATAAGCACTATAAAGGGTATTTTAATCGATTGGAAAACTTCTACATTATGTGGAGGTTAAAGGCTTCTATCCGGTCCTGTGACAGAGTGATCACGATTTCGGAGGCTTCCTGCAAGGATATATTGAATCGTGTAAAGGTGCCGAAGTCCAAGATTTCCGTAATTTATAATGGTTATAATAAGATTACTGAATTACCCGAATGTGTAGATAAGAGTAATTATATCATTGCTGTGACATCTAAATTGCCACATAAGAATGCTAAGGGGATCATAGAGGCTTATGAGGTTTATTTTAAACAGTGTGAACATCCGTTACAGCTTAGGATCATAGGTATTGGAGATGTAGAACAATATGCACTTGAACCGCAGGCAAAGGAGAACATAAAATGTTATCAGTATATTGAGTCCAATGAAGAAATGCATAGAATGATCGCGGAAGCGAAGATATTCCTCTTTTTGTCTTTGATAGAGGGATTTGGCTTTCCTCCTGTAGAAGCGATGCAACTCGGGACACCGGTGGTATGTTCAAAAATGAGTTCGTTGCCGGAAGTAGTAGGGGATGCAGCCATACTGGTAGATCCGTGTGAACCAGATGAGGTAGCAGATGCATTGGTGAAATTGCAGAATGATGCAAATAAGCAACAGGAGCTTATTGTTAAAGGATATCATAATGTAGAACGTTTTTCGTGGGACAAAACAGCTAATAAATATGCGGATATTGTAATGAAATAGATTTGATATTTATATATGATGAGTCTTGTTGAATACAGGCTATCTACTCTCTACCCACATAAAAATAGCGTAGCAGTCATTAAAGCTGCTACGCTTAAAAGATCAACTTTTATAGGTCATTTTTCTTTAATTTTGTTATATTTTTAGCACCAATTCCTTTGGGTGTTAAATAGAGTTTAAATGATACTCGGTCACCTACACTGATACCCTCATATGCATTATTTTTTGAAAAGAACAGAGCATTTTTATTGGTATGCTTTGCATTTGATATAAAACCATATGTATCTTTTATCTTTACCACTACACCTTCATTTTCAGATTTAATTTCACTGGCTTCATCTCTGAATGTTGATAAGTTAGAATAAATTGAAAACATTTCTACACGAGTGCCTAAATTTAACTTTTGCATAATAATTTTATAATGTTCCTTTCTGAAAATTTTATATGTGGTAATCGTTAGATTTTATTCAATAATTGTATAAAAATGTTCTGCAAATTTTGAAATAGTAATTAATGCTGTAGTACATGAAATAACAAAGATTGCAGAGGCATGATCTGTAAAATACATGATGCCACTGATTACAATAATGAGCCCAAGCAGAATACACACTTGCCTTGGAAAACTGTCTTCAGGAGCATACTTATAGTCTCTATAAACCTGAAAAAGAATTACACCAAGGGACAGCGCAAGGATTATAAAGGATACCCATGGAGCAGGGGTAAATAATCTAACAAGTATAAGAATACATAATAACGTCATAAGAGATAAAAGAAAACATGACTTGTAAGTTTTAAGATGAAGACCACCAAGATAAGATCGTAATGGAATGAATATGGCAAAGAAGAGACATCCTTCAAGAGGCATCCTGAAGAGTGCAATAACGATAACGCTTACCAGAATAGACAAGCCATGTTCAAACATCATTTGTATGCCATAGCTGTATATGTTGTATTGCTCTTTACTGATATAATTGTGGGATAATAAATAATTTGATAATGCACGACAAAGATTTTCCATAGCTTGCCTTTCTGAATAAAGCTTACGCAAGTAATTATAATGCGATATATAATTAAAAGGTTAAAGAAGTTGAAAATAAGAAGTTATATGTAAAAATTAATATATTGCTTAGTATCTGCCCTTTTAAGAATATGAGCCTCACATAGGAAAAAGGTATTATATAATGTAAATATCAATAGATAGGAGCAATACGAATGATACAAATAGCAATATGTGACGATGACATGACAACAACTTCTCAAATTGAAGAATATATTAGGCAGATTGAAATAGAACAACATATACAGGTACAATACCGTATTTTCTTTGATGGAAAATCTTTTATGCAAAGTATTGAGAGCGGGGAAGCATATGACCTGATTTATTTAGATGTTGAAATGCCTTTGATGAAGGGATTGGATGCTGCAAAGAAACTAAGAGAAATGGAAATATCGTCTTTAATTATTTATATTTCCAATTATGAGACATACTGTGAATCCATGATTGAAACGGAACCATTTCGGTTCCTGAGAAAGCCAATCAATGATGTGGATCTGTTTAGAAAATACTTTATGAGTGCGTATAAGAAACTGGAAAATAGAAATGAGTACTATACATATTCCTATAAGAAAATTCATCATAAAATAAATATTAACGATATTATGTATTTTGAAAGCAACAATAGAAAAATATGTATACATACAAATGGAAATCAAGAAAACAATACATTTTATGGTCAACTGGATAAGGTTGAAAAGGAGTTGGAATCCAAGTCATGTACATTCATTCGGATTCATCAGTCTTATCTGGTAAACAGTATGTATATCAACACGGTACAGCATGATGCAGTCATTCTGGAGAATAAAGATGAACTTCCAATCAGCGAAAAACGTCAAAAGGAGATACAGAGAAAGCTATTTCTGGAGAGATAGGTGGAGAATATAAGCAATGATATATGATCAGATTATAAATATATTGATGGTTGCCTTTGGAACTGAAATAGTAAGACTTTATTTCCAGGTATTTTGCTGGAAGAGAAGAAATCCACATAAAGCAAGATGGGGTGTATGGCTTTTGTATGTCGTTTTTCAAATAATAATCATGATATACAATGCCAGTCATCCGTTGGCTATATTGATAATAAATATTCTGTTGGCTTTTCTAATATGCAAATTGACATACAATGTGGAGTTCAAGCTTGCGGTATTTCTGGCTGGAACATTATATGTAGTATGGATGTTAGTAGAGGTAGCCACAAATTATGCATTGACATTGACTGGAGTTGCACTACAAGAGAATGGATTTATAGTAGGAGTTATTATTTCCAAGATTGTTATGTATATTCTACTGCTTATAATGAGCAGATATACAAAAGCGGATTATATGGCTAATCTGCCATTCAAATACTGGCTGAGTTTATTTACAATTCCTGTTGTAACAATATTTATAATCCATAATTCATTTATGATAACTGTTGGCAGCGATAGAAGTGTATTCTTTTTTACGTCAACAGTTTTATTGATTTGGGTTAATTATATGATTTTCGATGTGTATAACAGGCTGGGAAAGCAAATGCTGGATGACAGAAGGCTGTTAATATACGAGCAACAATTAAAGATCTGTGAGCAACAGGCTAATACAAGAGAACAGGCTTATCAGGAGACTGCAAGGTTAAGACATGATCTGAAACAGTATTTATTGGCATTGTTTACTGATATAGAAGCAAAAGACTATGATTTGGCACAAAGTAAGATACAGGAGCTACTGGATCAGAATCAGATATACCGTCAGGAAGTTGTACATAGCGGAAATATCTGTATAGATGCATTATTAAGTTATAAACATGCAGAGACGATACAGAATAAGATAAAGGCGGAGTATGAGGTATCAGTTATACCGGAGCTGCCTTTTGAACGGGGTGACTTATGTGTTATCTTGGGAAATTTGTTGGACAATGCAATAGAGGCAGCATCAAAAGTGGAGAATTCTGAAAAATGGATGAAGACACAGATCCAATATAATAAAGGCTGCATCCTAATTGTCATAGAAAATGCATGTAATGATAAATTTATTAATTATGATCATGATAGATATATGACAACAAAATCGGATAAAGCAGAGCATGGTATAGGACTGGAATCAGTTCGGTATACTGTAGAAAAATATCACGGAACAGTAGAAATCGAGAAAAAAGAATCTATTTTTAAAGTAACTGTATTTATGTATGCTAAATAATGTCTGCAAAAATTACATATAAACCAGTAATTTCATCAACACTAATTCAAATGCTTCACGCTGAATTATTATAAATACATAAAATTTTATAAAGGGGTGAAGACTTTGAAGAAAATTAGAAATTGCCAGTTTATTTTTCAGACCATTACGTCTTTGGCTTTCTCACTTGCAGTAGTGGCAGCCAACACAAGATGTGCATACATCTATCACCAGCCTAAAAAGCCGGAAGAATTAAAAACATTAAGAAAATAAAATCTATGAATTGAATTTAATAAGGCGTAAGGTGCATAAATCAGCTATTTTAGGGAAAGAATTTCCCCTATGATAGCTGATTTTTTAATACATCTATTCTTGGGATAGCGGCTATCATTACTAAATTCGTAATTATCTCCAAACACAAAATCTGTAAGCGACATATTGAATAACTTTGGAATAAACTGTAAAATATAAATACAGATTCAATATTGTATAAGGAGTACCTTGGAAAGGAGATACTTATGAAGAAGTTAATTGGAGTTTTATGTGCTGTTCTAATTACGTGTATTTCAATTTGCCCTATAAGTGTATATGCAGAATCACAAGGTCCGGTATGGACGTCCAATGGTGGTAATACGTGGACATATACAGATGGACAGTCAACGAATCTGACAGCTAAGGTTATGAATGATACACTTTACATTATGGGAACAGGTGCGGTGCCCGCTTATAGCAGGGATTGTCTTGGTAATAGACCATGGCATAATAGTGCAGTGACAAGTATTGTGTTTTATAGGGGAATTACAGCTGTTGGTGCGGAAGCATTTTCTAATTTGAAGACAGTGAGACGAGTTACAATGCCTGTTAATATCTATATAGAAGATGCAACGGCTTTTGGTGGTCTGTATGAGGAATGTCAGTTTAATATTCAGGGAATGGATATGGTAAGTAAAGACATCGGTAACATTCCATACAATACTTTAGACAGTATGATTCCTATGATGAAGCAGTATACTTCGTATCGATTCATCCTGGATAATTATTATATGATTGGTTTGGCACAGCAGGATGCAGGTGGAACACTGAAGAATCTTTACCCGAGTGATGCACTAAGTACTGCATATAATAAGGATTATCCGTTGATTGACTGTTCCAGTAAATTAACGATGGCAAATAGTTATGGACAGGAAGTAGGAAGCTTGACTATAAATTGCAGACAGCAGGGTGTAGCTGCTATGGAAGCTTTTTCATTGGTAATTGGAGACAATCAGTATGTGGCATCTTATAATATGTCCATGAGTAATAGACAGGGAGTTGTGAGGCATACAGCTTCCCCAATGCAGTATACTATGGCAGTGCCGGCAGCATATCAGTATCCAGGCAGACGATTTACTTTAATTCAGCTGGGAAATGGAGTAATCAATATGCTTGCTGATGAAGATGCGGATGATGCTACAGTAACGTTTACGACAGATTACATTTCAACAGCATATGCATTGGTGTATACAGACGTAATTGGACAGTAAACAGAACACAATACATCCGACATAATTGCCGGATGTTATTTTAAAAGGGATAAAGTTGTGATAGAAAAATTTACTTTGGATAGAATACTGGCAGGGGTTTTAGGATGCTTGTTATGTATTCAGATTTTTTTACTTTTATTTTACAATTTAAGAGACACAAGAACACTGATTAATGCAGATGCTGCCTCCACTATTTATCACTTTATGGAAGTCATTGATAATGGTACTTTGAATATACCTGATTGGAATCATACGACTACACTGGAGTTGGATTCCGCATTTTTGTTTGCAGTGCCGCTTTATTATGTGACACATGATATGTTCCTGGCAATGGGATTGGCAAATGGCATATTTATTTTACTTTATTTCTGGGTGATTTATAGAATTATGAAATTAAATGACATTTCTCTCAGATGGATATTTAGTGTGCTGATTTTGACCTTTACGCCGTGGGCAGTAGGAATGTTGGACTATTTTAACATGATGTTCTATCAGGCATCTCAATATACAGTAAAGACATTAGTGCCATTGGTATTAATTCTCTTGGTATTCCAAATAATGAAATTCGATTTCAAAGACAGGAAAGAAAGAGGGGAATTTATTGCTACGCTTGTAACTTATACAATTTTATTGTATAGTACATCGCTTTCAACGGGAATATATACGATTGTATGTGGCATTTTCCCTATCATTATGGGAGTAATGTATACAGGAATATGTAATAAGTTCACGAGGCCTAAATGGATTAGGTTGAGTTGTCTTTTGCTATATTCCGGTGGAATTTTCCTGATTGGATTTATGAAGTATAAGGAATTATATCCCAGTACATCCAAGTATAACCTGAATATTACTTTGGCAGCAGAATTCTGGAAGAACCTTTGTGCAAACGTTGTAGGATTTTTTCAGGTATTAGGAGCATTACCCTCAATGAATGTATCAGGAATGTCCATGCAGGGAATTGTACTGTGTGTGAAATTTATTTTTTGTATTGTGTTGCTTGCATGTATTTTAAGTGGAACAAGAAAACTGAATTTCACACAGAAACAGGACTTATTAAATAATCTGTTAACATATATTTGCCTGGTGAATTTATTCATTGTTACGATATACGATACCCGATATGGTAGTGATGTCATGCAATATCGGTATTACATTATCATGATAATTCCGCTGTTGATTCTCTGTGGATATCGGTGTGAATTCTATTTTAAGAAAATGCATAAGTATCAGCATGGGGCATTCTGTTGTGGCTTTCTTGCCTTTTTGCTGGTTATTATAGTTGGAAACAATAGAACCGTATTAGGCAGTCTGCATAATAACGATTATGCTGTTACTATATGCGATTACCTGGATACGCTGGATGTGGAATCGGTAATTTTCATAGATGACCAGGATACCACAGCACTATGCAGGGGAATTGATCATAGTAAAAAATATGGATGCTTCTCATCGGCAGAACAACAGCTGCAGACACAGATATGTACTTATCAGGCATCTAATCATGGAGCATTTTATGGAGATAAAAATGTCCTGGCAGTTGTAGATGGCGTAAATCTGGAAGATGTTCTGCCAGAGGAAATAGCACGGCAATATACACTGATAGGGGCAGTAAAATGGTTTAACATATATTATTGCGATCATATGTTGATTCCCTGAATTGACTACTTTATATCAATAATGCTATAATCAATTGGACTGCACGTAATAGTGCATACTGTTTTGTAAATCACAGATAAAGTAAAGGATAAATAATGGAAGAGCTGCAGCATTGTGAGATATTGAAGACAAATATAAATGTTACCAATATGTCAGATACAATCAAATATATCGGCGGGCATCTGGATGATTTGCGTGGTAAGTACATTTGCGTTTCTAATGTACACACCACAGTGATGTCTTATGAAAATGAAGAATATCGTAAGATACAGAACGGTGCCGCCATGGCACTGCCTGATGGAGCTCCTCTATCAAGTTACAGTAGGAGAAAGGGATATAAGCAGGCACAGAGGGTGACAGGACCGGATCTGATGCTGGAGTTGTTTGCTATATCTAAGGAAAAGGGATATCGGCATTATTTTTATGGTGCAACAGAAGAGACTCTGCAGTCTATGAAAGAGGTTTTGGAGAGGGATTACCCGGGAATTCAAATAGCGGGTATGTATGCACCACCATTTCGGGCATTAACACCACAGGAAGATGCACAGATTGTGGCTAAGATCAATGAATCCAGGCCGGATTTTATATGGATAGGTCTCGGAGCCCCGAAGCAGGAAGAATGGATGTATCAGCATATGGGACAACTACAGGGAGTGCTGATTGGCGTAGGAGCCGGCTTTGATTATCTGGCTGGTTATATTAAGCGCGCCCCTCGGTGGATGCAGAGAATGTCGTTAGAGTGGCTGTATCGCCTGCTACAGGATCCGAAGCGTTTATGGAGACGGTATTTTACATCCAATGTGAAATTCATATGTCTTACACGAATGGATAAAAAGTAACGAGAGGACATATAAAATTGGACAAGATAGAAATATTTGAAGAAACAGACAGAAACAAAAAGCAGGGAAAGCTATATATTGTAGTACCTTGCTATAATGAAGAAGAAGCATTAGAGACATCAGCACATTCACTGATAAAGAAATTGGAAGACCTGACAACTAAAGGACTGATATCCGAGGAAAGCAGGATTGTATTCGTAGATGATGGCTCTAAAGATAAGACATGGCAGATTATACAGTCCTTATTCAAAAAGGAAGAGAAAGTGATGGGGCTTAGATTTGCACATAACAGGGGACATCAGAATGCCATTCTGGCAGGCATGATGTATGCCAGAAAATATTGTGATTTTGTAATTACGATTGATGCAGATCTGCAGCAGGATATTGAAGCAATGGATCGGTTTATCAAGGAATATTATGCAGGAAATGAGATTGTATTTGGAGTAAGAAATTCCAGAAATACAGATTCTTTCTTTAAAAAGTCAACAGCTACGATCTTTTATAAATTAATGCATTTTTTGGGATGCAATATTTATGAGAATTCTGCTGATTATAGACTGATGAGTGCGAAGGCACTGGATGCATTATCTGAGTATGAAGAAGTGAACTTGTTCTTGAGAGGCATTATTCCTGATATTGGGTTAAAGACTTCGGTGGTACATTTCGATGTCTTTCCGCGTATGCAGGGGGAATCCAAGTATTCATTATCTAAGATGTTGACACTTGGAGTAGATGGTATTACGTCTTTTAGCATTAAACCAATCAGGATGGTGTTTATGATGGGAGTAGCGGCACTGATTATGGGATTTTGCATGATCGTGCACGTATTTTATGAGCATTATTTTGGAACAACAGTAAGCGGATGGTCATCTATTCTGGCATCTATATGGTTGCTTGGAGGAGCAATTCTTCTGGCTTTGGGAATTATCGGAGAATATGTAGGGCGAAACTATATGGAGACGAAGAGACGCCCAAGGTATTATTTCTGGGATGTGTTATCAAGAGAAGACAATGAATAAATAGTAATTATTGTACACTGTATACACAACACTTTATCAATATTATGCTAATAATTGTCAAAAAAATGCAACAAATGGTATTGAGAAAATCATAATAAAAATGTATAATTGCAACGTAAGGGCTGGATATGTGCTCAATATGGGAGTTTAAGGATTTCTGTTATGGGCAAGTAACGCAATGAGGATAAAAAATTATACAGAGAGTGGGATTTTATTATGAAGTATGAACTATCAAGGACAGAAGAGCAGATCATGGATTTTTTGTGGACGAACAACCGTCCGGTGAAAACAGGCGAGATCATGGATTACTTCACTGAGAATAAGGGGAAGGAATGGAAACGCCAGACACTTAACACTTTATTGATTCGCCTTGAGGAGAAAGGCGTAATCGTGAGAAGAAGAGGTATTGTTGAAGCTAAGTATACTCGCGCAGATCTGGAGCATATTGAGTGCAGGGATTTTGTAAAGACCAAATTCCAGAACAGTCTGAGTAAGTTTATGGCAGCTTTCGCCGGCGAAGAACGTATTTCTGAGAAGGAAGCCGCAGAGATGATTGATATGATTAATACACTGAAAGAGAAATAAAATAAAAGTTGGGACAAAAGTGATGATTTTGCCCCAACTTTATTATTTCAACAATATATTCAAAAATAGGCACATGACATTATTGCATCTTATTGTAAAATAAAAGAGTAGAAGTATTTGAAAGTATAGGCATAACAATTCGAATGAGGATGGTGATAGTGCAACATGGATTATGAAGCGATAGTCAAGAGGCTTGCTGCGTACAGAAAAGAATGTAATTTGCGTCAGAATGATCTGGCAAAACAGTTCAAGATGACACAGAGTCAGTATAGTAAGGTAGAATCAGGTAAGATTAAGATTTCTTTTGACAATTTGTATGTGCTGCAGATGAAGGGCTATGATATAGATGCATTGATTTTGGGAGAGTCTAAGCAGGAATTACTTCCATGTCTGGAACAGTTGACACATGTAGAAGATGAAAAACAGTTTGTGAGTTTTATGAAACTGTGTGAATGGGCATGGGAACAGTGGGAACAGGACGGCGGTGTGCCACAAGGAATCGGTGGAGATCTGCTGAAGCTGTGGACTGGAATTGACGGACAGAAAGATACCAGATGGGTCAGATTACGAAAGGCATACAATGATATTTCTCAGATCAACATGGCAAATTGCATTGGCGTAAATATTAAAAAATATCGTTTGCTGGAGCAGGAAGATATCAAACCTGATGCAGAATTGTTATTACATATTTATGAACAGACAGATTGCAAGCCGGGATTCTTCATGGATGAGAGAGGTTATTATTTATCTTTGATCAATGAAGCCTGTAAGGGAAATGAACGAAGAGAAGAACAACTGGAAGAAATCCTTAAAATGATGGATAAATTCAAATAAAAGTATAAGAATGGTTATATCAGTGCAGACTGGTATGACCATTCTTTTCTTTTATACTGTTGATTGCAACGCCTGTATAGGTATGTTATAATTCAAAAAGTACAGTATCCATGAATATATGAGGGAGCAATATGGAGAATATAAGAAGAAAGAACAATATGATAGAGACATACAGTATCTTATTAATTGATATGGTATGTGTATCAGTTTCATATTATCTGTCATTATTTATCAGATTTCATTTGATTGCGCAGGAAGCGTACCCCAGAGACTATCATTCCATGATAGGAGCGTATATTTTGATTTTATGCTTGATGTATACACTTTTTTTGGATGGTAATCGATGGTTCTTTGAAAGAAGTAATATACGAGAGCTGTATTATACCATCCGCTATACGGGAATTATTGTTGTGGGATTGGTTCTGATATTATATCTGACACAGCAGGCATATGAGTTCTCTCGTCTGGTATATCTGATCTTTGCGATCATTAATACGGTAATTACATTTATAGCACATATAGTTTACCGTAGATATATGCTGGATTATTACCGTAAAAGTGTAAACAGTACGAAGATGTTCGTACTGACCAGAGAGATAACAGCGAAGGATGTATTGGAGACTTTGCAGCAGGAGAAAGCCTGGGATTATGATATTACGGCTGCAGCTGTGTATGATATAGATATGGTAGGAGCTAAAATAGCGGGGATACCAGTTGTTGCTTCTATGGAGAATGTGTATGATGTAGTCTGTCAGATGATGGTGGATGAAGTCTTCCTGTCTTTACCTGGTGTGGAACCGGCAGAAATACGGGAAATGGTACATCGTTTTGAAGAAATGGGGCTTGTATGCCATTATCGTGTTGATTTGTTCAGCAAAGCAAATCCCAATACATATGTACAGCAGCTGGCGGGATATTCAGTTATTTCCTTTTCTCTTCAATCTCAGGATTCCAGAAGACTGCTGGTTAAAAGATTGATGGATATCGTCGGTTCTCTGATAGGCTGTGTATTGACGCTACTGATTACGCCTTTTGTGGCACTGGCAATCAAAATTGATTCACCGGGCCCCGTATTCTTCTCCCAGACCAGAATTGGTAAGAACGGCAGAAGGTTCAAAATATGGAAATTCCGCTCTATGTATACAGATGCGGAAGCGAGAAAGAAAGAGCTGGAAGCACAGAACGAGATCAAGGGTCTGATGTTCAAAATGGAAGATGACCCAAGAATTACGAAGGTTGGTAAATTTATCCGAAAGACAAGTATAGATGAAACGCCGCAGTTTTTTAATATTCTGGTAGGCGATATGAGCCTTGTAGGAACCAGACCGCCGACAGAGGATGAATTCGAACAGTACAACGGTTATTACAGACGCCGTATGAGTATCACACCGGGATTGACCGGTATGTGGCAGGTGAGTGGAAGAAGCGATATTCAGGATTTTGAAGAGATCGTCAAGCTGGATTTAGAGTATATTGATAACTGGAGTTTATTGTTAGATATTAAAATTCTATTTAAGACAGTATTTATCGTACTGGGGAGAAAGGGATCAAAATAGCGTGAATAATGAAGAAGGACACATATGGTTCCATGCAGATGATTATGGAGTGACACCTGAACAGTCTGAGAGGATTCTGGATTGTTATAAACAGGGTGTGCTGAACAGCATCAGCGTATTGCCCAATTCACTGGCTCTTGTGGAATGCAGGAAGTTATTGGACGAGGCAGACCCAAAACATCAGATCAGAAGAGTGCTTCATATAAATCTGGTGGAGGGAAGACCGGCAGCCGGGGCAGATCAGGTGAAGCTGCTGGTAGATGGACAGGGAATGTTTTCCTGTTCTTTTGTAAAGCTATGGTTATGGAATTATCTGCTGCATGGAAAGAAAAGGGAGACACTTAAACAACAGCTTAAGTGTGAGATTACAGCACAGTTGAAGGCAGTCACTGATAAATGTGATTATGATATTACAGGAGTGGATTCGCATCAGCATTATCATATGATTCCCATAGTGTTTGATGTGCTGATGGAGGTACTGGAAGAAACTGCTATCCATGTAAAAGAGATACGTATTCCTGTAGATCCACTATCGCCGGTTATGCTAACCAAGGATAAGCCATATAAGATTCCACCTGTGAACTGGATTAAATGGCTCATATTAAAAACAGGAGAAGGACATACTAGACGCATTTTAAGCAAGAAGGGAATTACAGCACCGGTTTTCTTTGGTATTTTCTACACCTGTGATATGAGATATGAAACAGTACAGGCTTTGTTGCCTGCTTACAGGGGGTATGCAAAACGCAAAGAGACCCAGCTGGAATTGATGTTTCATCCGGGTAACCTGATGTCCGGAAATGAAATGTTTGATACAAGAAGAGGGGAATTGGCTGATTTTTATATGTCTCAGAATCGTTATGCGGAAGCGGCATGCCTGAAACAAATCAGAATTTAGAGGAGCAAGGATATTATGAAAAAGAAACTAGCAGCAGTTATACTGGCTGGATGTATGATTATGACAACAGCTTGCACAAAAGAAGTGCAGCAGACACCGGCATCAACGGTGGAAGCAGAAGAGATATTCTCTGAGGCGGAGGCTTCGCAGGAACAGACTCAGATGCAGGAAACAGAGACTCAACAGACGCAGGCACAGCAGACAGAAGAACAAACGTCAACAACGGAAACAGAGAACACCACTGAGGCTCAGAGCCCTTCCTATGAGCACCCAAATGAAGCAGCAGGGCTGACAGAAGGGGAAAAAGAAGCTAGAAAGCAGCAGCAGGCTAATTTCGCAGAGGCAAGAGAATTGTTATTCAGCCTGCCTAATTCAAAGGATAAGACAACAAAAATCAATCAAATGGACAGACAGATTCTGGCGAATAATGCATACAACTTTGCGGGAACCAATATTGTTTTCATTGGAGACAGCATTACAGAAGGTGTAACTGCGGCAGTAGATCAGAATGGCAACCGGGTAAGCTATGTGACCTATGTGAATTCTTATCTGCACTTTGCCAATGTGTTGAATCATGGTAAGGGGGGCAGAATGTTTGGAAATTATGGTGGAGAAGATTATTCTCTGAATGATGATTTTGGAAATGTCACGAATGTGAATTCGGATATTATTGTAGTCTTTGCAGGTGTAAATGATTATCTGTCTGCATCAGCGGGCAAGAGATTTGGCAATGCGGATGATAAGCTTAGCACAGCGGGGTATTGCGGAGCAGTCCGCTCTTTCATGAATCAGTTACAGAGATATTATAGTGATAAACAGATATTCTTTGTCATGATGTATAACGTAGGAAAAACATCAAATGCTACATATTCTGATATTACGACACAGCCTACATTGAATGATTATCTTGATGTACAGAGAAAAATAGCAAAAGAGTTCGGCTTCCACATAATTGATTTATATAATCAGGGATTTATGGATTGCAGTTCACAGGAATCCAGTGATTATTATTTGCATGATGGCCTGCATCCAAATGATAATGGTAATATTGTATTAGGGGAGCATATTGCTGCAGAATTATCTTTATACTTTGGTCAAAAATAAAAGAAGAAAGTGTTGTGTATAATGGAGAATTTGAATCAGGCAGAAGCGGGAATTCTGTTGTGGATACAGGAGAATCTAAGAACAGAATGGCTGGATCATATAATGCCATATGTGTCCAAAATCAATGATCATGGTATACTGGCTATTATTGGCGTAATTGTATTATTGTTATGGGGAAGATACCGTAAAGTGGGTATTACAGCATTCGGTTCCCTGGCAGTGGAATTTATAATTGTGAATCTGTTGATCAAACCGAATGTACAGAGGACCAGACCTTTCTATGTTTTAGAAGATTTGCATTTATTAGGCTCTTTACCAACGGATTTTTCATTTCCTTCCGGTCATACGGGTTCGGCATTTGCTGTAGCAACTGTAATGTTAATGTGTATGCCTGCAAAATATGGAGTGCCTGCAATTGTGGTATCCGCACTGATTGCTCTTTCCAGACTATATAATGCAGCGCATTATCCCACAGATGTACTTTGTGGAATGCTGATAGGTATAATAACAGGGGTAATTGCTTCTCTGCTTTATAAGAAGTATCAGAAGAAATGTAATGGAGGAGAATAAGTTATCGTGCAGATAATTCATTGGGGGATTCTGCTGGTCCTTGTGCTGGCAGTGCCCCTTATTCTGGGAATGATTCCAATCAAACATATGAATAAGCTTCAAAGAACTCCTGCAATGGCTTATATTTGCGGTTGGTTTATAAGCTTTGCTGTGTTTGAGGTGGTAGCCGTTCCCTTTATTTTATTAGAACAGAGTTTTACATTGGTAGTGGTAGTATACACATTTCTAATATGTGTATTGCTTGGCATTTCTTTATGGAGAGGCAGAAAGGTTCTTGGAGAGTTTGCCGGGCAGATAAAAGGAATAAAAAACTGGACATTATCCTGTAAAATTGGCTGGATTGTCGTATTTTTGCTTATCGCAGTGCAGATGTTCGTGGCTGTCTTTTGGGAGTATTATGATGGTGATGATGCCTATTATATTGCAACAGCGGTGGTGACAGACACCTTTGATACCATGTATCTGAGAGATAATTACACAGGATATCTGTATCCGCTGGATGGACGTCATGCCTTGTCACCGACACCGATTTATCAGGCGTGGCTGTCGAGGCTGAGTGGCATACACCCGGCGGTGATAGCACATAGTGTACTGAGTGCAGTGTGGTTATTGTTGATGTATTGTGTATATGGGCAGATTGCCAGAAGACTGTTCCCTAAGAAAGAAGAGTATAGGCCGTTGTTTATGATCTTCATGACTATCTGGTATGCTTTTGGAAATATTTCATTGTATACAGCGGAGACCTTTGCCATGACAAGAACCTGGCAGGGGAAGGGGCTTATGGCAGGAATTGTCCTGCCTGCGCTTTTCCTGTGCTTTTTATATCTGGCAGATGAACATCCACAGAGGGGAATCTGGATGTTATTCTGTGCAGTCATCATTTCAGCGGTCTTTGCAACCAGTGTGGCTTTTATGCTGATTCCTACATTGGTAGGGGTAGCTGCACTGCTGCTTGCCTGGAGGAAACATAGTATCAAGATATTGCTGCAGATGGGGGCATGCTGTATTCCATGCTTTATTTTTGCTGTCTGTTATCTGATGGCGAAATAAAGAAGAAAGGCTGATTAGTAATATGAAAACGGCATTTACTACGTTGATAGAAGATATTATTTTATATAATAACAATCGCTTTTTAATTTTGCTGTTTCTGGCTGCGTTGATTTTTCTGTGGATTACGGAGAGGGACAAGCGTATCAAAACAGTGCTTGTATATTTTGTGACAGCGATTACGGTGTTATTCTGTTGTCCACTCTATGCATGGATTGGAATCAAAGTAGATGCAGAGATCTATTATCGTGTATTCTGGTCAATTCCGATAGGGATTTTGGTCTGCTATAGTGCTGTCAGGGCTGTCAGCCATTTTAAAAAGCGCATCAGCCGTGTACTTGTATGCATTCTTACAGTATTGGTCATCTGCATGAATGGCAAATTTTATTTTACAAATACATTGCATTTTAAAGCTGTGAATGCGTATCATATGCCGCAGGTAGTGATTGATGTGGCAGATGCACTGAAAATGGAGAAATATAAGCCAATCGCAGCGATACCGGCTGAGCTGCTGCCTTTTATCCGACAGTATTCAGCGGATATCTTCACACCGTATGGCAGAAATATTGTGGAAACCCAGTGGAATTTCTCAAATGCATTATATGATGCCATGGAAGCGCAGGAGTATGATGCGCAGGAGATTGCCCAGTGCGCCAGAGAGGAACATTGTACGTATGTAGTACTGTCTTCTGTGAAGCCTATGAAGGGAAGTATGGAAGAACAGAATTACATTTATAAAGGTCTGGTAAGTGGCTACTATATTTATATGGATTATAATTATTATGAGGTACTTCGGGATCAGGATTTGTTGGATGAAGAAGATATTCTGCCTGAGGACAGGGCAAGATAATGAACATGTGCAAGGTTTGTGTACAAGTGTATTTTATGCAAAAAACGATATGTTAAAAGAATGTGCACAGAAAATACGGATAGTGTGATCAGAAAGGTCATGGTTATATGAAAAATGTGAAATGGAAAAATATATTGCAGCTACAGGCTGTAGTAATTATATATACAATATCAAGCGTTATGGCAAAAGCGGCGTCTGGACACAAAGAAGAACACTTGTTATTTTTGCTCTTTTTTGGATTGGAGTTTATACTATTGGGAATCTATGCATTGCTATGGCAGCAAATGATTAAGAAATTCGAATTGTCAGTTGCATATGCCAATCGTGCAATGGCAATTCTGTGGTCAATGATCTGGGCTGTTCTGTTCTTCCATGACAGGATAACGATAAGGAATATAGTGGGAGTAGCTATTGTACTGGTGGGTATTGTACTGGTCAATACAGATAAGGAGGCAGAACAATGATCAATCCGTATTTGGCAGCAATGTTCCTTAGTGTTACTGTGGCTTCCTTTTCCCAGATATTGTTGAAGAAAAGTGCAATGAAGACATATGAGTCACCGATTCGTGAGTATTTGAACATATGGGTCATCAGTGGATATGGGCTTTTGGTCTGTTCTATGTTGATCAGCCTGTGGGCATACGGTGGAGTGGAGTATAAGAATGGACCTGTGATAGAGTCCTTGGGCAATGTGTTAGTACCGCTTCTGAGCTTTGGCTTTTTCAAAGAGAAACTGACGAAGAGAAGAATAGCGGGCATTGTGTGTATTATGGCAGGCATTGCGGTGTTTTATTCCTAGAGAAGAATCTGGCAATAAGTGGTTAATTTGTGTTTTTTATTGTATTCAATTATGCAATTTGCTATACTAAAGGGTATGTATAACAATTGATTAGAATGTACTCTCAGAATGCTTCATTTAGAAGACTCCGAGAGTACATTAGAAAGAACAGGAGGGTGTCCAAGGACGAGCAAGGCATGAAGAAAAAAAAGACATTTGGATTATTTGGCACGAATAAAAGAAAACCTGCCCGCAAGGGTGATAAAAGAATAAAAGAATATGATGATTATTATGAAGAGGAAGAATACGAGGATCAGGAGTATGCACCGGAAGATGATGAAGGGGCATATTATGAAGATGGCGATTATATAGAAGAAGATTACGAGTATGCAGATGAAGCACAATATGCGGATGAAGAAGAATATGAGGATGATGCAGAGTACTCAGATGAGGCATATTATGAGAATGAATCTGAATACATGGATGAAGCCGGGAATGATGAGTATGCTCAAGGATATGAAGAAGATGTAGAATACACATCTGAATATGATGCTGAGGTAGAAAATACAGAGCAGCAGGCAATGGCTTCTGGTTATACTGAGGAATCTGGATATAATGAAGAAAATCAATATACAGAGGAAATTGAATATATAGAAGAAGCAGAATATGAGGATCAGTCTGCGTATGATGACAATACGATAGCATTTACAGATGCGGAAGATGAGTATGAAGATTATTATGAAGAAGAGTCCTATGAAGAGGAAGAATGGGACGAGGATGCATATGATACCGGTTATGCACCAACGGATGCAGCAGCTGGTGGACATCAACCAAAGAACCATCATAATAAGAATAAGTCTCATGGCAGAAAGTCTTTTGACTGGTCGGCTACGACAGAAGTGATTCGGGAGTTTGTACATAACCTGACACCGTTTGATGTAATCCTTGTCTGTACGGGGGTAGTATTGCTGATTGGTGCTATTGTAGCGGGCAGTATGGTGCTTGCAAGTAAGAATATAGATGAGCAGATCCAGGCAATCGTTCCTGTAGGAACAGAACTGAGCAGGGTCGGCATTGTTGGCGAGAGTGGCTTGCTGGCAATGGCAGATGCAAGATTGAATGCAGCAGAAGACAGTTCTATGGAGATAGAGGACGTAGTATACACCACAGAATCGTCCGATGAAGAAAATGTACAGGTCAGTGTAAATTTTGAATCTGTTGAAAAGGACTTGAAGATCCGATTCACCAATGCGGCTACAGGACAGCTGATTACAGGAACTGCATTTGAAGTAACCCTGACAAGTTCCCAGGGAAAGAAGCTGGTGCTGGTAGATGAGGACATGGATGGTATTATCTATGCGGATAATATCAAGGCTGGTAAATTCGAGGCGGTCATCACATCTACAGATAAGTATAAGTTCCCGGCTACGGCACAACAGGTCACGGTCAAGGACAAAGTAGAATTCGTAGTTATCAATGTGCAGGATGAAGTAAAATCTGAAGCACAGGTCAATGTGGCAGCAGAAGATACGCAGAAAGCAGATGCTGCGAAAGAAGAAGTAAAGCTGACAGATACAGTAGAGTGGGTAGAGTCTTCCAAGACCTTGATTGGTGGAACGGAGAGCTATCTGCCTGTGGATAAGTCATTGATTCAGGATCCGTCTGCTTCATCGAGATTAGGAACAGGCATTTATCTTTTCGATGGATTAAGCGTTACCCTGAATAAGGGCAGTATAGATAAATTATATGTAGGCAGCAGTGAGACACTGACAGGAACTACTTTTACAGATTCCAAAGAAGAAAAAGACAATGTAACGAAGGAGTATACTTATACTACAAAATGGGAATCTTCCAATACAGATGTAGCAACAGTAGATGGCGGTAAGGTAACTGCAAAGTCTGCGGGAACTGCAACCATTACTTATACAGTCACAAGAAAGACTGTAACAACTACAAAGACAGAAGAAAAAATTTCAGTTGAAAAGTATGGAGAATTATCGGCAGAAGAACAGCAGAAATACGAGCCAATCAAGGATGATTCGGATGATCCTGACAAAGTAACGGGTTATATCTATAAAAAAGAAGAAACATCACCAGAAGTAATAGATACAGGCTCTGCAACCTGTACAGTGAAAGTAGACGCAGTAGCAATTTCATCCGGTACATTGGAAATTACAAGGTCGGCAGATGCATGTAATGTAGGCCAGACAGTGACAGTAAAGCCCTCCAAGCTTGTATATACCATGAATAACGGTGGTACAGAGACCAAGACAGACAGCTTCCCAGCGATAAGCTGGAGCAGTTCAGACACAAGCATTGCAACAGTAGACAGCAATGGTACTGTGACTGGTGTGAAGGCTGGTAAAGTAACCATTACAGGTCAGGTCACAGGAGTGAAAGACTCAGATGGAAATGATCTGACAATTAAGGCTTCTACAGAAATCACGATCAATGCAGCTGTGGCACTGACTCTTGCACTTGATAGGACAGAAGCATGGATCGGTGTGAACAAGAATACAACGCTGGTGGCTACGGTAACCAATTATAAGTCTGATAATGGTGTTACATGGACTACTTCAGATAAGACGGTTGCAACGGTTGATGAAAAAGGTGTAGTAACAGGCTTAAAGGCCGGCAGTGCCAAGATTACGGCAACCACGAAGGAGAAGGATGCCTCAGGTAAGAATCTGGCAGCTACCTGTGTCGTAACAGTCAACAGTGATGCCATGAATGACACGACAACAAAGCTGAAGGACAAAAACGGCAATCAGCTCTATGTAAAGAATGCAGATGGTTCCTACAGAGAAGCTGTTTATGCAGATTATTTCACAGCCAGTGAATTTTATATGAAGACTGAGGGACAATATGCGTATACAGGATGGCAGACTATCAACGGTAAGACTTACTTCTATGATAAGAGCGGTAAGGCGGTAACAGGAACACAGATCATACAGGGTGTTACTTACAATTTTGGCAGTGATGGTGCAATTCAGACATCTGTTAATGGTTCCAAGTTCGGTATTGATATTTCAAGACATAATGGTAAGATTGACTGGAATGCAGTAAAGAGTTCCGGTGTAGATTATGTCATTATCCGTTGCGGTTATCGTGGTTCTTCATCGGGTGCACTGATTACAGATCAGAACTTCCAGAGCAATATTAAGGGTGCAACCGCAGCTGGATTGAAAGTCGGTATCTATGTCTTTTCACAGGCAGTCAATGAAGTGGAGGCTGTCAAGGAAGCTTCCCTGGCAGTCAGTCTCGCTAAGGGATATAAGCTGACTTATCCTATCTTCATTGATACAGAGTCCAGTGGTGGCAGGGCAGATAAGATAGATGTGGCTACCAGAACCGCAGTTGTCAATGCCTTCTGCCAGACCGTACAGAGCGCAGGCTATCAGGCAGGTATCTATGCCTCCAAGACTTGGTTTGAAACAAAGCTTAGTATGGGTTCTGTGGGTAATTACAGGATATGGCTTGCACAGTATGCAGCAGCACCTACGTACAGTGGCAGATATGATATGTGGCAGTATTCCAGCAAGGGTACGATCAGCGGAATCAATGGTAAAGTAGACTTGAATTTAAGCTATCTTGCCTATTAGCTTGCAATTTTTTCCTTTTCGGGATAAAATGGGCGTTAGTATATAGTAAATTTACGGAGGAAAATTCTGAATGAAAACTTATTTGGTAACAGGCGGTGCGGGATTCATCGGTTCTAATTACATTCACTATATGTTCAAAAAGTATGGGGATGACATCAGGATCATCAATGTGGATGCACTGACTTATGCAGGTAATCTGGAGAATTTGAAGGATATTGAGAGCAGAAGCAATTATACTTTTATTAAGGCAGATATCACAGATAAAGAAGCAATCGCTAAGATTTTCGCAGAGAATGATATAGACAGAGTGGTACATTTCGCAGCAGAGAGCCATGTAGACAGAAGTATCAGAAACCCGGAAGTATTCGTACAGACCAATGTACTGGGAACCGCAGTTATGCTTAACTGTGCAAAGGCTGCATGGGAGCAACCTGATGGTACTTTCAAGGAAGGCAAGAAGTTCTTACATGTTTCTACTGATGAAGTATACGGTTCACTGGAGAATGATGGAGAATATTTCTATGAGACAACACCTTATGCGCCTCATAGCCCATATTCAGCAAGCAAGGCATCCTCAGATATGCTGGTAAAGGCATACATGGATACCTACAAGTTCCCGGCGAACATTACAAACTGTTCCAATAACTACGGACCTTATCAGTTCCCGGAGAAGCTGATTCCATTGATTATTAACAACGCACTTCATGGCAAGAAGCTTCCGGTATATGGGGATGGCAAGAATGTCCGTGACTGGCTCTATGTGGAAGACCATGCCAAGGCTATTGATATGGTACAGGAGAAGGGAAGACTCTTCGAGACCTACAATGTAGGCGGGCATAATGAGAAACAGAATATTGAGATTATCGAAATCATCATCGAGACCTTACAGGAAATGCTTCCGGATTCTGACCCAAGAAAGAAGCTGGTATCCAAGGATCTGATTACTTATGTGGCGGACCGTAAGGGACACGACAGAAGATATGCCATTGCACCGGACAAGATTAAGGCGGAGATTGGCTGGGAGCCGGAGACCATGTTCAAAGACGGTATCAGACAGACAATCAAATGGTATTTTGACCATGAAGACTGGATGGAACATGTAACCAGCGGTGACTATCAGAAGTATTACGCAGAAATGTATCAATAAAGCATGAGGATGACGGGGACGTGAATGTTGTTTCAGTTACAACAGCGCGTTCCCATTTGACGTGTCCGGAGTTACTGAAAAAAAGAGTGGACAGCAACAAATAACAGGGAGGATGAACAATGAAAGGTATTATTTTAGCAGGTGGTTCAGGAACCAGACTATACCCTTTGACCAAAGCTATTTCTAAACAGATCATGCCGGTATATGATAAACCCATGATCTATTATCCATTATCAACACTGATGTTAGCGGGAATCAGGGATATTCTGATTATTTCTACGCCAAGAGATCTGCCGGTATTCCAGGAATTATTCGGAACCGGAGAGCAGCTTGGGCTTCATATGGAATATGCTGTGCAGGATCAGCCGAGAGGACTGGCAGATGCGTTCATTATTGGGGAGAAATTCATCGGAACAGACAGCGTGGCACTGGTACTGGGAGATAATATTTTCTATGGACAGAGCTTCTCCAGGTTACTCCGTAAAGTAGCTGCCAAGGAGAGCGGCGCTACAATCTTTGGTTACTATGTAAGAGACCCTAGAGAATATGGTGTTGTTGAGTTTGATGAGAATGGTAAGGCAATCTCTATTGAGGAAAAGCCGGAGCATCCAAAGAGCAACTATGCAGTTCCTGGTTTATACTTCTACGACAATGATGTAGTGGAAATTGCCAAGAATGTAAAACCGTCTGCAAGAGGAGAAATCGAGATTACCAGCATTAACAATGAGTATTTAAGAAGAGGTACTCTGACTGTAGAGACCATGGGAAGAGGCTTTGCTTGGCTGGATACAGGTAACCATGATGCGCTTCTGGATGCAGCAGATTTCGTATGTGCTTTCCAGAAGAGACAGGGGTTATATATTTCCTGTATTGAGGAAATTGCATTCAAGTGCGGTTATATTTCCAAAGAGCAGTTACTGGAACTGGCTAAACCACTGATGAAGACAGAATATGGCAAATACCTGGTAGAGGTTGCGAATGGACTCTAAAATCAAGAGACTTACAATACTGGCGATGCTGGGAATTATGGTACTTGTAGCAGCCATTATTGTAGTGTTCAATTATGAACGGTTCGTATCGACCGGCAGTACAGCCAAGCAGGAGCAGACGACAGAAACTGAAGGGGCGCTGGAAGAAGACGGCATGGTAAAAGGCGCTGATTTGTCAGCCTTTTTACAGGATGAAACGTTCTTTGATCATGAAAAAAATACATATGAGAAAGCAATGGAAGATGGAACACAGACCGAGAGTGATACAGATGTGACATTGTTGGCTACCTCTGTGGAAAAAGACATACGTATCAAGGTAGTGGATGCTGAAGGTAAGACGGTAGAAGGATATCCGTTTGTCTTATCCGTAGGTGATCTGGGAAACTATCAGGATACAGATGAAGATGGTATGATTTATATATCAGGTGTACGTCCGGGAGAATATGAGATCACTCTGGCTGATGCAGGAGAATACACCTGTACTTCTCCATCTCTGGATGTGCGTGTAAAAGCAATGGTTTCCTATATGCCGATAGAGGATATATCCTATCTGATTCGCTCTGAGTCAGAGGTAGATGCTTCTATAGAAGATACAGAATCTGATGAAGTAGATGGAGATGACAGCCAGTATACAGCACTTCTGGATACGGATAGTCAGGACCAGCCGATAGAGCTTGGGATTGATGCTCCACCCAG
>OBYC01000483.1_pt1 | contig 32186 bp, 25 predicted proteins | sample 1550651 | NCBI WGS metagenome assembly OBYC01 (sample SAMEA2580181, study PRJEB22360) | human gut metagenome | biome: human gut; feature: human-associated habitat; material: faeces | place: Denmark | collected 2008/2010
CAGCGCAACGAGGTCGTTTTCCACAGCGATCCGCGCTGGCTGCCGGTGCGGCAGCGCGCGTGGGCCAGTTGGAACTACCGTCTGAGCGAGCAGGAGCAGGCCAGCGCCTGCGTCACCTACAACATGAACATCCTGCAGGGGCTGCCTGCGGGCAGTCCGCTGTTCTGCGTCACCCTCAACCCGGACGCGCCGGTAGATGAACGTTTCGTTGTGCAACGCTTTGTCTATGAACATCCGCTGTTTAACCCGCAAAGCTGGCGGGCGCGGCGCGGCGAGATCAACGGTCACAACCGGAGCTGGTACTGCGGGGCCTACTGGTACAACGGTTTTCATGAAGATGGCGTGCGCAGCGCGCTGGACGTGGTCAACGCGATAGCGGCCGGAGAGGGGAACTGAGATGAACAGCTGCCTCTACCACGGCGTATTACGCCACCGCCGCCTGCAGCCGAAAACCCATGAATTTCGCTACAGCGTCTTTATGGCCTGGCTGGATCTCGATGAGCTGCCGCTGCTCGCGTCCGTCGGCGTGCGGCGCAATCGCTTTGCTGCCGCCTCTTTCCATGACGCGGACTATCCGCTCGGCACGCCGCTTAAAGAGAACGTGCTGAGCAGGCTGGAGAGCCTGACCGGGGAACGTCCGGACGGGCGGGTCATGCTCCTGACGCAGCTGCGCTATTTCGGGTTCCATTTCAATCCGGTCAACTTTTACTACTGCTATGACGGGAAGAGTACCCTGCGCTGGCTGCTGGCGGAGGTCCGCAACACGCCGTGGAATGAACGTCATTACTATGCCGTCAACGGACAGGATGCGCAGCCGACGGAAAAAGCGTTTCACGTATCCCCCTTTAACCCGATGGACATGATCTACCACTGGCGCTTTAACGACCCGGACAACACGCTGCATATGCACATTGAAAATCATCAGGAAGCGAAGGTCTTTGACGCCACGCTGGCCCTGCGCCGGGAGCCTTTGACGCGCCCGGCGCTGCGTTCGCTTTTGGTTCGCGTCCCGCTTATGACCCTGAAAACCGTTTTTGCCATTTACTGGCAGGCGCTGCGCCTGTGGCTCAAGCGCGTGCCGCTGTATAACCATCCCGTCAGCAGGAGTGAACGCTCATGACCGATCCCGTCTTTGCGTTAGAACCCGATATCCCGCGCAACGTCCGCGTCGCGCGCTGGCTGCTGTTTCGTCTGCTAAGCGGCATTCGCGGCGGCTCGCTCACCCTGCGTGAAGGGGCGCAGACCTTCCATTTTGGTGAGTCATCCTCCGCGCTGCATGCGGATGTGCAAATTCTTTCTCCCGGCGTCTACTGGCGCGTGTTAACGGGCGGGAGCCTTGCTGCGGCAGAGGCCTGGATGGACGGCGAATGGGAAACTGCGCACCTGACGCCGCTTCTGGAGCTGCTCGCGCTCAACGGCGAGGTGCTTGGTCGTCTGGAAAACGGCTTCCGTCTGCTCGGCAGGCCGCTGGAGCGGATACGCCACTGGACGCGGCGTAACTCCCGCGCGCAGGCGCGCGAAAATATTGCCGCCCATTACGATCTGGGCAATACCTTTTATGCCCATTTTCTGGATCAAGAGCTGCTCTATTCCAGCGCGCTGTTTACTGGTGACGAGCAGGATCTCACGGCGGCTCAGCGGGCCAAAATGGCGCGCCTGTGCGAACAGCTGGCGCTGAGCCCGGGCGATCACCTGCTGGAAATTGGCACCGGCTGGGGGGAATACGCGGCCCGTCATTACGGCTGTCGGGTGACCACCACCACGCTGTCGCAGGAGCAATATAGCTGGGCGACCGAGCGGATCGCCCGCGCCGGGCTGCAGGATCGCGTTGAGGTGCTGCTCTGCGACTATCGCGACCTCACCGGACAGTACGACAAGCTGGTCTCAATAGAGATGATTGAAGCCGTCGGGCAACGCTATCTGCCCACGTTCTTCCGGACCTGTCAGGCGCGGCTGCGCCCCGGAGGACGAATGGCGATTCAGGCCATCACCATTCAGGACCAGCGCTATCGCGACTACAGCAAAAGCGTCGATTTTATCCAGCGCTACATCTTCCCCGGCGGCTTCCTGCCGAGCATCACCGCGATGAACGAGCTGATGACGCGCCACACCGATTTCGTGGTGCGCAATCTCTTCGACATGGGGCCGGACTACGCCCGCACGCTGGCCCACTGGCGGCAGCGCTTTGTCCACGCCTGGCAGGAGATTGAAAAGCTCGGCTTCGATGAACGTTTCCGCCGCATGTGGCTGTACTATTTTGGCTACTGCGAAGCCGGGTTTAACGCCCGCACCATTAGCGTGGTGCAGCTGACCGCCGAGCGCGTATGAAACGATATCTTCAGGTCTTTCTGCTGGCCGTCGCGTTCGATCTTTACTGGACGCTGGTGGTGCTCTTTCGCGAACAGGGCCTGATTATCTGGATCGCTCTGGCGATCCTGGCGTGCCTGCTGTTGCCGCCTGTATACCGTTTTTACGCCATTGGTCTGGCGGCGGCGGGCAGCCTGCTGGATACGCTCTGGGCGCTGACGGGGCTGATTGCCTTCACGAGCGACTCCCTGATGCCGCTCTGGATGGTGGCACTGTGGCTGATGTTCGCCACCGTCTGGACGCAGCTGACGCGCACCACCACGCTACCCGGCTGGCTGCTGACCCTGCTGGCCGCCGTGGGCGGGCCGGTGGCGTACCTGATTGGCGAGCGGCTGGGAGCCATCACATTTCTGGAGCCGACCTTTATCGTCGTGAGCTGGATGGCGCCGGGCTGGCTGGTGTTGATGCTGTTTTTCCACCTGCTGATGGGGAGACAAAAATGAGATCTGTGGTTTTGCTGCTTTGGCTGACGCTGGTTGTTCCGGTTGCCCAGGCCGCCGACTGGCTTGCCTGGCGGAAGGTGGGTGACGCCACGCTCACCTGGGGTCCGTTCACGGTCTATACCTCTCAGCTGCGCACCCCGGACGGGCGTTACGGTCGGGATAATCAGGATCAGGCGCTGATTATTACCTATGCGCGGGACATCGATCGCGATGATCTGGTTGAGGCGACCCGCGACCAGTGGCAGGCGCAGGGGATTCTGGCGCAGGAGCCTCAAAGCGAAGCCTGGCTGCGGATGCTCCAGTCCCTTTGGCCGGACGTCCGCCCGGGCTCACAGCTGGCGTTTGTTCTCAACGATAAGCAGGGACAGTTCTGGTATCGCGCGTCAGCGGCGCAAACATCGTTTATTCCACTTGGACCGCGTCAGTCGGAAGCGTTCAGCACCCGTTTTCTGGCCATCTGGCTCGATCCCCGCACGCAATATCCTGAGCTGCGTCAGCAGTTAATCGGAGGCCAAAAATGAAACGTATCCTGATGATGGCGCTGGCATTCACGATGCTGCTGGCGGGCTGTAGCACTGAAGTGACCGAGTATCGCCAGCAGGAGCCGCGGCTTGATATCTTCCACTACTTCCAGGGCAAAACCGAAGCGTGGGGGATGGTGCAGGATCGCAGCGGCAAGCAGATCCGCCGCTTTCACGTTGAGATTGCCGGGGACGTTATCGGCGATACGCTGACGCTCAACGAGCACTTCGTTTACGACGACGGCGAGAAGCAGCAGCGGGTCTGGCATATTCGCCGCGTGGGGAACGATCGCTACGAGGGTACGGCAGGGGATATTGAAGGGGTTGCCACGGGACAGTCCGCAGGCAACGCCTTTAACTGGCATTACAGCATGAACGTGAAGGCCAACGGGCGCACCTGGCTGCTGAAGTTTGACGACTGGATGTACCTGCAGGATGAGACCCATCTGTTTAATAAAACCGAGATGAAGAAGCTGGGCGTCACCGTCGCCACGGTGACGCTGTTCTTTACCCGTAAAGAGTGATGATGCGAGCAGTGAACTATCCCCTCTCCTCTATGGGGGGAGGGTTAGGGTGAGGGGAACATTGGACGGCGGTGGTCATTCCGTTCACTTTATGTTCCTCAATATTTTTAGCTTCCGGCGCGGGATTTGCTTCCCGAATATATAAAGGCCAGAGCAATCCCCAGGCAAACAACCGCCCCCAGACGGCTCATCGAAAAGGGAATGGCCGCATTGCCCAGCCAGCCAAAGTTATCAATCAACATACTCATGGCGAGCTGGCCGAATATCACCGCCACCGTGGCGACGGCGGTACCGATGCGCTGCACCGCCACGACCATGATCACAATGTAAGGCACGCCGAACATCGCCCCGAGGAGCTGCCATTTCGGCACGTCCAGCAGCGTGACCGCCTGCTTCGGCTCAAAGAAGAAAATGAGCAGGGCGGTCACCAGCGCGCCGACGGAAAACGTCAGAAACGCGCTTTTAAATACCCCGACATTGCTGCCGAGCTGTCCGTTAATCGCGGCCTGAATGCTCAGCGTTGCGCCGCCGCAGACGGCCAGAAGAATCATAATCAGTGTCATACGTTACCCCTGTGCGACCAGAACCAGTGCCGCAATAATAAAAACCAGCGCCACGATACGTTTTGCGTTTATCTTCCTGTGCGGCGTACCCAGCAGGCCAAAGTGATCAATGATCAGGCTTTTAAAAACCTGACCAGCCAGAATGCCAATCATCGTCAGAGCGATGCCGATGGTCGGCGTGGCGATCGTCAGAATGACCACGTAAACAGGGCCAAGCACGCCGCCGAGCAACTGCCAGCCGGGCTGGGCGAAAAACGACGGGCTGTTACGCGGGCTGAAAAACAGCATCAGCAGAAACGTCAGCGCGGCGCCGACGCCAAAAATGCTGAACGTCGCCCATAAATCGCCCACTTCTCCCCCTAATGGCCCCAGCAGCCCCGCCTCGACGGAGAGGCCCATCCCGCCGGCAATCACCAGCAAAATCAAAACAAACTGCATTACGCTTCCTCCTTTTTCAGGCGAAGAAGATTACGTCGGTAGACCAGTGAGAAAAATGCCATAATGCAGGAAACACCTTTGCAGGAAATGCATTAATGTCAGATGCCGGAAGCATGAACCTTCGCTCACTGCTGCTGTTTATTGCCGTCTATGAAACGCAGAACTTTTCCGTCGTCGCGCGACGAGAGGGAATATCTGCCTCGCAGGTGTCGCGCATTGTTCATCAGCTTGAGGACGCGCTCGGCCAGCAGCTGTTCTATCGCAATACCCGGGCGGTGATCCCCACGGAAAGCGGGCATCTGTTTATCCGCTATGCCCGGGCGATGGTCGATAACTTCGAAGAGGCGCGTCGAGAGCTGGATGAACGTTCGACCGAACCCTCCGGCACGGTCCGCATAAATGGGCCGGTATTTTTTGGACAGAGACACGTTGCGCCCGGACTGGCAGGCCTGGCCGAGCGTTATCCACGGTTAACCATAGAGCTGACGCTGACCGATGACTTTATCGACCCGCACCGGGACGCCGCCGATCTCATTTTCCGCATCGGCACGCTGACGGATTCGACGTTCCACGCCCGTGTTTTTGGGCAGCAGCGCTACCACCTTGCCGCGTCGCCCGCGTATCTGCGTCAACACGGCATTCCGGCCGACCCGACCGAACTGAGCCAGCACAAATGTCTGGTCTATCGCGGTTCGTCTGGGCCTAACCGCTGGCTCGTGCGTCGCAAAGGGGAGAATTGGGTGCATTATCCCGTCGCGCCGCTGATGACGTCCAATAATGCGGAGTCGCTGCTCATTGCCGCGCTGGGCGGAATGGGGATCGTCCTGTTTCCGGACTGGCTGATTGGCGACAGGCTGAAGCGGGGGGAGCTGGTCGCCCTTATGCCGGAAATGGCGTGCGCCATCAACACGGAGCAACTTAATATTGCGGCGATCTATCCTAACGCACGTCATCCGCCCCTGAACGTCAGGGCGGTGATTGATTATTACGTGGTGTTTTTCGGCACGCCGCTCTACTGGCAAACTTAAGGCAATTACGCGCCGAGCTCCTTGCGGATAATCTCTGCGCCGGCGCTGAGTGCTTTCAGCTTGCCGTTAGCCACCTGACGTGAAAGCGGGGCCATGCCGCAGTTGGTTGACGGGTAAAGCTTGTCGGCATCGACGAACTGCAGCGCTTTACGCAGCGTATCGGCGACTTCCTCCGGCGTTTCAACGGCGTTGGTTGCCACATCAATCGCGCCGACCATCACCTTTTTACCGCGGATCAGCTCCAGCAGATCCATCGGCACGCGGGAGTTGTGGCACTCCAGTGAGATGATGTCGATATTAGAGGTCTGCAGCTTAGGGAAGGCCTCTTCGTACTGGCGCCACTCTGAGCCGAGCGTTTTTTTCCAGTCGGTATTGGCTTTGATGCCGTAGCCGTAGCAGATGTGTACCGCGGTTTCGCACTTCAGCCCTTCAATGGCGCGCTCCAGCGCGGCGATACCCCAGTCGTTCACCTCGTCAAAAAAGACGTTAAATGCCGGTTCATCAAACTGGATAATATCCACGCCTGCGGCCTCTAACTCACGCGCTTCCTGATTGAGGATTTTGGCGAATTCCCAGGCCAGCTTTTCGCGGCTTTTATAGTGGGCGTCGTAAAGGGTGTCGATCATGGTCATCGGCCCGGGCAGGGCCCATTTGATCGGCTTGTCCGTGAGCTGACGCAGGTATTTCGCATCGTCCACGAATACCGGTTTCTGACGCGCAACGGCAGAAACCACGGTCGGCACGCTGGCGTCGTAGCGGTTACGAATGCGCACCGTCTGGCGATTTTCAAAATCCACGCCGCTCAGGTGTTCAATAAAGGTGGTGACGAAGTGCTGGCGGGTCTGTTCCCCGTCGCTGACGATATCGATACCCGCGCGGATCTGCTCATCCAGGGACAGGCGCAGCGCGTCCTGTTTACCCGCCAGGAGTTCCTGATCCTGTAATTTCCAGGGTGACCACAGCGTTTCAGGTTGCGCAAGCCAGGTCGGCTTAGGCAGGCTGCCAGCCGTTGAAGTCGGGAGCAATGTTTTCATAATAAAAGACCTTTTTTGATGTATTAAAGCGTGTAGTTATCAGACCACTGCTCAAGAATGTGTTGGTAAGGCTTAATAAAGTACGCTTCGGTAAAGCGACCCTGTTCAATCGCCAGTCGGCTACGCTCTTCCCGGTCATAAACAATTTTGGTTAAGGAGTGATCCTGCTGGTTCAGATCCGGTCGGTAGCACAGTCCCGCCGCCGAGTTTGCGTTATAAATTTCCGGGCGATAGATTTTCTGGAACGTCTCCATCGTGCTGATGGTGGCAATCAGCTCCAGATCGGTGTAGTCACTCAGCAAATCCCCTGTAAAGAAGAACGCGAAAGGCGCGACGCTGTTTTCCGGCATGAAATAGCGAACCTGCAGGCCCATCTTCGCGAAGTACTGTTCCGTCAGCGACTCGCCATCCGGCTGATATTCAATGCCCAGCACAGGATGCTGGTTACCGGTGCGGCGATACGTATCTTTGCTGGAGACGCTCAGGCAGATCACCGGACCCTTGCTGAAGTTCTCTTTGTATTCCGGCGAATTCACAAAGTGGCGGAAAATATTGCCGTGCAGTTCGCCAAACTTTTCCGGAATGCTGAAGTGCTGCTGGTTCTTGTTGTGTTCCAGCAGGCGCACGCTGAAATCATAATCCCGCACGTAAGAAGAGAAGTTATTTCCGACGATGCCAGGGATACGCTGGTTGTTTTTCTTGTCGACAATGGTGTTTTGCAGAATCTCAATGGCCGGGAACGGTTTTTCCGCGCCAATGTTCAAATCGACAGAGATAATTTCCAGCTCAACCGCGTAGCGATCGGCGTTTGGGTTATCCCAGCGCGCCAGGGCGTTAAAGCGGTTGTTGATCATCACCAGCGTATTGCGCAGGTTTTCCTGACGCTTTTCCCCGCGCGCCAGGTTGGCAAAGTTGGTGGTCGTACGCGTATTTTCTGACGGGTTGTAATTCTCATCGAAGCAACTGCGCTTAAGTGTATATGTGAAAGCTTTGCTCATTGTGGTTATGCATCCTAAGTTCATGTTGCTAAGAAGTTACCGATGCATAATTTATGCCTGAGCCCGCGGCGCAGGGGAAGTGACTTAATTTCAATGCAACATGAGCGAAGTTCATGAACAGTGTTGCGCACATGCCAGGATAGGAAGAGTAAGGGGCATCGCGCCCCTTAGCGTTATGCTGTAGGACGTTCGTTCCAGGCGTCACTGTGCATGATGTTGCCGTCGACAATGCGCCAGGTGATTTTTTCGTACTGCAGACTTACGCTTTCAACATGGTTCATTTTATTGTTGGCAGCGATCTTCACGTTCGGCACGCTGCAGTTAACACCCGTAACCTTTACGTTCTCCATCTAGACGGTGTAATAACAGACTTCCTGTCCGGCATCATTGATATGATAGAACTTTATTTCAGCGCTTTTAAGCGCCTGACCGGTAGATGCTGCTTTATAGAGATAGGGCGTGGAGCTATCAACTTCCTTTTCAATCCGCATGGATGAGTGTTGACGCGTGCCGGTGATCTTGCCGTTAGCGCTGTCTACCGGTAGGTTTAGGCCATGACTCAGCCCTATGATCTCAATGCTACCTTCACGGTCCTGAACATCAACGGAACCTTTAATATCTGCTCCACCATCGTCTTTTAGCCACATGTAGGGAGGAATTGGCATTCTTTATTTCCTTATTTTCTTGAGTAGCAGTGTTGTTAAGCGATAAATAACCGTGGCGAGGGTCAGTACAATTAAAATATCGATATTGGTATATGTGTCATATATTGTTTCAGCATTCACGTCGCCATAAATAAAATCACATATAGATGAGGCCACGTCATGATCAAGATAGCGTTCAGCGGGTCCCAATATGCGGCCTACTATAATGCTGATGCATAGAAACCAGACCGTTTTGAATAGCCTGATGCCCCATTTACGGACAAGTATTGGTGTAGCCACTTTCAATCACCTCAACCCAGCCGCGTGCCATCAGTGAACGCATACAGGGAACCTGAATAAGTTCCGTACTCATCAGAGCATTGCGGATCAATGCGTAATCAGAATCATGGGCAATCGTGATACATCCCTCAGATAGCGTACCCGGATGCAGCCGAAACAAACCCCGATAGACGTTATCAATCCAGGTGCCATCATCGATACCCCAGTCATCCTTGTATAAAGCAAACCACTCATCGCGGCCAAATTCTGCCCCGGATCTAACCTTGTTCCACCGATCCTGAACCTTCGCTTTTAACCCTGAAAAGAAACCTCCAGTCCCTCTGTCAACAATCCAGTATTTCCCAGGGGGAATTGGACCTGAGCCTTTAACAGCACCACATAATCCATTGTTTCTGTAAATTCCCTGCCCGGAATGGGCCATAAACACGCCAACGCCGTGCAGGTTAAAAGGCGCATAGTCAGCATCGTTAAGCAGCATTGTTCCTTTTAAGGCCATATTTTTTCCTTACTCTTTTAATAAGAGAAAAGCAGCCTACGCCTGAAGCGGGTACAGATATTCAACTCACATCATATTTATGAGTTGCTGATTTTTTTTAAGAAAATGACCTGACATTTTTTAATCAGTCTTGCGGCCGTAACGTTAGTAAACGCTGAATAAAGAATAAACAAAGCTCAGGCGACAAAGCGCCATGCCTACTTCTCTGGCACAGGCTCCGCAATTCCCGCTATAATCCCCAAAATTTCCAATCGGTTTAGAAACAATCATGACAAAACTCACCTTACAAGAGCAGATGCTGAAAGCGGGCCTGGTCAGCAGCAAAAAAGCGGCGAAAGTGCAGCGCACGGCAAAGAAATCACGCGTTCAGGCGCGCGAGGCTCGGGAAGCGGTAGAAGAGAACAAGAAAGCGCAGATCGAGCGCGACAAGCTGCTGAGCGAGCAGCAGAAGCAGGCCGTGCTGGCGAAAGAGTTTAAGGCGCAGGTGAAGCAGCTGATTGAGATGAACCGCATCACCGTGGCGAAAGGCAACATCACCTTTAACTTCACCGACGGTAATCTGATCAAAAAAATCGACGTCGACAAGCAAACTCAGGCTCAGCTGATCAACGGCCGTCTGGCGATTGCCCGTCTGGTCATCAACGCCAGCGGCGACTGTGAATACGCGATTATTCCGGCGGTGGTGGCCGATAAAATTGCCCAGCGCGATGCCGACAGCATCGTGTTAAACAGCGCGCTCAGCCAGGAAGAGCAGGACGAAGACGATCCGTACGCGGACTTCAAAATCCCTGACGATTTGATGTGGTAAACCGCATTCAGAACGGGGCGGCGTGACGGGCGTTAACCGGCTCTCCGCTCACGGGATGAATAAAATTCAACTCGCTTGCATGCAGCATCAGCCGGGGCGTTTCCTCAGCCCCCAGCGCTTCAAGACCGCCATACAGGTCGCAGCCCAGAATCGGGTGCCCCAGCTGCTGGCAGTGAATACGCAGCTGATGGGTTCGCCCGGTCTCCGGCGTCAGTATCACCCGCGTTAACGGCAGTCCCGTACCCTGATAAAAACGTTCCACGACCCGATAGCGGGAGCGGGCGGGTTTTCCGTTGATGGCGCAAATCGACATCAGCGGAAACAGCGCCGGGTCTTTGGCAATCGGCGCGTCTATTATTCCCTCGTCGTTTTCCACATGGCCGCAAAGCAGGGCGCTGTAGACCTTCTCCACGCTGCGCTGGCTGAACTGCTGGCACAGCGCCGCGTTGATGGCCTTATTGCGCGCAACCACCATTAGCCCGGACGTGCCGAAATCCAGACGGTGTACCAGCGTGCAGCCGGGGAACGTCTGGACCAGACGATAATGGACGGAATCAAGGTTTTGCGGATTTTTGCCCGAGAGGCTGAGCAGACCGGAAGGCTTATCGATCAGCAGCAGATGTTCATCCTGCCAGAGGATCTGAATGTCGTCGTGACACGGTGGGGCAATAAAAGAATCAATAATCGCAGACATCAGGCCGCCCGGCTGGAGAGTGGGAGCGGATGATAACGAAATGCGGGGAAAAGAAAAACCCTCCCACCACGCGGTGAGAGGGTGAGGTCTTAGGCTGCTACCAGGCTGTCGATAGCGGCTTTCGCATCGGTCTGCGCTTTGGTCGCCACTTCCGGACCGTAAGCGATACCTTCAGCGAACACGAAGTTCACGTCAGTGATGCCGATGAAGCCCAGGAACAGGCTCAGGTACGGCGCAACCAGGTCGGTTGGGGTGTCTTTATGGATACCGCCACGGCTGGTCAGTACGATCGCACGCTTGCCTTTCACCAGACCTTCAGGGCCGTTCTCGGTGTAACGGAAGGTTACGCCAGCGCGCGCCACCAGGTCGAAGTAGTTCTTCAGCTGGGTAGGGATGTTGAAGTTGTACATTGGGGCGTTGATGACGATAACGTCGTGTGCCTGCAGCTCAGCAATCAACTCGTCGGACAGGGCCAGGGCTTCCTGCTGACGTGGAGACAGCGGTGCATCGCTTGGGCGCAGCGCGCCAACCAGCTCGCCGTCCAGCACAGGAATTGGGTTTGCAGCCAGGTCACGCACGGTGATTTCGTCAGCGGAATGCTGTTCACGCCACTGTTCAACGAAGTAATCAGACAGCTGACCAGACTGAGAGTACCCTGCCAGAATACTGGATTTCAAAACTAATACTTTGCTCATGGGTGATTCCTGTTGTTGCATTTGATTGAAGGGGGTTGCCCCGTTGCTTGTTGACACTCTATTCACAATCCTGCCATAGAGATAGCGCAATATATCGAAGCCTATGTTCGAATTTTTTGAATAAGGCGCGAAAGGCGTCATTGTGGTACTCTATAGCAATCATTAAAAAGAGAGTTTATCAGGGCGTGTAGTGCCCTTTAACGCTATGACAGAACAACAAAAATTGACCTTCCCGATGCTCCTGCAACAGCTCGATTCTCTGATGCTGCGCGACAAACAGCGCTTCGCCCGCCGTCTGCACGGCGTGAAGAAGGTTAAAAATCCTGATGCACAACAGGCCATTTACCAGGAGATGGCGAAAGAGATTGAACAGGCAGCAGGGAAAGTTGTGCTGCGCGAAGCCGCGCGCCCGGCGATTACCTACCCGGAAAACCTGCCCGTCAGCCAGAAAAAACAGGACATCCTTGAGGCCGTCCGCGACCACCAGGTGGTGATTGTGGCGGGGGAAACCGGCTCGGGGAAAACCCCCCAGCTGCCGAAAATCTGTATGGAGCTGGGACGCGGGCTAAAAGGGCTGATTGGCCACACCCAGCCGCGTCGACTGGCGGCACGCACCGTGGCGAACCGTATTGCCGAAGAGCTGCAGACGGAGCCGGGCGGCTGCATCGGTTACAAGGTGCGATTCAGCGACCACGTCAGCGATAACACCATGGTCAAGCTGATGACCGACGGTATTCTGCTGGCGGAAATCCAGCAGGATCGCCTGCTGATGCAGTACGACACCATCATCATTGACGAAGCGCACGAGCGCAGCCTGAACATCGACTTCCTGCTCGGCTACCTGAAAGAGCTGCTGCCGCGTCGCCCGGATCTGAAAATCATCATCACCTCCGCGACCATCGACCCTGAGCGCTTCTCAAAGCATTTCAACAATGCGCCGATTATCGAGGTGTCAGGACGCACGTATCCGGTGGAAGTGCGCTATCGTCCGATTGTGGAAGAGGCGGATGATACCGAGCGCGACCAGCTGCAGGCTATCTTCGACGCCGTTGACGAGCTGGGCAACGAAAGCGCGGGCGACATTCTGATCTTCATGAGCGGCGAGCGCGAAATCCGCGACACCGCCGATGCGCTCAGCAAGCGCGACCTGCGCCACACGGAGATCCTGCCGCTTTACGCGCGCCTTTCGAACAGCGAGCAGAACCGCGTATTCCAGCCGCACGGCGGGCGACGCATCGTTCTGGCGACCAACGTGGCGGAAACCTCGCTGACCGTACCGGGAATTAAATACGTTATCGACCCGGGCACGGCGCGCATCAGCCGCTACAGCTACCGCACGAAGGTCCAGCGGCTGCCGATTGAGCCGGTCTCTCAGGCTTCCGCCAACCAGCGTAAGGGCCGCTGCGGCCGCGTGTCGGAAGGGATCTGTATTCGTCTCTATTCCGAAGATGATTTCCTGTCGCGCCCGGAGTTTACCGACCCGGAAATTCTGCGCACCAACCTGGCGTCCGTTATCCTGCAGATGACCGCGCTGGGGCTGGGGGACATCGCCGCGTTCCCGTTTGTCGAAGCGCCGGACAAACGCAACATTCAGGACGGCGTGCGTCTGCTGGAAGAGCTCGGCGCCATTACCACCGACGAGCAGGCGACGGTCTACAAGCTGACGCCGCTGGGCCGCCAGCTCAGCCAGCTGCCGGTGGATCCGCGTCTGGCCCGTATGGTGCTGGAAGCGCAAAAGCACGGCTGCGTGCGCGAGGCGATGATCATTACCTCGGTGCTCTCCATTCAGGATCCGCGCGAGCGTCCGATGGACAAGCAGCAGGCGTCTGATGAAAAGCACCGTCGCTTCCACGACAAAGAGTCCGACTTCCTCGCCTTCGTAAACCTGTGGAACTATCTCGGCGAGCAGCAGAAAGCGCTCTCCTCGAACCAGTTCCGCCGCCAGTGCCGCGTGGATTTCCTCAACTACCTGCGCGTGCGCGAGTGGCAGGATATCTACACCCAGTTGCGCCAGGTGGTGAAAGAGCTGGGCATTCCGGTCAACAGCGAGCCGGCGGAGTACCGCGAGATTCATATCGCGCTGCTGACCGGCCTGCTGTCCCACATTGGGATGAAGGACGCCGAAAAGCAGGAGTATACCGGCGCGCGCAACGCCCGTTTCTCCATCTTCCCCGGTTCCGGCCTGTTCAAAAAGCCGCCGAAATGGACCATGGTCGCGGAGCTGGTGGAAACCAGCCGCCTGTGGGGGCGCATTGCCGCGCGTATCGATCCGGAATGGGTGGAGCCGGTGGCTCAGCATCTGCTTAAGCGCTCGTACAGCGAACCGCACTGGGAGCGCGCGCAGGGCGCGGTAATGGCGACCGAGAAGGTGACCGTTTACGGCCTGCCGGTGGTTGCCGCGCGGAAGGTCAACTACAGCCAGATTGACCCGGCGCTCAGCCGCGAGCTGTTTATCCGCCATGCGCTGGTGGAGGGAGACTGGCAGACGCGCCACGTCTTCTTCCGCGAAAACCTGAAGCTGCGCGCGGAAGTGGAGGAGCTTGAGCACAAGTCCCGCCGCCGCGACATTCTGGTGGACGATGAGGCGCTGTTTGAGTTTTACGACCAGCGCATCAGCCACGATGTCATCTCCGCCCGCCACTTCGACAGCTGGTGGAAGAAGGCCAGCAAAGAGACGCCGGACCTGCTCAACTTCGAAAAGAGCATGCTGATTAAAGAGGGGGCGGAGTCGGTCAGCAAGCTCGACTACCCGAACTTCTGGCATCAGGGCAACCTCAAGCTGCGCCTGACGTATCAGTTTGAACCGGGTGCCGACGCGGACGGCGTGACCGTTCATATTCCGCTGCCGCTGCTAAACCAGGTCGATGAGGGCGGGTTTGAATGGCAAATCCCCGGCCTGCGCCGCGAGCTGGTGATTGCGCTGATTAAATCCCTGCCGAAACCGGTGCGCCGTAACTTTGTGCCTGCGCCAAACTATGCGGAAGCCTTTTTAGGCCGCGTCACGCCGCTGGAGTTGCCGCTGCTGGACGCGCTCGAGCGTGAGTTCCGACGCATGACCGGCACCACCATCGACCGTGAAGACTGGAACTGGGATCAGGTGCCCGATCACCTGAAAATCAGCTTCCGCGTGGTGGATGATAAAAACAAAAAGCTGCTGGAAGGGCGTTCGCTGAGCGAGCTGAAAGAGGCGCTGAAAGGCAAAGTTCAGGAAACGCTGTCTGCGGTGGCGGACGACGGTATCGAGCAGAGCGGGCTGCATATCTGGAGCTTTGGTCAGCTTCCGGAAAGCTACGAACAGAAGCGCGGTAACTATAAGGTCAAAGCCTGGCCTGCGCTGGTGGACGAGCGCGACAGCGTGGCGATCAAACTGTTTGATAATCCGCAGGAACAGCAGCAGATGATGTGGCGCGGGTTGCGTCGCCTGCTGCTGCTCAACATCCCGTCGCCGATCAAGTATCTGCACGAGAAGCTGCCGAACAAGGCCAAGCTCGGGCTGTACTTTAACCCGTACGGCAAGGTGCTGGATCTGATTGACGACTGCATCTCCTGCGGCGTGGACAAGCTAATCCACGAGGCGGGCGGTCCGGTCTGGACGGAAGAGGGCTTTGCTCAGCTCCATGAAAAGGTGCGCGCGGAGCTGAACGACACCGTGGTGGAGATTGCCAAACAGGTCGAGCAGATCCTTACCGCCGTGTTCAATATTAACAAGCGCCTGAAGGGGCGCGTGGATATGACCATGGCGCTGGGGCTCTCGGACGTGAAGGCGCAGATGGCGGGGCTGGTCTATCGCGGCTTTGTCACCGGCAACGGCTTTAAGCGTCTGGGCGATACGCTGCGCTATCTTCAGGCGATTGAAAAACGTCTGGAAAAAATGGCTATCGACCCGCACCGCGATCGCGCGCAGATGCTGAAAGTGGAGAGCGTTCAGCAGGCGTGGCAGCAGTGGCTAAACAAGCTGCCGCCGGCGCGCCGCGAAGATGAAGACGTTCAGGCGATCCGGTGGATGATAGAGGAGCTGCGCGTCAGCTTCTTTGCCCAGCAGCTCGGTACGCCGTATCCGATTTCGGATAAGCGTATTCTGCAGGCGATGGAGCAGATTTCCGCTTAAAACCCTTGCCCGGTTTTCTCCCTCTCTCTGTGGACTGAGGAATCCCCAGTAATGATTAAACAGAAGCTATAACGTTGTTTCAGAAAGATTGAAGACTTACAGCGACGCCCTGGTCCGGCTGTAAATCGCTGAGGCGTTTCCTGCAGGCCGAGAGGGGGGGCGTCCGTGCTGGCATTATTTTGTGGGGATTCCTCAGCCCTGTGGGAGAGGGGCGGGGTGAGGGCATCAGGCCGAACAATTTTCATCCGTTCACTATTGCCAGCGTAAACCCATCCCATCCCTTAACCCCCACCGTTTGCAGCGCGGTGGCGGTTAGGCGCGGGTTATCCCCAATCATCTCGATAAAACGCCGCACCCCCAGCACGCGCGCGTCGTCGCTTTGCCCGTTAATCACTTCGCCATCGCGCACCACGTTATCGCCAATGATTATCGTGCCGGGACGTGAATAGTGCAGCGCCCACTCCAGATAGCCGGGATTGTTGGGCTTATCGGCATCGATAAAGATCAGGTCGAACGCCGGAACGTCACCGAAATTCTCCAGCGAGCTCAGCGCCGGGCCCTCGATCAGTTCAATGCGATCGCTCAGCCCCGCGAGGTGAATATTCTGGCGGGCCACATCGGCATGCGTCGGGTCAGCCTCGAGCGTAACCAGCTTTCCGTCCGGCGGCAGGGCGCGCGCCATCCAGATTGAGCTATAGGCACCCAGCGTCCCGATCTCAAGAATGCGTCTTGCCTGGGTCATACGCACGAACAGCGCCAGCAGTTGCCCCTGATTGGCCGCAACATCGTGTTCGGGTAGCCCGGCGCGTTTGTTGTTTTCCAGCACCTGACTCAGCACGTCATCGTCAGGGATCAGCGAAGAAATCATGTAATTATCTACTGCAGACCATTGTTGTTGCATAGATTGACTCCTTGGATTTTTCTCCCTCTCCCTGTGGGAGAGGGTCGGGGTGAGGGCATCAGCGCGCAAGGCGGTTCACGCGCTCTCCCAGCCGCCGCCCAGCGCCCTGTACAGATCGATCTGCGCCAGCAGCAGGTTATTTTTCACCTGCACCACGCTGGTCTGCACCGAGTACAGCGTGCGCTGCGCGTCCAGCACGTCCAGATAGGAGGAGTAGCCGTTGCGATTACGATTCTGCGCAATGCGCAGCGTCTCCTGCGCCACCTCCTGCTGGGCAAGCAGCTCGGTCAGCTGTTCCTGATAGCGCGTAATAGCATCAAGGCTGTTGTTCACTTCGGCAAACGCGTTACGCACGGTTTTTTCATAGGCGTACAGCGCCTGGTTACGCTGGGACTGGGAAATATCCACCTGCGCATTCAGCGCCTGGCGGTTCAGCAGCGGGGCGAGAATACTGCCCCCGACGCTCCAGAGCTGAAGCGGGTTGTCCAGCAGGCCGGACAGGGTGCGATCCTGTATCGATCCTGTTGCGGTCAGGTTGATCGACGGCAGCAGGCTCGCGCGCGACGCGGCAAGCGAGGCGTCCGCCGCAACCAGCTGGCGTTCGGCCTGAACGATATCCGGCCGACGGTTAAGGAGCGTAGAAGGCAGCTGTGACGGCAGCGACAGCGGCGTCAGTGCCGCGAAGCTTTCGCTGCGCGCTACCGCGCCGGGATTGCTTCCCAGCAGCAGGCTCAAGGCGTTCTCCTGCTGTGCAATCTGATGCTGCAGCACGGGAACCTGCGCTCGCGTTGAGCGCAGTTCGGAATCCGACTGCATCAGCTCCAGACGCGAGCTGTAGCCCGTCTCAAACTGACGTTTCGCGAGGTTAAATGCCTCTTCGCGCGATTTCAGCGTGGATTCGGTCACGCGCAGCTGTTCGTCAAGCGAGAGCAGGGTGACATACCCGGACGCAACGGAAGACGCGACGGTCAAATCCGCGGCGGCAGCGGCGGCTTTTTGCGCCTCCAGCGAGGCTTCGGCGGCATTGGCCGTGCTGCGGTTGACGCCCCAGATATCCACGTCATAGCTCGCCGTCAGGCTACCTCTGTACAGCGTGCCGTAGACCGGCAGCCCGGTCGCGGCGGATTGCGAACGGGCGCGCGTCCCCGTTACGCCAGCATCGAGCGACGGAAACAGGCTGCCGTCGGCCGCAAAGACCCGCGCCTGATACTCGTTAATTCGCTCGCGGGCGATCAGCACGTCGCTGTTGTTTTTTAGCGCCCGATCCACGTAGCGGTTGAGGTTGTTGTCATGGAAATTGCGCCACCAGAGCTGTTCCGCCGGGCTGGCAGGACCGGAATCGGCGCGCCACTGCGCAGGGATTTGCAGCGTCGTTTTACGTCGACGGACTGGCATCCGGCCAGCGTCACCGCCAGCACCAGACCGGCTATAGGGCGAAGGGTCATTGTTTGCCCTCCCGCGTATCAATGGTCACCTGCACCGACATTCCCGGACGCAGCAGGGCGGACTCCTCAGGCTTGCCGAGCACCTCGATGCGCACCGGAATACGCTGGGCAATTTTGACAAAGTTGCCGGTGGCGTTGTCCGGCGTGATGGCGCTGAATTCAACTCCGGTTGCCGGCGAGATGCTCTCCACGCGGCCCTGATACGCTTTGTTGTTCAGGGCATCGACGGTGAATTTTACCGGCTGGCCGACGCGCAGCTCCGCCAGCTGCGTCTCTTTGATATTGGCGATCACCCAGTGCTGCGGAGGCACAAGGGTGGTGAGATGGGTCCCGGCGGTCACGTACGCCCCGAGACGCACGGCAATCTGGCCGAGCTGGCCGTCGCGCGGGGCGATAATGCGGGTGTTTTGCAGGTCAATTTGCGCCAGCTCCAGCGCCGCTTTCGCATTGTCGACATCCGCCTCCAGCGCGCCGCGGTTCACAATTACCGTCTGCAGATCCTGACGCGACATCTCAAGCGCGGCTTTGGCCTGCTCGATGTCGGCGCTGCCCTGGGCCGCGCTGGCCAGCGCCGCGTCGCGTTCGCGAATGGAAAGCGAGCCGTCAGCCGTCAGCTCTTTCACCCGTTTTAAATCCGCCTGGGTTTTCAGGCTCTGGGCACGGGCATTTTTCAGCGCGGCGTCGTTTTTGGCGATCGTCGCTTCGGCGCTTTTACGCTGCTGCAGGTTGTTATTGAGCGCGGCAATTTTCATCGCCAGCTGTGCCTCGGCCTGATGCACGCGCTGACGATAGATACGGTCATCAATCTGCAGCAGCAGGTCGCCTTTTTTAACCTGCACAAAGTCCTGAACCTTCACCTCGGTGATATAGCCATTCACCTGGGGACTGATGAACGTCGTCTGACCGCGCACGTAGGCGTTGTCGGTAAACTGCGCGTGGCGGGTGAAAGGCGGCAGCTGCCATGCGTAAAGGATCACCAGCACGCCGACAATACCGATGGCAGCGGCGGTGAAAACGGAAACAATGCGCACATTTTTGCGGGTGTTGGCCTGCTCTTTGGCGGCATCCTGCTGACTCATAAACTCTCCAGAACTCTTTCAATTATTTGTTGCCGGTGGCGTTTTTAAGCGCCATACGGGCAGTGATGCGCAGGCGCAGCAAGCGCCATAAAATCCAGACCAGCGTGGCGGCAGCGATGCCCGCCGTCAGCAGATAAGTATCGTTGTAAGCCAGAATATTCGCCTCCAGCGCGGTGACCGTTTGCAGCTGCGTGATCGCCTGCGTTCCCAGCAGCGAACTGTCGCCAATCAGGCTCCGGTACATCTGGGTGTAAAGCTGGATACGCTCGTTGACCAGCGGATTGAGCGTGGTGAGCTGGTCCGCCAGCAGGCTGGAGTGGTACTTCTCGCGCCAGGTCTGGAAGGTGCCGAGGATCGCGGAGCCCAGCAGGCCGCCGAGGTTCTGACTCATGCCGAACATCACCGAGAAGCTGACCAGGTTGCGCGGGTCGGCGATCACCCCGCCAATGGCGGCCAGCATGGCGGGTGCCAGGAAGAAGGCGCTGCCGAAGCCCAGCAGAAACTGGCTTAGCATCAGCTGATCCGGCCGGGTCAGGTTGTTGGACTGGCTGTCCAGCAGCGAGGCAACAATCATCAGCGCCAGGGAGGTGATAATCGGCCACGCCAGTTTGGTCGGCTTAATCGTGAGGCAGCTGGTGACAATCCCGCAGACGATCCCTGCGAAAATGGACCACGCCAGGTGGGTCATCTGCTCGTTCTGCAACCCCACGTACTGCAGCCAGCCGATGACCCCGGTGTTTTGCTCTGCCAGCACGATACGGATCAGCAGCATGATGAGCCCCAGACGGACGATGCTGCCGCTCGACAGCCAGCGGGTGTTCAGCAGCGGGTTGGCGCGGTTATGTTCAAAGACGATGGCAGCCACAATCAGCACCAGCGATAGCGCCAGCGACCAGCCGATCCACGGCGCCTCGAACCACCAGTCAAGGCGGCCCAACGAGAGCACGGCGCAGAGCAGGGCCATTCCGGGGGCCATTAAAAAGAAGGTGATGAAGTCTTTTTTCTCAAAGACCTTGCGCCTGTCGCCCGGCGGCAGTTTTAAGGCTATTACGCAGGCGAGGGAGATCAGCGCCAGACCCAGCTCGAAGAAATAGAGCCCGCGCCACTCGTCCAACTGCAGCAGTTCGGTGGAAAACAGGCGGGCCAGAGGGATGGCGAGCGACGACCCGGTAATCCCGATGGTGAGCGCCTTCAGGCGGTGCTTCGCAGGCCAGGCCTGGATCTGATAGTAAATCCCCAGAGAGCTTAGCGCGGCGGCCACCATGCCGTGCGCGGCGCGAACCATCAGCGCCGAGCTGAGGTCGTTCACAAACAGATGGAAGAAGGTGACCAGCACGTACAGCACCAGAAACCCTTCCGTAAAGGCGCGCAGACCGTACTGCTGGCGGAACTTGACCAGCAGCAGGTTGATAGAGATGTTGGTCATGACGTAGACCGCGGGCAGCCAGGCGATTTCGGTCGACCAGGCCCCGAAGGTCCCCTGCAGGTTTTGCAGATTGGCGGTCACCACCGCATTTCCCAGCGCTCCCGTCAGGCACACCAGCAGGCCAACGACGCCGTAGGCAATCCGTTTTGGCGTACTGTGCTCGGGTGTGGAAGGCGAACCCAGCAGGGCGGGTTTCTCATGTGGCTCCCACTCGCGAGGAGCATAAGGGTCGCGTTCGGGCAGGCGCATAACGTCGTTTACCTTAGAAATAATTGAATAATTAGCGGGCTAGCGATTCTACGTCTGCCGCAAATGATAATTCAAGTGAATATGATTTACGCATGTTAATCAAATGTAGAAGGGAAGTTTAAGGAAAAAGAGCGGCCCGAGAGTCGGGCCGACAACGATCAGAGATGTTCGGGCTGTGCCTGCAGAAGGGTCGTTCGCTTGACGCGGCTGGCGCAGAAAATCGCGATTAGGGAAATGACTACCGTGACGGCAAGATACCAGGCCACCGGAATCCAGTCGCCGTCATATTTTGCCAGCAGTCCGGTGGCAATCAGCGGCGCGGTACCGCCTGCCAGCGCGGCACCCAGCTGATAACCGAGAGTAATGCCGGTGTAGCGTACGTTTGCACTAAAAATTTCAGAGCACAGCGTGCCGAGTACCGCCGTTACCGGTGCCCACAACACGCCAAAGGCGATGACCGTCGCAAGCACAATGCCCCAGGTTGTTCCGGTATTGAGCAGCATAAACCACGGCACGATAAACAAACCCAGGATGAAGACGCTCGCGGCATACATGCGTTGACGGCCAATTTTATCCGAGAGCAGCCCCATTAACGGGATCATCACCGTGGCCACCAGGGCTCCCAGCGTCACGGCTTCCAGCGCCTGAGATTTTTGATACGTCAGCATCGTGGTGGCATAGCTCACGACAAACGTCGAGAAGATATAGAACGGCGCGGTTTCTACCACCTTCAGACCGGCGGCAATCAGCACTTCGCGCCAGTGATGTTTCAGGGTATCGCGCAGAGGCGCTTTCGCCACCTGGCCCGATTGTTTTACCTTCTTGAAATCAGGCGTCTCGTCGATGTCCTTACGGATCCACAGGCCGAGCAACACCAGAACCGAACTCAGCAGGAACGGGATGCGCCAGCCCCAGGAGAGGAAGTCCTCCTCGCTGAACAGGGTCATCAGCGAGACGATAAAGGTCGCCAACAGCATGCCGATGGTGACGCCCGCCTGCGGAATACTGCCGAAGAAGCCTTTACGTTTTTCGGGCGCGTATTCATAGGCCAGCAGCAGCGCGCCGCCCCATTCACCGCCGATGCCCATCCCCTGAATGATACGCATCAGGATCAGCAGAGCGGGCGCCCACAGGCCAATCATTTCATACGTGGGCAGCAGGCCGATCATGACGGTTGCACCTCCCATCAAAGAGAGGGTCAGTACGAGCGTTTTTTTACGGCCGATACGGTCGCCGATATGGGCGAAAAGTACCCCGCCAATGGGGCGAATAAAAAAGGTTAATGAGAAAGAGAGATACGAGAGAATGAGTCCGATCACCGGGTCGACCATCGGGAAAAAGATCTTATTGAAGACCAGCGCGGCCGCCGTACCGTAGAGAAAATAGTCAAACCATTCAATGGCGCTCCCGGTAAGGCTGGCGATTAACACCTTCTTATTTTTTCGTAATACCGTCGTCGTACTTTCATGTTCTGTCATGACCTGAAACCCCGCTACGTTGATATTGAGAGAGGTGCCACCTGGCGCGCTTCAGGTGCAACCCGAGATGATAAAAAAGGTTGTGAAATTGTTAAGCAACTTAGGGTTGGATGTTGTGTTTGGCAAGCGCAAGGGGGATAAAACTGGTCAGATCACGGTGAAATATGCAGCGTTGGGTGCTTTTGCAGAGAACATGTGCAACAGGATGTTTTGTATGATGGAAAACCAAAAGCATAATATGCAGGTGCAACCCGATTGTTTTTGGATGTTTCTGGTTATTTCAGAAAAATGACAATTTGGGCGATAAAACAACGTCTGATTTCAGAGCCCGCCTCTGCGTTATCGGTAAGAAGCCGCTACCCTGAAGAGACATAAATGAGGAGTTCACCATGGTTCAGCCCCATTTTCCCATCCTGCCGGATGCCACCCTGGCGGCCATCAATACTGTCGGTGAATGGCTGGCGCAGGACGACCTGAGCGACAGCCGCCAGCCCCCGGACGTCGATGCGGTGATCCTGGCAGGGAACGCGGTGATCCCGACCATTGAGGCGGCCTGCCGTATTGCCGCGCAGAGAGAAATCCCGCTCCTGATTAGCGGCGGTATTGGTCATTCAACCGCGTTTTTATATTCAGCTATCGGCAGTCATCCGCGTTATCACACCTTACAGGTCGAAGGGCGGGCCGAAGCGAGCATTCTTGCCGACATTGCGCGGGAGTTCTGGCAGATCCCCGATGCGCGCCTGTGGATTGAGGATCGCTCCACCAACTGCGGTGAGAATGCGCGTTTTAGCTGGAATATGCTGAAACAGCATCAGCGCGCGATCGGGCGGGTGCTGGTGGTGCAGGACCCGACGATGCAGCGCCGAACGATGGCGACATTTGCCCGCGTTTGTCGGGATGAGCCCGTATCACCGCAGTGGATAAGCCATCCCGGATTTACGCCAACGCTGCACAATGGCAAAGAGGGCCTTGAGTTTAGCGCGGGCAATAGCGGACTGTGGCCCGTTGACCGCTACCTTTCACTGATTCTGGGGGAGCTGCCGCGTTTGTATGATGACGTTAACGGCTATGGTCCGGCCGGGCGGGATTTTATCGCGCACGTTGAATTCCCTGAGGCGGTGATTGCCGCGTGGAAACAGCTGCAGCAGGATCCGATCCTCGCGGATGCGTTGTCCAGGCGCTCGATTTAAGGGTGTAATCAGAAGCGATAACAACCGCTTCAGAATAACCTTTGGCTTACAGCAATGTCCTGGTCCGGCTGTATATCGCCGAAGCGTTTCCGTAAGGCCGGGGCGAGGCGCAGGGATGCGCCGAGAGGGCGTGGCCTGCAGGGATGCAGGCTCATGCCCGACCCGATAGCCTGAAGGAATAAGCTGAGGGTACCGCGAAGCGGCGATTTACCGCCGGGAGCCCGGGTTGCCAGGGTGGTGGCGATTGAGCCACCCTGGCACGTTCACCGGTTATGTCGTTAAAGAGTAGCAAGGAACATAAAGTGAACGGAATGACCACCACACCCGTATGTTCCCCTCACCCTAACCCTCTCCCACAGGTAGAGGGGATGCTTCACTGCTCATATTAGCCCTGAATAAAGGCATAGAATTACAGCGCCGCAAACTTATCCAGCGTCCGCACCAGCTGCGTCACGAAACCGTACTCGTTGTCATACCACGCTACCGCTTTCACCAGCTGTAGCTCTCCCGCTTCTGACACCTCCGTCTGCGTGGCGTCAAACACCGAACCGTAATGCGAGCCAATCACATCGGACGACACAATCTCTTCGTCGGTATACCCGAACGATTTATTGCCCTGCGTCGCCTTTTTCAGCGCGGCGTTGATCTCCTCAACGGTCACTTTCTTGCCGAGAATCGCCACCAGCTCGGTGACCGAACCCGTTTTTACCGGCACGCGCTGCGCGTGGCCTTTCAGCTTGCCGCTGAGCGCAGGGATCACCAGACCGATAGCCTTTGCGGCACCGGTGGTGTGGGGAATGATATTCTCTGCTGCCGCCCGTGAAGCGCGAAGGTCTTTCCCGCGCGGGCCATCCACCAGCGCCTGCGTACCGGTATAGGCGTGAATGGTGGTCATGGTGCCCACTTTTATTTCAAACGCATCGTTCAGGGCTTTCGCCAGCGGGGCGAGGCAGTTGGTGGTGCAGGATGCGACGGAAATAATGGTGTCACTGGCGTCAATGGTGTCGTCATTCACGCTGTAGACGATGGTTTTCATCTCACCCGCGGGCGCAGAGATCAGCACTTTCTTCGCGCCGGCGTCCAGGTGCGCCCGTGATTTCTCTTCTGAAGTATAAAAGCCGGTGCACTCCACGACGATATCCACTCCTGCGGCTTTCCACGGAATGTGCTTCGCCTCTTTTTCGGCGTACACCGCAATGGTTTTACCGTCCACAATCAGCGCATCCTCGGTGAAATCGACGCTCCACGGGAAGCCACCGTAGTTGGAATCATGCCTGAGCAGGTAGGCCAGCACTTTCGGTGAGGTGAGGTCGTTGATGGCGACGACGGTATTGCTGTCCTGGGTTTCAAGAAGGCGACGCAGTACAAGGCGCCCAATGCGTCCAAAGCCGTTAATGCCAATTTTACTCATGGTGTTCTCCTGTAAACGTGTCGATGCGACAGTTTGAACTCATCCAGGCTTAGACCATCACGGGCAGGGCGGCAATTGAAGATGCTTCATACGGGAGGAAGTATTTGAAAAACCATACAGAAAAGTTAATGAATTTTTAAGGAAAGGAGATTATGTTGGCGCGATAACTGTTTTTAATCGGGAAATCACATGCGCACTAAATATACAAGCCTGCAAATCGGCATCCACTGGCTGGTGTTTCTGTTAATCATCGTCGCCTACTGCGCCATGGAGTTCAAAGGTTTCTTCCCGCGCACCGCGCGTCCAGCGATCAATATGATCCACGTCTCGTGCGGTATCAGTATCCTGGTGCTGATGGTGACGCGTCTGCTGGTTCGCCTGAAATTCCGCGCGCCGCCGATTCAGCCGAAGCCAAAAGCGATGGTTACGGGGATGTCCCATCTTGGCCACCTGGTGGTGTATCTGCTGTTTATTGCGCTGCCGCTGATTGGCATTGTGATGATGTATAACCGGGGCAGCGACTGGTTTGCGTTTGGCCTGGCGATGCCGCATGCGGCGGAGTCTAATTTCGACCTGGTTGATATGCTGAAAGAGTGGCACGAGACGCTGGCGAACCTGGGCTATTTTGTGATTGGCCTGCACGCGGCGGCGGCGCTGATGCATCACTATTTCTGGAAAGATAATACCCTCCTGCGCATGATGCCGAAAAAGCGTTCGTAGTCTTTAACGCTTGCCGGGTGGCGCAGCGCCACCCGGCTTATTTTTTAACCCAGCAGCGCACGCTCTTCAGCAGTTAACGCCAGCGGCTGCGTTGACCCCGTCTCCGAGGACTTCACCGCCGCTTCCAGCACGGCCATGACCGCCAGTGCTTCAACAGGGTGGACAGGATTGGTGATTTTCCCGAGCAGCGCATCACGTACGTTGACGTAATACTGGCGCTGATCGCCTTTCGGGGTAGGGATCGTCTGCGGTGCGCCGTCGGCCCCAAAGAACACCATGCTGTCGCCGTCTTCGCCCCAGGTTTCACTGCCGGGGATCACCCCTGCGAGCAGCTGCGCTTCCTGCTGGTCGATTCTGGCTTTCACCACGCTGCCCTTGTCCCCGTGGGCGGTAAAGCGTGCCGTACCGCCAGCAACCAGCATGCTGGCGTGCAGAATGACCTTATGCTCCGGGTAGTTTAAGACCACGTGCGCCCAGTCGTTAATTTCTGCGCCGTCGCGCAGCGTCGCGATATTCCCCTGAACCGACTCCGGCAGGCCAAAGAGCTGTAGCGTCTGGTCAATCAGGTGAGGGCCCAGATCAAACCACAGACCGCTCCCGGGAACGTTCTGCTCGCGCCAGCGCACGCGCACTTCCGGGCGGAAGCGGTCAATGTGCGATTCCAGGTGTTTAACCTTACCGAGCGTACCTTGTTCAATAATCTGCTTAATGCCGAGGAAATCGCTGTCCCAGCGGCGGTTGTGGAAGACGGAGAGCAGCAGCTGCTTTTCATCCGCCAGCGCAATCAGGTCGCGGGCTTCCTGCATGTCGAGGGTAAAAGGCTTATCCACGACCACGTGTTTCCCCGAGTTCAGGGCCAGCGTCGCCAGCGGGGCGTGGGTGGCGTTGGGGGAGGCAATCACCACCAGATCGATATCAGGATGCTGAATGGCCTCTTCCGGTGTCGCTACTACCTGTACGTCCGGCAGATCGCGTTTAACTTTCTCTTCATCACGAGAAGAGACCACGGCCAGCTTAATCCCGTCCACAGACTGGATCAGCGGGGCATGGAAGGTTTTACCGACAAATCCATACCCGATCAGCGCAATGTTGATTGTTTGAACTTTACTCATGACCTTCTCCACGTTAATTCGCGCACACCGTAACCTGCAGTGCGCTATGGTCCCCAAGCTCAGGCCAGGGACGATCTAAAAAGAGTTGTTGGATGCTGGATAACCCGGACACCAGGTACGGCTCGCAGCGGTTAATTTTCAGGTGGTCGGCGACAATCCAGTGCGCGTGGCTTGCGTCCAGCATCGCGCGTTTAACCTCGGCATCCGCTTCTTTACCGGCGCTCAACCCGAGCTCGGCATGAATGGCGCATGCTCCAAGAATGGCGATATCTGCCCGATACCGGGACAGCAAAGACAGCGTGGCGCTGCCGGCAAACAGTCGTTGCTTGTGGTCCCATTTCCCGCCGAGCAGGATCAGCTCAATATCTTCCCGGTCGCTAAAATGCTGGGCGATATCCAGTGAGGGAGTAATAACGGTGAGCGGACCCTGAAGAAAGGTGGCGACGGCCATCACCGTGCTTCCGGCATCCAGAAACAGGGTGGAGCCTGGTGGAACCTGCTGTGCGACCTGTTTACCCAGGCGCTGTTTGGTCTCCGGCAGCAGCGTGTTGCGGCCCTGACGGTTCATGGCGGAGAGGTTGAGCGCGATGGCTCCGCCGTGGTTCTTCTGTGCAAGGCCCTGGTTTTCCAGATCGGTCAGATCCCGACGGATAGTATCCGCTGAAACCTGAAGTTTTTCGGCCAGTTCAGTGATGCTGGCCTGGCCTTGCTCGCTGAGGATATCCAGGACGTAGCGTTGGCGAGCGGTTTTGTGCATGGGGGTACATTCCTGCAAAATGTCGCAATAGTTTGCATAATACAGCATTTTGACGCAGAGAGAAGGGGATTGTGGCCATGACGATGTGCAGCGGCGTGATGATTCACATAGGTGATTATTAAAATTTTATTAAGCAGGTATAAGGAAGCCGTTTTGAATGTTAATCACAATGTTATTGTTATGTTTTATTTAACGATTTGGTTTATACAACCAGTGTACTGCCACTGGGCAGGTTTAAATGCTGTGTAATTAAAATTATGCGGGCTTTTGTTGCTTTAATTAGTTTTTTAAAGGCGTTTAATTTTAAATATATCCCATAAGCTACGTAAATTGACACTTCTTTGAAAATCTTTGTGTCTGACCCGCGCTGAAATTAACGCAAAAATGTGCATATTACGAATTAAGAATTTTCCTTAAATAACAGTGGTTTTATATGTTTCATTTGAAACTCCATTTTCAGAGTTTTGTCCAGAAACCCCATGTTTTTTCTTATCTGTAACACCGCGTTAACATTGTGGGTGTAGTGGGGTATACCGCATTTTGTTATGCTGCTAACCAGTTTAAGAAATAAGTAAATTCTTAATTGAAATAAGACGCAGGCAGATCTCATCTCCAATGGACATGGGTATGGGGAGTATTACCTAAAATTCGGAGAGGAAACCAAAGAAGATATTTGTCTAATTATCTGTACCTCTTTTTGGGTATTTGCATGAGTATCACTCAGAGTCAGGGAGATAAAATGACGATATTGAGAAATTCTATGTTACTTCGATATACCGCCGCGATGGCACTATTTTCGATAGCCATAAATACTGCCTGCGCCAATAGTGGGCAGGTGGGTATTGCCCCCGTTTCAACAACAACCTTAAAAGAAAGTATTCTTTTTGCTATCGATCGCGATCCGTCAATTAGCCAGCAGGCCGCACAATTAGGTATTGGCCAGGCACAAATAGATGAAGCGCGCAGCGGCTGGATGCCGCAAATATCGTTGAACGGGAGTACAGGGCACAGCCAGACCACCGATTCCAGCGGGTCGCTGAAGAATTCAGCCGCCTGGGGGCTGAGCCTGACGCAGTTGCTGTACGATTTTGGCAAGACCAATAACAGCATCAGCCAGTCCTCCGCCCAGCGCGATAGCTACCGCTATCAGCTGATGGGCACGCTTTCGGACGTGGCGGAAAAAACGGCGCTGAGCTACGTAGAGGTCAAACGCTATTCCGATCTGCTGCAGGCGGCAATAGATAACGTGCAGGCGCTCAAAAACGTCGAACAGCTGGCAAAGCTGCGCGCAGACGCGGGCGTGAGTTCCACCTCCGATGAGCTTCAGACCCGCACGCGCATTGCCGGCATGCAGGCGACGGTCGCGCAGTATCACGCCGCCTTAAACAGCGCGCGCGCCAGGCTTGCGGTATTAACCGGGATGCAGGCAGAGGCCTATTCGCCGGTGCCCGCGAATCTTGCCGTGGAGCCGGACTCGCTCAACCGCATCGATTATTCCCTGATACCGGCAGTGATGGCCGCGCAAAACATGGAACGCTCGGCTCAGTATGGCGTGGAAACGGCGAAGTCCCAGCACTGGCCTACGCTAAGCCTGAAGGGGGGGCGCACCCGTTATGAATCGGACAACCGTTCCTACTGGGACGACCAGATACAGCTCAATATCGACGCGCCGCTGTATCAGGGGGGCGCGGTTTCTGCTCGCGTTCGGCAGGCGGAAGGCGCGCGGGCCATGGCCTCCTCTCAGGTCGATCAGGCGCGTTTCGATGTCCTGCAAAAAGCTTCCGTCGCGCAGGCTGACTGGACCGGCGCACGGGGACGAATGGAGGCGGGGAAGCAACAGCTGGAAAATGCTCTGCGGGCCCGCGATGTTTATAAAAATGAATACACCCTGAGCAAGCGGAGCATTAACGATCTGCTCAGCGTTGAGCAGGATGTCTGGCAGGCCACATCTGCGAAAATAATCGCTGAGTATGACGGCTGGAGTTCGGCAATTAATTATGCTTCCGCGGTTGATAATTTAATGCCGCTTATTGGAATAGAGAAAAACGCTGCCGCAAAATTACCCGACTTGAGTTAATAAAAGACGCGCAGTATTGCGCAAAGTAAGACTGAAAATAATGGGTGTTTTTTCCCAGGGATAGCTACATCCGTCTGGTGGACATATCCACAGGAATCCGTACACCTGCAAGGAGAAGAATATGAGTAACATAAAAGTTGTTGATGTCATCATTCGCAAAACGGCGGAGAAAACTAAATTAACCGGCGAAGGAAATTTGTCGGTCTCTATTTCATCGCCGAGCGTGATTGAAATCCAGGGCTCTGCTCAGGATGTGGCGCGCTATGTCCGCCAGGGTAAAGACCTACTCATTTATATGAAAGATGGCAGCGTTATTCGCTGCAATAACTATTTCGCAGAAGATCCAGAAACGCATAATCAGTCAGAGCTGGTGTTCAACGACCGTCAGGAACTGACGCATATTTCTTTTGCCGATGCCGGGGAAGCGTCAGGCGCTGCGGTGACTGAATTAACCGCGCAGGCCACACCGATTAGCAGCATTCAACCTTTCCTCGAGCAGGAAAGCGTTTTAAGCGACGCGCCGTGGGGCTGGATTGCGGGAGCGGCGTTAGGCGGCGGTGCCATCGGGGCTCTGCTGGCAAACGGCGGTGACGGCGAAACTAAAACAAAAGTCATTGATAATACGAAAGAAGTTGAAAGCGCCACGCCGACCTTCTTGCTGTCGGATAAAGCGGGTGACAAGCAGGGCGTGCTGAGCGCAAACGAGATCACGGACGACAGCACCCCAACCTTTAGCGGTACCGGCCAGCCGGGCGCGACCATCCAGATCAAAGACAGCAGCGGCAGCACCATTGCCAGCACCATGGTCGGTACAGACGGCACGTGGACGGTAATATTACCGACCCAGACGGACGGGGAGCACACCTGGTCGGTCGTGCAGATCGACGGCAGTAAAACCACCTCTGCGGGCAGTATCACCGTGACGGTCTCTACCGCCGATGCCGCCATTACGCTGGCCACCACGGCGGGCGATAACGTGCTGAACGCCAGCGAGCAATCTACGGGCTTTACGCTTTCCGGTGCCAGCAAAAACCTGGCGCAGGGTACCGAACTCACCGTGACGCTGAACGGCAAAACCTACGCGGCTGAAGTCGGGGCAGACGGCGCGTGGAGTGTTAACGTGCCTGCGGCGGACGCGCAGGCGCTGGGTGACGGAACCTGGACGGTTAGCGTGAGCGGTAAAGACGCGGCGGGTAACACCGTCAGCGGAAGCCAGACGATTGGCGTGGATACCACCGCGCCAACCCTCTCTGTCGATACCCTCGCGCAGGACAACATCATTAATGCGGCTGAGCACAACCAGCCGCTGACCCTGACCGGTAAAACGAATGCGGAAGCCGGTCAGATCGTCACGGTCACCCTGAACGGTAAAAACTATAACGCCACGGTGGGCAGCGACGGCACCTGGTCCGTCACGCTTGATGTGAACGACGTGCAGGCGCTCAATGAGGGTAATCACACCCTGACGGTTAACGTGAGCGACAAAGCGGGCAACGGCTCGTCCGTGACGGCAGATTTCACGGTGGATACCGCCGCGCCGGTCGTCACCATACATACCGTGGCGGGCGACGATATCCTCAATATCAGCGAGCAGGGCCAGGCGCACATTATTTCTGGCCAGGCGAGCGGTGCCGCCGCGGGCGATGTGGTCACCGTGATCCTTGGCGGCCAGACCTTCACCGGCGTGGTGCTGGCGGACGGCAGCTGGAGCGTGGGCGTTCCGGCGTCCGTGCTGGGCGCGCTGGGTGAAGGCAACCACACGCTTTCGGTTTCCGTCACTGACGCGGCAGGCAACACCGGCAGCGCCACGCACGGCATTACGCTGAGCGGACACCCGCCGGAATTTACGATTGACGCCATCAGCCAGGATAACGTCCTGAATGCCCAGGAGGCGATGCAGCCGCTGAGCCTGACCGGTACCAGCAATCTGCCGGACGGCACTGCCGTCACCGTGACGCTGAACAACGTCAGCTATCAGGCAACCGTCGAAAACGGTATCTGGGCGGTCCAGGTGCCGGTTTCCGACGTTCTGAATCTGGCGAACACGCTTTATACCGTCAGCGTCAGCGGGACCGACAGCGTGGGGAACAGCGGTTCTGCCGAAGCGAATCTGCTGGTGGATACCGTTCTTCCGCAGGTCATTATCAATACGTTTGCGGGCGACAACCTGGTCAATAACGCCGAAGCGGGCGTCGATCAAACCCTCAGCGGTCGCGTTACCGGCGCGGCGGCGGGCGATACCGTCTCCATCACCGCAGGCGGCAAGAGCTACACCGCAACGGTTGGCAGCGATCTGACCTGGAGCGTGAAAATCCCGTCAGCGGATCTTCAGGCGTTCGGCGACGGAGATTTAACCTTCACCGCGTCCGTCACCAACGCGCACGGCAATACCGGCACCGGCGAGCGGGATATCAATATCAACGCGGAGCTGCCGGGACTGCGCGTGAACACCATTTCCGGCGATGACGTGATCAACGCCATCGAACAGCAGCAGGATCTGAGCGTCACCGGCTCCAGCACCCATCTGGCCGCGGGCACGCAGATTATCGTCACTATCAACAGCGTTGAGTACGTCACCGCGGTTAACGCCAGCGGCAGCTGGCAGATCGGCGTTCCGGCGGCGGACCTGCAGGCCTGGACGGCGGGCGGCCGGGCGGGTAGCGTCAGTGCCTGGCGGGTA
>OBYC01000499.1_pt1 | contig 31274 bp, 23 predicted proteins | sample 1550651 | NCBI WGS metagenome assembly OBYC01 (sample SAMEA2580181, study PRJEB22360) | human gut metagenome | biome: human gut; feature: human-associated habitat; material: faeces | place: Denmark | collected 2008/2010
TTACTGTCAATATCCTTGAGGTCTTCAGATTTCTCTGGGGCATCAGCATCTTCGGTTGTTTTTCTGTTTTCCGTATCTTCGGATTTTTTATCGTTGCTTACTTCGGCAGCAGTCTTTTCATCAGCTTTCGCATCTTTACTCTTTAAATCTTCTGTTTCTTCAGATTTAGGCTCGTCTTTTTCACCAGTCTTATCTTCGCTTTCAGCATCAGCTTCAGCTTTGCTCTGCTCGTCAGCCTTGTCTTTTCCGGCCTCATCGTTGACACTCAAATCCTTTGCAATGTCATCAGCGGACTCTGTCTTCTCAAATCCAATTTTTACAGTCTTATCATACTCCATAAATACCGGATATTTGAAGCTATCCACTTTATTTCCTGCATCAAATCCCACATCTTCAGCGATTTCGGTTCCGGAGGAATCGTCAGTCAGTTCATACAGCTTGACCTTATATCCTTCGTCTGCTTTTGCCTTCACATTGACGGCATCGTCAGCTTTTGCTTCATATACATACGTATAATCATTATCTTTTGTACTTTCTGATGAAATAAGCACATTATTTTTATCATATACATCTATATACTCCACACCATCCGTTTTTTTATCCAGGCGGATTCGCTGTTCCTGGTCTTCACCTTCATTAAGCACAACCTTACCACCGGCCGTTTTAATCTTAATGAATAAAAATTTGGTTTCATCTGTTTTGCCCGTGCTGCCTTCAGTTGATGTAGATATCTGCGTTACCGTTCCATCATCGTTTACTGTGATATCACTTGCATACGCTGCATATGAAGACAGTATTGGTGATGCTGCGGTAATTGCAGCCATCGCTACAGACATGATACTCTTTTTCAAATTGTTCATCGTTTCTCCTCCTGTTTTTATTATATTTTCGCTCCCTGCGAATAAGGTCACTCGAACGATAACGGGTAAATCCCGCTTTCTCAGACGCTGGCATCATTACGACGTTTAATATTTTTATCTTTATCTGAGAGCAAGGAATGGAGGAGTCTCTATCCGGAGCAAGGCTTCGAATGAAGTCTCCACCCTTATGCGGTACATTGCTCCTATAGAGGTTGTATCTAAAACGGAGCAAAACTCCGAAAAATACCTCCAGGGGCTACCGATAAAGGGTTTTATTCTTGAAGCCGTGTCACTTTCGTCTTTCGAACATAAGGCAAATGAGCCATATGCTGGCCGTGCTAACAAAGGACTGTTCACCAAGCCCCTTATCCATTGGCAAATGATGCCTAAGGAATACTTTGGTCTATGCTTTGCATTTGAAGCGCGTGCATAAAGACGCATTATTTAACTATGTCGCAAATTTACAAGAGAGGGCAGTAGTATCAGCAGAAACAAAAATCCAGTCGTTATGCTGTTTATAGCTCTTATGCAAATTTACAGGATTCAACCTGCCCAATTTGATAGATATCCAACAAACCTTGTATCCGATGCAATTTGAAGTTTTTACAGGCAAGGATTCTGCCTGTATTATCCGGCAATTTTTTTGCCGTTATATCTAATATGACAAATAAAAAAGAAAAAAGAACATTTTTGAAAATATTCTTTTTCCTTTTAAATACCATATTATTTTTTCTTTTTCTTTACTGCTCTCACAATAGCTACAATGACTACACCACCACAGCAGACAGCAATTGCAGTTATAATTCCGGTGTTCGTCATCGCCGCAGTCGGAATTCCAACATTCTTCGTATTCACAAATTCAATATTGGCATTTGTCCTCAACACTCCAGAATTGTTATCACATGTCATCTTGTATCCGTCTGTTACTGTTTCAGTCACTTCATATTTGACACCAGCCGGCAGTTTCTTGAATATAATTTTCTCTCCGTGTGATAATGTAAATTTAACTTCGCCGTCAACGACTTTCATTGTCTCAAAGTTTCCATTCTTTTCAATATCAACACTGCCGGGCACTACCAGCCCATCACTTCCTGTCAGCTTCAGCACAAATTCAAAGTTTTTGGATTTATCGCCCTGATTTCCTTTCACTGTTTTGCTTACAGATATGTCATACTTTTCATCATATGTGTTTACAACCGAAATCTCACCGGTCTTTCCTGTCTCAATTTTTCCATTATACTTTCCATTGTCAGAAGGTTTGTAATTTTTATAAGCATTTTCTGTAACCGTATAATCGGCTCCGACCGGCAGCCCGGTTATTACAATTGACTCTCCGTCAGGCAGCTCAAATGAAGCCATGCCATTTTCGTCAAATACGATTGTTCCGGTTTTACTTCCAGCAGTGCCATCAAGTGGATAAACACCTGAAACGGGGTTGCCACCATTTTTCAGCTCAACCTTAAATTTAAATGCTTTGTTTCTGTCAGCACCATTTCCCTCAACCGTTTTTGAAACCTTAAGGCTTCCGGTCTCGGTTTTCGTGTTTGTGATTGTAAATACCTTGACTTTACCTCCATCTCCTGCCGCATCGGTTTCTTCGCTCTCAACAACATTGGAGTCATATCCGCTGACATTTTCTTCATTCACAGAGTATTTGTATTCTGTCTTTCCGTCTTCTTTAAGCACTTCAAGCCCGTCAATCTCTGCCTCCCATCCATTATCAGCATTCAGTTCAATATTTTTTATAATATTTTCATCCTGCATCAGATAAACAGTAATATTTCCCGGTCTTGTATTTCCTGCATCCTCATTATCATTCCAGATTTTTTTAATCCTTATTTTAAGTTTTTCTGTTTTTGGCACATCAGGTTCTTTTCCTGTATTCGTAAAGGTCACAGCTGCGTTTTCATCAGCGTCAACAGTTTCTGTCCCAGTTGACAAAGACTGGTCAGTCTGTTCATTTGCATTTTTCTGTTGTACGGTCTTAACAGCATCAGCTATTTCATAAGAAGCATAATATTTATTTGCATCTTCAGTGACCTGATATTTTGTATTTTCCGGAATATCTTCAAATACCACGCTTTCATTATCGGCCAACGTGAAAGTCACATCGGCAGTGCCATCTTTATCAGATGCAAACGCTGTTTCAGCATCTCCTTTTTTGTATTTATATTTCACATTTTTTTCTAAATTACTAAAAGAAATATGAAAAGTGAAATTGTCTTTATTGTCACCGTTTTTGACTATTTTTTTAATGGTTAAAGTCTGTTTTTTTACTTCAGGCTGAGTCTTTCTCGTATTAGTACATGTTACTGTTGCCGTTTTGTTTTTTTGAATAGTTCCATCTTCGTTTGTCAACACTGATTCATAACCATCAGTCGCGTCTTCAGTTATATGATATTTTACACCGGCCGGAATCCCTGTAAGATTAACATTGCCACCATTTGAGAGATAGAAAGAGCCTTTCCCTCCTTCAATCGTTACATCACCATAATTTTTTTTATTAACAAGCATTACTGAAATCTTATCATCATCAGATGAAAGCTCTATGTTAAATTTAAATATCTTATCATCGGTAGACGGACTTCCGTCAGCTTCAAGTACCTGTTTTTTTATACATAAGTTACCCACATCAAGAGCTGGTTCTTCCGTTGAGACATTTGTTGCTGTAAGGCCACTTGCATTATTATTGCCGCTTATTTCTGCATAATATCCAAAGCTTTTCTTTTCGCCCGGTTCAGAATGAAAGCCAATCGTAACTGCATTATCATTTATTTCATATGTTTCATCATTTTTTTTAACTATCTTTATGCCTTTGTCGGAATCATTCACCGCAGTATAATCAGTATGGCTTCCACTCCACAAAACAACATAATCGCCATCAGTTACATCGCTCATCATTTTGATATTAAGCGTTGATGCCCCAGGCACCGTATATACTTTTGTAGTATCAATTCCGCCTTCGTAATCGCCATTCTGTACTCCATCAATATCGATATTATCTGTACGGGCATACTGAATCCCGATTGCTGGATTCTGCTTTGTTCCATACCCATTTTCTACTTCATAGCCTTCCGGCGGGTTTACTTCCCAGCCATAATACAGCGATGAATCATCAGCAACATTAAAAATATACTTCCATTCATCACCTTCTTTTAACAACGTCACGTCTGTCTTTCCATCCCCGTCTTTGTCCATCGTCCAAGTTGAGTCATTAACTTTAACCCATGCCCCTCCGACAGTAGAATAAACTGCATCGTCAGCTTTTACTATGCAGGGAAGCATAAAGATTATCAGAAATGCCAGCAGGCAGATTTTGCTGAGCAGGCGGGCTGACGCCCGCCATCCTTTTTTATTTCCCGTCATTGTATCTACTCCTTGTTTCCAAACTGTACCTTTTCCAAACCGTCTATTGTAAATGTCCCATATTTGTTTACAACGACATCATAAAGTTTTTCATCTATATAATGTCCAGCCGGGGCTTTGGTTTCTTTTAGTGTATATGTTCCAGGTTCAAGGCCATCAAAGACCACAAGACCTCCGTCTTCTGCACGGCCGGATACTGCATTCATATTTACGCTTGTTCCATAATCAGAAATGCCTGATAGATTAAATTCCGCTCCTTCAAGATAAATGTTTTCACCGTAAGTACTGCTCTTCAAAAACCTTACACTGTGATACGGTTCGTTTTCTATCTGATAGAGCCGGTTAGAATTTGCATTAATCTCATTTCCACCACTGTCATATATATATGCCCTGTTATTTTCATCTATATTTACAGAATATTTTTGGCCGTTTTTTATATAACCATCCGGAGCCTGTACCTCAACCAGGTCATACTTTCCAAGCTCAATGTTCTTAAATGTAATTCTTCCAATTTTATTTGAAGTGCCGTATAAGGTATACTCATTACCATAATCAGACACTCCGGATAACTTAAACACTGCTCCTTCAACCTGGCTGCCCGTCACATTATCAATCTTTTGAAATATCACGTCTGCATGGCTTCGCGGTTCATCTTCAAGGATATAAACTCCATCTTCGTTCTTAAGACCGTCAATAACTGTTTCTCCTTTTGAGTTTATCTTTACGGTGTATGTTTCTTTGTTCAGCTGCCAGTCTTCAGAACATAAAGTTTCTTTCAATTGATAAGTGCCTTTTTCAATTTCTCTAAACGACAATTTTCCATATTTATTTGATGTACGCTCTTCATCATATGCTGTACCATAATCAGATGTTCCTGTTAACTTATATGTGATACCCTGGATGACATTTGAGGCATCTGTCGCATCAACCTTTATGAAATCCAGGTCACCGGAAATTCTATAATGTGCCTGTGTGTAATCCTGATGATAAAATTGAGGTATTCTTACTATCTCATCGCCAACTTCTTTAATTGCAGTCCTGTCCACAAAGATATTATTATATGTCACCGGGTCTTGCTTATCACTCGTATCTTCATCAGGCGCCTGTATATAAATTATAAATGAAATAGATTCATTTTCATCAAGAATAAAATCCGAACCGTCTTCACATTTCGTCGCGTCAATAGCAATTGCTCTTACTTTATCAAGGCCAAACTGCCGTTCAAATTTAGAAGCCTCAATCCATACCGGCTCTCCATCTTTTGTCTTTTCTTTCAAGTCGTTATGCTTCTGAGGGTTCAAGCTTTCAATTTTTGAATAATATATCACAGGAGTCGCGCCCTTATAGACAAACTGTGCAAGATTCAACCCCTGGAATTTGCCTTTCCAGTCAGATACCTTTGTGGGTTCTGTCTGGTCTTCATCCTGATAGAAATTTTCAAGTGAATCAAAGAATATGATATCTGTCGCCTTGGTCGTGGAATCATTTGTAAGTCTTATTTTATAACTGTAATCTTCGTTTTTGTGCATTACTTCATTATATGAGTAAGTGCTTGACGTAGAGTTCTTTACCTGCTTCTTTAATCCAGTTGACGCTGCAACAGGGAAATTAACTTCATACCTTGCTTCTGCATATGCAAATTTTTTCTCATCAGTATCAGGATTGATATCGGATAATGTGTTTTTATCAGATATATTACCTCCATCATCAGACCGGCCATTTCCGATTCTGTTATTGCCAGACTCATACACAACTGAGTTTAAAAGATTTCGTCCATAGTCATTAACGGAATCGTAATCATGTGAGGTGTTATACTTGACAGAGTATTGATTTTTGGTTGGCATAGCGATTGAAATCGTCAATAAAGTCCTTCCTGAATTCCTATAATTTTCTGTCAATGAATAATCATACTCACCGCGAGTTAAGACTACGCTGGATTCTGAAACAGTTAAAGATGATGGGTCAAAATTACTTCCAAGTGGAAGCAGGTCATAAAATTTTCCACTGTCCTGATAAATATAATGGATACCATCATCGTCTACATATTTTTCCTGGAAACTAATATTCCAGGTGACTTCAAACCGTGATTCTTTTTTAAGGTTTTCAGTTTTTACGATATCTTTTTTGATTTCAGATTCGCGTTCTACTTTTTGCACATAGTCTGAAGCCTGTGTATCCCTGTCAAGTATGACTTTGTCGCCCTGCGACACAAGAAATTTTGCATTATTCTGTACTGCTATTTTTGTAGGCTTATTTTTAAGAATTTCCTGCACATGCTCAGTTCTAAATAATGAAATTTCAGGATAAATATTAAGTTCAGTGTAATAATATGCATGAGAACATAAATACTTCAAAGCTTTTACACCTGCATTAAATGTCAGTGTCCTGCCGCTAGCAGATTTTACGTATTTTTCATTTATATCTTTATACGCTTTACTGTTTAAATCATAAACAGCAGCCTGATTCCAGCCTTCAGCGGTTCTTACAGAAACAGAGATATTGTCATCCTCATTAAATCCCAACGTCTTTTTTGATGTTTTGAATTCATAAGTCGTTTCATCAAAAACGGCTTCTTTAATCAATGTTTTTAGCTCTGCCTTTGAAACATCATAGTCATTATCATTCAAAGCTGTACCTTCAATTGCTATGCCATCATCCGTAATATTATAATCAACTTTCTTTTTCCAGAACATGTCATTTATCGCATCTTCAATCTCTCCGGTACCTCCATCTTCAATCGTATAAGCTGACGGTCTGCCGTCTCCAATAACACGGTATTTTAAATTTGGCAGTGTATCAATATCTCCTTCTTCAAATTCCCCAAGAACATAATTCGATATATCCTCAGAGTTTTCAACCTTATTGTATTCTCCGTAAATTCCATATTTTTCAGCCCAAAAATCTCCTTTTCCGTATATATATACGGGAGATTCATAAAACCAGTCATACGATGAAGTAGCATTTGTATCAGCATCAACATGGTCTGACGGGCTTACTATTGCTTCAATATCATTATGTATATAAAACCTTCCAGCATCTTTTGAGATTGCGTCAGCATCTGCTTTACTGTATCTGGTCAAAACATAATCATATCTGTCTCCATACGTTTTTACGTTATCAATGCTGTTTATATCCGAAAACGAACTTTGTCCTGAAAACCTGTAACCAATCACACTGCTTTTCATATCTGTGCATGTATCATTTAATGTAAATGAATAACATGATGTGTTTTTATTTACATATGTTTTAATTGGCCATACGAGATAATAATAATTCCCTGCATCTGTCGGTATTTCTCCCCATGCTTTATTCCAGCTTCTATATAATGTAGGTTTCTTTTTCTGCGTGTATGCAATTATCGCATGCGTATCTATGCAAACGCCGTCTGCAGTTGCATCAGCGGTAACCGTAGAATTTTCATTTGTTGCATACACCTTTGCATGAACATTTTCAGATACCGACATATCCGTATATTCGGTTGTTTCTTTTGTAGTTTCGTATGCAAACTCTATGTAACCGGAAGTTCCGGTTGGATATGATTTATAATTATAGATTGTTACCTTGTTGTTTTCTTCATCAATATCATATACGAAATCTGGAACATCATTTTCTGACAGTTCAGAACTCAGTCTATACGGGCAGTGAAACGTATCTGCCCAGTTTCCGTCTTTGTCTTTCAGTATATGTAACGGAACTTCTATTTTAAAGGCACCGATATCGGTAGAAAACTTTCCTGACATTGTGTACTCCGTACGGTAGATAAATGAATGTCCAGCCGCCGGGTCGGATGGATTCCATACATTCTGGCCGTCAATATTATCAGCTCCACTCACAAACAAAACCTTAAAATTATCTATAGATACAGGTTCAACAGAATCTCCAGGAGTGTTATTATCTGTTGTATCAGTGCTTTTTTCTGTAGATGCAGAATCAATGACATCTTCATTTTGTTTGTCAGTATTGTCACTGCTTTCGCTATCCTGGCTTTCGGTCTCGCCAATGGCCATTTTATCGCTATCGTTAACAGTTAAATCGCCAGAGCTGTCAGCGTCACCTGAATTGTCAACCATATTAGAATCGCTCTCATCAGAATCTATATTATCGTTAACGGTTATATCTTCATTTTCAGAAGTATCTTCAGTACTATCACTTATTGTTAAGTCTGACATATCACCAGAATCACCATCTGTTTCGGAAGTGCTGCCATCAGCTTCAGGAATACCAGGCACTCCAGGTTCCTCCATGGTTATATCAGACAAATCTGAAATTGACACAAATGCAAAATCGCCAAGGCCTCCAGACGATACAAACGCAATCCTCTGCCTGCTGTCATCAGTGTTTTCAATTGTATAAGTAAGCTTTTCAGACTCTCCGTTTTCAGCAATATGATACAGTTCTGTATTTCTGAAATCGCTTGCATCCTGCATAACAATATTTATTTTATAAGATGCCTGGCTTTTATTTTCAGTATTTAAACTGAAACATTTAATTCCCCGCACACTTACATTAATCATTTGCGATTCAATTTTTTTACAGATTTCTGTTTCTGCTTCTTTTGATAAGTCGTCAAGCGGAAGAGCTCCAAGAGCACCAATATCATCTCCGCTTTCATAAGAGACATTGATTTCAGCGTTCTGATTTTGGTAAAACGTTCCATTCCAGCTTAAAACACTTGACGTGCTGTCAAGAGCTTCATGATTTGCAGTTTCGTTTGATACGTTTATTTCACCCATATTGTCTGTATTTGTGTCTTCTCTGAGGCTCTCTTCTTCACCAGCAACATCAGTTTCTACAACTTCATTTACTTCACCTGCTGCATATGCCGGCTGCGACAACAACATGACGCCAGACAGCAAAAGCGAAGCGACTTTTTTTAGCTTCATTTTTTATTACCTCCTATATCATATAAGCATTACTGCTTTATATTTAATATGAAGAAAACCGCAAAAATTTTTCAAAATTCCTGCGGTTTGTATATCAAGACACTCTTGTATATGTATCAGCCACATTGTTTGGCATAGCCATACTGTTGAATTCATCACCGGTAGAGTTAGCCCACGTTCCAGCAAGGCCATACTCAGTGCCTACAAATGCGAACTTCTCGCCAAGGGAAAGCGTCTTCAATTTATTCAGATTTGAAAAAGTCCAGTTCATGTTTGTTACATTTGTTGTATCAAAGCTTGAAATATCTAATGACGTAAGCACGCAACACAAATTGAACATATTACAAATATTTGTTACGCAATGAGTGTCAAAATTTGATAAATCAAGAGATTTTAATTTCTGGCATCCATAGAACATCTGCTGCATGTTTGTCACATTTGACGTGTTAAAATTAGATACATTTATAGCTTCAAAACTGCATCCTTCAAACATTCTATTCATATTTTTTACATTTAACGTGTCAAAATGTGATAAATCAAGATATTTTAATTTTTGGCATCCACAAAACATCTGCTGCATGTTTGTCACATTTGATGTATTAAAATTAGATACATCTATAGCTTCAAAACCGCATCTCTTAAACATGTTACTCATATCTTTTACATTTAACGTATCAAAAGATGAGACGTCAATAGATGCAAGACTGCTGCAGCCGGAGAACATCTCACTCATATCCGTAACTTTTGATGTAACAAAATTGTTTACATTCAACGATGCCAATTTTTTACATTGATAAAACATCATTCCAAAATTCGCTGTATTTGATGTATCAAATCCTGAAACATCAATACTTAACAGGTTTTCATCTTCAGCAAACATTCCGACAAACGTTGTTACTTTTGATGTCTTAAAGCTTGATACATCAAGATTTTTTAAAGCGGGACAATGAAAAAACATGTAGCCCATTATAGTTACATTTGAAGTATCAAAGCTGGATAAATCAAGAGATTCAAGCTTGCTGCAATAATTAAACATATCTCCCATATTTATCACTTTTGCCGTATTAAAACTCGATACGTTTATTTCAGTCGTATTTATACAATTTTTAAACATAGAACTCATATATTCAACATTTGATGTATCGAACGAAGATAAATCAATAGCTGTAAATGAATTGCAGTCATCAAACATGCCAGACATTGCTTCAACTTGTTTTGTTACAAACATTGATAAATCTGTATTCGTTAAACTTTTACACCCCTGGAACATATACGCCATTGAAGTCGTATTGGATGTATCAATATTATTGAATTGTATATTTGTCAAGTTTTTCTTTAAACTGAACATATCTTGTGCTGAAGTATTGAATGCAATTTTTATTCCGTCAACCTGAGTGGAAATTTTCAAGCACTGATTATCAATCCACCCGACAACTCCGCCATCACCGTCAGCATCCATATCTATCACTGATACTCCATCAGGCATTTCTTCATCAGTAAATATAACTGATGTGACATCATCAGGAATCAGCTTGTTTACATCCGGGCCTTGTTTCAAAACAAAGGTAACAGACTTTGCATACAAGTCAATATCTTTATCAATTGTGGCAGATGGGATACCACTGGACGACACTTTTACCTGGTTTACGCATTCCGGTTCTGTATACCATAAGACATACGAACCTTTAGGCATCTTGTACTGTCCGCTCACGATATCCTTTGAGCTGTTAAATATCATTTCATTTTCGGTGGAACCGTCAGCAAATTTTAAGCCATTACTGTGGAATGTTACTGTATATCCCCTCACATCTTTTCTTGGTTTTGCCGTACTGATTTCAATATCGGGAACAGGCCTGTTATCATTTAGTTTTCTGTCTTTCCACTTTTTTGTAAAGGTGACCGTGCCTTCTTTTTTGGCATCCTTAAAGTTGTATACCAAATTCTCATCATTTCCTGCAGCATAAGCCGGGTTGCTACAAAAGCACCCGGCTCCAATCCCACAGGCAAAAAATATAACCGTTAGAAAAACTTTATTTTTTTGTAATCGCATTATCCCCCTCTCCTTTTTATTTGGCCAGCCCCAGCCGTTTAGGACAGGACTGGCCAGCAACTCAGTCTCATTTCATTTCTGTTACTTCCACCGACACCTTGATACTTTCCGGTGTCAGTTTCTCCGGTTCTCTTTTTCCTTCCTGCATTAAATATCCGGTAATATACTCCATGTTGTTTCCAAGCTTAAACTTCATGTCATAGCTTCCATCTAATTCAAATTCAGACTTGATATCAGACATCTCCTCCGCATCCCTGACAAAAATGATATCTGCCTTCTGCGGGTTTTTCGTCCACTCGCCGTTTGCCATAACATTAGCCTCAATCAGCCTGGACAGGGACATACCTTTTGAATCGCAGGTTCTGCCTACACGTTTCAGGACGCCATTCAGCCCTCTTGATGCTACATTGTTCATCGCCTGCTCGTTCATCCATAGGATTTCACGGTTGACGATATCAATCACATAAGGAGAAGCCTGTGTGCATTCGCTGTCAAGTACAAAGCGGTTTACAACAGTTGCGGGTTCAAATACCTCACCCATATCGTCAGATGTCCTCTTCATAACACCAAAGCAGGTATGAGGCTGCTCAGAAAACTTCTGGCATGTATAACTGTTAATCTGCGGAATAAGATACACAACACCGTCATCCTTCAGCTTATCAATATCAACATCAATAAACTCACCGCGGCCTTTGCCTTTTGCCGGGCCGCCATCCTGCACATCACCGGAATACACAAAACCGTTTCCGTTTTTACTTCCATTCCATCCGCAGAACCCAACAATATCCATGTTCTTATCGCAGAATGCAACCGTCAGGTCAATATCAACCCTTCCATCATGATATCCTGTCTTGTTGTTGATGTTAGTCCAGCCAACAAAGAAACGCATCTTTTCCCAGCTGTCATCAATCGGCATCTTGGAGCCAGACGTCATATTGCCAATCGCTCCGGAATTATCACGGATATCAACAGGGATTTTCACGTCATTTACACCTTCAGCCATATAGACCTTACCCATGCTGTCTTTTCCGGCAAACTTTTCAGACATTCCGTTCATTGCAGCATCAACAACATTTTTAATCTGTTCTTTTGTGAATGCTTTTCTATTCTTGTCTGTTGTTTCAACAACCTTTCCGTTCTTGCCTTTGAAGTAACGTTTTTCGTCGTCATGGTCGCGCTGCTCAACATTTCCGATTGTTCCGGTTACAGTCGCGATACCAGCCTTTGCCGCAACTTCTTTCATAGCATTTACAACAAGGTCTTCTTTCCCCTGTTCAATTCCCATACGGTACAGCTTATCAAAGCGGCGCATAAAATCACCAGGCATTCTTGAAGCTTCTTTTACGGCTGCTTCAACATCACCGGATTTGATTGCCTCTTCAATACGTCTTGCCGGGCGGTCAATCTTCTCTTCACTCTGGATAATGATGATTGCACGCTTAACGTTATCGTATTTCGGTTTTGCCCAGGCCTTATCTGTGATATGAAGAACGTTAAACAGCTTTTCCCATTCTTTGTCATGACCATGCATCAGGTTAGATAGTCTTTCCCCACTACCCTTGTCCATTGCTGCCAGACAGTCCATTACAAAAGCACGGTCTTTTCGGCCAAGTTTAAATGATGGCATTGTCTTCGCGTCATCACGCAGAGGGATTGCTTCGTAAGGGTCACGGGCAGAGCCGTCCTTGCTAAGAGACTTGAATGCGGCATATCTTAAAAGGTCAGCAGGCTGTTTCATAAATGCGGCAGTATGGATTGCATTGCCTGACAACTCTTCTACCATCATCGCGCATGCGACAGCATTCTCCCTGTTCTTTGTTGATACATTCTCAATCAACGCATCAATGCTGCCAGGGTTTTCTTTTACATATTCCATAATGAATTCACGCTGCTCTTTTGAGTATGCGATGGCAGATTTGACCGCCATACGGAAAGTTTCATCAAGGTCTTCCTTGCTGCCCTCAATCAGGATTCTATGCATAGGTGTACCGAGAAAAGGATAAGTCTTTTTCTCTTTCATATAAACAGACGGTTCAAGTTCAAGACCTGACAGACCATAGATAATCTGGTCAAGAAAATATTCTGCATAACTTCGTTCCATGCAGCTTTCAGGGAAGTCAGGATAAAACGGAGTAAGTTTCTTTCCAGCTCCAAGCACGTCAGAGAGCATTTCGTAGTTTGTCTTAAAAAATGCAATGATATCATCCTTATCGGCTTTAGCCAGATGTTTCGTCTGCTCTGTTGTCATCGGGAAACCGATTGATGCAAAATTAGCCGCAACGGATGCTGCCAGCTCAACATTGTTATTGTCTTTCTGTTCCGGGAGGATTACCTTGCCCTGCATTTCATAGTATTTTTTTAAAATATTTTTATTCATTCTTTTTCTCCTTTTCTAATATGCTCTTAAGCAGCAAAGCAGCCGCTTTACGGCTGCCGGCAGAGAATTTTTCTGCGAGATATGCTTCGTATCCCGAAGCTGCAAGCCGCTTTTTCTAACGGTTAGAAAACCGTCTGTTTTTGTTGTCAGATACAATATGCTTAAAAAAATAAAAAGGAGACGTATTTTTGCGGATTTTTTTGCAATTTTTTTTTATCCCATCTGCTTCGCTGGACGCGATGCCGACTTTCAGCGACATATTCAGGCCGCACCTGCCGGCATTATTTTGTAATCTTATATTTTTTTGCAAAAAAATAACGGTTAGAAGATTTTCTAACCGTTAGATTTTTTAGCATCCGAATTCTTTTCTCAGTTCTTCCAGCTCGGCATCAAGCTCCTCATCTGTTCTTCTGACTCTTCGTCCAGTAAGTTTCTTGCCACTGAACATTGCAATGTCTTTTTTTCTCTTTATTTTTTCAAACCTTCTGCTCTCTCTTGCCTCCCACTGATGGCGATATCTGCTTCCGGAGTTATCTTTCCAGCCGGTGGAGTGGTATCCTCCAAAGTCTTCATCAGGCCATATACTTTTGAATTCCTTATCCTTGGCTTTGACAAATTCCTTATATTCTTCCTCAACTTCCATACCATAAGCAGCACGGGCTCTATGGATATACCTTGAATCTCTGCGCCATGGATAAAACTTATGCTTGGCCCGGCCCTGGCGGCTCTTAATTGAAGCCATAATGCTGCAGTTCCATTCAATATGACTGATATTTTTTGGAATAGAGAAGAACGCAGCATCAACCTCTTTCTTAAATACCCTGACATCAATAATTGACTGTTCCGGTGTATCAAACCAAAACAGGAAATTATTTACCTTCCAATCAAGATTAACTTCAGTAGCTTCCTCTATCGCATTTTCATAACGACTTTTCCTGGAAAGGCCATCAAGAGCCTGGTGCTCCATATACTTATTCCTGAACTCTCCACGGATAGGTTTGCCGTTCCAATTTACAACCTGTCTATGTGCGCGGGCAAGAAACCTTATCAGCTCTTCTTTACTATCAAAGACGACATCTGGCTTATCCGAAGTATAATACACTTTACTTTCGGGGGCATATCCAATAACCTCTGATAAATGAATTTTCGGCTGTTCGACTGTGTAGATTTTCTGCATATTTTTCTCCTTTCTTTTCTGTATTTCTGTACAGGTAATATGCAGGATTCCATAAAAAAACAAAATATTGTCTTTTCTTAGACAAAAATGTTTCACGTGAAACATTTTTCAGCAGTATTCGATGCAGCACCAGAAAGACAGATTACCTGCCTTCTCCTCCGATATCTGGTGTCTCCATACCTCTATTCTGAGTTCTTGTAATGCCTTTTGCTTTTTCTGCTAAATCATGGTCTTTAAATGCTCTTGTCGCAGCTCTCGTCATCATTCCAATATTAACTGCATTTGTCAACGCTTTCTCTGACAGTCTTAATGGTTTTTTTGCTATTCTTTCGGCTGTAATTGCAAAGCTGATTCCCTTTTCAAGGTCAGGCCCATCATACATTTCACTGTGTTTTCCAGCAATTGGGACTCTAGTCTGGCCAAGTTCGTTTACGCTTCTCGCCAGACTTGCTGCTGCACCTCCTACCTGTTCAATGGCCTGCCCTGTATGTCCGGGATTTTTTCCGCTTTGTACTAAGTCTGATAAAGTTTCCGCATCAAAATTTTTATCACCGTTCTGCCTTATATCGTTAAGGATGTCATTTCTCATCTTGGCGTTCATCCTTGATTCGTCTGCATCTCTTTTTATGGCACCCGGGACATTTGCGATACTTTCAGCAAAACGCCCACTTCTCTTAAATAAATTAACTGGTGTATTTGCAATACCTTCCATTTGCATATACGCTCTTCTAAATTGCTCTAAATCCATATAAAAATCCTCCTCGTGCATAGCACAATACAGGTTTTTCTAACCGTTAGAAAAACCTGTTATCTTTTTCTCAGCCGGCTGATTTTTCAGCCTGCTTTCTTACAACATTAACTTTACCCCCTTTCTCAACAATGCATTTCTCAACATCATCTTCGTCAGGAAGATTAAACATGGAATCTTTCAAAATTCCCTCTAATATGCCCCTCAAACCTCTGGCTCCGGTTTTTCTTTTAATAGTTTCTTTTGCAATGTCTTTTAATGCGTCAGGAGTGAACTCCAGTTCGATTCCGTCATACTTAAAGAACTCCTTATACTGGTTAACAATGCAGTCTTTAGGCTCTGTCAGAATCTTAACCATTGCTTCCTCATCTAACTCATTTAATGATACGATGACTGGCAGACGTCCGATAATCTCCGGGATTAATCCGTACTTCACAAGGTCGTCTGTTTCCACCTGGCTTAATGCTTCACTGATAGATTTTTCTTTTCCTTTATCTACATTCGCACCAAAGCCGATAGATGTATCTTTTGCGGTTCTTTTATTAATTATCTCTTCAAGTCCAGGAAAAGCTCCGCCGCAGATAAATAAAATATTCTCTGTATTGACCTGAACGTATTTCTCATTCGGATTACGTCTTCCACCGTTAACCGGAACGTTAGCGATAGTACCTTCAACCAGTTTTAAAAGCGCCTGCTGGACACCTTCACCTGCTGGGTCTTTTGCAGCACCAGAGCTTCCGCCGGATTTTGCAATCTTGTCAATTTCATCTAGGAAGATGATTCCGCGTTCTGCCTTTTCAACGCTTCCGTCAGCAGAACGAAGGAGCTTTGTTAAGATGGTTTCAACATCATCACCAACATACCCCGCCTCAGTCAGGGAAGTGCAGTCAGCGATTGCGAAAGGTACATCAAGCATCTTTGCAACTGTCTGAGCCAGCAGGGTCTTTCCGCTTCCGGTTGGGCCAATCAGCAGGACGTTACTTTTTGACAATTTGACGTCTGACTTGATGTCCATTCTTTTATAATGGTTATAAACAGCAATAGCGATTGAAATCTTCGCGCTGTCCTGGTCAATAATGTATTTATCAAGTTCTTTCTTGATTTCTCTTGGTGTCATTTTTTTATTGCGTTTTTTTGCTTTTGCCTTTCCGTCTGATTTACCTCTGACATCTAAAGCCTGTCCAAGCAGCTTTACGCAATCTTCACAGATATAATTTCCATTAGCAGAAGAACGGAAGCCCTTCTTAGGTGGAATGATTTTAGTGTTACAAAACTGACAAATTGCTTCTCTATTATAAGCTGGCATAATTATTCCCCTCCATTTGTTTTTTTATTTTTCGGGCGGTTTTACCCGGCCGATTTCGGTTTTTGCAAAGACTTTTTCTTTGCTTATTTCTAATATGCATGAAATCGCATGAAATGGGAAATTTTTTGCGGATTTTCACGACAGGCTGTAAGGCCAGAGAATTTTGTCGATTTCTAACGGTTAGAAAAGACAATATGTGCAATTCTAACCGTTAGAAAAATCATCTATTTTTGTCCATTTCATCAATAACGCTTTTGCCTTTCATATATTCAGGCCATAATTTCTCCGGCTCAAGTCTCGGCGCTTCGTTATTTGCTGTTCCAGCATTTGCAGCATTGGCAGAAGTATCAGCAGAAGAGGAGACAGCTTCAGCATCATCTTCTTTTGCTTCTTCTTCATTGTCTTCATCCGGGTCACTGTCATCTGCTCCGAAATCAATCACATCCATTTCGTCATCATCTGCATGCTTTGCAGCATGATATGCTTTAAGTCTTGCTGCTGCGTCTGCCCGCTGCTGTTCAGTCAGTACTCGTTTCTTTTCCCTGATGAGGAGCAGGTCTTTTGGTGCCTCATATGTTTTTGACACGACTTCGCCGTGTACCATTCCAACTTCAACAACCTTCCAGTTTTCGTTATTCTCAACATACCTGTCCAATTTTTTCATGATATTATATTCAGTTGTATAAATCTTCATTTTGTTTGAGCCGTGAACCATATTGATATGGGTTTCACGTTCGTCATTCAGTAATTTTGCCATTGATTTTTCTCCTTATTTTTTTTTATTTATTACAGTATGCTGAATTTTATCGGAAACAGGACGGCTTTTTTTCTAACCGTTAGAAAAAATTCTGGCATAATATTATCAAGCCAGAACAATCATACAAAGAACCCACAAATTTCTATCCATGCAATAGGAGAACCTGTCGCCATTCCAAAAGAATCTGCATATTTTTATATTTTTTATGTCATTTTTGTTGATTTTACGCGTCTTTAACCTTATAATCTATTATATAAAAAGCAAATATAGTTTTTGTTTCAGAATGGAGTGTAAAAAAAATTGCAGGAAGAAAGAAATGGAATTACATTAACAATTTTGCAGGAAAAAGGCGGTTGTGGCAAAAGCTGCGCGATATTTAACATCGCCGATTATTTAAGCAAGAAGAAAAACGTTCTCATCATTGACCTTGACGGACAAGCCGCAGATATTTCATATTTTTTATTTGGAAACAAAGTGGGAGACAGCCAGGACCCGATGCGTTCTGACGTTAAGACAATCATGCATATATTCAGGGGAGCAGACCCGGAGGAGGTAATAGTTCCGGTTAAAAGCAATCTTGATATAATTCCGGCCAACACTGAAGTAACAGGGCTCTTATCCATACATAAAATCAAAACCTTTAAGGATTTTATCAATAAAATGCGAAAGAAATATGATTACATATTAATAGACGTACCGCCAAGCCCAAACTGGTCACACGTTTTATGCCTGTCCGTATGCGATTACGTAATGCCAATCGTAAATCCTGATGCAGCATCACCAAAAGCCATCATTGGATTAAATGACAGTGTTGAAGAAATCCAGTCAACTTCAAATCCTTCATTAGAATATCTTGGAATCATTATGAATAAATATAATGAAAGGACTAATATTGCCAAGACCATGCTTCAGCAGACAGAGAATATCGCCAAGCAATTAGAGGTATCACTTTTTGATACAAAAATCCACCAGAGCGTATTGCTTGAAGAGCATATCCTTTCACATCAAAGCATCTTTGAGTATGCGGGCAAGAGCAAGGCGGCAAAAGAATATAAAAACCTGTCAGAAGAAATCATATCCAGGATTGCAGAGAGGAGAAGATAAGAATGGGGAAACTTAATGTTCCAACTGATGAATATGCCATCAGCCCAAAAAGGAAGTTCCGTGATTTAAGTGAAGAATTTATTGAAGAGAACAAGGATTTCATTGTAAAAATTCCGGCAAACGAACTTATCTACGATAGAGATAACGAGAAATATTACGGTGAAATAACAGATGAATCAATTCAGGATATGGCACTTGATATGTCAACGGACGGGTTCAAAGGTGTAATCATGGCATATCCGGTAATGGTAGACGGTCAGAGAAAATACCAGATAGAATCCGGACACCGCAGATACACTGCAGCAAAATGTGCTGGCATCACTGAAATCCCGACAATCATAACCGAACCGCCAAAAACAGACTCGGAACGTGTAATCAGATTAATCAAGATGAACCTACATGGAAGGCCAGACCTTTCACCGACAAAAAAAGCAAAAATAATTGAAGCCCTGATGTCAGCACACAAGGAAGAACGTATCAAAGCCGGACTGAAGGCAGACAATGCAACGCTCACCGATATCGTTTCAACTGAGATGGAGTTATCCACAAAAAGTATTGATAAATACAAAGCTTTATTGAAGTTAGTGCCGAAATTGCAGGTTCTGGCTGACTCCGGCATTGCATTCTCAGCATTGATACAGGCAGTTACACTTCCGGAGGACAAGCAGGAGATGCTGGCTTTTTCAATCAATTCTGAAATTTCAGAATCTGGAATTGACAATATTTCAAGACAATGGGTTATAAACAAGATTGAAATCCTGCGGCGCGAATTCTATGACGAGCCAAAACAGCCAAAGAAGATAGCAAAACGTCGTGATGGTTCAAAAATCATTACAAAATGCTTAAAAGATTTTGACGACCTGGTAAACGGTAATGCCGTATTTAAAGAAAATGAAAAGCATATAGCAGTAGAAAATCTGAAAAAGCTGCGCGAGAATATAGACAAAAAGATTGATGAATTGTCAGAGTAGGAGAGAAGCAAAAAAAGGAATGCGATAGGCATTCCTTTTTTCTAACGGTTAGAAAACAGCATCAGCTACGATTCAATAGTACTTTTTCATACTCATCAAAATCATACTGGCGCTGTTCAAAATTATTAAACTGGTTCTTCTTTTCTTTTTTGACAGGTGTGGCGTATCCTTCTTTAATAGCCTTAATCATAAATCCTACCAGGTTTTCAATATGTCCAGCCAGTTCTGCAATATGATATGCTGTTTGTATTTTTTCGAAATCATATTCAGCCGTTTCGCAGATTGACTTGATATCTTTTATACTTACGGATTCTTTTATTAGTTCTTTTACCTGAACATACATTTCAAATTTTTCATCTTCACTAAGAGCAGATTCTTGCTCTTTTTTTGTTTCTAATTTTTTCTTATCTTTTCCACTGTTTAATTCAACATAAAATGTGATACCATATACCTTGCCGCCTTTTCCGCTTTTAACAGGTTCATACGAAACAGTCATTCCGCACTCGGGAGTATTGTTGATTTCCGTAACGGCTACATTTATGATACGTCGTTTAAAATCTGTCCAACTGTCATAACTTTTTTCAGTGGAATATTTCATCGCCTTATCGTAATCAGGATGAGGCTGACCTTTTAAAATCTTTTGAACCTGTCGGGTAGAAGAGTCTACAACTCCAAGCGTAAACTTTAATTCATTGATACCGACTTCAACTTTAAAATGTTTTCCATCTGATTTTTGAGGCATCAATTTCGCATTTCCAACTTTTTTCTTTGTATAGCAGCATGAATATAATAATTCATGGAGCTTTAATGTGTATTTGTTTTTAAATTTTAGCACTAATGGCAAGTCTAAAATTGTAAATTTTGTTGACGGGTTTATGTATGGCTGCAAATCATTATTAATCTTGACAGTAAAAACAGAATTTTCATACTTTACAAGGGTAAACAAAGGCAGGAAGACAAACCTTTCATTTTCATTATCCTCAAAGCCAATAGTAGTAGCAGCCATTGAAACAGCCACAGGTTTTAGCTGCGTATAGAAACTTCCACTTTTATTTCCAAGCAGATTTCTTAACTCATTTGCTTTGATAGAACAGATTGTGCTTCCATCTTTTTCATCTGTGGTTACATATTTTTTATGCTGAATCCTGGCAAGAACGATATCAAGTATCTTTAATTCTATAAGAGAAGCCTTATATTTACTTTCTATAAGTAAATTTGCTTTTTTGAACGAATCATCCAACGATTCGTAAGACACGACTTCTTCATTTGTTATAACTTCTATATTATCATCAGTCTTTATGCTGTTCATTTTTTTTCACTCCGATTTGTCCGTTAAATAAAAATTACTGGAGTGCGGAACGCGGAGACATGCAGGAACAGGTAGAATTCACGATGCAACTACCCACCACTTGCTCGCGCTGAAGTGGGGGCTTCTGGTCTAAGACCATCTTTTTTCCTGCCGATACTGCACAGGCAAGCCCCGGTGTTCCACCGGTTACATTTAATATGCCGAATTTTTTCAGAAAAGCGTAATTTGATGCGGATTTTTTACAAAAAATGGAATTTATCTCACTTCCTATAGAGGAAGGGGCATTCTTCCTTTATGCTTGATAAAAAACCTCCATATCGTCTCCAATTTGTCCGCTAAATAGAATTTTCACTCCAATTTGTCCGTTAAATAACATCTATAGAATAACAGACAACCATTTAAAAAGCAAGCATTTTTATCATAAGAAAAACGTATGTTCTTTTTCTTATTACGGACAAATTGGAGTAGCGGGATAATCAAATTTGTCCGTCAAATGATTTTTGTCATTTCTATTTAGCGGACAAATTTGATTATTTTTACGGCAGTTTTTATTTAACGGACAAATTTGATTATTTTGTATCGTCCATTATTTATATAATGGACAAATTAGATGTTCGTAAAGCATCAGATTTGTCCGTTAAATGCTTAAAAGCATCAATTTTGTCCGTTATATACATGCATCTAGCGTTAAAAATCATCGGATTTGTCCGTTAAATGCCCTATTAATCAAATTTGTCCGCTAAATAAACTGTCCAAAATCTGTCAAATCCATTCATATTTACAGATAATCAAATTTGTCCGTTAAATAAAAACCACGACAAAGCCACTGTTTTCAGGGCTTATAACGGACAAAATGGAGTTTTTTGATTCTACCAAATCACCAGAAACATCAAATTTGTCCGCTAAATAGGAGAGTAGCGGCATTTTTCGTTGTTTCGCTCCAATTTGTCCGTTAAATCCATTTTTAGACCTGTTTTTAATCAAATTTGTCCGTAGAATAGCACCTTTTTTATACCTTTTTTGTGGATAACTTCATTTGTCCGTCATAAACATCATGTATGTCCAGTTCTTTATATGGAGTTATCCACACTATAAGCGAAAATTTCTAATCGTTTTTATCCACAAGCTCACTCCAATTTGTCCGTTAAATAAATCCTGCATATCCTGTTGTTTCAACCAATTTGTCCGTTATATAATGTCGAAAACCTTGAATTTACGGGGATTCCCGTGGGAGTAAGTAATTAAGAAACTATTGTTGTTTTTTATATATAATAAAACAACTGCAGCACGCAGAACAATATACAGAATGGAAGAGAAGCGGTATACAAAAATTATATAGTGTTGTTGTGCAAAATATTGAACGGCCTGTAACACCAAAAAAAAGAATGGACGCTCTGGGGCTCGAACCCAGGACCGACCGGTTACTTGCCAGTGCTGCGGAAAAGCCGCATCCCTAGCTTCGCACGCCTTCGGCGTTGAGCCGGTTGAGTTGAAAAAATAAATTCAGTTTCTACCGGCAATTTTCGCAATATACCTGTTTTACAAAAAAAGAGTGGACGCTCTGGGATTCGAACCCAGGACCGACCGGTTATGAGCCGGTTGCTCTAACCACTGAGCTAAGCGTCCAAAGATACTTGTCAAAGTTGTAGCAAAAGAGCAACTTTGACAAGTGTACCCTACGGTATTAAATTGGTTGCTCTGACCACTGAGCTGACTGCTCCGCACAGATAAATCTGGCGGGTTCCCAAAGGAAAACCGGCTAGATGTCTCCATACGCCACCGTTTTTCATCCTCCGCACCCGACGGAAATGACCGTGTTACAGGGTTATAAGACGATTATATTGGACGATGGATTTTACCTCTTAAGCTTTCCATAAAATAAGCAGATGAAGCTTATCCCTGTACTCACACTGTATATGCAGGACATATACAAAGGCGGGCTCGCAGCTGAGCCTGTTTTGTATTGCATATATAATATGCCTGATTTTTACAAAAAAAGTAAAATTTTCTACGAATTTTTTATATGGGTCCGTTTGTCGTTTTCCTCTGCACGAATAAATCCGGCAGCATCCAACTCTGCCCTTCCGTGAACCTCTCAGTCATCAACTGCCGAACATTCCGAAGAACATCCAAACAATATCAGAACCTTATCTTTTGCAAACAAACCCAGAATGAGCAAGAAGGACATTCCAGAGAGTATCCGCATCGGCCAATCCAAATATAGGCATGCCATACCCAGACGGTGGAGGTTCATATGGGCAGGTTCCACTATGCAGCATCACAAGAGCCAGGGCTCTCATTCTTCCGCATAACTTTCCCTGCTACTGCTTTTTCAATACCAAAGCCTGCAATGTGCAAGTGAGAGAACGTCTCTCTTGCTTGGTATATATAATATGCTAAAAAATTCCCCAACTGAATCATTTTTCCAAAAATTTTTTATATTTTTTTCTTTTCCTTCCAGGCTGGCTTACGCCCGCCAAATCATGCAAACATCAGCATTCAACCAGCAAACGCAATCGTCAGCTGCATCTTTGTATGTAGGATATTCTTTGCCGCTGGGAGAGCAATAGAAGCCGTTTCCGGTCTTATGCACCAGCAGCGGTACCAAGTCCTCTACAGGCATCAGTCTTAATTTGTCCAGGTTTCTCATTTTTTTGCACATTTTTTCTTCCTCCTTATCGCTGCATAGGCATCTTTCTGAATCTTTCTCTTTCGGCATTAATACCGGATGGGAGAGGAGAGCAGAGCGTCTGCAGTGTCCTTGTCGCCCCGTGCATCCGGAGCTCGTCCTGCTCGTTTCTGATTGCTGTTGTTGTCGCTTCGTCGATAAATGCAAATTTGTCTTTAAGCATATTTTTTCTTCCTTTCTGTCTGCAGCCTTGTTTCTTTGTTGTTACATATACAGTATGCGAGAATTTTGAGGTGTGGATATTTTTTTTGCGGATTTTTTTGTGTGGTGAATTTGTCGAAAGAACACGGAATTTGGATGGGAATTTGGACTATATGCAAAAAAGCAAAGCTGCACTTGTTGCCAAGCGGTTTTTGCAGCATGAAAACGAAATCGCAAAGCTGAGCATAATGCGCGAACAGGGGGTTCAGTCCGGCAGGCAATTGTTTGTCGGCTGTAAGTTTACAGTTTTTCGTTAACTATTCGAAAAATTAACATTTGGCGAATAGTTGTGGACAAACCGAGCTGAATCATTGTTGCAAGCCTGGACGAGGTTTTCTGTTTTTGTTAACGGTAAAACTTGCTTGACGCTTTACGTAATTTATAAGTTTTCTTTGCTCACAAAATCTTTATCCAAAATTTTTAATATATTTCTGAACAAATATTACCCAAACATTGCTTAACATATTTGGAGCCAATATCAATTGACAGTCAATCTGCAAATTATATATAATTAAATCAAATAAATATAATATATAGATAATATGTATAGAAATTAGTATATTTAAGTATTTATGCCATAGCTTTCAGACATCTATTGGAAAAATCTGTGTTTGTCGTATAGATGAAAAAGCTACTATTTTTGCGTCTGTTCGCACATTTATGTAAATATCGATTTAACTTAAGATGTGACAATATTTTAACTTCAGATGGTACAGAGTTATAAATGCACTCTTTTGCTTCGTTATTGTCACATGTGAACTTAAATAATTTAACTCCAAATTGGACAAAGTAGAATTTTTTCACGCCTAGATTTAACCTGTAATGGGACAAAGCAGGACATTAGACGCAAAAAAAGACATCCCGGCAAAAGCCGAGATGTCTTTTATCAGTAATTTCTCATATTTTAACTTATCCTTCCGGCTGAGCCATTCACAGCCTTTTTATTTTCAAATCCTTTCATTTTTTCTACTTCCTCCTTTTCTTATTGCAAAAACAACTCCAGGCCGGCAAATTACCGGTCTGGAGCCTTTAACTGAGCATCATCCAAAAAGTTCTTCAAAGCTATCAACCTTTTTCAGTCCATGATTCCATTTCCGATTTTCTTCTTCAACATATGTGTTATATTTCTCTACCATACGTTCTTTTATTTTAAGCATTTTTTTCTGCAGTTCCTGGTTATCTGGATTGTTCTTCACAATGCCTTCAACTACTCTTAAAATATCGTTTCCAAAAATATATTCATCGCTGGCATCTGTCAGCTCGTCAAGTTCAGATTTATCACCAAACATTTTTCCAGACTTATCTTTATATGTTATACACAGAAAATCATCCTTAAAGGCATGATTGTCAAACAAACATGCCTTATATGCTACATCTGACACGCCAGCCGTTTCAAGATAACCGTGCTTCTTATAGTTGTGAAGCTCTACATAACTCTCCGGCAGGTCTTCCGGTTTGATTTTGGTTCTGACTTTGCTTCTCCATCCCGAAAACAGATATTCACCGTTCTGAAATTTTACCGAAGTATACCTTTCATAACTCATATAGATATTATCTTCCTTCAATGCAGCTTTTGCCTTTTCAACATTTCCACGCGGCATCAGACCTTTAAGCCCATATACAATCCCCGGCTCATTATCCAGTTCAAACCCGTTTATGCTCATAAACCCAAAGTTATCCTGCATTTTTTTTACAATTTCTTTTGTTATCTGTCCACGCAATTCGCAATTAATCGGCTCCTTTTCAGAGACCTTATTGATATGCTCGTATCCGTAAAAATCAATCCCGTAAAATTTGCTGTTGAATTTTTTGGTTGTTCTTTTTGACATAATATTACACCATCCTTTCTGTGACAAAACCCGGAGAGAGTTCGAATTAATTCGCGTTATTCGGAATCAGAAGAATCTGTATTGTCATTCTCATCCTCAATATCGCTTGTATCCGTATAACTTGTTTTGTCTCCATACTTTTTTGCAAGTTCAGCATCAACGGTATCTTTTACGTCAAACTTTGCATAGTTGGATTCCAGGTACTTTGACCCAACTCCGATAAGAAGAGCCACCATAACCAGACATAACAGCACTTTGAAAAACTGTTCCATCTGAGAACTCATATTCTCACCTCCGTTTTTTATATTTTTTTTGTTTCACATACAATATGCCGAAAAAATCTCAACATAGCATCTGCCAGCAAGCGTTATCGCCTGCCGGCTGTTTTTTTATCTATGCTGCTATCATCTCAGCTGTAATTGCTCCAACCATCATTGTGGCTTCAACAATGTCGGTGTTATTAAGGAGCACTCTAATTGGGATGAGATAACCAAAAGCGCCCTCTCCCATCTTTGCCGGTCTTACTCTTAAACTTGCGGCTTTTTTCTCATCTGCTTTCATTTCTGCTACGAATGCTCTCAGTTTATGAGGGTTCAGCACGTAAGCCACGCCTGTCTCTGTCAGATAATAAATAATATGGTCTGCTTTTGTTCTGGCAAAGCATCCCGGATTTTTATGTGACAGTTCTTCATATGCGATATTGCCGGTCTTATGAGCCTGCATATCAGACTTTAATTCTGCTGTTGATGTATGCCCGTCACGGTACACGATTTCAAAATCAATATCATCCTTAATGCCACGGTTTGAATTGCTGATATCCCTGACATCATCAACGTCTACGTAATGCATGAGAAATCTTCTGATAATGTCCTCACAGAGCTTTCCAAATCTTAAATCTCCTTTAAAATTTCTATTCTGTCCTTCCCATTTTGTTCTTGTATTTTCCATATATAAATCCACCTTTCTTTTGCTTGTTTTTTGCCTTTTTTCTTTGTGGAGTTAATATGCTGGAAATTTTTTTCAGGGGTTCATTTTTTGCGGATTTTTCTAACCGTTAGAAATTCTGCATATTGAATTTGAAAAACATTTCAAGAAAGGGGAATTTTTTATGAGAGAATTAAAAGAATTGTTAAGTGAAGGTGAACGTGTTTACGAATTAACAAGATGCGCGTCAAGCTCTGTATATTTTATCGGACCGGAAACTGACGATATTGACCATATGGACGTTTCAGGCGCTCTTGAGGATACCCTGCACCGCATGGTGGATGCTGGATTTACAGAGGAAGAAATTGCAGAACATTTATGTGCATATCAGGATTCTGATGCAATGGATGATGATGACTGTTATTACATTGATTTGGATTATGTCATTTATGACTTTTACCCAATGTCAATTCTTGATATAGGTATTCATTACGAAGCGACACAGCATACTTATACTGTACATTTTTTTGACACAGTTATCTGCAAAAACCTTGTTATTAAGGATGACGCAACAGATGACGAAATCCTTGAAGCCATGCAGGAAAAGCTTGGAATCAATCCTGAAGAATTTATCGCCAATGATGTCAGAGGCGACGGAACGCTGATTGGTATCCAGAATCTGCTTGATGAAAGTGTGCTGCTTGTAATCCAGAGAAAGGACAGGCTGACAGAGCAGATGAAAAAACATATTGCCGCTTAAATTCAAATTTGCTAACAAAAATTGAGACCAGGATTAACATCCCGGTCTCTTTTCTATCATACTGTTTCCAATACCGCCAGCACTCCATATCCGCCAGCTTCTCTTCTGTAAATTACACACAGTATATCATCTCTCTCGGAATCCTTAAAAACATAGAAATCATGGTCTGTAAATTCCATTTCCACACAAGCCTCATCTCTTGTCATACTTTCCGCTGAGACAATCTTTTCCCTGCTGATTCCGCCATTTACTTCAAACTCATCAATCTCATCTGCTCCGACTTCAAACTCTTCCTTAATAACAGCATCATCTTCTCTTTCTCTTTCCATTGCTCTGATGCTGTCACTGCCGGCTCTTTTCCTGCTTTTTTCTTTGATTTTTTTTAGTCTTCCTGTTACTACGTCAACGGCAGAATTGATTGCACGGTAAAGGTCTTCATCTGTCACCTCTGCTCTCACTACGCTGCTCTTAGTTTTAATGGTAATCTCGGCACGCTGTCCTTTTGCTTTTCCATGTTTTGCACTCAGCATCACATCAACAGCAGCGTCATCTCCTACCAGTTTTTCAATTTTTTTGATTTTATCTTTAACAGCACTTTTAATCCCTTCTGTTAATGTAATATTCTTTCCTGTAATTTTTAATCTCATATATTTTTCCTCCTGTCAGGTTTTTTATGCGGTGTTTTCGCCGCTCTTTTGTTTTGTATAATTAATATGCTGAAATTTTTTTGAAAAAGTATTTTTTATGCGGATTTTTTTTTGTATTTTTACAGAAAAAAAAGAGAGCGAAGAATCGCTCTCTAAAGACTACATTACATCATCAATTGTTGTTATTGCATCTTCTGACGAAGCATCTGGGGTTCTATTAATCCAGGTTTTTCCCTCCGGGATGCATTTGTCGACATATGTCAAGAAATCGCCAGAAATGATTACACAATGAGATTCACTATGATGATATGCGTCATCATTGTATGACACATATTCTGCGATATCGTTATCCATGCAAAATGCTTCCGGGTCACCTCCATACGGCTGCAGCAGTAAAAAGCAGTTGCCGTCTTCATCGACAAAAGCTGTGGAATGGTCGAGAAGTGAGTCTAACCCGGGCAGCTTATCGCAGATTGAAGGCAAATCCCATTTGAATTCAGGGTTGAAAAAATATTCAATTCCCCAGTATTCGACAAAACCGTCAAATGTGTTAAGGCGATATCTTCTCAGGTCTTTGTCCTCTGTTTTTTGCAGGTGCTTTTTCTCTTCCTCGATTGTTGTAATGTTCAGTGTTTTGTAATACATAAGCGTCTTCCTTTCTTGTTTTGAGTTTTTTGTTTACAAAGTTAATATGCTGGATTTTGGGGACAACAAAAAAAAGAGCCATGAATAAAGTAATTACAGGGCTCTTTTTTGCATAGAACAAACTTTCGGATTGAGCACAACTCAGTTTTTTGTTAATATAATTAGATATGGAGAGGGTTGGGCGTTTTTTCTGCCACTTGTCTGGTCACTTACATACACTGGAGCATTATTACAAGTGTATGTATAGACCAGGCAAGGAGGTGTTTACATATGGAATATGCAATGTTCCTAGAATACTTGAAGTTTTTGTTTATGCTGATAGTATTCCTTTATTCGGTTAGCAAAGGCCGTTGATTAATATATTCGTCCAATCCTCTCCATACTTAATATGCTAAAAAAATTAAATATTAGACGGTTTTTACAAAAAAAATAATAAAAAACTCTACCCAAAAGGGTAGAGAAAAAAAATCACATCACAAATTCTTCGTCCATGCTTCTGATGCGGTCATTGCTTCTTTCAGCATCGGGAATCTCCTGCACACGGTAATAGCACCATGTATCATCTACGTTATAATGCAAATCAGCCTTATATTCATATGCATCAAAATAAACTGAACAAGTTTTCAGCTCATCGAAATCCTCGTTCTGAACATATGCTTCTTTTACTGCAAGAACGCAAATTTCTTTGAACGCTTCCTCTTTGGAAGCAAAATTTCCATACAGGCCGTCTTCCTCGTCTCCGTTAGAATATGTAATTTTAATACCATATTTTGCCATATTGTAAGCTCCTTTCTTGTTTTGGTTTTAATATACAATATGAGGAATCTGCAAAAAATTAAAAAGCAGAGCCATTTAATTCATGACTAAAGTCGCAAGCATACGACGATTAATCAGCTGCATCGCAGCAGCAATTGTACTATTTTCTTTATCCAATCCCCAACGATATTTCCTTCTTTCGCTTCAACAGCTTTATATGTACTCTTGCTGTCTTCATCATCTGCCAGACCAGCCATCAGAGCTTTCTCATCAGTTTTTTCATTTTCTTCCGTACTTTCTTTTTCGGTCTGTTTCATTACCCCACCTTTTCTGTACACGCTTACGCTTCCGTCAACATACGCATTAATCATATCTCCATCAAGCGTGCATCTTGTGGCATCAGTAGCGCCATTGTCAAGCATCAGGTCGCCGTTCTGCATCTTCCATTTACCACTCTCTTCCTTGTCTCCATTTTTTGCGGTGTAAGTGCCATCAGCCTTAATTGTCATTGTTTTGCTTCCAGATGCCCCACATGACCAGTCTCCAACGAAAGAAGAACCATCTTCGGTTGTATTTCTGATTTCTGTTGATTCTGCAAAAACCGGCATCGCCTGCATCGGAAGTGCAGTCATGCCTGCCAGTACAGACATCATTATGGTTAAAGTTTTATTTTTCACGTATTTTTTCCTCCTTATTTTCCGTATTTGTTTTTCGCTCCAAAAAACTTAACAACTACAATATGCAAAATATTTCCAAAAAACAAAAAAACAGACTCTTTTGAGTCTGTTTTCAGATTATGTTAGAAAAATGAGAGCTGCTGTACATGTGCTGCATTTACTACACGTGATACAGGAACTGACACCTCAGAGCAGAAGCTGTCAACATCTTTCATATTGCCAATAAGCTCCAGCGCTTCAGCATCCATCATGTCAGCCGCGTAAGCCATAAGACCCTTTTTCAGGTTTTCAAAAGACACCTTTTTGAATCTGGTCGGGTCAACGGATGACTTGCAGACATTTTCAAGAATGAAATTTTTTCCATCCTCGTCAAGTCTGTATGATACCAGCTCATAAAGAATCTTCTTATTGGTTCCACTATACCATCCGGCGCGAAGCATGGATGACGGCAGATACATATTTTCAAGGATTTCTGTCATACTGTTGTTATACAGTTTTTTAGCATTCTCTGCGGTCAGAATGATATGACGAAGTTCGCGTCTAACATCATTTCTAACGCTGCAAGATTTAACATCTGCATACAGCATGATTGCTTTTGCAGCAACCTCATTCAGTTCCGCTTTCGTCTGACGTGCGACCATATCCATAGCCTCCTCAAACTGCACGTCAATGTTTCTTTCATTGCCGCTTCTGTCATATCCACGAAGCTTTGCGTTTTTACCATCTAAGCCGACAAGCATGAAATACTCATCTAACTCAGAAAGACAACCAAGGCCATAAAATTCCGGCGGAATTGCGTAGCATACGCATTTCTCCGTAAATTCTGCCTGCTCCTTTTTCTCTCTTGCAAGCATTGACAGTTTCTTTGATGCGGCAATCTTTGCCTGTTCATCTAAAAAGATATCCTCCTTTGATGGAAATTTTACTCCTGAACTTGTTCTAATGATTCTACTCATAATTCGAATCCCCTTTCTTTATTGTTTTGTGATTTGTCAAGCAAATCATTCATACTTTTAGTATGCAGAAAGGAATAGAGGGATAAAAATATGGGAAATTTGCAAGTATTTTTGCTTACGATTTTCTTTCGTTTTTTTGTCTGTCCAGGCAACAAAAAAGCAGAATCTCATTTAGATTCTGCTGTACAAAGAATTTTTTCTTTTTTGACAAAGTCGTGAACTACCCACCACTTGCTCGCGCTGAAGTGGAGGCTTCTGGTCTAAGACCATCTTTTTTCCTGC
>OBYC01000515.1_pt1 | contig 30013 bp, 39 predicted proteins | sample 1550651 | NCBI WGS metagenome assembly OBYC01 (sample SAMEA2580181, study PRJEB22360) | human gut metagenome | biome: human gut; feature: human-associated habitat; material: faeces | place: Denmark | collected 2008/2010
TCACTGCAGACTTCTTAGTGCCCGCTCTTATCGGTCGTCGATAAATTTTTAAAGAACTCAATCAGTTACTGCGTTGTCATCAGTAACGAGGTGCGAATTATGAAGAGGTTTTTTAGGCTTGTCAAACCTTCCTCTCGAAAAAAATCTATGATTTCTGGACAAAAATATTACCTTTCTATAAAAATCAAATAGTTACTAAAATTTAACAAATTGTAATTTAAGGGTTTCTTCTAATTATGTTTCGTCCAATTGATTGGAGAAATTCCCTTTTTAACAAGCCACTCATTTGCTTTTCTAAAATGATCGTTCCCGATGAAAGGAATCGGACCTCTCAATGCCGATAAAGGCGACGGATGATTGCTCTCTAAGATCAAACAATCTTTATTGAATTTTCGAATGAGCTTCTTCTTTTCCTGAGCCGATTTTCCCCAAAGCATAAAAACGACCGGTCTTCCCTCCGAGGCAACCTTCGCAATAATTTCATCGGTCAGTTCTTCCCAGCCTTTCTTACTGTGGCTATTGGCCATTCCCTCTACAACCGTGAGAACTGTGTTGAGAAGAAGAACGCCTTGTTTGGCCCAGCCTTCCAACTCACCCGTTCTGAATTCGGCTTCCGGGTACTCTCTTTTGATTTCTTTAAAGATGTTCCTCAGACTCGGGGGCGGCGGTACATCCTTGTTCACGGAAAACGCCAGTCCGTTTGCCTGATTGAATCCGTGGTAAGGATCCTGCCCGAGAATAACGACCTTTACTTCTCCTGCAGAGAGAAGCTCTAAAGCGCGGTACGGTTTCGGCGGGAAGATCTTCAGTCCCTCGGCTTTCTGTTTTGCCAAAAGCTGCTCAATCTTCTTTCCCGCCTCCGAATGCTCGAAATCAGAAAGAACCGGTTTCCAATCCTCTTTGATACTGCTTTCAAGCACGAGCTCCCTCCTTCGCTGGAAGAAGGGCCTTCAAATCCGAAAGATGGTCAATCATTGCTGCCGCTTCGTCACGTTTTGCAATTTCGTCCAACGGCATACCCTCGCTCCAACCGGTCCGCACAAGGATCGACAGAACTCCGGCTTGTTTCGCCGCCGAAGAATCGTTTCCTGAATCGCCAACCATCAGAACTTCTTCCGGCGCCAAACCGAGTTTCTCACAGGCATAAATAAGCGGATCGGGATACGGTTTGGGTCTTGCCGCACTGTCGCCGCCCACAACTAAATCCACAAGTTCGAGCAGCCCTTTGCCGGCCAGCGTATCCAGCGTCATTTGATAGGGCTTGTTCGTTACGATAGCTGTCTTCAGCCCCAAATTTTTGACATACTTTATGGTCTCTATCGTATCGGGATACAGCACGCCCTTTGAGTAGCGCCCCGCCTCCACATGTCTTGCCATACTTTTGACTGCTAAGTTGAACATTTCCTCAGGAAACGGCTCGTTCATGGAATCGGTCATCGCACGCCGAACTAAAACAAACATTCCTTTTCCGATGTACTTGCCGACCTTCTCTTCCGAGAGCGGAGGCTTATCAAAGTCGGAACGCATTTGGTTCACGAGTTCGGTGAGCCCCGGAAGCGTGTTAACAAGGGTGCCGTCCAGATCAAACAGTACCGCTTTCAAATTCTCAAAACGTTTCATTTTTACAGGGATGCCAGCTCGGAGCGCATGTCGTCGATAACAGCTTTGTAGTCGGCCTCGTTAAAAATTGCACTTCCTGCAACAAATGTATCCGCACCGGCTGCTGCAATTTCTCGGATATTCGATTTCTTTACACCGCCGTCTACTTCTAGAAGGACCTTGCGTCCGGAAACCTCTGCATAACTATCAAGGAGTGACCTGCACTCCTGCAGTTTTCCGATCGTGGTCGGAATAAAGGACTGTCCGCCAAATCCGGGGTTGACGCTCATGAGCAGAACCATATCGATGTTGTCGAGTTCGTAATGCAGATACTCCAGCGAAGTTGCCGGATTTAAGGCCAAACCTGACTTGCAGCCGCAGTCACGAATCAGCCTCAGCGTCCGATCAACATGACGGCTCGCTTCCGGATGGAACGTAATAATGTTGGCACCTGCTTTCGCGAACAACGGGACAATTTCGTCCACAGGCTCAACCATGAGGTGGACATCAATCGGTGCCTCGGTATAAGGACGAATAGCTTTACATACCATCGGACCGACCGTCAGGTTCGGCACGTAGTGATTGTCCATTACATCAAAATGAATCCAGTCTGCCCCGGCAGCAATCACATCCTGAACCTCTTTTCCGAGATTCGCGAAATCAGCCGAAAGAATAGACGGCGCAATTCTGTACTTTGTCTTTGTCATTGAGACCTCCAACTCACAATTTTAAAGACTCGCGGCCGTTCCTTGAAGGACATTATTTCGAGAGATGACCGATTTGATTTTGTCCTAGAATCAGGCGTTCTTACGGAGAGTTTTTTATGAGTAAACGCAGCATCGCATCCCTTGTTTCGGCTTTATTTTGCTTAGCATTGCTTAACGGCTGCTCCAGCAACAAACAAAAGCCTCAGGAGATTACCGAGCCCACGGAAGAAAGCGTCCGTTTTGAAATCTCTGCCTTCTCCGACATACCTTCTTCAGAGAAAGAAGATTGGGCAGCTGCGTTATCTGCATTCAAGATTTCCTGCCGCTCGATTTACCGCAAAGCAGCCTGGGCTGAAGCTTGCTCGAAAGCATCCGTCACAGACCCTCAGAATGCAGAAGCGTTCTTCAAAAATAATTTCACTCCGTGGAAAATCGAAAAACGCACAATCGGTACGCAAACCGGAACCGTTTATTCCATTTCTGACACCGGCCTCATGACCGGCTACTACGAACCTCTGCTTACTGTATCGAAACATCGAACTGAGCGGCACACCACCCCGATCCTATCCACGCCTGACGACTTAATCATTGTTGACCTAGCAGAAGCCTATCCGAAACTCAAAGGGATGCGCTTGAGAGGAAAAATTCAAGGAAGAAAACTCGTCCCTTATGACACTCGAGCAAAAATCGTGGCTCGCAAAGACCTCGACAAATATTCCATCGCGTGGAGCGATGATCCTGTCGCAGTCTTTTTCCTTCAAATTCAGGGTTCCGGAAGACTCCGCACCGAAGAGGGCGAACTTATTCGGGTCGGTTACGACGATCAAAACGGCCGTCCGTACAAGGCCGTGGGATCTTGGCTTGTCGACCAGGGCTATCTGAAACGCCACGAGTTATCCATGCAGAACATAAGGGCCTGGGCACAGAACAACCCGGACAAGGTGGACACCCTGCTCAACCAAAACCAAAGTTTTGTCTTCTTTAAAGAGAAGAAAGGCGGAGATCCCAACGAAGGACCGATCGGCGCTCAAGGACTTCCTTTGACACCCAAGGCCTCGGTCGCGGTCGACAGAAGATACATATCTCTGGGCACGCCGGTGCTGGTTTCGGTTTCCCAAACCAATCCGAACCTTAATTTCACAAAGCCGGTGGTCGCGCAAGACACGGGCGGCGCCATCAAAGGCCCAATCCGCTTTGACTTCTTCTGGGGATTCGGAGATGAGGCAGATAAAAATGCGGGCAGGCAAAAAAGCCAAGCTCGCGCCTGGCTCCTTTTACCGAACGGTATCACTCCGGAAAGCCTGTAATACCGCTCAAGCCTAATTAAGCGAAACGGCCGGATTCCGGCCGTTTGTGTTTCTTGCTTAAAGCTCTTTAGGCTCTTTACCTTCGTCTTCCTTTTCGCCTTCCTGCTCAATCTTGGAGATAAGCTCCATGGCAGTCATGAAGCCGAAGGGGCCTTCGCCGTCGGCCAGATAAATTGCCGGGACGGTTTCAATGCCCAGTTTTTCCAAAAGTTCCATGTTGTCTTCAACAATGTTTTTGGCTTCTTCGGTTGCTTTTGCTTTCGGGCGATTCTCATTCATGACCCAGTCTGCCCAAGCCGCGGCAGGATCTTTTTCCGACAAAATCTCGGCTGACAGCTTCTCCGAATCTTCACCGAGAACCGGAGCCAGGTAGACAAAGATCTCCAAATCGTTGAGCTTGTCCGTATTTTCTTCAAAGAAGCGTTTGCACCAAGGGCAATTCGGATCGGCAAAAACGGCAATGTGGTACTTCTTAACTGCGCCGAGCTTGATCGTAAAGGCCTTTTTCTCGGACCAATTGGTCAGCGGAAATTTTTTAGTCATTGGAATCTCTCCTCAATATCGATATCTTGAAATATACGAGTCTCAATGGAGAGCCCAAGAAAAACCTACTCATTCCGAGAGTTTATCTTTAGCAAGCATGTTTTCCAGGTATTCGATGCTCACGGCGCCCGGGGCTCTTTGGCCGCTCGGAACAAAGACGGTCGGAGTACCCGTCACGCCGAGCTTGCTGCCTAATGCGATATTGCGTTCGATCGCAGAGACATCGCAATTAGCACTCTTTGCCGGCGCCTGAACGCCGTCGAGCATGCGTGCTCTCCAGGCAGCGCCCTTATCCTTGGCACACCAAATATTCTGACTTTCGGCCAGGGAAGAAGGACGGATCACCGGGTAAAGGAATGTGTAAATCGTAACGTCCTTCATTTCTTTCAGACTTGCCTCAAGTTTGCGGCAGAAAGAGCAGTTCGGATCAGAGAAAACGGCAATTTGACGTGCGCCAGTGCCGTTCACGATTTTGATAGCGTCCGCAAGCGGAAGCTTGGCAAAATCGATGCGGCTGAGTCGGTCTTTCGTCTCTGCCGTCAAGTTTCTTTGTGTTTTCGTTTCAAACAGCTGGCCCACAATGATGTGATCTGCCGTGGCGTCCGAATACATAATTTCATTCTGTGCTACCACTTCATAAACACCTTTAACAGGCGTAACCGAAACCGACTCGACCGGAATTCCTAGTTTCCCCTGGAGCGTTTTTTTCAATGTGTCACAAATTTGTTTTTCATCCTGGACAGCTGCTGCAGGGGCGTTCGAGACCGACTTATCCGCCGCTGCAGCGACCGGCGCTGTTGGCGCATTCACAGCTGTTTGAGAGAAGGCGGTAAACGGCACTAAGGCTAAGAGGGCCGCACAGAGACGCTTTTTACAATTCATTCGGAACTCCGGTGTTTGAAACGTGAAGACAGTATTTTATTGCCTTCCCAGATGGGCACATTATTTCAGTATTAGGAGCTTTTGAAAGGTCCTTCATGTTTCCCCGTAGAACAACCGCAAGATTTTTCTTTAAAAGTCCTGTATAGTGCAGCTTCTCGATTGAGAGACGGCTAGATAGCTCAGTTGGTAGAGCAACGGATTGAAAATCCGTGTGTCGGTGGTTCGATTCCGCCTCTAGCCACCAGAATTTTTTCAGGTCGCTGAATTTTTCAACGTTCAGTTGCGTATTTGGAAAAACTCCTGTATATTTCGTCTTCTCGATTACGAGACGGCTAGATAGCTCAGTTGGTAGAGCAACGGATTGAAAATCCGTGTGTCGGTGGTTCGATTCCGCCTCTAGCCACCAGGATTCTTTGAGCCCGATGCCAAAAGCTTCGGGCTCAATTCTTTTTATAACTCGGGGAGTAGCCTCCTGGGGACTGTCAACAAACTTGGCAAAGCCATGGCAGTTCCGGCGCAGTCCTGCGCTTGGCGAGACCGATGAACCTTTGGACGCTTCCGGCGCGCCGAGGGCTCATTGTGCTTTTGCCGGATCGGAGAAAACTCATGGAGGCCATCCTCGTTGCCATCGGAGCGGTTGCCCTTGCTGAAATAGGCGACAAAACACAGCTCCTTGCCTTCCTTCTCGCTTCTCGGTTCAAAAAGCCCACGCCGATTATTCTTGGCATTTTGGTCGCGACGATCTTCAACCACTCTCTTGCCAGCGCGCTCGGCGCATGGATTACCCACGTCTTCAGCCCTGAAGTAATTAAATGGATCATTGTAGGTTCGTTCCTCGCCATGGCGACATGGATTCTTATCCCGGACAAGGGCGATGACGATGCACTAAAAAATCATTCCATGCGATTCGGCGTTTTCGGCGTGACGTTTATCACCTTCTTCCTGGCGGAAATGGGCGATAAAACTCAGATTGCAACTGTTGCGCTTACCGTCAAATACGCCACGCCGGTTCTCGTGGTCATCGGCACCACGATCGGTATGCTGATTGCTGACGTTCCTGCTGTTTGGATCGGCGACAAACTCGCCCAAAAAATTCCGGTCAAACTCGCCCGCATTGCCTCCGCAGTCCTGTTTGCTGCGATCGGTATTTTGGCCGCGTTTGAATACGCACCGACCGAGCTGTAGTGTGCGTTTGTCTCAAATCAGACTTGCACCTCAACGATTCTTCGCGCCACGAGTAAACTTTCTGTGTGATACAGATAGGAGCACAAGCTTATGTCAGTTCGAAAATTATTCGCAGGGCTTTTATTTTCGGGGATCTCGCTGCTTGCGCTAAGCGGCTGTGTCGTCGGGCCGGAAAACAACAACCCGACCCAGCTAACCTCCCAGTGGGTTGATCCGGCAGCTTCCTTCGAACAAAAGACCATTACCGGCCTTCTCGTCGCTGCCGTCGTTGAGAATCCGACGAACCGCCGGATTTTCGAGGATATCGCATGTAATGTCTTGGCACTGCACGGCATCCCGAGCACTCCGAGTTACCGCACTATTCCTCAGGCTTCGAACCTGACAATCTTAGGAGGCGGCTTAAATTACACTGCTCTTTTCAGTGCCGCCCGATTGGCTAAGGCGAGTAATGTTTTGGCAATTCACCAAACGGGTACCAAAACCAATGTGATTTACGACCCGGGAATGACATGGGGACCGGATCCTTTCTGGGGTCCCGGACCTTGGGGCGGTCCTTTCGGGCCTGATCCCTTCTGGAGCGGCTGGGCCATCCCGCCTTCTATCACGCAGCAAAACATCATCGAGTCCAATACCGAACTCGTCAGTGTTAAAACCGGCGCCGTGTTGTGGACGGGCGCTTTCTCTACGGTAAGCGACCAGGCGCCGATCACTCAAACGCTGCAGGAATATGTCGGAATGGTGCTTCAGGCAATTTTGAACAACGGCTTCTTGATTCCGGTCAGTATGCCGAATTACCAAATCCAACCTGCGGCTAAATTCAATCCGCAGTCTGCTGGGAGCGCGGGCGCCCTTCCTCGTTAAAAAGTCTGGCAATTCTGGCGCAGTCTTGAATGTGCTGATTCCCGATCCACTTCAAGGCTGCAAAGGAAAGACCTGCCGCAGCAGCCTGACCGGCTATCGGCAGCCATTTAGCTGCCTGTGCAGCCGTCAGCTGAATGCTTAGCTTTTTAAGAACGGCAAGAACTAAGGACTTCGTGATCAGTTTCCCTGCCCAGGCGCTTCCCGTCACGGTAATCAGCTGAAACAACTGAACCTGTTTGTCCGTCGAAAGGTGCTGAATTTGCTGAGGTGTGAGTCCGAATTCCTGATTAATGAAATTGAGAATAGACATCAGCATCGTCACGTCCACCGTTACGTTGATGCCGGGTATCGGGATGGCACTTGCACCCGCTGTCACTAAGGCACGCTGCGTTACAAACTTTTTCGTACGAGCGATACAGTCGAGGATAGCCTGCTCATCCGGAGGTATTTCCTTCAATTTTGTCTCTGCAGGTAAATCCTTCTGTTTAAAGATGGTCAAAGCCCTCATACTCTCATCCTTGCCTAAGCGACTAAACTTAAGGCATAAATAATGCTCTATTTTTAATATTAATAACTAAGCTGCGCAAATGGTCCGACTTATTTTAGTCAGGCCGCCCGATAAGCGGCGCTGTTGGACACAATAGATAGAAAGATGAATCTTTTCGCCCTGGGATTGAACCATAACACTGCTCCTCTCGCTTTGAGAGAGAAGGTTGCTTTTTCTTCTGAAGAGCTGGATACCGCAAACCAAAAGATTCGAGCCATGCTCGGAAATCCTGCCGGTGGCGGTATCAAAGAGGTCGCAATTTTATCGACCTGTAACCGCACGGAAATTTATTGTGCGGCTGAAGACTCCGAACTTGCCTCCAAAAAACTGAAAGAATTCTTGGCCGAAAGCAAGGGCGTGAAGTTCAATGAACTTGAGGAACACCTTTATGTCTACTTAAATGACGACGCCGCTCGCCACGCCTTCAGAGTAGCCTCTGGCCTGGATTCGATGGTGTTGGGCGAAACCCAGATCGTCGGCCAGATGAAAAAGGCAGTGAAAACTGCCCAGAACAACCATGGCCTGGGCGTATTTCTGAACTACCTTTTCCAAAAGACATTTGCGGTCGCCAAAGAAGTCCGTTCTAAAACCGAGATCGGCGCCCACTCCGTATCCTTGGCGGCTGGCCGAGTCGCCTCGAGCATCTTCGGTTCTTTAGAAAACTCCAACATATTGTTTATCGGCGCCGGAGAGATGATTGAGCTCTGTGCCGCTCATTTCTGCGCGCAAAAACCGAAGAACGTCGCCGTTGCAAACAGAACTATCGCTAGAGCGGCAGCTTTGGCGGAAACAATCGGTGCAAAAGCCGTCGGACTCGTCGACCTTCCGGAAATTCTTCCGGAGTACGACATCCTGATCACTTGTACGGCCAGCACGCTTCCCATCATCGGTCTCGGCATGGTTCAAAGTGCTCTGAAGCGCCGTAAGCATCGCCCGATCTTCATGATCGACCTTGCGGTTCCCAGAGACATTGAACGCGAAGTTGATGATTTGGACGAAGTTTACGTTTACACCGTGGACGATCTCGGGAAAGTCGTTCAGTCGGGTATCCAGGGACGTAAAGCTGCCGTCGAGCAGGCAGACCGACTCATCGAAATCAAAGTCGATGAATTTAAGTGCTGGATGACGACGCGCTCCTCCATTCCTCAAATTCTGAGTCTTCAGGAACGAGCTGACACCCTCCGCGTAATGGAGCTTGAAAAAGCCAAAAAAGCCATTCAAAAAGGCGGCGATGCCAACGAAATTTTAGAAGCTATGTCTCACGGTCTGATGAAGAAGTTTATTCATGATCCGCTGACGGTGCTGCGCAATGATCCCAACCTCTCGCAGGAAGACTACGAAAAGGTTCTGCATTTGCTCGATCGCTTCTATCACTACCACATCCATCATCGCTAACTGTGCGAAAATTCAGCAATATCTGCCTTCACTTTGAAGGCTTTTTGTGTTGATATTTCAACTAAAATCGAACAAATTCGTCTAAAAGCACTAACATGAAAGACACAATGCGCTCCAAGCTGACCCAACTGGTCAGACGACTTGAAGAAATCGATCAGAATCTTCAAGACCCCGATGTCACATCCAATATGGACCAATTCCGAGCACTCTCTAAGGAACGTGCGGAAATTGAACCTGTCGTTTTAAAAGCTAAAGAATACGAGCAGGCAGAAGAAGACCTTGCTGCTGCCGAGGAAATGCTTTCCGATGAAGAGATGAAGGAATTCGCTTCTGAGGAAATCAAAGCGGCCAAGAAGGCAATCGAGCAGATTTCTTCAGAATTAGAAATCCTTCTGCTTCCGAAAGATCCCAACGACGACAAAAACATCTATCTCGAAATCCGCGCCGGCACGGGCGGTGACGAGTCCGCGCTCTTTGCCGGAGATTTGTTCAGAATGTATTCGCGCTACGCCGAGCGTCAGAAATGGCAGGTCGAATTTGTCTCTGCCAGCCCTTCCGATTTAGGCGGCTACAAAGAAATCGTCGTGAAAATCGTGGGCCAAGGCGCTTATTCCAAACTGAAGTTTGAAAGCGGCGGCCATCGCGTACAGCGTGTTCCGGAAACCGAGTCTCAGGGCCGCGTACACACCTCTGCCTGCACGGTTGCCGTCCTCCCGGAAGCCGACGAAATAGGCGATGTCGTCATCGATCCTTCCGAGCTCAGAATTGACGTTTACCGCGCATCCGGCGCCGGCGGCCAGCACATTCAGAAAACAGAAAGTGCTGTTCGTATTACACACCTTCCTACCGGTATTGTGGTCGAATGCCAGGACGAACGAAGCCAGCACAAGAACAAAGAGCGAGCCATGGGCGTTCTGATCTCACGTATTCATGCTGCCCAAGTCGCCGAAGTTCAGGCCAAGGAATCGAGCATGCGTAAATCTCTGATCGGTTCCGGAGACAGAAGCGAACGTATCCGCACTTACAACTACCCGCAGGGCCGAGTTACCGACCACCGCATCAACCTGACGCTTTACAAGCTTGATTCGATCATGGACGGCGATCTCGACTGTCTGATTTCTCCGCTCACAACCGAGCATCAGGCCGAGCAGCTGGCGGCTCTTGCCGAAGGAGAATAACTTTGACGACCGTCCGTGAATGGCTGCTCTCCGGCTCGCTGGATTCGATTGATAAGAGTTTCATGCTCGAGCACGTGTGCGGTATGAATAAAGCCGCACAACTCATTCACGGCGATCGAGTTCTTTCTTCTGACGAAGAACGCAAACTTTCCGGCATCGCAAAAAAACGCTCTGAAGGCGTCCCGCTCCCTTACCTTCTCGGTACACAGGAGTTTTTCGGGCGCCCTTTTCTTGTCAATCCGTCGGTGCTGATTCCTCGGCCTGACACTGAGTGTCTCGTCGAGTGGCTCATCGAACATCTCCCCAAAAACGCTCTTGCCTGCGACTTAGGCACAGGTTCCGGGTGCATTGCCGCCACCGTAGCCCTAGAACGACCTGATCTCACGGTATGGGCCTCAGATCTCTCGGAAAGTGCCTTGGCAGTGGCCCAAGCCAACTGCAAGGCTCTAGGCGCCGACGTCAAACTTGTTCAAGGTTCGTGGCTGGAGCCTTATCCGGCTGAGTTATCTTTTGATGCTGTCATCTCTAACCCGCCTTACATCGAAGGCGACGACAAACATCTAGACGCCCTTCGATATGAACCAAGAAGCGCTTTAACCGACGAATCCGACGGTTTAATTGCGTATAGAACCATTCTTCCGCAAATAAAGAAAAGGGCGCCCAGGGTGCAGTTAGTCGCTGTTGAGCACGGCTGGAATCAAGGAGAGGCCGTTCGGAGTATTTTTGAAGAGAATGGATTTAAAGGTTCTGAGACTTTCCAGGATTACGGAAACAATCCGCGTTTCACGACTTGGCTAAAAAATTAACCAAGATACGAAAAAAGCCCCGATCAACGGAGCTTTTTGATCCTCCTCAGAACTTCTGACGAGAACAAGAATTCTGTGGTGCCCACTGACGGCACCTCATAACCGTTTATATTCAGTTAGTTAATTACAGCAGATCGGCGAAAAATCGGCGATTACTCTAAAAAATGCTCATTTTTTTGTGAAGTAGCTCGGAAAACGACCTACATATAAACCGTCGCCGGATACGAAAACGGAGGCTCGTAAGCCTCCGGTGTCGCGTTCATAAAGTGGAGCATCGTAACGAGTTAGCTCCGCGTACGGCGCTCAATGTTTGTCGATAAACGATTGAGACTTCAAGACCGGACTTGAGTAACGACTAAGGAAATAGTACACGATGTTTCAGAAAATGAAAACTCTATTTTTTACTTGACTTATACATTTGCAAATGTATAATTACTCATAACAAAGAAACAAACACGAAGGAGTTTGAAAATGACGAAGAAAATGACAGTGAACGATCTTAAGTCTTTAATGAATCTGAGCGGCTGGACGCATGAGCAAGTCATCACGATCAATAACGAGTATGACGATACAGTCGAAGGCATCGCAGAAGTCGTATCACGTAATCCTAACGTCCCCTTCGAGATTCATTTCAACGAAGGATTTAAGTACAACGTCGAAAAAGACGAACTCACAACTCAGAAAGATGATTCGCTCTACGGTATCTGGTGGTTTACGCCTGAAATGGAAATCGTTGATAACGAAGGCGAAAAAATCGATTCTTGGGATTTAGACAATCAAGGTTTTAAGCTTGAATTTTCTAACGTTGATTACTCCGAAATAATCGAAAACGCCAAGTCAAGTCAAGAATGAAAGAAGTAAAAAAGATGGGGCGTCCACGCTCCACAGCCGAAGGCGGAAAAAACTACACGTTCTATCTAAGCCGTGAAGTCGGAGAAAAAGTTAAAGAGTTAGGCGGCGCTAAATGGATTACGAAAAAGATTCTTGAAGTTTCGCCGGAGATACAAGAAATGATCGAACTTAGAAAGAAAATTGAAAGACTAGAAAACGAAAAGATCATTACGCTAGATTTCGACCCGTGCGGTAATGATTACTCATATTTCGACACTGACACGTTAGCGAATTACGCTAAGTTAAGATTTGAAGAAAGAGACGGAGACTTCTTTTACACGGTGACGGACGATAGAGAACAATGGAAACTCGTTATACCGCGTCTGCTTGATGGTCTTATTGGTGATAGAACGTTAAACCGTGGCCCGTTTTTCGGAAACAAGGCCGACGCTAAAAAACATTTAGACGAATCGTTGAAAGATCAATATATTGATAAAGAAAGATATGACGAACTTGTACAAGAATTGAACGAGTTAAAATTAAATTAAATGGGTGGTCGCAGGATAGCAAGCGTGGGGCGCAGTTAGCGCCTTTTCGCTTTATTTACGGCACATACATTTGCGTTCGTCGAAATACTTACGCTCAGCTACTTCACCCTGCTTACCGATGTTGAAAGAAGAAATCGGACGGTGATAGCCCATTACGCGAGTCCAAATTTCGCATTTTGTGCGTTCTTTATCACTAATGCCAAAATTCTCTAATTCGTTTTTCATACGTTCTCCGTTAAATAACAACTTATTGATTACGTTAAACTTTTTACGCCTTACGGCTGCCATATTAAATAAGCGTCATTTATCACTGTAGCGCTTTTCGACAGTATTCAATAGCTGATCTTGCCTCGAGAAGTAATCGTCTAGCCTCCGATTCCAATCGTAGACATTGAATTGTGTCTCTAGCGGCGCCGGTCTTAGCTCGTTTCTCAAGGCTGGCGACTCGTTCGCGCATCCGGTCAGACTCAGTACGAGCGTTAGACTCAGATACGCGTAATTCAGCCATCGCGAGCGATTGTTCTTTCTGCTTAGTTTCATAACGTTTAATCGTGTCGGTTAATTGAGTGACTTGAGACTGTGCTTGTTTCAGTTGCTCAGAGTTGTGACCCTGCGATAAGCCGAAAAAGTAAACGCCGATAACTACGAGAGCACCGGCGCCAAACTTCAAAATAGATAACGGATTCACATTAAGGCCACCTCCGACCGGCGCCGGTTCGTAATTTTTTCGTTCGGTACGCCATTAACTTTGTTAAAGGTTAACCAGCCCGCTTTGGCTTTTTCAAGCTGTTTATTGTTTAGATGCTGGAGTGTATGAGAGCGAGCCACGGCAGGCGCGCCGACATTGAACGCTAGGGAAACTAGAGCAACAAACTGTCCTTCTGTAACTGTCGTTTTAACGTGAGGTGTTAATTCTTCGACGACGTTTTGAATGTCATCAAGCAAGAAACGCTCGGCAGTCTGTAAATCAATCGTCATGCCCTCGTGAACTCCATGAGTATGACCGTATCCGATAGTCCAGCGATTGGCAGAGCACTTGTAGGCCTTGAGTCTTAACCCCTCCTTCTCTTTAACAAACGGGACTGCTACAGCCGGATTCCACTGCGAAAACGGCAATTTTTCGTTATTCATTATTTACCTCTATGAAATTCGTTAATTCTCTGTTTGATTGTTTCGATGTCGTTTTTCATTACTAGAATCGTTTTCAAACTCTCAGAGTTTTCCGAGACTTTTTTAGTTAGAGCGTCTATTTCTATACGTTGTTCTTCTGTCTCATGCTCTAATTCATTTATCCTCGCACGCTGTGAGTCAATCGTGAAATACGAGACTTGATTTGCTGTAAGAATTCCCGCGGCGTAAAACGCGATCATGACAAGTGCTTTAATGACAGCGTTAAAAAAAGTTCGGAGGGGATTAGATAACTGCGTCATTTTTAGCCTCCGGTGTCGTCGTTTTTGTCCGATTTGTCATGAAAAATGATTTTCAGACGACCGACGAGAATTGAGTACAGAACGTTCATTAAACGAGTACCGAAATAAGCCGATAAACCGGATAGCGCGGCTATCCATTCCTCCGGCATGTCTGTAACTCGAAGAATCAAAAATACGATTACGCCTGCCGCAGCTGACGAAATCACTTCAACTAAATAACGGGCAAAAACAAACATTCGTTCCCCCTTGACATACGGCATGGCGGCGCCGGAAACGGAGCAAACGAGTATTAAAACGACTGCTATGTATGTAATCGCCGTCATGAAATCTTCAATGCGTGCGGGTTCCGGTTTCATGTCCCGCCTCCTATTTGTTATTAGTCTCTAATTACCGTGTAAACCACTTCGTCAGGCCATACGACATCGTTCGGGAAACCTTCTTGTTCGGGAATATCGCGAAGTGCTTGTCTATAAGCCTTTACTTTCTCGAGGTCGGCGGCGCTAATCGGATAGTCAGGCTGTAAAAGAAAATCAGTTTGAGAAATCAAATAGTCACGCTTCGCGCGTACTTCAGCTTCTTTCTTAGCGCGCTTTTCTGCTTCAGTCGGCTGGGGAATTTCTTCGACTGTCGTCGCGACTTTATTGCCGTTTTCGTCGTTAATCGCTTTTTCGCGATAAAGCTCAGGCTCAGCGGCTACGAGTTGCTGAAGAATTTGGCGCATTTTGTTGTCGTGCGCTGTACGAGATTTATGCGAAATCTGTACGCCTACGAGTTCAGCCGCGCAAGCTGGATACGGGATTTCGTCCCATCCGCTGTTTACGTCGTTACGATTTTTGATCTTAAAGAAAACGCCTTTTTTGTCTGCCGGCGCCACTGTCGTACAGTCGGGCGGAAAGAGATATTCGTTTTCATTTTGGGGGTTACGCTGAGCGATAGAGCCGTCTGCGTAAAAGCCGTCGGCGTCGTATGTAAAGACTTGAAGCAAAGAAGGAGTCGTCATGCTGACCTCTAAAGTGATTAAAGAATTAAAAGCAAAAGACAAGCGCTATCAGATAACTGATGAAAATGGATTAGCGCTAAGAATCCAAAAATCAGGCGTTAAAAGTTGGGTTTTACGTGTGCCTCAAAATGGACGTATCGTTGACATTACGTTAGGCCACTGGTCCGAAGTCACACTCCAGCACGCTAGAGCGTTAGCGCGTCAACGAAAAAAGGAGTTAGAACTAGAGCCGAGCGGCTCGTATACAGTGCGCGACGCTTTTAAATTTTGGTGCTCGAAAAAACGCGGCCGAATACTGAGCTATCGCGACGAACGTCTAAGACTCGAAAAATATGTCATATCGAAAATCGGCAGTCGTCAGCTAGATTCAATTACGCCGCCCATCGTTATTAAATTAATGGAGCCGATAGAAGAAAGCGGCAAATTATCAACGGTCAAACGGTTGCTAATGCGAACGCGTGAAATATTCGACATGTCCGTAAACGCTGGATACTTAAACTCAAACCCGCTCGCGAAAATTACGAAGGTGTTTCCGGTGCCTACCGTTACACACATGCCTTCTATCGACTGGAAAGAGTTGCCGATAGTCGTTAGTCAGATTGAGACTCTAGCGCCTACGAAATATCGTTTACTGTTTTACTTTTCGTTGGCTACGTTATTACGTCCTAAAGAAGTTGTTTCGGTACGCCTCGAATGGATTAACGAAGAAGCGATTACGATTCCCGCCGAATTTATGAAAATGAAGCGCGTCCATCGTGTGCCGCTAACTCCATATCTCATAAGCCTGATAAACGAGATAAAGAAAAACCGCGTTAATCAGCGCTCTCCTTACTTATTTCCCGCGAAACACGCAAACAAGCCGATAAGCTCTCAGGCTCTAGCTAAGTGGCTACACGAACAAAACGTATTTCGTAACCGCTTAGTAGCTCATGGACTTCGTTCTATCGGTCGTTCGTGGTTCGCAGATAACGACGTGCCTAGCGAAATCGCTGAGGCGTGTTTAGCGCATACAGTCGGCTCACAGGTCGTACGCGCTTATCAACGAAGCGATTATTTCGCGTCACGTAGTCAGATAATGCTTCGCTGGCACGCGCACATTATGCAGTGTGCTCAATGTGCTCAGATTTTTAAGCCGAACGCTGAAACTACGGGCGCCGGCGCCGAAAAAACCGCAAAATTCGACTAGTGCCTAGCACAGCTCAAAAATCGCGCTCCGGCTATATTCTGTGGGGCGCGTCAGAGACTAAAGAAAATTCCCGAATATCTGGGGCCAACTTCTCGACGTTCATGGTGGAAACTACCTTGAAGGCAAAGGCGCATTATCCGTTACGATGAACGGTCAGATACAGGACACAACTTTGTCGGGAACAAACCGATATGGAAACGCAACGTTTTTGGCTTCTGAAAACAACAACCTGTATGGTGAATCCTCAACGGTTCAAGTAGACGCGGTTTACGGCCAATGTCTAATACGTTACGCATAGCGGATTAAATACTGCCCATACAAGCCATTAACTTGAACGGTGCTTATGTCTGAGTTGTAAACGTTACTAACATCTGAAGCATTCAAAACAAGGTCAGTGGGAGAACCTGTCGTACCAGAAACAACAGCCATGTGTAAGCCTTGTTTGCGAGTCCAATGAAGGGCGCCATAACCGTTGCTATCTCCGTTTGCAGTTCTCAATCCTCCTAGGGTGCTTGAGATATTCGGTCAGAAACACTTGAGCCCCGCAGCTTTCGCCTTGGGGCTCTTTACCTTAGTGCCTAGCAGTAAAGCAAAAGAAGCACGGCAAGAATCAACTTAATGACTATCCTCGCCAATCGCTTTATACTAGAGGCATGAGATTTATTGATCGACATGATCTCATCCTTATAAGGCGGCTCCGGACGGCAATCCGTGAGCCGTTTTGCTTGGTTTCTTCACAGACTGGAAAGGTCACCAGCAACTTTCCAATTCCTTCTTCGCCATGTCAATCGAAGCAGGTCTAAGCATTTTAGCAAATCGAAATATCTGAAGATTCCCGAATAACTACGGTACTGGCGTAGGTTTAGCCACTAACAATAACGGTCAGTTCATTTATTCTGGTTGGTCTGGAGCGTTAACACCAAAAAATAATGCATGGTCTGGCTATGAGCGTCAGCCAGACCAAACTAATCGAGATTTCGGAACAGAGTTTGAACTGAATTTTTCAAAAGGGAATGCGATTTATTCTGATTCTGTTTCAACAGTTCAAGTATCGGCCATTTTTGGGCTGAACCTGATTAAAGCCTTCTAACCGAATACCAAGGGTGCTACTGGATCGAATTTCATTCGTGGTGGCGATAATACAGATGAAGCAACTGGAACCATGCGCTACATTAACTCGATAAGCGCGGGTATCGGAAGCGGAACTTCTTTCTACGCATCAGCCTTTGATATTGATCCGTCTAGGACATCAAACATCTATCAAGATGGTTTAACTGAAGTACGAGTAAATGCCGTATTTGGATACATGCTTATTCGTTACTCGTAACGAATTAAAGCATATCCTCGGAGGGCCTTAGGCTGTACGGTATCAGAGGAACCAAAAATCGTATTGACTTTTGAAGCGTTGAAATTGACGCCGTGGTTACCTTGAATGCCAGTAGTTAATGCTTGAATCGTGTCGTTAGGGTTTATTGTTGAAAATGTTCCTGTGGCAGTTTTGAAATCAAAGTAACCGTCAAAGCCACCCTGCATATTCGGTAACCCAGCGTCAACTAGGTTACCAACTTCGCTAAGGCTCGTCGTTCCTTCGATGAACCTATGATGAAGGTTAGGTAAATTGAAATGTGCTTCGTCAGCCGCGCCGAACTTAGTCCCTATCAGGGCGAATAGCTTGTCGTACTGCGTTCTGAGCACAGACGCGCCATTAGCTAACAACCAGCCGTAAGGGATATCGCCACCCAAATACGGAATAATCGAGCCTACTGGACAAGCTCCGCCGCGCTGAATAAAAACTTGTAGAGCGCGCAAAAACTGACTCACTAAGACAGCGTCATCTGTAGCGTTTACGTCTTCATCTAACTGAGTTTTAATAAATTCGCCGACTGCGTGTGCAATATTTGCACCACCCACAATAGCGGCGTTAACGTCGCCTGAAATTGCAATACCTGAAACGAAACCACTAGAGCGAACTGCTTTAGTCTGCCAAGTGGCGAGAGGGGTAACATTTGGATTGGCGCCGGCACAAAAACTGAGAATGTTATTAGTAGCCATGAGAAAAATCCATAAAAAAAGCCCCGCTGTTTAAGCGAGGCTTGTTTGAGAGAACTTTGAGATTTAGTTAGCGATGATTTCCGCCCATCCGCTGGTGTCGAAACCTTGAAGTAGAGGCGTATTCATGTCGAAGGCGAAAAGCGGCACGTCGTCATACTGAGTGAGCATGAAAACGTTGATACGAACGCCCGCAGGTTTGAACGGTGCTATCTGCTGAAGAAATAGAGCGCGCTGTGCGCTGGATAACGCTTTACCGACTACACCTATGGATATCGTCATATCCTGATGATCTTCGATGACGACGCTCAACGTACCGTTAAAAAGTGAGCGAACGCCGTCGTAGAACTTTTCCGGCGTGCCGTCCCATACATTGGCTAGGATTTGGAGCTTCAGCAGGAAACGATACGAGTCATCGTCTAATTTCGTCATACCGCTAGTAGCGTCATACTCGCCGCACCATATGCCTCTATCGAAACCTGTAATCGCGGTATCGTCGAAAGTAAAGAAAACGCCCTCTATCGGAATAGATACGTAACGATTACGTCCGACCCACTCGCCGACGACATCTAGCTGTTTTCCGACGGCTGAATCTAAGTCATAATCAAACGGTACGCGCTCCATTAACGCCTGTAACTCAAGTACAGGGCCGAGTAACGAACGGAGCGTTTCAACGAATCTCGGCTTGTCCCTATGCTCGGACGGTACACGCTTTAGATACGTATTGAAATCAGTCATTCGTAATTACCTCGACATCAGCGATGTCACAGTGAGCGACTTCGTTAAAGCCTATTGCGATATTTGATGACGCAAACGAACCTGAGTTTTTCGCTATCTGAATAGACGTGATGTCATAGCTAATATCGCTGTCGTCGTTTTCGAGGTTTGCAGGTACGTAGAGCTTAGAGATACGTACCGTTTGACCGAATGTCAGCGAATTGATGTAGTCAACGACCTGCGATTTAATCGAGTTGTAAAGCTCAGTAGTAAAACCGGTAAGCGGTTCTAACGTAATCTTTACTTTGATGTGTACGACAGTAGGACGGAAGAAGTTAACAGTCATTGGCACTTCTTCAGAGTCTTTAACTGTTACGCTCGTAGTACCGTAAGTGCCTGTACCTGCCGTTTTCCTTAATTTAATTACGTCTCCGATTTCTTGAGCGTCCCCGCCTTTGACTACGACAGCGATAGAGTGACTAGGTATCCCGTTATCGTCTGTAGCGCTGGTATCGTTTTCGTACACGATTGCACGTGTTACGCCGTCAACATCCAGCACACCGCCTAGGATTCCTTTAAGAACGGTTTGCGACGGCTGAACGGTCGAGTACGTTTGTCTAACGCGTAATTCCGCGTCAGTTTCGGTATCACGTCCGGGGGCGGCCTCCGAGCTATTCGTTACTGAAATCCATCCTTCGGTAGGCGTCGCGATTCTCGTAACTGTACCGGCGCCGGCTCTAATATCGCCTGCGTCATCACATGACGCGGTAACGGTTATAGAGCCGCTTGTCGGAATTACGACCTCCGGCGGTAAATTCCAAAGATGAGAATCTTTCGAGGTATCTCGTACTTGTCCGTTCGTGATCGTCGTACCTGCTGCGCCGGTGATTACTATGTCAACGCTTGAATGTGTAGACGCTTGTCTAGCGATACCGTTAATTTTTACTTCGCGGCTTAAAGCGTCCCCGCGTGCTGTCGCAGGTGAATAGTTATTAAAAACCTCAGCACATAAGAGCGCTAAATCGTATTGAGACTGAGCGAAATGCGCGACTAATTGTCCATCCTGCGAGTCAGCGTCGAGATTGATATCTGAGCCGTAGATCGAACGCATAGCTTCTTTGTTGTACTCAAGAAAATCCTCGAAATCGGCTACATAGAATCCTGATGCGTCTACGTACGCTAATGATTTAAGATCAGGCACTTACTTTCACCTCGCCATAAATAGTATCGAGCGTTACATCGATACGCAGTCGTCGCGTATCAGGGTCGAACGCTGTAGAGAACTCTGTAATTCGATTGACGCCCGCAGTTTCTCGGATACGCTGATAAATCGCCTGCACAGCCTCAGTTTGCGTATGTTTTCCTAGTACCTGCTGGTAGTAAGGCGTACCGTCGTTGGTATCTAAGTACCACTCCCGCAGCCACATCCTGAGACGCGTAAGCACCGACTGAGCTACAGCTTCGGCGCTGTCTATGAAATAGTTATCGAGTCCGGCGCCGAATGTCATATCGCCGTTTTCGTCTAGTTTTCGATATTTCATATTTATTTATCCGGCGCCGGGCCGTGATTGTGCGTATGAGATTGAAGTGAAACCGTGCCGGAGGAAATATCGCCAGTCGCGTGAATCGTCCCTGTAACAGAAGCGCCGTTACCTCCTCTGACTGTCAGGCCACCTTGCCCAGTAATAAGGCCCGTAACTTTTAACGGGCCTTGTACGGTGTTATCCGGGCAAACGACCTTAGACTTTTTCGCTGTTACGTTTACTTCGCCATTGATATTGATGTCGAGTTTTCCAGCAGTAAGGCTTATGTAGTCTGACCGCGAATCTGTACGTATCTCGATAGCGTCAGCGGACACGTCCGATAATTTACGCGGCTGAGACGAAAGACCAAATATCGCGATAGCGTCGGATAGATCATGCGAGCGCGAGTCTTTAGGCGACTGGACGCCGCCGCTTTGCCACCAGAAATCGATACAAGCGTCAGCGAATACGACTAGACATTCGTCACCCTCAGAAACAGGATACGTAATACAAAGACCTCCAGCGCGAGGAAATGCGATAGGCACCTCAGTAAGCACGGGATACGGAGTCTCGGTTACGTTGCCCTCGTATCCTCTAAGTTTGCCCATAATCGCAGGTCTAACGGATACAACTTGACGGTCTAAATCTACAGCTGTAACGATAGCTGGCATAGCTACACGAATCTGCGCTTTTAAATCCTCGGATTTTTGACGCTCGATTTCTTCGGGCGTAGCGATTCTTTCGAGTTGATTCATTTTTTCGTGGTCTTTTTAGTTGACGGGTCTAACGAGCACGCTTTAATTTCTGTGCTCCATTCGTTACCGTGGGTATCGCCTGAGTGTTTAAGCGACAGGATTTTGAAGTCACCCGTTAAAAATTCGGACTCGATTCTTATCGGGTCGTAAATACGTAGGAGCGCGTTAAGGCAACAACTCACGGTTACGCCATCTTTATCCTTCTTCGGACTGCCGATCATTCCGGTATCGAGCCGCAAAATAAACGCCTTACGGTCATCGCGTGTAGCGTTTTTCTTGCAATAGACTAAATGTCCATCCTGCACTGACCACTGAGTATCAGAGTTTTTCGAGACCTCACGTGAATAATTACGAGCCGCACCGAATAACACGCGCCCACGCGGATACTTAGTCTCATTACTGACAGCTTTTAAATCGTCGTTTTTAACGCCTCTTTCTTTCATAGCGTTAAACGATTTCTTAGCGATGTCGTTATTAGAGTATCCGGCGCCGACTGTCTCATTTACGAGCGCGTATGAATAGCCGCTTTGACCGTCGCCAGCGTCGATACTGAGAATCGTATCGGCTCCGTTTCTAACCTGCGACGTACTAATAATGTTTCCGTCAAAGATGACAGCGTTATGAGACTCGTAGCCAGCCTGTAGAACAATGCGTTTTAAATCACCATCCGCGATACGCGCTACCGTCGTTTTAGATAAGTTATAGATGTCGATTTTCGCTGTATTCGGGTCTTGGAGCGCTGTTTTTTCTACGTCGAACGAGACTCTAAAGCCGCTCAGGTCTAATCCGTTGCCGTCTTTATCTCCGACAAGGAGCGTAATTTTTCGCCAAAAGTTAATCACTTGTAACTACGATTAAATGAGAATCGATACCGAGGTTTGTTTCTGTAGGGTCTGCCTTTTCGTCGCCATCCGTGACTACGATTAGGCCGAAACCTAGTTTTAGATGCTCATACTGCTGGAGTAGATTTTCGCCAGCGACTAGCGCAAGATTACGAATAAGCCACTCATTCTCCGAGCAGCCTATATCGAGCGTCCACGCTTGTAACGGCTCATTCCATTTCGTGCGCAGAAGGTAATTAACGCCCTGAATTTCGACGTTAAATTCTTCTGCAAAAGAATTGAGCGGTATTTCGTATGTTTTCATTAGATTTTCTTAATCTCGTTCCAAGTATTTCGTAGAGCTGTATTTTCTTTGACATGCTTTTCTTGCAACTGTTTCGTACCAGTCTGCGCAGTTTTAGCTGTGACATTCGGATTCGCCTGCTGAGACCGTGGCGGCATATTCGTAGCGAGAGGAAACGTTATTACGATTTCCTGCATGGTCAGCGTGCATTTGAGAATGCGCGCTGAATGCATATCCTGATTAGCTGCCACCGACACTAGAAGCATATTGTCGTAACGCCTAAGTCCTGTCACAGCGGTAAACGGTACGCCGCTATACATCAAATCTAAAAGGCGTTGATACGTGCCTTGCGGGTCTGAACGTTCTCCAAATACGACATCCCACGTTATATTTTTAGGCTCGCGAACGATATGATCGGTGCCCTGCGTTCCGTCCTCAATCGGATATTGAGTAGCGGTTACCGCGATATTGTGCGTTTCCGTGATAGAGCAAAAATCGGAAAACGCCTCAAATCTCCTAATAGGTTTAATTTGAAGCAGTTTTCCGACTGCCGTACCAGCTAAGCCTAATACCTGTGTTTCTAAGAAAGACATTGTTAATCGCCTCCGGCGCCACCTTGTTGTAGATATGTGCGATTAGTTGACCCTGCGATTTCTTTAGCCTCTTTTACGCTGCTGACGGTAATTGTTTGATGTACCTGAGCATTGTTGTTATATGTATTATTAGTACGCTGATTATTATTTGTCGTCGCAGTTGGTAGGCTGGACGCCGCTTTATCGCCTTCTTTTTTATTACCCCAGGAAAACAAAGACTTCACAGCTTCAATGCTTGTATCTAAAGCGTCAGAAGCGGCGGTTTTAACTTTTTCAGCAGCTTTAGTTCCGAAGTTTTTAATCGAATCTAAAAGATCGTTCCACCACTTAGTAAAAGCTTTTCCAATGTCAGTTAATGCGCTCATAGCCCCATCGCCGATAGAGTTCCACAGGTCACTAAACCACGTACTCAATCCAACGAATGTAGAAATAATCCCGTCGTAAACCCCTTGAGCTTTTTGAGAAATAGTATCTTTTAGCTCATTCCACTTACTGGATACTTCGGTAATAGCGTTATTCCAGCTATCAGATAAGAAGTTTTTGATTCTTTCGCCTAATAACGACATCTCATTCGAGATCGTTTCGGTTTTAGATTTCCACCAATCAGAGCTAAAGAAATTACCGATAATCGTTTTTAAATCAGAGAAAATCTGACTTACATGGTCATACCATTCGGCGAAACTAGACCAATCCCGTAAAGAATTCTTCCCTTCTTGCCAGCCTTTAAAATCGTCATATAACAATCCTAAAACTGTTATTAACGTCATCACGCCTGTAATAATCCGCCCTATGGGAGAAGCCCTAAACACCATGTTTAAGATTTTCCATGCCGCTGTGACTAATCCAATGTATACAGGCCATTTACCTAGAACCTGAAACATTTTCCCGAGACCTGTAATGAAACCAGTAACGAGATTTGCTCCGATTGATACAGTGGCGGCGATAGGCTCAACGTAGCTTTTAATTAGTCCGTCGTTTTCGTCGATTAACTTAGAAACACGTTCTATCGCTGTCGTGATGGACGGCAGGACACGTAAAACAAACGCAGTAATGATGTCGTCAAAACCGCGTTTCGTGACTTTAATAGCGTCGTTGTATTTAGCGCCTAGCTCTGCTGCTTCGTCTACGTTAATCCCGAGAGCTTCAGTACGTTTGTTGTATTGATCGATAATCTCAGTCGTATCAGACGTGAGCATTCCGATCATCGAACGATCAAGTCCGAGACGCTGAATGTACGCAGATTGCTCCGCTTTACTCAGGTCTTTAATTTTGACTTTGATTTCGTCTAAAACTTGAGTCGTTGTTTTGACGTTGCCTTGCGCATCTTTCGCAGATAAGCCGAGTTTTTCAAAGACTAATGCGCCTCGTCCGATACCCTGAGCCGCTTCGCCTATCGTTCGAGAAAGGTTCTCAAACGAAGCTGTAGCTGTATTTGCGTCTGAGCCTGTAAGCTCAGCCACATATCCGAGCCGATCTAACTCTTTTACGGTGGCGTTACCAACACGAGAGACGACATCGCCGAGATCGTTAAATTTGTCGGCTGTACGCTGAATAGCTACAGCGACGGAACCGGCGGGAATAGGGGGGCCGGCCCATTTAGCTAGGCTAACGATTTTGTCAGAAAACGAGCCTACGGCTTTCTCTGCGGCAGATAATGACGCAAGATCGACTAAGGCGCCGATTCTGAGATTTACATCGTTTTTAGTTTCAGCCATTTTTACGCTCGTAATACTGATAAACGCGCTTCTCGTTTTCGTCGTTCGCGTCGATAGCTTCGTTTAGTAGAACTAAGTCACCGAGCGAAACGGACGAATCGAAAAGAGACTCAAAAGACAAAAAGCCCCGCAGAACGGGGCGCATAAGAAAAGACTCAGGAATATCTAGGAGGCGTACGGAGTCACGCCATTCAGGTGGCGTTAGCTCAACTTGTTTTCGTTGAGCCAGTCTGTAAAAAAATCTTCAAAGTTGTATTTAAGGGCCTCGTACGTGATTTTGTACAACGATTTAATGTTGTTCAGCTCTTCGCACGTAATTTCGCCCTTATGAGAGCAGTATTCAATCTCCATCCCTGCCGCTACGACTTTAACAGACGGCATTAAATGTTTAAATATCAATTCATCCCGCCTGTCTGCCGGCATGAATTTATTTACAGCCTCAGCGATAGCAGAGGCTATGGCGATTTGATTCTGCGGATTTTTAATAATTACGTTTACCAGCTCATTAGCTTGAGTCGTAATCGGGAAAAAATATTGATTAACGATGTCGTGCTGTTGCTTAGCAGACAAACGATATAAACGAACGGTAATTCCGTTAACAGTAATGTCATGAGATTTAGTCATTCAATTAAGCTCCGATAGACGTAATTTGTCCGCAGTTGAGCGTTACGACGATAGAGTCGCCCTTAGCTTTTTTGACGCCGTGGCCTGTTATTGACTGGATAGCGACTTGCGAGCCGGTGTGCGTGATTTTCATGTCACGGTCGAGAATCGTCACTGTATCCGAGCCTGTAGAACCGGTGCCGCGCTGAGTAGCGTGTAACGCCATGAAGAAGGCCACGCAAGGAGACGAAGGCAGGTATTCAAGAACGATCGTACCTGCGCTTGTTTCGTATTCGCTCCAAATAGAAGAACCATCAATAGCTTTATTACGTTCGCCGAAATCCTCGTCGAGATTGATCGTAATTCCGTTATCGGTCAAACCCTGCTTTAAATCGAACGACACGCCACCAAAAACAGCGTATGCGGCACTTGCGCGAGCAATGCTATATGTTTGTTTAGACATTTTGAAATTCCATTAAAAAAGCCCTGCGTTCGTTTGCAGGGCTTGTTTAGAAAATGACTTGATTAGCGATTGATGTTGACTATGATCGGTACGCTGTGAATAGCGCCAGCGAGTTTGATACCGGCCTGAATAACCGGAGACTTGCGAGCCTCGCGTTCGTTCTGCAACTGATCGTTAACAGACGGTGCGTACAGGTAATATCCTTTTTCGAGGTAGGCGCCGGATTCAAGGTCGCCGAACGGGTCACTATTCCACACGCCCGGCGCCACAAATCCATTGATGACAGCCTGATCGATAGCGTTAGCAACAGCAGCCATAAGTCGCGCCACTCCGTCATCAGTCTGCGGAATTTTCGTTTTGGACTGATAGGGAACGTTGTAAACGGTAGTCTGAATTAAATCCTGCAACCAATCAGATCCGTGGCGTTCATCCGCCCACATACCGGACGACATGACGCCTTCTTGAATAATGTACGTATCGTTCGAATAAATAGCGTACTTATTGACGTTACGCGCCGTGAGATTCGTATCCTGAGACTGCGTGAGATTCGTCGGCTGGAGGCTCGGAGCCTGCTTGAATTTCAGCGTAATCGTTGTCATCGAGCCGCTGAAATTAACGCTAAACATACGACCTAAAGCAGACGCTACGAGATATTTATTCAGTCTGTAGGCCGAATCGTTAGCGTCGTATTCAGAGGCGAATACGATAGTGCGCGTAAATTGGCCGCGTTTGAGTTTAGACGGAAGGTCTGTAGATTCATCGGTATAAACGGAGTCAGCGCAAGTAAGATCAGTAAGCGTAACGCCGTAGATATGAGAGTCTGTAGCGGCCTCAACGATCTGAGCGATTTTAAGAATTTCGTCGTCTGAGACTGTAGCGCTGGTGGCTGTAATAAAGCCGTAGAAATTTCTGCCGTAGTCAGCGAATAACTTAGATACAGCGGTACTAATTGCCGTGTCTTTCGTAGAATCCCAAGCCTCAGCAATAATCAAAGTTTGCGGCTTAGGAGACTGAGAAAAATAAGCCATAGCTGCTAGCGTTTCCGGTGCGTCATCACCGAAATCCGTAGCTACATCGTCGGAGCTTGTATACGTGCGATAGCCCTCTCCGGCAGTGATAACGTTTTTCGTATCGCCAAGAATGCAGAGAATGCCGAAGCCTCGTGTTTGCGCGGCTTTCGGACTAAACACCATATCGACATTAACGATATTGTTTAAAGAAAGTGCCATTTTAAAAATCCTCGTTAGGAGTTTTGAATACTGGTAGGAGCTGAAACTATTGATTTAATTGACCAGCGTCGGACGTATGAATAATCGAGCGTTAGGTCGACAGTGCTCATGGGCGTTCGAGCGTGACCCTCGGCCAATCGGTCAATCTCAATAATCTGAGCCTCGTTAATGCTGAGGCCGAACTTTTGTAGCGCGTCAACGTTCTGAGATAAGTAAATCAGGTCGTGTAGTAAAAACGCCTTCTCTCGACTGTTTTCACCGATGAGCTTTACTCGGCAGTGCACCGTACCTTCGTAAGCCTGATCTAAATGATCGTCGGTTTCCTCAACGTCGTAAGGCGTGCCGTTGAACTCGATCTGATAGAACTCGAAAAATACGTTTAAAACGTTCGTACTAATCGCTGTTTCAAATTCTCGAAACATAGGTTTGACGTGGATCGGAAAACATCCGAGCGCGTTAGCTAACCACGTCTGAAATTTGTCGTCGAATTCCTTTGAATAAACGTATGTAGCAGTGCTTGCGAGCACGCCTGCTTGCGTAGAGTCTACGTAACTCATACTTGTTTGCTCCTAGCTAATGTGGCTTGGTAATACGCGCCGTTCGGGTTGTAATTAGCGATAGACATAACGTCGTACAGCACGCCATTAAATTCGATTTGATCGTTAATAAATCCGTCGTCTGCGAGCGATACGCGCTCAACGCCGTAGTACGAAAGACCACACGTAACAGGCGAACCGTCGGCGTATACGATATTTACGAGCTGGGCGTCATTGAGCGGCTGGAGTACGGCTTGAATCGGTTTACGGATTTTCGTAATTTCGTCCCTGCCGTTTCCTAACGGTGTAGCTTTTTGACGTATCAATACACATGAAACGGTGAAATCCGGGTCACGCACAATTTCGGAAACATCAATCATTTTTTATCTACGACGTATTGAATAGCGTTAAGAAGAGCGCCAGTGCGGATAAGTGCTTTCGTACCTTTAAAGCCCTGACGTTTACGGGCCGAGATCGTTGCCGGCGCCAACGGTACGAAGTTTCGCTGATCGACGATGTTTTCTTTAGCGGTATCACGAACGAGCATACCGACGACGTTTAGCGCTTTATTAACCGCACCTTCTTTGCCGTTTAAGCCTTCGTCGATTAGCGCTTGCTCGAGAATCCCGTAAATACGTTTTTCGTTCGTTAGTACAGCTGGCTTAAGGTAAGGACGTGGAGGTATCGAGTGCGTCCCGTATGTCTGCCAAGTCGCGATTTTGAGGTTAGTAATCGGCGTATCTTTACGTCGCAAACTTTTCGCTTCGATATAGCCAATCGTGACGCCTTGTTTATCGAACCTCGCGAATCTTTCCTTTAAGTGAAAAATATCGGACTTGAGCGCGTCAGCTCCTTCGATTTTCATTGTTAAGGCCATGATGCGCGCCCTGCGACAGCGAACGGCATACGCCGATAGCGTTTTAAAAGGTCAAAAAACTGTTTCCCGTACGGCGTCGAATTCCAATAGCCTGCGTCTGCGAACGACGTGGACGCAGTATCGTAAGAAACCGATACCGAACCGACTGTTTTAGACGCTACAGCGCCATGTGCGCCGCCGCTCACTGTGCCGCCTGAAACTTCGCCACCGGCGCCGGTACGTTGACCGTTATCAAGACTAGCTAGGTAATGCGCGGTAAAAAGAGCTTTCCCAAATTCCGTAGATTTACCGAAGCGATTCTCGCTAATTTGGTTATCGGCTTCGTCTAAGTAAAACTCTACGCGAGCCTGCGGAAACTCCGAAAACTCAGGAAAAATCTTTAAAAAATCGTCGTATGTCATTTTGCTATTACGTAATTACGCCCGCTGGACGTATCCAGCAGGCATAAAAAACCTCGCGAGGTGCGAGAATTAGATGTTGTCGAAGTACATCACGGTCTCAGGACGGCGGAATTGAACTTCAGCTAAGCGCCATAAATAAGCGGCGCAGTAGTCGAGACCCTTATCGTAGGTCTTTTCACGCCATACCGGGCGAATATGGTAACGAACGTAGTTTTTATCCTTCGTATAAAGAACCATACGGTCTTTAGAAGAGGTTCCGAGAGAAGATAATTCCTTGACCTGATTAACAGTCATAGAACCTGCAACCTTACGTCCGAGCGATTCCTTTTCGATGTAATCGATCATAGAGAAGTGGCGATCGTCAGGAGCCTTCATGCTAAAGAGCTTGACGTACTGAGCAGGCGTAAGAAGCATAGTATTCGGCATGATGACGCCGTTAGTAGCCTGATATGCCTGATTGAAGTAGTCATCAATAGCCTTCGCCATACCATCCCATGTCGGAGAGGTTTCAGCGAGAGCGCCTGTAGTCGTTCCCTTCTTGATAGAAGTGTTATTCAAGAAGCCCTTGAAACCTAAACCGCTATCGCCAAGGTAACCGACCTGATGCGCTTCTTGCAGGAATTTATCGTTAACGAGTTCAACCTGCTCGGCGTTAACGTTGATATCCTCAGCTTTCTGAGCGGCCTCAAGCTCCATAGAGGTTACGGAGATTTCGCGGCCAGCGGTATAAACGGCTACGGCCGTAGCGTTCAGTTCGTAATCAACGCCACGAAGGTCATTTGCCCCCTTTCCAAGCCAAGACATCCCTTTTGCGTCTTTAGTGCCCTGACCGATACCCTTGATGTTTCTCAGAGCGACGACGTTAGAGACTTTATCGAGGTCTTCGACGATAGGAATATCGCGAGTGAAATAGTAGTTCGTAAGCGGGCGGATAATTTCCGGCTCAAGCTGTGCGAGTCGAGAATTCCACAGCGCTTTTACTTGATCTGCTGAAATTGCCATTTTATTTGTCCATAAAAAAAGCCCCGTCCGAGTGAACGAACGAGGCTTAGTTAGTTAAGAAAAATGATGTTTGATTAAGAGCCTGTAGCTTTAACAGGGATTACGACCTGCTGAGTTACCTGAATTTCTGCGCATCCGTCAGCAATACCGTTGGCGGCGAAAACTGCGCGAATAGGCACCTTCGTGTTATCAGTCGTAAAGACTTTGTTTGTCGCGTCGTAATAGACGGCCTGATTACGTTTGGGCGTAATGGACGCGGCAGCAGGCACCTGAATGTAGCCAGTCGAAAGTACGCCAATTTCCTGCGGAAACACCTGCAACGTCCAGCCGTCGTGATAACGCACAACAACGCCGATCATGGCGTCGAGGCCGTCGGTAGATTCAAGCAACACGGCGTTACCGTCAGAATCCTGTTTAACA
>OBYC01000524.1_pt1 | contig 29572 bp, 28 predicted proteins | sample 1550651 | NCBI WGS metagenome assembly OBYC01 (sample SAMEA2580181, study PRJEB22360) | human gut metagenome | biome: human gut; feature: human-associated habitat; material: faeces | place: Denmark | collected 2008/2010
ACTGGCAATCGTCAGCCACTCTCCGATGTTTCCGTTAAAGGAAATTTTGGTGGGATCCAGGATGAGAAGCATGCCGATGAAGGCAAACAAAATTCCCCCGGCAATAATCGGGGTCGGACGTTTCCTAAAGATAACCCATTGGAAAAGCGGTACGAACGGAACGTAAAGTGCCGTCAGAAAGGCCGAAATCGAACTCGTAATCGTCTGCAGGCCCACCGTCTGCAGGAAGTAACCCAGAAAAATACACGTTCCCGTGGCGCAGCCAGCAATCCAATCGACTTTTTTGAGTTTGAAAAGGGCCGATCTCAAGAGGCACGCCATTAGAACGGCACCGCCTCCGAAACGTAAAGCAACAAGCAGCCCCGGCGAGAGTCCTTTAAGACTCAGGGACAAAAGAATAAAAGAAGAACCCCAAAGGGCCGTCACCATCACAAGGCCCCACTCGGGGCTGACGTTAAAGCGACTCGGCGTCATTTGTCTCGAGTTTTTCTAAAGTTCGGTTTACGAGGTTTAAAGGTTTGCGGGCGACGCGGCGCACCGGAAGCCGGTCTGCCGGAAGAGGCTCTTTTAGGGGCGGGACCGGTAAAACTTTCGCCGTCTTCCAAATATCTCCACTTACCGACCGGAAGCTTGCCGAGGCGGACATTGCCGACACGGACCCGTTTAAGTGCGAGGACTTTCAGACCGACAAGATCACACATTCGGCGAATCTGACGATTTCGGCCTTCACGAAGGACGAATTTTAATTGGTCTTCGTTGAGCCAAGAAACTTCGGCCTTCTCCAAAGGCTTACCGTCCAGTTCCAACCCGTGATTTAAAAGCGCAAGCTTCGCCGGAGGAAATTCGCTGTTGGAGCGGCCGTCGGTCATCGCAACACGCACGATGTATTCTTTTTCGACGGCGCTGTTCTCACCGATGATGGTTTTGGCAATGCGTCCGTCCTGAGTCAGAACCAGAAGGCCGGTGGAGTTGATGTCCAGACGACCGGCAGGAACAAGGCTCTTTAACTGAGAAGGATTAAAGCGGCGAGGAGAAGGATCATCGATCCAGCGGTTTCTCGGCGTAATCAAAATGCGTGCCGGTTCATGACCGTCTTCAGCCTGTCCGGAGACATAGCCGAGCGGCTTGTTGAGAATAATGGTCACACGCTCGTTCTGCTGATCTTGAGCCTTCCGGTCAATCGTGATCTTTTGGTCAGGGCGCACTTTGCTGCCGAGTTCGCTAACGACTTGACCGTCAACTTTAACCCAGCCTTTGGAGATCCACTCATCGGCTTCTCGTCGTGAACATAAACCGAGTTCGCTCATGCGCTTAGATAAGCGGACGAGATCTGCGGGTGTATCGCTCATTTGCTTTCCTTGTTGGGTCTTTCAGCGGCAGCGCGGGTCAGTCGATCCAGAACACCGGCTGAAGAATCGGTTAATTCCGGCTCGACAGCAAAGATAACATCTCCGCCGTCACGGTCGAGTTCGTGCAGCCATTTGTAAAGGTTGACCTGGAGTTCCTTGGCGTCTTTGTAGCCGCGAACTTTTTCTGCGACCGTACTGAAGCGTTTCGCGATCTTTTCAGGCGCAATCAAAGAGAAGGTTTTGAAGTGACGGGCTAAGAACTGTGTCTCACCCGGCAGGTCGTCTGCCGAGACAATCTTTAAAACGTGCTCAGGCGCGTAGTGGCTCTTCATTGAGCCGGAGACGCGCGGAGAAGCGCCGACCGCACCGTGTTCAACGGGTTTGCCGATCACTTTAGAGATCATTTCGCCGCTGACATCGCCTTCGCGAAGGATGCGCGGTGTTTCGCCCGTGAGGTCAAGAATCGTCGATTCAATGCCGACGGTGCATTCTCCGCCGTCAAGGATGAAGTCGGTTTTGCCGTCGGGCTTCTCCCCGAGGTCATCACGCACATGCTGAGCGGTTGTCGGACTGATCTTGCCGAAGGTGTTGGCGCTCGGTGCGGCTAAGCCGCGGCCTTTGCCCGCGTCAAAACGCTTTAAAAGTTCGTGAGCCAAAGGATGCGACGGACAGCGAAGCGCAACCGTGTCCTGTCCGCCGGTCACAAAGTCCTTGGCATGTTCGGAGCGTTTTAAAACGATCGTCAGAGGACCGGGCCAAAACGCCTCAGTCAGCTTTTTGGCATCTTCCGGAATCTCTCGGGCCCAGTAGGGCAGAGCTTCTGCTGAGGCAACATGCACAATCAGCGGATGCGTGGCCGGGCGGTTTTTAGCAGCGTAAATCGATTTAACCGCCGCTTCGTTCTCTGCGTCGGCGGCTAAGCCGTATACCGTTTCAGTGGGAATAGCAACCAAGCCGCCGGCTTCGAGAATTTTGACGGCCTTCTCAAGATCAGAATGCATAACGTTATTCGGGAAGTTCGAGACCTAAAATGCGGGCCGCCATTTGGGCTTTAAACATCGCTTCCTCTTCCGTGGCGGCTAAACAAGTGATGTGGCCCATTTTACGTGCATGCCTCGGCTGCTTCTTACCGTAAAGATGCAATTTGAGACCCGGGATGTCCAGTACTTGGCTCCAATCCGGTTCACGGACGTTTTCGTTTTCATCGAACCAAAGATCTCCGAGCAGGTTGAGCATGACGGACTTAGAAACCTGAGTCGTATCGCCGAGCGGCAGATTGGCCATGGCGCGAACCTGCTGTTCGTACTGGCTGCAGATGCAGGCATCGATCGTGGCGTGACCGGAGTTGTGCGGTCTCGGAGCCAATTCGTTAACGACCAGACGTCCGTCGGAAAGTACAAAGAGTTCTGTGCAGAGCACGCCGACATAATCGAGCTTCTCAATGATTTTGGAAGCGATTTCACGGGCGCGGTTGGTGATGTCTTCGTCTAAACGAGCCGGCATGACGGAAACCGCCAGAATTCCGTTGCGGTGGTAGTTTTCAGACACCGGAAAAACGGCCACTTCACCCTTGCTGTTGCGGGCGGCGATGACAGAGACTTCTTTAAAGAGCGGCAGGCGCTTTTCTAAAACACAGCGAACTTTACCGAGCTTCTCAAAAGCCATTGCCAGTTCGCGGCGGTCATTCACCGTAATCTGGCCTTTGCCGTCATAGCCCAAACGGGCGGTTTTTAAGATGGCGGGGAAATAGGGAGCAGAAGCCTTCTTGAGATCCTCGTCGGATTCGATCAGCAAATGAGGGGCAACGGGAGCGCCGGCAGACTTGATGAAAGACTTTTCATCGAATCGGTCCTGCGTGATACGGACAGCGTTAGCAGCAGGGCATGTTTCGACGCCCTTAGATGCTAAGAACTCCAGAGCGGCAGCAGGAACGTTTTCAAACTCGGTCGTGACGGTCTTGCAGAGCGAGGCGAGTTCGGTCAGTGCAGCTTCGTCCGTATAGGGAGCACAGATGTGCTTTTCGGCAACAATGGCGGCCGGGGCGTTTTTATCAGGCTCCAATACGCAGACGCGGTAGCCCATCGTAGCGGCGGCTTGAGCAAACATGCGGCCTAATTGACCGCCCCCCATGAGTCCGAGCCAGCTGCCGGGAAGAATCGGTGTGTCTTTCATCATGTATCTGTTAAAGCGGAAGAGTCATGTTGCGGGCTTTTTCGTTCTGAGCTTTGCGGAAAGCCGCAAGCTTATCTGCCAAAACGGCATCCGTCGTACCCAAAATCTGGACGGCATAAAGTGCAGCGTTAGCAGCGCCGGCCTCTCCGATGGCAAAAGTTGCGACCGGGACGCCTTTAGGCATCTGAACGATGGAATACAGAGAATCCTGGCCCTTCAGGTAGCGGCTCGGGACGGGAACACCGCAGACGGGCAGCGTTGTCTTAGCAGCGAGCATGCCGGGAAGGTGAGCAGCACCGCCGGCGCCGGCAATAATCACACGGATGCCGCGGTCGCGGGCAGTTTCGGCGTATTCGAACATTTCGTCCGGCATTCTGTGTGCGGAGACGACTTTGGCCTCGAACGGAACATCAAAAGACTGGAGCATTTCAGCAGCGTTTTTCATGACGTCCCAGTCAGAATTGGATCCCATCAAAATGGCGACAACCGGTTTATTTTCTTGCATCTTGAGATTCCTGTTGGATTTCTGTTAATCGAAACGCGCCGCAAGCGGCGCGTTCTGTGTTTCGTTAGGGGAATTTTAGGCGGTAACGCCTTTGCCTGTCAGACGGATCAGAGCTTCTTCGTATTTGCTGCTGGTCTTATCCAACACATCCTGCGGGATCTTGGGCGCCGGAGCTTTCTTGTTCCAGGGCTGGCTTTCAAGCCAGTCACGGATGAATTGTTTATCAAAGCTCGGTTCCGACTGACCGACTTTATATTCGTCGGCGGGCCAGAAGCGAGAGCTGTCCGGAGTCAGGATTTCGTCCATTAAAACGACTGTGCCGTTGTCGTCCAGACCGAATTCAAACTTGGTGTCGGCGATGATGATGCCCTTGGAGGCGGCATATTCAGCGGCTTTCTTGTAAAGAGCCAGTGTGTAGTCACGGAGCTTGGAAGCGGTGTCTTCGCCGTACTGTTTGACGACATCTTCATAAGTGATGTTTTCGTCGTGATGGCCGGCTTCAGCTTTTCCGGCCGGTGTGAAGATCGGTTCAGGCAGCTTTTCGCTCTGTTTCAGACCGGCGGGGAGTTTGACGCCGCAGATCTGGCCGGTGGTCTGATATTCCTTCCAGGCGCTGCCGGAGAGGTAGCCGCGGGCTACGCATTCGACGAGAATCGGTTTCAGGCGTTTGGCAACGACGGCGCGTCCCTTAACCTGATCGCGTTCTTCGGGAGCAACTACGGATTCGGGATCAATGCCCGTCAGATGATTCGGGACGATTCCGTCGAGTTCTTTGAACCAGAAGTCCGTCAAAGCCGTCAGAATTTTGCCTTTCTTGGGGATCGGATCGCCGAGGATGACGTCAAAAGCAGAGATACGGTCGGAAGCGACAATAAGAAGTTTGTCATCGCCGACAGCGTAGCTGTCACGGACTTTGCCGCGATAGACAAGCGGAAGAGACTTAATGGACGTCGTAACAATTTCAGCCATGTTTTCTCCTGAACACTGATTCCCGCTGAAGGAAGGAGTGTGTATGTGAGGAATTGAGAATTTCGGAATGGCATCATTTTAATTCGAGGCAAGTCCTTCCAACGAGAACAAAACCAGGAAAATTCGGCAAAGAAAAAGCCCGAGGTTTGTCTCAGGCTTTCGAAGAAAAATACGTTCTGATTAAGACGCAGGTTTCACAAAGATATTGGACGCCATGACGTTAAAGAAATTGCTTTCTGCCTGAAGTCTTTGATTCAGAGCTTCGGTCTTTTCATTCTTGCCGCGCAAGACTTCTCCGCAGACTGTGAAGACCTGATCTCCTGTCGGAACGGCGTAGTAATAAACGGCATTCTCTGTATCGGTTTTAGCAGGAAAGTAAACGCGAACGATCTGAGAATTCGGGAGTTTTTCTGTTACGGCGTCGGGACGGGCTTTCTGAAGGCCCGCAACAATGCTGTCAACGGTTGCTCCGGTCGGAGTTTCAATTAAAGCGACCACATATTGGCCGGTGCCGGATTCACTGCGCCAGCTCATGAATTCATTCTGACCGAGCTGCAGGTTCTGAGAAAGATTCCAAGAGAGCGGCAATGTGACCTGAAGCGGACGATCCATGCCTTTAATGGAGACCGGATATTCACGACGATAGCCCTGGTTCCATTCGTCCATGGGATTGGGATAACGCATGGCCAAAAGGTAAGGTACCAACGGGTCGACAACGTTATCCGTTACGCCGTTTTTGAAGTTGGTCATCCACTCTTCGGCTTTGTTGATGCGCTCCTGAGAGAAAGTGTCATCCAGCCATTTTGAAACAGCTTCTCTGGATTGCTGACCTTTCTCCATGCCTTCGCTGAGTTTCTGATTGAACTGCTCTTTGATAGAAGGCCACTGCTCTTTGAGCTGGTCTTTGTACGTAGCAGCGTCTTTAGACCACTCTTCGCTTTTTTCGCCGAGCGTTCTGACGGAATCGGATAACTTATCGAGCCAGCCTGCGACTTTGTTTGCCATGCCGTCAGCGGCTTGCTCAACTTGCTTGGTGTCTTGTGCGACTGCGGACGATGCCTCCTGTGCATGGACGGCTTGTCCGACGGCAGCAGAGGCGATCAAAGCGGTCATCAGGTGCTTCATTTTTAAGTTCATTGTTTTGCTCCGAAATTGTTTCGTATGTTGTCGGCATAGTACATAGAAGAACGGTTTGACTTAGACTTGTGCAGCCGTTCTGAGTAAGTAACACTTCTTTTCCGTTTGAATCTGATCCATATGAAAATCCGCTGGCAGCTTTGGTTTCTGGTAACGCTTTTAATTTGCGCTTTCTATTGCATCTGGGACACGACCTTTGCGTTTTCCAGAGGAGAAAAATTAGCGCAGGCGGACTGGACTTATGTCGAGAAGGCCGGCCATAAGAGTCTGGCGGGCTACTGCTCCAAGATCGGCGTCACCGGCGACGGCAAGACGCCCCAAACCGTGACGAAAGAAGTATTTGAACCGGCTAAGAATCCCCTTATCTGTGCTTCCTCATTGGAAGAGGCAAAACAGAGCTACGGTTTATTTGTTCAGGGCCAGTCAAGAAAAGCCAGCACGCAGATGGTGTTTATGTTTATCGGTGCTTGGCTTGTGATCCTGCTCGCGCTCTTCGGGCTGATGAAATGGACAAATAGAAAGGCTGCACCCGAATCCGCGAGTACGGCCGGAAAATCTAAATCGAAAGCGCGTCGTTAACGGCTTTCTTGATGGCAGCTGCGGCAGCTTTCGGATCTTCCGCGCCGCAAATTGCTGAAACGACTGCGACTCCGTCGGCTCCGTGACGAATGCAGTCTGCGGCATTGCTTTGATTGATGCCGCCGATGGCAACGTTTGGGAGCCCCGCTTCTTTAGAAATATACTCAAGCAGGCCTAAGCCAACAGCTGCGCCCGCATCGACCTTCGTTTTGGTAGAGAACACCGGGCCGATTCCGATGTAATCCACATCAGGTCCGATCGTGTTTAATTCTTTAATACTGCCGACAGATAAACCGATCACTGCATCAGGCCCTAAAAGCTGTCTGACGTACTTAGGATCGATGTCTTCCTGTCCGACGTGAACACCGTCGGCACCGCTGAGCAAAGCGATATCAATGTGATCATCCACAATGAAAAGCACATTCGTGTCTTTGAGGAGCTCTTTGAGAAGAAAGGCAGCTCGAAGCTGTTTTTTCTTTTTCCACTCCGGCGCGCGAAGTTGCACAACGGTACATCCGCCTTCTACGGCCTTTCTTGCTGTCTCAGCCATTCCTTCAGGCGTTTTGCAAAGGTTGGCATCCAGGACAAGGTAAAGAGAAAGATCTAATTTCTTGCTGGATTTCATTTTCTGAAGTCCTCAGGACGGATTTGATAGAGGGCATCCAAATATTGAAAATGGAAGGATCCCGGACCGCTTGAGCGAGTGGAAGCGGTATCGTTGGCGTAGTTTACGTAGTCACAGCATGCAATGCATGCTTCAAGCGAGCGTTCAGCTCCCCCGAGGAAGGCGGCGAGCAGTGCAGAAAGTGAGCAGCCGGTTCCGACGACCAACGTCATCATTTCACTGCCCCCGACGGCGCAAAGCACGCGTTCACCGTCTGTTGCGTAGTCCTTCAATCCGGTCACGACAACAAATGTTTTGTACTTTCGAGCTAAGGTTTTAGCGGCTTCAATGGCAGAAGAAGAGTCATCCAAACTATCCACGCCTTTCCCGCCCGTACCTACTCCGGCTAAAAAGCGGATCTCGGAAGCGTTGCCTCGGACAGCCGTCGGCTGCATTTCTAAGAGTTCAAAAATGACTTTGTCACGCCAGGGAATGCCGCCGGCTGCAACAGGATCGAGTACCCATGGTTTTCCTGCGGCAAGAGCTCCGCGAATGGCCTTCTTCATGGTTTCGATGCGGGCTTCGTAGGGGGTTCCCACGTTTACGGAGAGTGCAGAGGCGATGCCTGCGAAATATTCGGCTTCGCCTTCGCCCACAACCATCGCGGGGGAGGCTCCTGCGGCAAGCAGAACATTAGCCGTAAATTCCTGCACGACTTCATTGGTAATGCAGTGAACGAGAGGACGGTTGGCACGGAGCCTGTGAAGCATTTCTCCGGTCTTGCGGGACAAACAAAGTTGGACTGAGTCTGAAGACATGATATAAGGAGCTTCTCAGTAAATAGAGGTAAACAAATTATGGCAGGTTTTGAGCACTATGCATGGCTGATGAAGTCGGAGCCAAGCGAAGTTTCCGTTGACGATGTCCTCGGCATGAAGGACTGCAAGGTTGGTTGGTTCGGTGTGCGTAATTACCAGGCCCGCAATTTCATGCGCGATCTTTGCAAGATCGGAGATCCGGTCCTTTTCTACCACTCTTCGTGTGCTCAGCCCGGCATCGTCGGTATTGGTGAAATTGCCTCCGAACCTTATCCGGATCCGACGCAGTTTGATGAAACTTCAGAATATTTCGACGCGAAGAGTACTCAGGCGAAGCCCCGCTGGGTTCAAGTCGATGTGCATATTCTTCATAAAGTCAAACTCGTTTCTATCGCTGAATTAAGAACGATTCCGGGTTGTGAAGGAATGCGGGTTCTTCAGAAGGGCAACCGCCTGTCGATCACGCCTGTGAATGAAGACGAGTGGAAAACCCTTCAGCCCTACCTTGTCCCGCAAACCTAGTATTTACGCCACTTCCAGCGAAAAGCCGTTAAAAAACGCGGATAAGCGCTAAGATTTTTCTTATTCAAATTTTCAAAATCTCAAACCAACTAAGAGGATTAAGTGGCACTCACGACAATCGGCCTTATGGCTTTACTAGGCTGCTTTACGGGATTTATGGCAGGCCTTTTGGGTATCGGCGGCGGCATGATCATTACACCGTTCCTGATTATGCTGATCCCGTCGAGTTTGATTCCGCACGATCACATCGTTCACGTGGCCATTGCGACATCATTGGCAACGATCGCTTTTACCTCGCTTTCTTCTGTCAGAGCACACCATAAACGAGGCGCCGTTCTCTGGAATGTCGTGGCTTCTGTGGCCCCTGGTATTTTGGTCGGTGCGGTTGTCGGTGCACAGATCGCAGGCTGGCTGCCGACATTCTGGCTGTCTTTGATTTTCGCCGGTTTCGTCGGATTTTCTGCGTTCAAGATGTTCCTGAACAAATCTCCGCGTCCGGACCGCAACTTACCGGGAACGATGGGCAAGTTCTTCATGGGTATCGCAATCGGAATTCTGTCCGCCCTTGTGGGCGCCGGCGGCGGATTCATCTCCGTTCCCTGGATGGTTTGGTGCAACGTCAAAATGCAGAACGCTGTGGCTACAAGTGCAGCTTTCGGCTTCCCGATTGCGCTCTTCCGCACCATCGGCTACATCATCAGCGGCTGGAACGTATCCGGCTTGCCGCCCTGGCCGATTGATCTGGGCTACATCTGTATTCCGGCTTTGTTCTCCGTTGCGATTACCAGTGTGCTCTTTGCACCGCTTGGCGCTAAGGTTGCTCACTCTATCGACACGAAACCGCTTAAGAAGATCTTTGCCTGCCTGCTGTGCTTCGTCTGCCTCTACATGATCAGACAAGCCTACTTGGCGATGTAAGTTAAGCTTTTCCAGAGTGTGAGCCGGCAGAAACGCCGGCTTTCGTCTTTTTACGCTTTACGGCACCCGCGAACGTGTCGGTTAACGGCGGTTTCTTGTAATATTGGCCTACCTAATTTAGCGAAAAGTCCATGACCGATACCGTCAACAATTCAACAAGTTACCTTTGGTACGACTACGAATCTTTCGGAACTGACGCCCGTAAGGATCGTCCTGTGCAATACGGCTCTTTCCGGACCGATACAGATTTCAATATCATCGGTCAAAACACAGTGCTATATGCCCAACTTGCGGACGACTACATTCCGTCTCCCGGGTCTTCTTTGGTGACGGGCATTACGCCGATGTCGCTCATGGAAGAAGAGAATGCTCTAGTAGAAGCAGATTTCGCTAAAGTCATCCGAGATGAAATGCGCAAACCCGGCACGATTGCGATCGGCTACAACAATCGCAATTACGACGATGAGATGACGCGCTTCATGTTCTGGCGCAATCTCTTGCCGGCCTACGATACCGAGTACGGGGAAGGGCGGGGGCGCTTCGATGTTTTTCTGTTAGTGATTGCTGTCTATGCATTAGCACCTCAACTCTTGAAGTGGCCGACCAAAGAGAATGGTACGGTTAGTTTCAGGTTGGACCGTTTAGCTCCAGCCAATCGACTTAATCATCAGCATGCGCATGATGCCAGCTCAGATGCTTTTGTGACCATGCAGCTAGCTAAATTGATCGCTAGCAAGAACCCCCGTTTGTGGAAATATGCCCTCCTAATCAACAATCCAAACAAAATTGTTGAGATTTTGAATGAAAGACGTCCGCTTCTATACGTCGATCGTTACAGTCTTCATCACCGTAGAGGTCTAAGACCGGTGATGCCGCTTTTTGAAAATCCGTGCGTTCGAAACGAATGGATTTGCTGGGACCTTTCTGCTGATCCGAGCGAAATGTGGGCCATCACGGAAAAAGACATGATTGAACGGTCCTTCGTGACGCGTGAGCAAAAAGCGATGGGCGTTAAACCGTTGCCTTTCGTGCGGATTAAAACGAAAAAGCAGCCTTTCCTAATGAAAGGCATGTCAGCTTGGATCACCAAGAACGGACGAGGCTTATTTGAACAGCCTGCAAGTTATTATTCTGAGAATGCATCGAAGATCCTTACTTTCGCAGATCGCCTTGAAGAACTCTGTTCACTCTTTATGGCGCTTGCAGACAGCGCGACTGATGGGCACGCCCAAGACATTCCTGAAGAAGCCCTTTACAGCGGCGGTTTCTTGAGTTTTTCTGATGCGAAGAAGTTGGAAACTTTTAGATCTTTGTCTCCGGGAGAGATGGCCGATGCTTTTGATCGACTTGAGTTTGATCGAGAAGATTTAGCCGAGCTGACATTGTATTTCATGGGCCGCAACTACCCTGAGTATGCACTCACTCCTGAAACTGAAAGACTGTGGCGTCTTCACAAATACAACAAGCTCGTCAAAGGCTTGGGCGGCTCCAGAACGTTTACTCAGTTCTACGAAGAGCTCGAGGAAGCCCGAGCCGGCGCTGATGAGCATGGTTTAGAAATTCTGGAGGACGTTGAAGGTTACGTCGAGAACCTCCGTTCTGAATACGAGGCATAAAGAATGCTGGTTCATCCTCAGTTTGATCCGATTGCCGTTCAGGTGGGACCATTGGCCGTGCATTGGTACGGTCTGATGTATCTTATCGGCTTCACGCTTTTTTATCTTCTGGGTCTTTATCGCTGCCGTCAGGAGTGGAGAGGAATAACCAAGACGAATCTTGAAGATTTGCTCTTTGTCGGTATGGTCGGCGTGATCGTCGGCGGCCGTCTGGGCTTTGTTCTGCTTTACCAGCCGGAATACTACCTGACTCATCCGCTTGAAATCCTCGCCGTGTGGCAGGGCGGTATGAGCGCGCACGGCGGCTTTATCGGTGTTATCCTCGCGCTCTTTTATTTTGCCTGGAGAAACAAGAAATCCATTCTTGCGGTCGGCGACTTTGTTGCCCCGCTGGTACCGCTCGGATTTTTCTTCGGTCGAGTCGGAAACTTTATTAACGGAGAACTTTGGGGAAGGGTCGCCTCGGCCGACTTGCCCTGGAGCATGATTTTCCCGCAGGCAGGAGACGGCGTTCCGCGCCACCCTTCTCAGCTCTATGAAGCAACTTTGGAAGGACTGGTACTGTTCCTCGTCGTTTGGATTTACTCAATAAAGAAGAGACCCGCAGGTGCAGTCTCGGGTCTCTTCTTATTCGGTTACGGGCTGGCTCGTTTTGTTGTGGAATTCTTCCGCGAGCCGGATAGCTACTTAGGTCTTCAGGCCTTGGATCTTTCCAGAGGCCAGTGGCTTTCTCTGCCGATGATCATTATCGGAGCAGGCCTTTGGATTTGGGCCTGCCGTCGAAAAGCTTAGAAACCGAAGTTGTCCATGAAGATGTGATCTTCACGAAGGCCGCAGCGAGCTGTTAAATAGTTCACTGCGGCTTTAATCATGGAGTTGCTTCCGCAGAGGTAAGCGTCCATATTGGTCATGTCGCCGTTGTCGGCAGCGGCGAAGGTCTGAACGTGACCTTTGGCGCCGGGCCATGTGTCTTCACGGGAAACGACGCCGGTGTAATGGATCTGGGGATGAGCGGCGGCCCATTCTTCGAAGATTTCTCCGACGACAAGTTCCTGAGAGGTGCGCACGCCCCAGTAAATGAAAAGTTCGCGGCCTTCAAGGTCATTGTTCTCAACCAGTGTGGAGACAATGCTCTTGACGGAAGCAATGCCGGTGCCGGTAGCGAGGAAGACGGCTTTGCGGCCCTTTGGTGTCTGGAATGTGCTGGTGCCTTCCGGTCCTTTCAGGCGCATTTTGTCGCCGACGCGGATCATGTCGGAGAAGAGCATGCCGGTGAACATTCCGTTCGTAACCTTGCGGATCAGGAATTCGACGGTCTCTTTCTGGTTCTGAGAGCTGGCGACGGAGTAATAACGCTTCTGGTTGCCGGGAAGCTCGACGGCATAGGTTTGGCCGGCTTTGAATTCAAAGAGGCCGCCGTCGGCACGTTTCAGAACTAAGCGCATGATGGTCGGATCCAGCAGTGTCTTCTCGACGATTTCGGCCTGAATGCCTTCCGGTTTTTTCTGAGCGAGTTTGACATCGCGAACTTTAATTTCGCAGTCGGAAGTTGCCTTAGCGCGGCAAAGGAGGGTCAAACCGAGTTTCTGGTCGGCTTCAGTCAAGGCAAAAGGCTCATGCGGGCCTAAAGCGACGGTACCGGAAATGACTTGAGCCTTGCAGGCACCGCAGGCGCCGCTGCGGCAGGCGCTCGGCAGCAGAAAACCGGCTTTGTCACCGGCTTCGAGAATGGTTTCAGTGGCCTCGGCCTTGAACTCGTAGGGCGTGCCGGCAAGTTTGATCGTAAAAGACATAATTCTTTTCTTCTTAAATTAAGGTTGAGCCTCGAGGGAGTGATTCCGTTTCTTGAGGCTTTAAAGAGAATGTTGCAGTATTGTAAGGCCAAAGTTAACGTGTTGAATTTTTTAATTTTGATTTGTTTTTGGCGTTTCGAAAGGACGGGACTGAGGAAAGCAGCGAACACAAAAAAGCTCTCGAAACTTCGAGAGCGTTTTCGTGTCTCCCGCCGAAACCGTCCGGCTTGAGTCCTGAACCGAGGGTTCAGGGTGGAGGCCTGTGCCAGGCACAAGGAGCAGCAGCGCGTGCCGCTCAACTTAATGTTCTGTCAATGAGCCCCCGAAACTAGAGTATTGGTTCAAAGAACAACAGCCGATGCTCGAATTTCGCAGGGGACGATTTGTATTGTAGCCTTCTCGAAAAATTTTTAAAGCCCGTATTAAAGCTAATTGCGCTATTCGGGCGTAGAGGCAACTGGAATTTTGTTTTAGCAAGAACATGGATGCAGGGGAGTTGAGATGTAATCGTGTTAGGAAGCCAAAAGCAAGCAATGGATCAAAAGTCTGTGATTGTCCTACTGACGATTCAATAACACTGTCTATTCTTTAGAAATATAATATTACAAACGCCTTTTATGTGAGCTTAGATTGCTTCGTTAGAAAGTGTTGGATAAGTTTGAAATATAAAAATAAGTGGATTGACATGAATTTTCTTCCTCTCCTCGATTCCTACCCTGCCCTTGCACATCTTGGACAAAAAGCAGAAGACTTAATCCGCGATCGACACTACCGGGAAAGTGTTCAAACGATGCGCCAATTTGCCGAGGGAGCGTTGATAACAGTTTTGCATCAGAGATCCAGTCTTGGAGAAATGATGCACAATCCGCTGTTTTTTCAGCTTGCAGACAATAGAACCATGGAGTCGTTTAGACGTATTCGTGCGTTGGGGAATGAGGCATCACATTTTGTCATGGACGAAGAAGATTCAAACCATTTTGCAGTCCGAACCGAAAATGATGCCATACAGTGTCTTAAGTACGGGCATCATATTGCGACTTGGCTGATGTCGTTGAAGGATCTGCGATATTCCTACCCAGACTTCACAGCTGAAGGATTAATTCCAGAGATAACAGAAAATAATAAAAAAAGAATCTTTTTCGATTCTTATCAGCAAGCTGTAATAGAAACCTCTTCAGGTAAACATTTAGTTTTAGCTCCTCCAGGATGTGGAAAAACGGAAATACTCACGGAACGGATTCGTTTTGCAATGGAGCACGGAGTCGAGGCTAAAGATATCTTATGTCTTACATTTACGAACCGAGCGGCAAGGGGAATGCAAGAACGTATTGAGGAAAGGTTCTCGTCCTCTGATGTTAAGAAGTTGTATGTCGGAAATCTACATCGATTTTGCTATAAATTTCTGTTGGATGAAGGAGTACTCCCTGAATCAGTAACCATATTGGATGAAGAGGAGGCTAGAGATCTCATTGAGGGACTTTTAATTGATTGTTTACCCCAAAATAAAAAAATGCTCGGTGGCCGTTGTTCTCTTCCTTTGTCTGTGTCCAACTATATTCAAACCTATGCAGGCAACATGTTCCAGAGAGAACATGATTTTCCCTCGGAAACGATTGATAACAACTTGAATTTTGAGGTTTATCGAAAAAACAAGGAACTTTTAGATAGTTATGGGTTGTTGGACTTTGATCGACTCTCCGTGGAGAAGTTGGTGGAAGTCGGTCACCTATACATGCAATATAAGCAATCCAGACTATTGGTGGACTTCAATGATTTACTTCTTAAAACGTGGTTATTCTTAAATAAGGAAGAAAGCCCCACGAAAAGGTACAGTTGGATCCAGGTCGACGAAGTACAAGATTTATCCCCCTTGCAGCTGGACATTATTCGTCTTCTCTGGGATGAAAAAAAGGGGACTGGCGTATGTGTGTATTTTGGAGATGAACAGCAGGCAATTTTTTCGTTTATGGGGGCAAAACTTGAAACGTTACAAAATCTTCATAATTCTCTGACAATTCATCGATTGTACCGGAATTTTCGCTCTCCGTCTTATTTGCTGAACTTGTTTAATGAGTACGCAGTCAAAAATCTTGGCTGCGAGCCTGATATTTTGCCTCGCGCCGATAAACAATGTGAAGAGCCGAAGGATGCACTACGGGTTGTTCGTGTCGGAACTCCAGAGATCCAAAAACTGGCTGTTGGGGATTTTGTTCAGAACAATCAGAAAGATCAAACTACCGTAGTAATTGTTCCCTCTAACAAAGATGCCGACGATATAAGCGAGTATTTCAGAGCTTTAAACGTTGAACATTTCAAGATATCTGGTTCAGATATTTTTAATCAAAATTTGCTCAAGGCAGGGAAGGCATATCTTGGGATTTTATTAGATGACTCTAAATGTTCGAACTGGGCTCAGCTTATCTATCGGTTGAGTGAGAAAAAGAATGCTTCCTTAAAACAAATTCGAGATTATTTAGAGGTTAAATTTTCCGCTTTAGGTCTTCTCGCCTCAGACCTTCTTCTTTATTCGTTGGAAGGGACTGGGACTCCCGTAAGTTTGCTTGAGGATTTTTCAAGAGCCTATAAAAACGAGATCACTTTTTTGGATCTTGAAACAACTGGGTTGGACATTGGGACCGATAAAGTTGAGAGCATTTCGGCAGCGAAGGTGAGAAATGGCAAAATAGTTGATAGGTTTTCTCTAACTTTCAAGACTATTGATCCTACTAAACGGGATTTTGCGCAAGCCAGTGGATTCAAAGGATTTTTAGATTTTGTGGGTAGCTCGCCTGTCATTAGTTGCGATCTTAAAAACGAAGCTGACAAAATAAATGCAAAGTTCGCCGTCCTTGAAGAGCAATTATCGAAGTTTCAGAAAGCGAAAAACAAAGCCCATTTTGAGGGAGCTGTTAACAATGGACCTTTGAAGCGATTCGATATTATCAAGCTATTTCGGGCTCTTCACTCTGTAATTCTCCCCAAAGAAAAACAGCAAACACGGAGCTTCCATAATGTTACGGAATTAATTCATAGCTTAGGACTGGTAATAGAGGATGTTCAGAGAACAGAAGAACGTATCTTACGGGCCTCGCAGCAGAGGTTCATTTCTCCACAACCTAAGTCTGGGAAATTAACTTTGCGGAATTTGAAAGAGGTTTGGAATACAGTCGGAGTTGCAGAGAGAGAAGAGGATGAGTTAGATAAAAAGCTTAAGATTATTTTTAATCTTCTGGATTCATTTATTGTTGTTGCTCAACCGTTAGTTCAGCAACAAAGAACTTTCTTAGAAAACGATGCTATCAGGCTTATGTCTAAAAGCCTTCAGGAAACGCTTTTACCGATTTATAGGGAACATAAGAAACTTTTAGAAACAAGGATGGATCCGGAAGATGAAGCTATTCTGGTTCAAGTATTGAGACAATTTATAGAGAGACTGCCCGAAGGCTTCATGTGCGAACACGAGGAAGAAATTATCAAGAAAATTCCTATTGTTTACGACTACTTGGGTCATGTGCTGATAGATACAAAAAAGTTTTCAACCTTAAAAGCACAACTCAACCATTATCTGGTGACGATTAATGTCCTCAAAGAGCCTGACCTCTGTACAAGTAATATCGTCAAGGACAACGTATTTATTTCGACAGTCCATAAAGCAAAAGGTCTTGAATTCGATAATGTGATTGTCACTAATGTTGGAGAAGGAACTTATCCTTTCTTTTTAAATCGATACGATAAAAAGCAAAAGCAGGAAGATGCTCGTAAGCTATACGTAGCCATTACCAGGGCAAAACGAACGCTTTGTTTGATATGTCCTAAGTATAATCTGTACAATTACCCCGTTGAACTTTCTCCGTTCATTGAGGAAATTCTTGGTCACTTTGAGAGCTTTGAGCTGGAAGATTTTTAACCAAAGAAGTCAGTCAGAAAAAGTGGTTCCCCTTCTCTCTTGCAAAACAAAGTTTTAAATTTGAAAAATTCTTCCTTGTGCTATTAGTACAAGACAATTTTTCAAACAGAGCGTTTCGTAAGTCCTCTGTCGCAAAGGGAAATTAGTTTTTTGATTGTCTCGACGGTCTCGCTGTCGTCACGAATGTTTACTTTTTCCTCGGTGGGAGCAGAGCCAGCAGAAGCCTCGGGGCGGTCTTCCTGAGCTTTTTGCATTCCGATGATGAATGACAGGAGCGTAAAGATCAGCAGCTTGATTTCTTTGCTTTCGTAAAGTTCAACCGGTCTGCCTTTATTGAACGTCACCAGATGCTCATTGAACTCACGGATCAACTTATCAAGGGCGCTTGTGTCGGTGGAATCCGGCAAAGAGACTTGAAGCCTTAAATTTTGGATAGCAATGGTGTAAAGCATAGAAATCAGGGATTCCGGTATCTGTCTTTGAACGCTTTAAGGCGGTCAAGTTCAATGTGAAGCTGTTCAGCTGCAATACTGACCTTGGTTTGTGCGGCTTGCAGCTGGGCACTCTTGGAGGAGAGATCGTGCTTCAGACGAGCGTTCTCCTCCTCAAGGTGACTGATTCGACTCAGAAGCTCAAGGATTCTTGCTTCAAGGATTTTGAAAGCTTCTTCCCGATTCATACGTTACAGACCGAGAACATCGCTCATGGAATAAAGTCCCGTTTTTTTGTCCGCCTCCCAAATAGCGGCTTTAACGGCACCCTGAGCGTAGCCTGCGCGTGAGCTCGACAAGTGAGAAATCACGATTCTTTCCCCGCTGCCGGCAAAAGTTACCTGATGGTCGCCGACGACGTCGCCGCCGCGCAATGCGGCAAAACCGATGGAGCCGGGAACTCTCGGGCCTGTGTGTCCCTGACGGGCCCATACAGCGACTTCTTCAAAGTCCTGGCCGCGGGCGTCTGCAATGGCTTTGCCCATAGCGATGGCCGTACCGCTCGGAGCATCAACCTTACGGTTATGGTGCATTTCAAAGATTTCTGCGTCATAGTCTTTGAGCAGTTTTGCGGCAAGCTCAAGCAGTTTATAAGTGACGTTTACGCCAGCGCTCATGTTCGGAGAAAACACGATCGGGATGACTTTGGCGGCTTCTTCAATCGCGGCTTTGCCTTCTGCATCTAATCCGGTCGTTCCGATGACCATGCCGATGCCGGCATCCGAGCAGATCTTCAAAAATTCTTTTGTACCTTCCGGACGAGTGAAGTCGATCAGAACCTGCGCACCGTTGGTGCGAAGCACACTGTAGTCATCTGTGATCTTGACACCGGTGTTGTAACCCAAGGCTGCGCCGGCATCTTCGTCGGCTTCCCACTTATCCGTTCCCTTATGAGCAAGAGCGGCGACTAATTCTGCGCCTTCAGTGTTCCAAACGGCATCGATAATCATTTTGCCCATGTGCCCTTTGGCGCCGGCGACTGCGATTTTGACCATAAATACTCCGGAAGATTAAGTTGTAGTTGGGATCGGGAACGCTTTCGACAGCAAGAAAGATGAATGGAAGACAAGGCCGTGGAGGCGCTCCGCAGTTAACTCTTAAATGTACTCTAAATTTGTCGGAAATCCGACCATAACCGATTTTTCAAAACAAACGGCACCGTTGTTTGCGGTGCCGTGAAGGATGTGTGGTTTTTGGTCGCGTTTATTGAGCAGCAGGAGTTTCTGCGGCTTCTTTTGACGGTTCCGTTTCCGCGGCTTGCTGAGCTTCTTCAGAAGCAGGCTGTTGAATTTCCTGTTTTTCCTTTTCAATCTCTTCCTGGCGCTTCAGGGTGCTTTCTCTGGCGCGTTCGCCGAGGATTGCCAAGTCAGCGTTGGTTTCGTCGGGCATCTTGTCGGACTTGAAGCTTTCTACGCGTCCGTCTTCATCAAAAGTGATTTCCAGCTTGCGAATGCTGGTCTGACCGAAACGAGGTTTAAGGTAATAAACGTAATTCCATTGTTCTTTATGGAACAAGTTGCGCAGTGCCGGAGTGCCCAGCAGGAAGATAACTTGATTCTTCGTCATTCCTTCATGGAGTGCGTCGATCATTTCGGAAGTTACGACGTTGCCTTGGTGAACGTCCGGGGTATAAGGCTTGAGCCAGCCGGGGATATGGTCACTGACGGAAGAGCAGCCCGTTAAAAGGGTTAAAGGGAGAAGTGCGCAAAAAATTAACCGTTTCATTTCCGAAAACAGAGGTAGAAATATTATCAAGCCTGTATGATAATCGATAAGACTTGATCTAAGAACCATCGAACTTGTAAATCTCGAGGTTGGAAAGAAATATGCCAGATACACAACAAGAAAACGTTAAAAACTTAAAAAACCTCGGCTTGAAAGCTACGGGGCCTCGTCTCAAGATTCTCGAAATTTTCCAGGAGCGCGCAAAGGCTGGTGAAGACCGCCATTTGAGCGCTGAAGAAGTTTATAAAGAGCTTGTGAACACGGGAGAAGACGTCGGTTTAGCTACCGTCTACCGTGTTTTGGCCCAGTTTGCTTCTGCCGGTATTCTGACGCGCAGAAATTTTGAACACGGCACAGCGGTTTTCGAGCTTGACGACGGACATCATCACGATCATTTGATTTGTGTGATGTGCGGTAAGGTCGTCGAATTTGTCGACGAAGAAGTCGAAAAACGCCAGGCGGAAGTCGCGGCTAAACACGGCTACGAGCTCGTTGATCATTCCATGGCTCTTTACGGAGTCTGTCCTGAATGCCAAAAGCACAAGGCAGAAAAGAAAGAGCTCTGATCGTCGGTAAGTAACAAAATAGAAAAGGATCCTCGCAGTTGGGATCCTTTTCTTTATGAGAAGGCAGATGGATTACCGCCTTAGCATCTCTCTGGCGTGGTCCAGCGTCTTCTGTGTAATCGTCAAGCCGCCGAGCATACGGGCAATTTCTCTAACTCTCTGATCTTCACTGAGCGGATAAACATTGGAGACCGGAGCTTCGCCCTCAGCTGCGGCTTTCTTCTCAATCTTGAAGTGATGCGAAGCGCAGCTCGCAACCTGAGGAAGATGCGTAACACAGAGAACCTGCTGATGCTCGCCGAGCTGAGCCAGCAGACGCCCGACCGTTTCGGCAACTGCTCCGCCGATGCCGGAATCCACTTCGTCAAAGATCAGGGTATCGACGGTGGCAGTCATCGTATCGGTAACCGCGATCGCAAGACTGATACGCGCCAATTCACCGCCGGACGCAACTTTGGAAAGAGATCTGCGCGGCACGCCGGCGTGGCCGGCAACGAGGAATTCACAGTGGTCGATACCGACGGAAGAGGGCGCATCTGCCGGCGTCACCGCAACTTCAAAAGAGCCGCCTGCCATTGCCAGCGTCTGCATGACATCGGTGATGCTCTTTTGCATCTTCAGTGCACCCTTTTTACGTTCTTTAGAGAGTTCTCCGGCAAGTTTGTCGTACTGAGTTTTTGCTTCGTGCGCTTTGTTAAAGAGCGCCGTCAGATCGCTCAGTCCTTCCATCTCGGCGGCCTTCTCGGTGACCTTCTGCATCTCTGCATAAAGTTCATCCGGTTCAATGTGATATTTGCGAGCCAGCTCGAGATAAAGGTTGATCCTTTGATCGAGTTCTTCGAAACGGCCTTCATCAAAGTCCGTACGGTCAAGATAGTGCTCAACATCGTCGGAAGCGGAGTCAATGATCTCACGAGCATCGTTGAGCTGTGTGTAAATTTTCTCGAGTTTGGCATCCACGTCCGACACATCGCCGATGGCGCTGATTGCGGAGTCGACAAGCTCCAATGCGCTGAAATCGGCTTCAGTCAGCGCTTCTCGAGCTTTCTGGCATGAATCAATAATATCGTTGTAACGAGAAAGGCGCGTGTGTTCTTCGTTGATGCGAGCCCATTCCCCTTTGACTGGAGAAAGCTCTTTCATATCTTCTAAGAACCATTTCATGCGTTCGAGTTCGGCTTGATTAAACGCTTGTCTTTCGCGCGCTTCTTCTAAAGTCTTTTGAGCTTCGCGCCACTGCGTCCAGGCGGAACGAACGGCATCGACCTGAGGACGAAGACCAGAGTAGGCATCCAGCATTTCGAGCTGAGAACCTTTGCGAAGCAGAGATTGGTGCGCATGCTGACCGTGAACGACGACCAACATATGGCTGAGTTCTTTTAACTGGGACAGTGAGCACGGTGTGCCGTTGATCCAAGAACGGCTTCGGCCCTTGATATCCAGAGTTCTTCTTAAAACCAGCTCGCCGTTGACACCGGTAAGTTCACGCTCTTCAAGCCAGTTTTTGATCTTGTCGTTGATCGTAAAGCAGGCTGTAAGGTCGGACTTTTGGGCGCCGGCACGAATAACTTCCGGATCGGAGCGAGCACCGAAAAGAAGCTGAAGTGCGTCAATGAGGATCGATTTGCCTGCGCCGGTCTCACCGGTCAGTGCAGTAAAACCGTCTGAAAATTCCAAATCAAGTTTGTCAACAATGACAAAGTCGCGAATATTCAGTGAACAGAGCATGAGAGATTATCGGTCCGTGGGAAGGTAATTCCAATGTAATTTTTTGCACAACGTATCGAAGTAGTTGTGTCGACTCGGATGGAGAATTTTAACGCGATGAGGATAGGGGGAGGCCTTAATGATATCCCCTACTAAAACCTCGGAATTGTCCTGCATATCGAAATACAGCGTGGCGTCTCTCATATCCGTCACCGTAATTTCGATCAGCGAGTTCTCCGGGATCACGATCGGGCGATTAGCCAGCGAATGGGGAGCAACGGGGATCAAAAGCGTGCACGCAACTGACGGATAAATCATCGGGCCGCCGACGCTCAATGCATAAGCCGTCGAACCCGTCGGTGTGGAAACAATTAAACCATCGGCTCTTTGGCGGCTCATCGGAAGTTTATTAACCGAGACGGAGACCTCAATCATGCCGCCGGAGTTGCCGCGAGAGACGCAGATCTCATTGACGGCGACATTGCGGTAAATCTCTTTGCCGTCACGAATCTGGATGCCCTCTAGAAGACAGCGAGTATCCGTGTAATAGTGGCCGCTTAGGATCTCTGATATCTCTTCGACCATTTTGTCCGACGGAATGTCAGTGACAAAACCGAGACGACCGGCATTGACGCCGATGAAAGGCACATCGTAATGCGCCATTCGGCGTGAAACCCCTAAGAAAGTTCCGTCACCGCCGTAAATGATGATGAGGTCGGAGTTCTTGCCGATTTCGTCTCGGGTATAGCCTTCGCCGAGCGAAAGTGCTTCCGCCGGCTTTTTCTCCAACAGAACTTGGCGTCCGGATTTAATGAGCAGCTCGGCAATAATGCGCAGAGGTTCGTAATCGACAGAATCTCGTTTTCCGAAAACTCCTACGGTGCTGAATTCTTTTGTCATTTTTCTACTCCGTGCCAAATTTCTCGAAAGCTTCGTCGAGCAGCTGAAGCGTGTTTTCCGGTTCTCTGACTTCGTAAAGCAAATTTGTCAGGGCCGGTCCTTGAACTGTACAGATCCAATCCTCAGAGGTCCAAAACTGGAAGGTCTCACGCAGAAGTACGCTGGAACCGCGGACGGTCAAACAGTCGTCATCATCGATTTTGATCCGAACAGTCGGATCGTCTCGATCTTTAAGACACTCACTCAGCGTCCAGTACTGGTAGAAGGCGAGTTCGGAATTTTCCTGACGATCAATCCAATTGTTAATGATGGCAGGGAAACGCAGTCGGGCAATTTCCTTCAAATGATCATTGACCGAATCAAAAGATTTGAAGGAAAGAAAAACCGGCAGGTCGGAGACGACCAGCGCAAGATTGTCCCCTTGCCAGTCAGTCTTACAGTAGTGATAAGAGTCGCCGCCCAGCGTCAGGCTTTTGGTAAAGCGATCCGAAACGATCATCAAAGGAGGATCTTCAGGATGCTGCTGGTAAGGAATGGAAAGAAGGAGCAGTCGGCTCCAGAGGATGGCGTTTTGTTCCAGAGGATGGTTTGCCGCATATTTCAGCAGGGCCGGGCTCAGGTATCTGTCGATATACTTTTGCGGCGGCCGCTCGGAGCAGTCGGACACAAAGAGAAGCGGATAAGGCAGAGAAGAGAGCATTGATCTTCCGGAACAAAACGATTTATTAATAGAAAGAGCTGTGTTTCGGCTTAGAGGTCAGGCATGCGATGGCCATGACGATCCAGGCTGCGATCATGAAGCCGCCGGAGATCGGAGTGACCAAAGGCCAAGGTCTCCATTGAGCAAGAACGAGAAGGTAGATGCTCAGAGAAAAGCCGATCGTTCCGATCAGAAGCAGAAGGCCGGCCAGATTGACCAAACCGGCTTTGAAGTGGTTCGTTGCCCAAGCAATAGCAAAAAAGCCTAAAGCGCTGATGAGCTGATATTGAACGGCATATTCAAATGCTTCGATGGAACGAGGTACGTCCACGATGGCTCGCAAGCCATGCGCACCGTACGCGCCCATAGCAACGCCGGAAGCAAGCAGAAGACTTCCGATAAAAGCCCAAAAATGCATGATGAATCCTTATTCCAGAAGATCAGGGACAGCGACGGCGTGGAAACCGGCGTCGACATAAACATTATCGCCTGTGATGCCGGAAGCATAGTCCGAGAGCAGGAAAGCTGCCGTGTTGCCGACTTCGTCGATGGTAACCGTGCGTCTGAGCGGAGCTGATGTTTCCATGTACTTCAGGATCTTGGAGAAATCTTTAATGCCGCTGGCTGCCAGAGTCTTGATCGGACCGGAGGAAATAGCGTTGGCGCGGATTCCTTTGGGACCGAGGCTGTTGGCAAGATAGCGGACAGAAGCTTCCAAAGCTGCCTTGGCAACACCCATAGTGTTGTAATTCGGCACGACGCGCTCGCTGCCTAAGTAGGTCAGCGTGAGGACGGAAGAAGGATGACCTTCCATCAGAGGAACGAGTGCCTTAACTAAGGCCGGGAAGGAGTATGCGGAGATATCCAGCGCTGTTTTGAAAGCGTCGCGAGACAGACCGTCTAAGAAATCGCCTTGAATGGCTTCACGAGGAGCAAAACCGATGGAGTGGACGACGCCGTCTAAAGTGCCCCAAGTTGTCTTTAGGGTTTCGGCAAGAGCAAAAATCTGAGCGTCATCGGCAACGTCCAGCGGAAGGACGATTTCGCTGTCAAATTCTTTGGCAAAACCTGTGATGCGATCCAGGAATCTTTCATTCTGGTAAGTGAAAGCGAGCTGAGCACCTTCACGATGGCAGGCCTTGGCAATGCCGTAAGCGATTGAGCGGTTGGATAACACACCCGTCAGCAGGATTTTTTTGTCTTTGAGCAAACTCATTGTTCTTCCTAAGGAATTTCTAAACTCCTGAGATATTAAGCGACTTTGAGAGTAAAAGAGCAAATCTTGCCGAATTCAGGATAAATTGCACAAAAATAATGAACTGAATTTCAGGCCGGAAGAACGACAAAAAGGCTGCGATTCTAGATGGAATCACAGCCTTTTCAAATAGAAGCGAAACTTAGCTTTCAGAAACGCTTTCTAAGTGCTCTGAAAGAAATCCGGAAAGTTCATCAATGAACTCGAGGATTAAGCTTACAAAAGGAAGAATCAGAGAAAAGTCGGGGTTGTCCTTCTTGTTTTCGAGCGAGACATAAAAATCCTTTGTCCAAGCAAGTCTTTCTCGAACAAAAGTTTCGGTCTCTTTGAGGACGTTCGTTTTTTCCGTTTCATTGTCTTCCGGAATTGAAGAAAGAATTCGACCCAGGAACAAGAGCTCTACGCCGAGGTTGTCTGCGGGGAGTCCTGCCGCCGGTTTTATCTTGAATCGATAGTACCAGTCGAGCGCCATGTCTCGCGGTTCCTGCATCGACAAACCGGTTTTGACAACGCTTTCTTCCGGAGGAACACACCCCGGACCGATGCAGAAAACTTGAGACCAAGCTCTCTGCAAGGTTTCTAATTCATTGTCGTCGAGAATTTTCCTCGCCGTTTCGACAAGAGACTCCCGCCCGGAGGCAGATTCAAAATTGAAGTAACAATCCAGCAGCTTGACCGTTCGCGTGTTAAAGCCTTCGATCAGCCAAGTGCCGAATGTCTCTGCCTTCATTGAGGCAATGACAAATTCCGAGATGTGTGCTTGATTCATAAATTAACTTCCGGGATTAAACGTTCTCGATTTGAAGAGGATGCAAGGCTTAGTGTTGCCGGGCTCGAAACCCAAAGCCGTGATGGTCGCATCCGGGTGGCGTTTCCTAAGTTCCTCGATCGGACCGCATTCGAGTGCTCTGCCGATACAGGCTGCAACGCATGCCGGTTTGAGTCCTTGTTTCAAGCGATCGATGCACATGTCGCATTTGGTCATCTTCGGATGTTTCGGATCATCAAAGGCAGTCTTGCTGAGATCTTCGTAATACTGAGGAGCGCCCCAAGGACAAGCCTTTGCGCAGCTGCCGCAGCCGATGCACTTCGAAGAGTCGACGATGACGGCGCCGAACTCCGGTTCCTTAGTGATTGCCTTTACCGGACAGACCGGGATACAGGCCGGGTTTTCGCAGTGGTTGCAGGAAATCGAGAGCGGAGCGATCTCAACATTCGGAGGATTGTCGCCGAGTTCTGCGAAAGTCACTCTTCTCCATGTTTCCTTCATGTCGAATTTACGCAGCATCGCAAGGTTGCTGGCAGATTCGTCACTGCCGGCCTGCCATTTTTCAGGCGTTTCGTACTGAGGCAAATCCTTTAGTTCATTGATCTTGGCATCGCCTCTGCGGCCTTCGTTCCATTCTTTGCAGGCAACGGTGCACGTCTTGCAACCGTAGCAGCGGGTTTGGTCAAAATAGAAACCCCATTGTGTCATGATGTTTTCTCCTAACGGTTGTCATTAGCCGAAATTCGGCAGAGTTTTGCTGACTTCGCAAAGAAGTCCGTTGACGTACATACCGCACGAGTCGCCGGTTTCCTTGTTCAGGACCGGGTCGGATACGCCGGTATCTTGGTCTGTCAGGAGTACGTTCATGCAGCCGCCGACGTCGACAGGAACGACATGCTTTTCAGCCTTGCCGTCGTAGTCCGCATCGAACCAAGCTTCGTAAGTTTCGTCCTTGCTCGGCTGGTACCAGGCGCCTTGTGTGATGGACACAACGCCTTTCGGCTGAGCTTTGGTAACGATCGCTTTAAGCTTGGTGCAGCCCATGTCGTTATAGACATAGACCTTTTCGCCGTCCTGAATATTTCTCTGAGCAGCATCCTGAGGATTGATCATGACGCCGTGCGGAATCGTATCCATCAGCATCGAAGTGTTGTCGTAGACGGAATGGCAGCGGTGAATCAGATGAGGAGTTGTGTACTGCAGGGTATAGACTCTGCCGGAAGCCGGGCTCTTCTTGCCTTCCATGATGTCTTCGTAGCCCTGCGGCGGCCTGACGTAGCGTGCAGACGGTACACTCATAACCACACGGTCGCGAGAAGCGAGGAACGGAGAATAGAAGTTGATCATGCCGGTATCGGTCGGGAATTTTCCAGGCTCGAATTTTGCAGACGGAATGATGCTTTCTTCCGGAGGAACAGGCAGCTGAAGGTTTGCTGTTTTAAGCATTTCTTCAAAGCTCGGGAGCTTCATATCCGGATCAATCTTCTTATAGGCTTCGGGCAGTTTGGCGCCGGCCCATTGCTGACGCATGACATCCAAGTCAGTCATGCCGTTCATGCTCCAAGGAATACCGAGGCGTTTGGCAAAGAGTTCATTAATTTCGTTGTCCGTCTTGCATTCGTACATCGGATCGATCAGCTGACGAACGACGTTGGTATCGGTCTTGACGCGACCGCCGTGGAAGTAGTTCTGTTCAAACTGCGTGACTACCGGGAAGATGATGTCCGAGTAACGAGCGGACGGGCACAGAACTCGTTCGCAGGAAATAATGGACTTCAGGTTCTTATAGGCGAGGACCTTCGGATTGATGGAAGAACTCTGATTGAAGCGGTCGCCTGAACCGGCGCCTCTCCAAATCATGTCGATTTCCAGGTGAGCATTCGGACCGAGGTCAATGCCGTTGAGTCTCAATACGTCATCGCGAAGCTGCTGAGCGGTGCGGTTGTCCAAACCTGTTTCCAGAACTTTGGACTGCATGTACAGAGAGAAGCGGATCGGAGCAAATTTCTTGGCTTCGCAGAACTTAGGTGCCGGACCAAGTTTCAGTGCCATGCCGTCAGTTCTTCTGAGCGGACCGAAACCGCCGCCGCGAACGGTGGCGTTGCCTGTCATGGCGGCTAATGCCAAAGACAGCCAGCAGAAGTAGAGACCGTTGCCGGAACGTTGAGCGCCGCCGGAAGCTGCGCCGGAGTAGATGCAGGCCGGTTTTGTTGTGGCGTACTTAATGGCTAGATTTTCGATTGTCTTGGCAGGAACACCGGAAAGCTCGGAGGCCCAGCGCAGAACGCCGGCTTCGCCGCCGTATTGTTTCTGCAGAGAATCTAAGTACTCAACGAAAGACTCGCCGGCAGGAACGGTGAAACGCTGTCCTTTGTACGGTTTTCCGGTCATCGGATCATTGATCGGAGACTGGCTGACAACAGAATCATTCGGGTAGAAACCGAAGCAGTATTTCTTCAAATAGGCTTCGTCATGAAGTTTGCGGCGGTAAATGGTATTAGCCATTGCCGCAAGGATGGCAGAGTCGGTTTCAGGACGCGGGCAGATCCAGGCCGGAATGCCGTCAGCACCTGTACCCATTGCACCGACTGTTCCAGTGTAACGCGTGTCGATGACGACGATAGGTATGCCTCTTTCCTTAGCCTTCGTCATGATGAAGGGAAGGTGAGGAGAGGTGGATTGAGAGTCGGCCGACCAGCAAAGAATGAAGCGGGAGTTCAGCATGTCAGAGGCTGGGTGACCTAAGACACCTTTACCGATACCGGCATAGTTGCTGTCGAGCTGGTTGCCGGCAGACATGTTTCCGTAAGTGTTGAGGTACGGTCCCATGTACGGAAGCAATGTCTTGGAGTGCTCCCAGATAGGAATGTATCCGAGCTCTTTTTGTCTTTCTTTTGCTTTGAGGATTGCTTCGCAGGCTCTGTCTAAAGCTTCATCCCATGTAACGCGTTTGAAACCGTTGATGTTTCCGCGTTCAATGGTTTGAATCATCGGATATTTCAGACGATCGGGTGCGTAAATTCTTTTTCTTTCAGACAGGCCTTTTAAGCACGGACGGCGCTGAATGTGGAAAATATCTTCATCGCTTGCGGTGCAGCCTTCCAAAGGAATATCACCGGCTGAAGTCAGAGCAAGAACGCGGCCGTTCTGCACATGAGCTTTCAAAATGCAAGAACCATGACAGTGCATGTCATGGAACGTGTTGATGACTTTGACGTTCTTGTTGAGTAAATCTTGAGGAGTGACCGGTTGGAAAACTTCTAAATTATCGGAGGCAAGCGCACTTGCCCAAGGACCTAATGCCGCACTTCCGCCTAAGGCAGTCATTGCTTCGAGGAAGGTACGGCGCGACAACTTCATGCCGCCGGATGAATGTTTAATCATAATATGTCCTAATCGGATTTTGAGGTGAATTTGTCAGTTTGGGATACCTGACATTTGGGAGTCTATCGAGGTAGATTAATCCGATCAATTTTTGTTACAAATAAATATTACCAGAGGGGTTGCATAGTAATGATTACCCTAAGAGCCTTGCACCTCTTTAGTAGACCTTTGTTGTTTTTAATTGATTTTGTTTGCTTTTTCTGAACTTTTTTTGCAAAAAGAGGCAATTTTCCCGTTCGGGTTTTTACGAGCGGAAATCGAACAAATAAAAAGCGCAGCCTACTAAAGCACACTGCGCTCGAAAATAGATCTCTCCGAATAGCTATTGGGCCAACTTTAAGGTTTGTCCGACCTTGAGATTGTTATTACGAATGCCGTTTAGCTTTTTCAGCTGATTGACAGACATATTCGCCGCCGAAGCAATAGAGAAAAGTGTGTCGCCTTTTCTGACCTTGTAGGTTTTCTTCTTGGCCAACGGGCGCTTGCTGACTTGTTTCTGTACTTTTGCAGGAACCTCCTCTAACACGACATGACGTTTCGTCGGGGTACCGGAGGCATTAATGGTTAAACGCTGGCCGACTGCGATGTTATTGCCGGAAATATTGTTGGCATTTCTCAAAGCCGCAGCCGTGATGCCGTAGCGATTTGCGATGCTGTAGAGGGTATCGCCCTTACGCACGACATAGAACTTAGTGGAGGCTACCGGGGTGTCAGGTGTGCTCCTTGTTGTAGAGGGGCGGGAGGTTGTTGTCTGACGAGTAACGATCGGGACATTGACGCGAAGGGTTTGACCGACGCGCAGACGCTGCGAACGCAGGTTGTTGCTCTTCATGATCGTTGCCGGGGAAACGCCCAAACGGCGTGCCACACTTCTCATGTTGTCGCCGCGGCGGACGCGGTAGGTGACGCGGCGGTAGTCCTGCGCTAACGCGAAAGAAGCATCAATGGTGTCGGAAGCGATGTCTTCAGCATTTCCTAGTCCGCTGGCCTTACTGACGAGGACCAGGGAACCTGCTTTGATCCGTCTTCCGGCCGGGATCTGATTGGCTTCGCGCAGCTCGGCTTCTGTCATATGTGCCTTACGAGCGATAGAGGCCACAGTATCTTCGGGTTTCACTCGATAAGTGGTCCAGCTGGAAAGCGGCTTGCCGCTGGGGCGGGAGGGGACCCAATTTTCAAAAACATC
>OBYC01000525.1_pt1 | contig 29499 bp, 32 predicted proteins | sample 1550651 | NCBI WGS metagenome assembly OBYC01 (sample SAMEA2580181, study PRJEB22360) | human gut metagenome | biome: human gut; feature: human-associated habitat; material: faeces | place: Denmark | collected 2008/2010
AAAGTAAAAAGCGAGTGAAAAGCTAACTTGAAACTCTAAGCAATTTATGAGGTATGCAGGCCGTTCACATACGTTGTAGGTCTTGCCGCAGATGCTCCACCATTCTTTACGCACTCGCTCCCGCATTTGTAGAACCTCAGATGTGCCATGAAGGCCATGCTCTTCGCCATACTGATAATCTGCCTTCTTGATTTTTGCGTTCTGTCTCGCGCTGACTGCACCAGCCGCACCAAGACCCAACATGCCTAAAAATAACGAAAAAGCGCCTGCCATAATAGTATCCTCCTGTATTTTGAAGTGTGCTTGTTTTGCTGTACCTGAAGTCTACCAAACGGTGCGTCCGATAAGATGGATTTACAAGTGTGCTGTTAAAAATATGGAGCATTGTGGCTGCCGTCGCGCGAACTGATGGATGACCGCACTATAGCAGGCAAAAAGTCTCCGGTAAGGCGTCCGGTGGCGGGGAGCACCTCACTCCGTCAGCCCCAACAGATAATCGGTCGACACCTGATAGAATTGGGCAAGCTGGATCAGATGAGAGATCTCGGGACATTTGTCGTGCTCCCATGCGTAGACTGCCCGGCGGGTCACACCCATGGTTCGGGCAAGCTCGGTCTGGGTATAGCCGTGCGTCAGGCGCAGATGCTGCAAACGTTCTGATATAATGGTCATAGCTGCTCTCCTTTAAATAATGGGCGTCCTCTCACAGCCCGGCGGATCTCTGTCTTTACGGGTGCATTTTTAAACAACGTCAAGGGTAATGGTGCCGCTCTCTTTGGTGATGATCTCATACTCGGTGGTCTGGATATCCCGCAATACCAGCTTTTCGATGCTCAGGATGCTGGCAAGGGGGATGGAAAGCATGGTGTGTCCGGCCATGAAATGCAGCTCTGACTTGTTCCGGTGCGTGTGCAGCTGGATGTCTTGGAATGCGATGTCTGCCCCGGTAAAGACGGCGCACCCACTGGCTTTGCACTCGGATGTCTCGGCAAGAAAGGTGTCAATAGCGATTTTATAAGTATCCATGAGGAGCCTCCTGTAATTTTATATATAGCACTACTCTCACTCGTGCCCTCGCTCTCTGTCCTGCTGTGATTAGTCAGCCTTCACGAACAGCTCCATGCAGTCCGCACAGATGACCCGCACTTCCTTGGTGCTCCGGATGATGGTACCGCACTTGGGGCATACCCACCGCCGGGTGCTGCTCTTTGCTTTGGGAGGCTTCGGGGCTCCGGTCTGACTGCTGCCGGGTGCCTTGCTGCCTGCTCCGGTGCCTGCCATATCCGACCATGCCAGCCGCTCACCCATCTGGATGTCCTGCCAGCCTTGAAAGATGATGAAGTCCAACAGTTCCTCGGACGGGCTCGTGATGGTCCAGCCGTACTTTTCGTGGTGGTCGACAGTCAAGCCGTGTGCCTTGGCCTGCTCCTTAAAGCGCCGGTTGTGATAGACCCCGTTGTTGCTGGTGTCCTTGATGCCGGTCTCCATGCAGTACTCGTGCACCATCTCATGCAGCAGGGTGGAAGCGGTCTCCTCGATGGGACGGTCAAGGGTAGCCGACGAAATATTGATCTCATACTTGTTCTCACCGCCTGCCTGCCAGACTTTGGAACAGGTGATATGACCATAGGCGGACGGGGTCTTTTTCAGGCTGATGATGGGCTCGGGCAGCTTGCCTGCAAAGTAGTGCTTGTTGAGCTCGCGGAACATCTTTTCCAGCTGACCGGCAGCGCGGGAGGTTTTAACAGTCTGTTTCATGATTTTTCGGTCCTTTCTCTTGATAAAAAAGGCCGGGACAGGTATAATATTGGTGTAGCCCGCCCCGGCGGGTGTTGTGGGCTCTGTACAGCGCAAACTTTGGTCGGAGAGTGCTGTATGGGGCTTTTCTTTTCAGGTGATGCTCAGGCGGGTGCCGGTGACCGTTTTGCTGTACTGGTCGTACAGGTCGGGCGCTACGGCCTTGATGGCTTTGCTGTCCAGTCGGGTGCTGGAGAAATCGGACAGGCGGACTTTGTGGCAGCCTACTTCCAGATAGTTGGTGGAGCGCTCAGCCAGTGCCTCGCGGATCTGGATCTTCAGCTGCTCCTGTTCAGCCTGTGCGGCCTCGATCAGTTGGGCGGCTTCCTTGTACTGCTCGACAAGGGTCAGTAAAACGTTGATACTCATGTGTGTACCTCTCTTCAAATCGTTGATGAATGGTCGGATGTGAGAACCGGTGTTCCCGATGGCACTAGTATACGCCTACTCCATGAAGTACGCAAGATGGAATGTTGCACAAGAAAAAAGGCTATAAATTGTGGGAAATGCATACTTCATGAAGTATTTGTAGAATGGACAGCTCGAAAAGATATGATATAATACCTATAAGAGTAAACAGAAAGTTGGTGCTTTGGATGGGCGGCAAAACAAGTACAGCCAGCAAACGGAAATGGAATAACGAGAATTACGAGTACACACAGCTCGTGACGCAAAAGGGCGAAAAAGAACGCATCAAACAAGCAGCAAAGCAAGCTGGGCAAAGCGTAAACGCCTATGTGGTGGAAGCTGTACGCCGCCGTATGGAGCAAGAACAGATGCTCAGTGCGTCAGACACCCCGGGGGTAGTTAAAAATCTGGAAGGGGACAATGAACCGGTAGAATGAGATAGTTGTTTCATCTCCCCAGACCTGATTAAAATCTAGCAACAGAAGGCCTCTGTCTTTCACAGAAATGTGATCGGCAGGGGCCTTTTTGCGTTAAGAAAATGACACCTAAAAAACAAAAAAGTATCCTCCACATGGAAAATGGAGGATACCAATCTTTCGACATCATTGTTCGAATTCTTCTATGGACTACGACACCTTTGCAAACACCCGGCTGCGCGATGTGCCGTATGAGGTCTTTGAAGCCTATAAGGATCGTTTGCCGGAGTTGTGGTGCAGACGTGCAGAACATTATTACAGTGAGTTTGATCGTGCCGAAAAAGGTGCAGAACTGTGGCGCAAAGGTGATTTGGAGGGTTACGGTCAACTTATTTTCGAGAGTGGCAAGTCCTCTATTTACAGCTACGAATGTGGCTGCGATGAACTGAAAAAACTGTATGAAATCATGACTGATATTGACGGTATCTACGGTGGCCGCTTTTCTGGTGCGGGCTTCAAGGGCTGCTGTATGGCACTGATCGACCCGGATAAGGCCGAAGATATTGAAGCAAAGGTGACAACAGAGTATCTGAAAGCGTTTCCGGCACTGAATGGAAAGTATAGTTTCCATCTGTGTGAGAGCGCAGATGGCGTTGAGTTGTAAGAGGGGAGTACATATAAATGAAATGCTTGATTTTGGCAGCGGGCTACGCTACACGGCTTTATCCGCTGACGGAGAATTTTCCGAAACCGCTTCTAAAAGTAGGTGAGAAATCCATCCTTGATTGGTTGGTGGATGATCTGGTGGACACCACCGACATTGACGAATTTGTGGTGATTTCCAACCACAAGTTTGCACAGCATTTTGAGGATTGGAAAAGCAATAAGAAAAGAACACGGCCTTATGAGATTACTGTAATCGACGACGGTACAAGCACCAATGAAACTCGTTTGGGTGCAGTCAAGGATATTCAGTTGGCGGTAGAGAAATTGAATCTGGCTGACGATTTGCTGGTTATGGCTGGCGATAATGTGCTGGATTTCAGCCTTTCCAAGTTTGTGGAGTTCGCAAAGGAAAAGAATACCTCCTGTGTGATGTGCCACGAGGAAAATGAACTGAAAAAGCAGCAGAAAACGGCGATCATCACGTTGGATGGCAATGACCTGATTACCAGCTATGAGGAGAAGCCGAAAGAGCCGAAAGGAAATCTGGCTGTGCCGCCGTTCTACTGCTATCGTGCCTGTGATGTAAAGCGGATTCAGGAAGCTCTGGAGAATGGCTGCGGCTATGATGCACCGGGCAGCTTTGCGGCTTGGTTGAGCAGGCAGACCCCGATGCACGCTTATGTTATGCCGGGTAAGCGGTATGACATTGGCGATATTAACAGCTATGAGTATGTAAAGAGTGTGTTTTCAAAATAAAAACGCAAAGAGAGAGGAGAAAGTAATCATGAGAGATTTTAAGGATTTGAAAATTGCTGTGGCCGGAACTGGCTACGTTGGTCTTTCTATTGCAACACTGCTGAGCCAGCATCATAAGGTTATGGCCGTGGATATTGTGCCGGAAAAAGTTGAACTTATTAACAGTAAAAAGTCTCCGATTCAGGACGAATACATTGAAAAGTATCTGGCAGAAAAAGAATTGGATTTAACTGCAACACTGGATGCAAAAGAAGCATATTCTGATGCTGATTTTGTTGTTATTGCGGCTCCGACCAATTATGACAGTAAGAAGAATTTCTTTGATACTTCTGCGGTTGAAGCGGTTATCAAACTGGTGATCGAGTATAACCCGGAAGCAATTATGGTGATAAAGTCCACGATTCCCGTTGGCTTCACTGCAAGTGTTCGTGAAAAATATCACTGCGATAATATTATCTTCAGCCCGGAGTTCCTGCGCGAGAGTAAGGCTCTGTACGACAACCTGTATCCGAGCCGTATCATCGTTGGCACGGATGTGGATAATGCTCGTCTGGTAAAGGCTGCACACACCTTTGCAGAACTCCTGCAGGAAGGCGCTATCAAGGAAAACATCGACACTCTGTTCATGGGCTTCACCGAAGCAGAAGCGGTTAAGTTGTTTGCTAATACTTATCTGGCACTGCGTGTTAGCTACTTCAATGAACTGGATACCTATGCTGAAATGAAGGGCCTGAATACCCAGCAGATTATCAACGGTGTCTGCCTTGATCCGCGTATCGGTACGCATTACAACAACCCCAGCTTCGGCTACGGCGGGTACTGCCTGCCCAAAGACACTAAACAGCTGCTCGCAAATTATGCCGATGTACCGGAAAATTTGATTGAGGCAATCGTGGAATCAAACCGTACTCGCAAAGATTTTATTGCGGATCGTGTGCTTGAAATTGCTGGTGCTTATGAAGCAAATGACAGCTGGGATGAGAGCAAGGAAAAGGAAGTTGTGGTTGGTGTTTACCGTTTGACGATGAAGAGTAACAGTGATAACTTCCGTCAGAGTTCTATTCAGGGCGTTATGAAGCGTATTAAGGCCAAAGGTGCAACGGTCATCATTTATGAGCCGACCCTGAAAGATGGCGAGAAATTCTTTGGCAGTCTTGTTGTGAATGACTTGGATGAGTTCAAAAAGCAGAGTCAGGCAATCATTGCAAACCGCTATGATAAGTGTCTGGATGATGTGAAGGATAAGATTTATACGCGCGATATTTTCCACCGTGACTAATTAGCAGGAGTATGAAAATGAAAGTATGTTTAGAGGGATCGTCAGGTGGACACTTGACGCACTTATATATGTTGAAACCGTTTTGGCAGGATAAAGAGCGGTTTTGGGTTACGTTTGATAAAGAAGATGCGCGTAGTCTGCTTGATGGAGAAAAGTTTTATCCGTGCTATTACCCAACGAACCGTAGCATTAAAGCACTTATTAAGAATACCAAAATTGCGTGGAATGTTCTACATAAGGAAAAGCCTGATTTGATAATTTCCTGTGGAGCAGCGGTAGCCGTTCCATTTTTCTATATTGGGAAAATGATGGGTGCAAAGTTGGTTTATATCGAGGTGTTCGACCGTATAGATAAGCCAACTGTGACCGGAAAAATGGTTTATCCGATTGCAGATAAATTTGTTGTTCAATGGGATGAACAAAAGAAAGTATATCCGAAATCAGAAAATTTGGGCAGTATTTTTTAACGAAAGGGTTTAATATGATTCCTAAAATTATTCATTATTGCTGGTATGGAAATAAAGAAAAACCAGTTAAATTTCAAAGGTATATGGACACATGGAAAAAATGGGGGGGGGTACGAAGTCATTGAATGGAATGAAACAAATTGTGATTTGCAATGCAATAGCTACATAAGAAAAGCTGTGGAAAATAAAAATTGGGCCTTTGTAAGTGACTACTTTAGACTCAGAGCATTATATGAATTCGGAGGAATTTATTTAGACACAGATGTTGAAATTTATAAATCCTTTGATGATTTGCTGAGCAAAAAAGGATTCGTAGGCTATATGCACGATGCACTTATCGGTACAGCAGTTCTAGGATTTGAAAAAAAGAATCTGTTTATGGTGTTTTGTGCAGACTGTGGCAGACCGATGGAGTTTGAACGACTGCCGCATGGAGCGGAAGAAAGTAAAAAGGTCTGCTATTACATCTGCAAGGCGCGGCAGGCCGACGATAAGTGCATCGGCCACCAGATTACAGAAAAATTGCTGAAAGCCTTGATAATGGATCAGCTGCACCTGTTTATTACACAACTTAGTGATAGGCGCAAGGTGGTAGAAGAACTGCGAAAAATTGAAGATGTGCAAAATCCTGTCTACCGCGCAAAGGGCGAAATAATGAGCCTGACCGATAAAGTTAGTCAGATGGCAAAGAAACGGGAACAGCTTTATGCGGACTATGTGGCTGGTGTGGTGGATTCCGAAGATTACCAACTGATTCGGGAAGATTATTCCAGACAATATGATGGCCTGCGAGCCGCGCTGCAGGAAGCGGAGAACAAAAAAGTTCAGGTAGAACAGCAAATCGAAGAATACCTGAATATGACTTCTCATTTGGAAGAACATCTGGACAACTTTGAATTTGACATTCAGTTGGTAAAATTCCTTGTGCAGAAAATCGAAGTGAGTGCGGACAAGCGGATTCGGATTGTTTTCGGATTTCGGGATGTGTTTACAGAACTTGGAAAGGAGAGTGCAGAAACATGATTGCAGCGTATCAGCGTATTTCAAGGGCTGATGGCGATCTGGGTAAAGATGGCAAGGATAAGAGCAACAGCATTGAGAACCAGAAAGAACTGATCCTGCGGTATATCTCCTGCAAAGAAAATCTGCAAAATGTGCCTGTGATGGATTTTGTGGATGACGGCTACACAGGCAGCAATTTTGACAGACCTGGATTCCAGCAGATGATGGATGGTGTACGCAATGGCAAGATTGATACCATCATCGTGAAAGACCTTTCCCGTTTTGGCCGTGATTATATCGGTGTGGGCGAATACATGGAGCAGATTTTCCCCCTGCTGGGTGTCCGGCTCATTGCCATCAACGATAACTATGACAGCAATAATTATAAAGGTACAACGCTGGGAATGGATGTGGTCGTCAGTAATCTGGTAAATACCATGTACTGCCGGGATGCAGGAAAGAAACTGCGGACTGCCAATCAGGTTAAGTGGCGCAAGGGTATTACAACGGCATCTGCTGCACCGTTCGGCTATCAGTTTGACCCGGACAAAAAGGGCGCATTTATCATTGACCCGCCAGCCGCAAAAATCGTGCGGCGTATTTTCGACCTTGCTATTCTGGGATTGGGAACAAGAGATATAGCGATGATGCTGAATGATGAAAGTGTTCCTGTTCCGAGCGTATATAACAAAGAAAATAAGGCGTATGGCAAGGAAACGACCTATACCATAGCTCCTGTGATCTTATGGGATAGTTCTCGCGTTTGGAAAATCCTCACGGCGTATGTGTACACCGGGGCGATGGTTTTGGGCAAAACCAAAACACTGATTTCCGGCAAAAGCATTATCCGAACGGTTCCCAAAGGGCAGCGGTACATTACAGAGGGAACCCATGAAGCAATCGTAAGTCGTGAAGAATTTGAAAAAGCGCAGCTTGTCATAAAGAGCAACAGCCATAAAGTGCTGATGGGCGGCGTGGACTTCCCGCTAAAAGGAAAAGTCCGCTGCGGAAATTGCAGACGAGTGATGGCGCACAATTTCAAACAGGCTGTTCCAACATTCTGGTGCAGAGAGGGCTTGGAACTGGTTGGGCAGACCCAATGCACATCTGAGATATTTCAGGTCAGTGATATTGAAAGTGCCGTCTTTCAGGCACTGAAAAGGGAACTCTCTCTGCTGGATTCCCTTTATGGTGATATTCAAAAGGAAGAGCAGGATTTGAAAGAGGCCCACAAAAAGGCAAACCGCCGCAAAACTCTGATGGAGCAGGAACTTAAAAACCTGAAAGGTGAGAAGATGCGGATGTATGAAGAATATGCAGCCGGAACACTCCCACTTGGTACCTACAAGCAGAAAAAGCAGGAGTGTGATAGACGAATTTCAGAGGTACAAGAGCAAATTGAACAATCCAAAGTGGAAGAATCCACCAAGAGCGTTGTGCCGGGAACTGTGCGCGCAGCGGCAGAGCAGGCAGAAAACTTTTTGAATGGAACGCGGCTTACGGCAAGTATGGTGTCGGCGTTCATTGAGAATGTCTTTGTATATGATGGCGGGCGCATTGTGGTACGGTTCAAATATGAGCAGAGCATTCAGGATGCTGTAAAAGCGTTACACACAGGTTAAAGTTTGAAAAGGCTGAGTTGTCCATGTTGTAACATCAAAGAGTGTGTTATAATATGGGCAACAAAACGGCCGGAAAGAGGACATTATGAAAGCGATTCGATGGCTGTTAAAATTGGTGCTGGTGATGATAACCCTGCCGCTGATTCTTGCTGTGTGGCTGGCAAAATGGTTTGTGGTATTTCTGCATCACTGTTCGGCATTGCTTTTCTATCTGCTGGGCAGTGTGCTATTGGTAACGGCGATGCTTTCGTTCCTGATGCAGCAATCACAGGGGATGGAAGCACTTCAAATGCTGATTGGTGGATTCGTGATTTTTATGATACCGCAGGTGGTCGGCAGCGTGATCGTGCTTCTGGAACTGGCGGCAGTAATGCTTCGGCAGGCATGGTACATATAAAATAGGGAGGCGTACAGATAGTGAAATTGGCGGCGATTCATCATGTGGCAATTATCGTTTCTGACTACGAAAAAGCGAGAGACTTTTATGTGAACAAGCTGGGCTTTGCAGTTGTGAGAGAAAACTTCCGCAAGGAGCGGAACGACTGGAAACTGGATTTGCGTGTCGGTGATGGAGCCGATGCGATTGAACTGGAGATTTTTGCAGAACTGAACCCGCCCAAGCGTGTAAACAGGCCGGAAGCCTGTGGTCTGCGGCATCTGGCGTTCCGGGTAGATGATGTGGAAACTACCGTGGCAGAACTTGCACAGATGGGAATTGAATGTGAACCGATTCGATTGGATAGTTACACTCAAAAGAAAATGACTTTTTTCTTTGACCCGGATGGATTGCCCTTGGAATTGCACGAATAAATCATACAAAATAGTAAGGATGCTATGTGATAGGGTAGGAGTTATAAAATGGTTGATGTTGAAAAATGCCCTTATATTGAATATAAAATTCAAGGAATAAGTGGAATCGTTGCAAAAGAAGAAAAATCATTTTGCGTAAAAGACGATTTAATAATACAAATCGAATTAAAGCAAGAAGGACTGGAAATTACTGGGCTGAAAGTACTATTAAAAGAAGATAGTGTAATCGACGAACAAGTAAAGCAGACAATCAGACGGAAAATTGAGCGTTTTTTGGTGAACTTATATGGAAATCCGAATGTCTATGTGTCTAAATTTTCTATGGGAATATTGCAGATTTTCAATCCCAATAGCAAGAAAGCTCAATATGAGTTCAGTAGTACACTGGTGATTTCTGCTGAATGTTCGTGTGCAATACAGTGCAATGCTGATTATTTTAAGGAAATGTATGAAAAACAAGTTCCAGAGGATAAAGCAGACGAAGTTTATCCTTTGCTTTTTAGCACGATGCGTATTGATGATATTTTTGTTCGATATTTGATGCAATATGAAATTCTTTTAGGGCAAGTAACGAATGAACACACACAGAAGGAAGTCACTGATTACATAAAAAAAGTGTATAATCCGGCCAATAAAGATAGACAGATAGGCTTTCAACTAACGAGAAGGCCAAGAAGAAAGTATAAAGAAGATGATCTTACCTACAATAGAAATCTACTGGGACATGGTGATATAGAAAAAGCCGTTTCAGAGGAGAAAATAAGACAATTAAGCAGAAGTATAATGGATGTGCTCTGGTTTTCACTATGGAATAAGGCCGAATGATAAAAGTAATGCCCGTCTGGGGGAGAGGATTCGCAAATCTTCTCGACCAGGCGGGCATTTCATTCCGCAGGAATGTGAAAGTTACAGGCTCAGCGTTTCTATCCATGCAGACAGGTCGGCTTTGCTGGAATAGGAGTTGAACACCTTACCATGCAGCAACTTTGCACCGGGGCAGCTCGGCGCAAGTTTTTCATTGGTCTTACCCATGCCGCTGCCGCCGGAGGTGGCAAAGGGAATAATCGTTTTACCTTTCAGATTGTAGCTTTCCAGAAATGTATTGATGATGGTGGGAGCAACATACCACCAGATAGGGAAACCGACAAAGATGGTGTCATACTCGTCCATGTTATCGCGTTTGGTGGCGATGGCAGGGCGAGAGTTCGGATCGCTCATTTCGATGGTGCTGCGGGATTTCTTGTCCATCCAGTTTAGATTGGCCTTGGTATAAGGAACTTCCGGCTGAATCTCAAAAATGTCTGCACCGATGGCATCTGCCAGATTTTCAGCAACTTTTGCGGTAACACCGCTGGCAGAAAAATAGGCGACAAGTCTTTTGTTCATGGCAATGCACTCCCTCTTGATGATTTTGTATAGGATAAGTATAGCACGGTAGGGGAGCAGCATCAAGCGGTTGCCCATGATATAACATCAACGACAATGTTATATTATGGACAACTGTTCGTAAAAATTTAAGGATTTTGAGGGAGTTGTACAGCTTGATATGAGGAGCGATTTATGGTAAGATGAAAGTACAATAAGAGCTTATACGCTCTTGTTGAATCTACTGCGAGGAAGTGAATGCCGATGGAAAAGCAAAACACGGTAGAAAATCAGCTTGCCCACACGATAACTCAGACAGAGTTTGATTCGGACTATGATAAGACCGCCAAAAAGCTGCTGGCGAACAAACAGATTTTGGCGCAGATTATGAAGGGCTGCGTAGATGAATACAGTGAATGTTCCGTAGACGAAATTGCTGAAAAGTATATTGAGGGAACCCCAGAGGTTGGCACGGTTGGCGTTCACGTTGATGATACAAACAGACCTCCGAAAGTTCCTGAAGTAATAACTGGAAGCAACAATGAGGATTCTACGCTGACTGAGGGAACGGTGCGTTATGATGTTCGCTTTGATGCGATTGCTCCGACAGCAGCGAATGATGCAGCACAGCAGGATGTGATTCGTCTTATTATCAATGTGGAAGCGCAGACTGCTTTTAATCCGGGATACCCACTGACAAAACGTGCAATCTATTATTGCAGCAGAATGATTTCTGCACAGCACGGGCCGATATTCAAAAAGTCTGAGTATGGAAAAATCCGAAAAGTGTATTCTATATGGGTTTGTACAAAACCGTCCGATGAATTTCAGAATACGCTTACGCGGTATTCGATTCGACCAGAACAATTGATTGGAAACGCTGCCGAGAAATCAGAAAATTATGATCTGATGAGCGTGGTAACGATTTGTCTGGGAAAACCTGATACAGAAAACTATACAGGCATTTTGAAGTTTCTGGATGTGCTGCTTTCTTCGTCAAGAGCAGCTACGGAGAAAAAGAAAATTCTCGAAGAAGAGTTTGGCGTTGCAATGAGCGAAGAACTGGAAAGAGAGGTGCTTATTATGTGCAATCTTAGTCAAGGTGTCAAGGCCGAAGGCAGAGAAGAAGGCATTGGTATCGGTGAAATGCGAATGCTGATTAAGCAGGTGAGAAAAGGCCGCGTGACGGTTGAAGAAGCTGCTGAAGATGCTGAAATGACGGTTGAAGAATTTAAGAAAGTAATGGAAAATACCCCGCTGCAGGCTGTATAAAGCGGAAATTATATAGAGCATTAGAAATATTAGCCCTACAAGGCATTAATTGGTTTGCAACTGATTGAAGCCTTGTGGGGCTTATGTATAACCACGTATAAATAGTATTGTGAGGAAAATAGAATGAACAACGACCAAGAAATTATTTTAGCTAAAATAAGTGCAGTATATGATAAACCCCCATTTGTGAAAATGGAAACAGGTCAAATGGAGATGATTTTGAAATGCGTGGGGTTGGGAGCATACTACGATAAGTACAGAGAGTATCTTGAACCGTACTGGTATAATGGAAGATTTCAGAATCCTGTTGAATCATATAGAATTTTTGTTGGATTGAATTCAATATTTGAAGATCTATTGAATGAGAGGAAAGGAGATGAAATCATTTCGTTATTGACGGAATTGGGAAATTACATTCCGGGAACTATTTTGTCCGATGAAGCACGTTTTGCAGCTGATTTTAATAAGTTGCGCCAATTATACAACCTGATGGGTTTACAAATCGTTTCAATGGAAGTCGATGAATATTCTTCTAAGTTTCAAGTTGAACCATATTTGAATGAAGGAAATCAGATCATTCAATCTTTTGGAATGGAGCGGTGGCTAAAAAGCAAATATCAGGATGTATATGAAGCCTATGAGAGTGCATTGAATTCGTTTTCTTCTGGAGACCTAGGGGCTGCAATTGAATCATGCAGAACGGCGTTGACGGGAATATTTTCTAAATATAAAGGAGTCCCATTTCAAAAAGCAAAATGGATGCTCGGCATGGCAACATTAACTGGCGACTTCACGGGAACGCAGTCTGCAGATGCTTCCGAGATGACTTCAATAAAAAATGAGATTGAGGCGATGGGAAAAAGAGATATAGCAGATTTTTTTGAAGAAAATTTAGAGGGGTCTTATAAAAAAACAAAGGCTATATACAGCATATATTCCATGTTGTCGGACTACGGAACGCATCGATTAGAGGGAACAGTAGAAGTAGCTAAGAACGAGGATGCACTAATGATGATTAGAATGACTACGGACATTCTTGTTTGGATTTATCAAAAGCATGGTATGAATGAATAACTTTATTGCAGTGTGTTAAAGTGATTATGATACGGGATATTCCAGAGGACGCGGAGGCGATTGATGTGTGCAAAGCTGTTGAGGAAATGATAAACGAGAGCGAAGAACGAGGCGAACTCAGGATGCTTGTGAAGCAGGTGAGAAAAGGCCGCATTACAATCGAGCAGGCTGCCGAGGATGCTAATATGAGCGTAGAGCAGTTCAAGAGAGTAATAGACGACACGCCGTTGCAGGCAGTATAAGACAAATACTATATAGAAGCAGATAAGCCCTACAAGGCTCAATTGGTTCACAAAACCGATTGAAAGCCTTGTGGGGCTTATTTTTTTGCGCCTTTTTCAAATTTATTTGTGAAAAAAGTTGTCCAAGACTTGACATCGGGCGGCGGCTACTGCCTGCCGAAAGACACCAAGCAGCTGCTGGCAAACTATGTAGATGTGCCGGAAAATCTGATTGAAGCCATTGTCGAGAGCAACAGAACTCGTAAGGACTTTATTGCTGACCGTGTTCTGGAAATTGCCGGCGCTTATGAAGCAAACGATAGCTGGGATGAGAGCAAGGAAAAAGAAGTTGTTGTTGGTGTGTACCGTCTGACCATGAAGAGCAACAGCGACAACTTCCGCCAGAGCTCTATTCAAGGTGTCATGAAGCGCATCAAAGCCAAGGGCGCAACGGTCATTATCTATGAGCCGACTCTGAAAGATGGCGATACTTTCTTTGGAAGTAGGGTTGTTAATGACTTGGATGAGTTTAAGAGGCAGAGTCAGGCCATCATCGCAAACCGCTATGATAAGTGTTTGGATGACGTGAAAGATAAGGTTTATACGCGCGATATCTTCCAGAGAGATTAAGCGATAAAAGGTAGACAGGAGAAAGTAAATGATTATTACACAGACCCCGTTCCGCATGTCTTTTTTTGGCGGCGGAACAGATATGGAGAGCTTTTTTAAAGAACACGGTGGTGCCGTTTTGTCTACCACATTTGATAAGTATTGCTATGTGAATGTGCGCCATCTGCCGCGTTTCTTTGACTATTCAACAGAACTGTCTTATTCCAAGACCGAACGCGTGACCTGCATTGAGGATATTCAACATCCTGCAATTCGTAATGCGATGAAAATGCTGGATATGCATGAAATTCGGCTTACATATGAAGCAGATCTCCCGGCGCGTTCGGGTCTGGGTACTTCAAGTTCCTTTGCGGTTGGAATGCAGACAAAATTGGCACTGTGGACGAGACGACAGGGAAGACTGTAAAAGTTGATTTGGATCGTCAGCTCCTGAAGCCGTTGGCGGGATCTGGTAAGATGTTCTGCTATGATTCTCCGGAATATGTAAAAGATATGGGGACACCTGCTCGTTTCCATCAGGTAGAAGAAGATTACAAAGCCGGAAGAGTATCGGCTAAGAACCTTTCTAACAAGCAGAAAGCCATGTTCCTTGACCGGGACGGTACTATCAATAAATATGTTGGATTTCTCAGAAATATTGACGACTTTGAATTGATTGATGGTGTATCAGAGGCGATTAAGAAGATTAATGCATCCGGTTATCTTGCAATTGTTGTTACAAATCAACCTGTTATTGCAAGGGGAGAGGTGACATTCCAAGAATTGGAAGAAATCCACAATAAGATGGAAACACTCCTTGGAAAAGAAGGCGCATTGGCAGCAGCGCTGAAAATTTATCCGCAGGTGCTGGAGAATGTTCGCGTAACGGATAAAAAGGCGGCACAGAACGATGAGGCTGTGCAAACAGCAATAAAGAAAGTGGCCGAAGGACTGGGAGATACAGGCCGGATTCTGGTTCGTGAATCCGGCACGGAGCCTGTGGTGCGTGTGATGGTGGAAGCCCCTGATCACGATACTTGTCAGAAATATGTTTCCGAAGTTGTCGATGTGATTCGTGATAGAGGATATAGTCTGTAAATTGAAAATAGCCTACCAGAAAATAAGCATTTATTAAGCGTAATATTGAAACAGCCTTATCAGAGTGCTATACTAAAATTACTATAGTTTTCTGGAGGTTTTATTATGCCCAGAACTAAAGGCAGCAAGAATAAGCCCAAAACTGTGACCGCTGATTTTGCAACACAGCTTGCAGAAAAGCAGTCCGCAAGGGAAGCACTCGCAGCCGAGATTGCATCCATCACCGCCAACATTGACACTTTGAAGGCTGATCTGAAAGCAAAAAAGGCTGCTTTGAGGAAGGCCGAAAAAGAAGTGGCCACTCTGGAAGAAAAGAAAGCAAAGGCAGATGCCAAAGCTGCAGAAGAAGCAAAAAAGACAGAAGCAGAGTCCGTTCTGAAAAAGCTGCTGGCATCCGGCATGACGGCAGACGAAATCCTCGCAAAGCTGAAATAAACTTTTCAGACCTCAAACCGTGTGGGTGTGGTTAAAATATCCCATCCATGCGGTTTTATAATAGGATTATTGTTTTATATCAAACAATAATATACCTGTTTTTATTCCATAGTCCAAAATTACATCCGGTGAAATTTTAGCAAAAGAACAGCAGGGGAGAGCACAGGCAAGCCAACCGAGCGGTATAGATAAGATACGATCAAGGCCGTCAGCACATCAAAACACCTTCAATCACTTCAAAAGTATTCTTCAAAAATCAGAGAAAACCTATCATTCAATTCCGTCCATCAATACACCCATCAACCCATCATCCAACCCCTCATCACACCCACCCTGAGGAGCGCATCTGGGCAGGGCGGACGCCCCCGGCGGGAGCCCCGGGCCCCGGACGCTCCGAAGAGTGAGCACGATATCACATGAAAATCCATACGCATAAAAAGTGTGGAAATGTAAAAAAATCCAAAAACACAAAATTGCGAAAAACCTTGAAAATAACGCCTAAACGTGGTATAATTTTGGTACGAACAAGCCGGTTTTGGTACGACAACGGTATGCTGTGGTACTGTAACTGTTGTTTCGAAATTATGAACGATCACAAAAAAATCGTGAAAATTTAGCGTAGCTACGACGACACCTATCAGGTTCAGGTCGTGTCTTGGTACGACAACGAGAACTCCTACACCTCTCAGATGGTCCGTACCATTAAGTACTTCGCTGAGAACTGCTAATCACAGCTCTACGCTCAAAAGTGCTTGAGGTGCCGTGCTGAATAACGGCTGATACCGGCTTTGCTGGTGTGAATATGCTGTGATCGGTATGACAACAGGATAATGAGTTTAACACCCTTCCTTTTGCGGGTTTCCGTGAGAGGAAGGGTGTTTTTGTGTGTCTGCAGGGAGAAAATCTGCAGAAAGGGTGATTTGCTTCAAGAATTGTGCTATACTAGATTCACAGTGTCCCTGATTCGATGCGCTATGCGGATGACAATGCTTTTTTGCAGGTAGCATCGTGCGACGGGGAAAAGCATATACACTATTAAAAGTTCACTTTTGGGAACGAGGTAATCAAGAAATGGGAAAGTACTTTGGAACTGATGGCTTCCGTGGTGAAGCTGGTATTGATCTGACTGCCGACCACGCCTACAAAGTTGGCCGCTTCCTTGGCTGGTATTATAATATGCTCCGCAAGCGCAACGGCAACAGCGAGCCTGCCCGTATCGTTATCGGCAAGGACACCCGCCGCAGCTCCTATATGTTTGAATATAGTCTTGTCGCTGGCCTGACCGCTTCCGGAGCAGACGCCTACCTGCTGCACGTCACTACTACGCCGTCTGTGGCTTACATTGCTCGTGTAGATGATTTCGACTGCGGCATCATGATTTCTGCCAGCCACAACCCCTACTACGATAACGGTATCAAGCTGATCGACTGCTACGGCGAGAAAATGCCTGAGGAGACTCTGCTGCTGGTGGAGGACTACATCGACGGCAAGCTTCATGTGTTTGATAAGGACTGGCCGGAGCTGCCCTTTGCCCATCGCGAGCACATCGGCTGCACCGTGGACTATGTGGCAGGCCGCAACCGCTACATGGGCTATCTGATCTCTCTGGGCATCTACTCCTTCAAGGGAGTCAAGGTCGGTCTGGACTGCGCCAACGGCTCCAGCTGGAATATTGCTAAGAGCGTTTTCGATGCTCTGGGTGCAGATACCTATGTTATCAACAACAAGCCCAACGGCCTGAATATCAACAACAATGCTGGCTCTACCCATATTGAGGGTCTGCAGAAGTTTGTGGTGGAGAACGGTCTGGATGTCGGCTTTGCCTTCGACGGCGATGCTGACCGCTGCCTGTGCGTGGACGAGAAAGGCAATGTCATCACCGGCGACCACATTCTGTACATCTACGGCTGCTACATGAAGGAGCACGGCGAACTGATGAATAACACCGTGGTCACCACGGTCATGTCCAACTTTGGCCTGTACAAGGCCTTTGACGAGCAGGGCATCGGCTACGCCAAGACCGCTGTAGGCGACAAGTACGTCTACGAGTACATGGCTAAGAACGGCTGGCGGATCGGCGGGGGGGGGGGCGGCCGGTATCGCCTGCCGTATCGGCGGCGAGCAGAGCGGTCATATCATCTTCTCTAAGTACGCCAGCACCGGTGACGGCATCCTGACCAGTCTCAAGATGATGGAAGTTATGCTGGCCAAGAAGATGCCTATGAGCAAGCTGGCTGAGCCCCTGAAGATCTACCCGCAGGTTCTGGAGAATGTCCGTGTGACCGACAAGAAGGCCGCACAGAACGACCCGGCGGTGCAGGAGGCCGTTAAGGCCGTTGCAGAAGCACTGGGCGATACCGGTCGTATTCTCGTCCGTGAGTCCGGCACCGAGCCGCTTGTGCGCGTGATGGTGGAAGCCCCCGACCACGACACCTGCCAGAAGTACGTCTCTCAGGTCGTGGAGGTCATCAAGAACAAGGGTTACGCTGTTTAAGACTTATGCCTGTGCGTAAAAATGCACAATGCTATAAAATAAACCTATAAAAGATCAAACCGCGAGGAAGCGCTTTTATGAACGCATCCTCGCGGTTTTTTAATGGCGAAGCGTTTTGCGTCAGACGGGATGCCTGCCCCTGCACGATGGGACGCCATTACCCGCAGAGCATGACCTTGGCGGAGAAAACGCCATCCTGATAGGTGAACGTACTTGCGCCGCCGGTCTTTTCTGCAATATGCTGGACAGACTGGATGCCGATCCCGTTTTCTTTTCGCTTGGACGAGCGGAAAACTCCGCTTTTTTCGTTGACTTCACCGTCAAATGCGTTTTCCACCTCGACCAGAAGCAGCCGCTCGGCATGGACATACGCGGTGATCCTGATCTGCCGCCGGGCGGGTGCGGTGTGCAGGCTGGCTTCAAATGCATTCTCCAGAAGATTGGACAGCACCAGACACGTATCGATCTCGTCCACAGGAAGCGCCTGCGGCAAGTCGAGCTTGGCACGGAAGGGGATACCCTCGCGCTTTGCAAGGGTGCAGTAATAGCCAACGACGCTGTCTGCCGCACGGTTCTCGCAGAAACTCATATCCAGATTCGGGATCCGGGAGACGGTTTTTGCAAGGTAAGCTTTCAGGGCATCCAGATTGCCTGCTTCGGCCAGCGCAGAGATCTGATTCAGCTGGTGGCGCATATCGTGCCGCGCCTGCCGGACTTCTTCAATAGCGGCTTTCAGGCTTTCATAGCGCTGCTGCTGCATGGATAGAAACTGGTTCTCCTGCTGCAATCTCGCGTTCCGGTTAAGGCTGTTTGCCATCAGCAGGAAGATCGCGTTGAACAGGAACATCAGGAACAAAAGGGCAATGCTCATAACAATGTAGACCTGCAGCACCCGCCCTGTCCGAAGCGTTATCTGGTAGCGCGGGATCATAAAAAGATTCAGCAGGATGAACACCAGCGGCAGCACCCAGAACACGTACCACGTCTGCGCAAAGTTTTCATCCTCGACCATGGTGCGCACTGCGTGGGTGGCGGGATAATACGCTGCTGCTGCGGTCAGCCAGCAGACCATATTATAAAAAATGCAGGCACTAAAGCAGAACCACGGCTTGTCCGACGGCAGCTGCAGCAGGATCGTGATCGCCGCGCCGACGGCACGGGACAGACTGTTCAGGCACGCAAACACCGCGCAGACCGCCAGCGCGATCGTCCCGGATTTCCAGAGAGAGATCCGCAGCGTTTTGAGATACAGAAAAATTGCCGCAAGCGTGATGAGCAGCAGGGGGAACGCGGTGGAGAGACAGAAATGATAGCAGAGCAGTCCGCCGCCAAGGCAAAGCCCGAGCAGCAGCGGCACTGCCCATGCGGCAAGCCTTGCGGGAGACTGCTTCAGATAGGAGCGCACCGGAAAATACGCGAGCAGCAGGCCGGGAAACACAACGGTAAGCTCTAGGAGCGGGCGCAGAATGTCCTTCAACCCACACGCCCCCTTTGCAGCAGAAATTCCATAAACGCCTGCCGGGCTGCTTTCAAAAGCTCCTGACTGACATAGACACGGCTGCCGTCCGTCATGCAGAAGGCGGCATCCTGAAAATCGGCAGCATTCTCCATATTGATGATCGCGCCGCGGCCGCAGACGAAAAAGCGCGGGTCTTTTTTGAGCGGCTCTGTGAATGCCTTGAAGCTTTGGCGTGTGGCAAGCGTTTTGCCGGCAGTGGTGCGGATGTTGATCATGTGGGCGAAATGCTCGGCAGATATGATGTCCCGATAGCGCAAACGGATGTCGCTGCCATCCACCTTCACCGTCAGGATCGGCTCCGGGCGCGGGAGCTTTGAGAGCATTTCATCCAGCAGACCGGAAAGCTCGGTTTCGGAAAATGGCTTGACCAGATAGTGAAATGCCCGCACCTGAAAGCCCTCAAGCGCATGGTCTGTCGAGGTGGTGGTAAAAACCAGAAGGCAGTCCGTATCTGTTTTCCGAAGCTCCCTTGCCGCGTCCATGCCGCTTAAGCCTTCCATGTAAATATCCAGAAATGCGGCGGTAAAGCGCCGCTCTTTTTCTGCCGCCAGAAAAGCTTCGCCGCTGTCAAATTCTAAAAGCTCTGCTTCTGTGCCGCGCTGGCGCAGCTGCCGCGCTAAGCGCTCCTTCAGCAGCGTGCGCTCGGTATCAAGGTCGTCAACGATCGCAAATCTCATGCTGTACCAAGAAGCCATTGTTATAGCTTCCAACCTCCTTTATAAACTCTTTCATCCTGATTATAGCACAGTTGCACGGTTCTGTCGCAGCAGAAAACGGGATTTCGTGACGGAAACAGTGCTTTCGTGCCAGATACCTTGAAAAGACCGCGCCTGTCCGTATACTGGAGACAGAAGCCCCCAATAAGGGAAGAAGAGAAAGGAGGAAAGCTGTGTACCGAATCGCCGTGCTGACAAACAGCAGGGCGCAGGAAGCTTTTCTGACAGAGCAGATCTTGCAGTTCTGCGCCGAGCATTGTTTGTTTCCCCAAATGGACTGTTACCACGATCAGGAAAGTTTTTTTGAAACCGCACGCAGCGAGCCGCTGACAAACGCCGTGATCGCCCTGCCGGGTGTCGACGGCTTGAATGCAGTAGAGCATCTGCGCGCGCTTTGTCCCCAAACACGTGTTATCTGGTGCAGCGATCTGGATTTTTCGCTCCATGCCTTCCGGCTGCGTGCAGACTATTTTCTGCTGGAGCCGGTGACCGAAGCCGCCTTGCGGCAGGGTTTTTGCATCTGGCTGGATCAAAAAAAATCCGGCAGAGCAGCGCCGACCTGACCGCAACGAATACAACAAGGAGAACGGTTTATGAAAAAGAAAAGGATCATCCATTCTGCGTTAAGCTTGTCGCTGACCGCAGCATTGTGCCTGTCCATGGCCGCCTGCGGCGGTACGCAGACGCCCGCAGACAGCGGCGCAGCTTCGCAGCCCGCTGCATCGTCCGCTGCTGTGCAGCCCTCTTCTGCACAGACGACCTCTGCGGCGCTGCCGGTAAAGGCATTGAACCCCAAGCAGGTGGAGGAAAACCCCTATATGGCCAAGAGCGATGCAAACATTCATCACGACGGCTATAACACCGACTCGACGGATGAGATCCTGCCGCTGGGCATTTATCCCGAGATCAACGTTTCCTACGAGACAACGAATGCAAATGCTTCTCCCGCCATCTATTTTGACAGCTACGGCCATGCTGTTGTGCCGCTGCTGGGCGGCATTGCCATCCGCGACCTGAACGCCGAGGAGACAAAGACGCTCGGCTATTTCTCCCCGAAGAAGCATGACGGCGGCGGGTACGTCATCCAAAGCTCCTATACCTTCATGGATGCGTCCAACCGCATCGTCTGCCCCACGAGCAACAACCATGTGCTGATGCTCCGCGCAACGGACGAAAACGGCAATGTGCTGCCGGAATTTGAAAAGGTGCTGGACATTGATATCAAGGCGGCTGCCGAGACTGCACTTGGAAAAGAACTGACGCAGAATCTTCTGTCCGTGGTCTTTGACTATGACGGAAACCTCTGGTTTGCAACGGGCGGCTTCCGCATTTACCCGCAGCGCCAGCAGCAGGGCGTCATCGGCTATATTGCCCGTTCTGCCATTGATGCCATCCTGAACGGTGAGCAGGCAGACCTTTCAAAGGCTGTCTTTGTCCACGAGCTGACCCCCGGCGAGGGTGCCGAGAACGGCATCGCCGCCTCCAAGGACGGTGCGGTGATCCTGACCAACCAGAACTGCTATCTTCTGCGCGCAGAAGAAGGCGTAGACGTTGTGTGGTGCACGCCCTATGAGAGCGCAGGCGCAAAGGTGAGCGGCGAAGGCGATAAGACCACCGGCGGCGGTCTTGCATGGGGCGGCGGCTGCTCTCCCACACTGACACCGAACCTTGTGCTGTTCACCGATAATCAGGATACCGTAAACCTTCTTGCACTTGATATGAAGACCGGCGAGGTCGTGGCAAGCGCCCCGGTGCTGGATGACCTGCCCGAGGGCTATCAGGTGGCCGTTGATAACTCTGCCATCGTCTATGATGACGGCAATGGAACCGTCAGCACCATCGTCTGCAACTGGTTTGGCGCGGGCAATGCAGGTCTGGCGGACCCCAACAACGACTCCTCCATCCAGAGCTACGCCAATATTTACGACCAGAACTGGCTCATGAAGGGCAACGTCATGATCGCCCCGGGCATTGAGCGCATGGACACCGTAAAGACCGCAAACGGCTACGAGATGAAGAGCATCTGGAGCCGGAACGACCTGAGCGACACTTCCATCATGAAGCTTTCCACCGCAACGGGCTATATCTACGGCTATGTGCAGGATGTGACCACCGGGATGTGGCAGTACATCATTCTGGACTTTGAAACCGGCGAGACTGTTTTCACGATGGATGTTTCCAACAAGTACGGCTACAACAACATGGCCATTGGAATGTATGCCGGCAACAGCGGCAACGCGCTCTACTGCCCGACAGGCTATCTGGAGCTGCTTCGTCTGCAGGACCGTTTCGTTTATCTGCCCGAAATGCCCTACCGCAAGGTCGATCTTGATCAGGCTGCAAGAAATGTCCTCTCGCAGGAGCAGTTTGCGCAGGACGGCGGCGAAGGCACCGTTGCAAGCTGGCGCAACACGGCGGCAGTCCGCAACGTACATCCAAACACCACCGTGGCTTTCCGTATGAACAACCTGTCCGGCAGCACCTCCGGTCTGACTCTCTACGCCTATGGCGCGGACGGCAGGCTGGCAAAGGTCGATTCTGCACTGTGGTCGATCACAGACGAGGACGGCAATGCTGGGGCGTAGCTTACCGCCGGTACGCTTTATGAGCTGCGTGTGACTGTTGCCGACGGCGGCGCTCTTGACCTGAGCGAGACGGAAAAGGAGATCAAACTCTCCGTTGTGCTTGGAAAATAAATCCGCTTTGGGCGGCTGAAAAGCATTACACAAACCCCGGAACCTTTTTCGGAGCCGTTATGGCTCAAAAAGGGCTCCGGGGTCCTGTTTTTGCGCGGGAGTGTCTCGTTAAATAATCTACTAGCGGAAAAAATCTTGTATCTTTGATACGGCAGTGGGCGTGATCGTGGCGCTGTTGGTCAATTATTTCCTGCCGCGGGAGCGGGTGGTGGCCTGCTGGGAAAAGGTCAAGGGACTCTTCCGCCCGCTCGAGCACTCCTGATGGAACACCCCGCGCTGCGGCGGTGTTTTTACAAAATAGCAAAAGGCTGCTGTACAGTGAGATCCTGTGCGGCAGCCTTTTTTCAGGTCTGCTTCCGGTCTGTTACAGCGGTTTACTTTTGGCAGGAGAAATGCTATGATACATCTTAGAAAAAAGCAAGGAGGAACTACGATGGGCATCTCGGGAAATGAATGGGGTTTTCAGGTGGGCAAGCTGCCCAAAGGTGCGCTGGATAAGATCAGCGATGTGCCGGGCGTGACGGTGGGGCACTGCACGCTGGCAGACGGTGCGATCCAGACCGGCGTAACGGCGCTGCTGCCGCACCCGGGAGATATTTTCCACGAAAAGGTGCTGGCGGCCAGCCATGTTATCAACGGCTTTGGCAAGACCACCGGCCTTGTGCAGATCGACGAGCTTGGCACGCTGGAAACGCCTATTCTGTTTACCAACACCCTCAGTGTGGGCACGGCGCAGACGGCACTGGTGAAGTATATGCTGGAAAAGAACCCCGATATCTGCGAGACCACCGGCAGCGTGAACCCGGTGGTCTGCGAGTGCAACGACTGCGGCCTGAACGACATCCGGGGACTTCATGTCACCGAACAGCACGTCTTTGCTGCGCTGGCGGACTGCAAGGCAGACTTTGCCGAGGGCGCTGTAGGCGCAGGGCGGGGAATGCGCTGTCACGGGCTCAAGGGCGGCATCGGCTCTGCCTCCCGGGTGGTGGAGCTGGACTGCAAGCAGTACACCATCGGTGCACTGGTGCTCTCCAACCACGCGCTGTTTGACGACCTCATCGTGGCGGGCAAGCCCATCCATACGCTGCTGGACGACAGCATCCCGCCCCACGAGGACAAGGGCTCCATCATCACGGTGCTGGCTACGGATATCCCCCTGAGCGAGCGGCAGCTGCGGCGGTTGTGCCGCCGGGCGCTGGTGGGGCTTTCCCGCACCGGCTCCTACTGCGGCAACGGCAGCGGCGAGATCGTTATCGCCTTTACCACTGCCAACCGGGTGCCGCACTATTCGGACAAGGCGCTGCTGCCCATGACCCTGCTGCACGATGATGCCATCAACCCCTTGTTCCGGGCGGTGGCAGAGTGCGTGGAGGAAAGCGTTCTCAGCAGCCTGCTCCATGCCGAGACCGTCACCGGCAGCCATGGCAGGACCTTCCGCAGTCTGACGGAGCTGCTGAGACGGGACGTCTGACGCACCGAAATAAAAAAGCTGCTGTCCCAGCAAAAATGCCCCGGATCCTTGACAGATGCAGCCGCAGGGCGTATTATTTGGGCGGGAAGGCCGCTGGATGGCGGCTTTTCTCAGAAACGAAAGTTAGCTAATTCTAACTATTGCTTCTGCCCTGCACAGAGGATGTGAAGGAAAAACGATGATCGTCATAAGAAACTGAAAGAAGGTACAAAAATGTTCCAGACAACCGTAGAAGTGGACGGCATGGCCTGTTCCATGTGCGAAGCGCATATCAATGACACGATCCGCAGTGAGTTCCCGGTGGAAAAGGTCTCGTCCTCGCATTCTAAGGGCAGGACCGTGATCCTTTCCAAGGAGCCGCTGGACGAAAAGGCACTCCGCGCCGCCATTGAGGGCACCGGATACCAGGTGGGCGAGATCTGCCGTGAGCCCTACGAAAAGAAGGGATTGTTCTCCTTCTTAAAAAAGTGATAGTTTACGCCTGCACCCCTGCGGGGCAAAAGCAACGGTCTGGCTGCCGGTAAAATAAAAATGCAAAGGGAGCTGCTGCACATTATCTGGTGCGGCAGCTTCCTTTTTGTGCGGAGCGCCTATCCCTGACTTTCCCACAAATAAAATAGGAAAATATGAATTTTCTATTGACAATTGCCCGGAAGGGGAGTATACTCCCTTCAAACAACAAAACATACATAACGTGTAGGTTTGTGGAAATAGGAGAGAGTTATGAACAGACGAATGTGTTGTCAGACGAAAACGAAGTAAACCAACAAACAAAAGAAAGGGTAACGTTTTATGTCTGTCGAAATTTTGGATCTGGGTGCGCTGGCGCTCACCGCAGTATTTTTTGCATTGCTGTATTATCTGCACAAGAAAAAGCACGTTGATTTTGGCGTGCGTACCATCCTTGCCGTGGGTCTTGGCCTGATCGTGGGTCTTGCGTTCAAGGGACACCACACTTACGTAGCAGCCGTAGGTACTATTTACGCCCATGTGGTCTCCGCTGTGGTCATTCCGCTGCTGATCTTCAGCATCATTTCCAGCATCACCAATCTGGGCAATTCCGTCCGTCTGAAGCAGATCGGTCTCAAGACCGTGTTCTTTCTGGTGCTGAACACCTTCATTGCCAGCCTGATCACCCTGATCGCCGGTGTGGCTACTAACATTGGCAGCGGGGTGCAGTATGAACTGGCCACCGATTACACCGCCAAGGAAGTGCCCACCTTTGTGGATACGGTCATCAGCCTGTTCCCGCAGAATCTGGCTGCGCACTGGTCCAACGGCGAGGTGGTGCCCATTGTGGTGTTCTGCATTCTGGTGGCTGTCAGCTATAACAAGATCGCAGCCAAGAAGCCCGAAGAGGTGGCACCCTTTAAAAAGTTCATTGACGCCGGCGACCTTGTGATGGGCCGCGTGGTCAGCTATGTGATCTCCTTTACCCCGTATGCAGTCCTCTCCCTGATCGCCCGTGCGGTCAGCCGTTCTTCTCCTGCGGATCTTATTCCGCTGCTCAGCGTTCTGGTGCTGGCGTATGTGCTGTGCGGCATTCAGGTCTTTGTTGTGGAAAGCGCCCTGATCAAGTTTGTGGGCAAGCTGAGCCCCGTCCGCTTCTTCAAGGGCATCTGGCCCGCGGCTACCGTTGCCTTTACCTCCCAGAGCAGTGTGGGTACTATCCCGGTCACGGTCAACCAGCTGACCCGGAAGCTGGGTGTGAATGAGGACGTTGCCGCCTTTGGCGCAAGTCTGGGTGCAAACCTTGGTATGCCGGGCTGCGCGGGCATCTGGCCCACCCTGCTGGCAGTGTTTACCATCCATCTGCTGGGCATCGAGTACACGCCTGTGCAGTACGCCTTCCTCGTAGTGCTGGCTGTGGTCGTTTCCATTGGTACGGTCGGTGTGCCCGGCACGGCGACCATTACCGCAACGGCGCTGTTTGCCGCTGCCGGTCTGCCGGTGGAAGCCATCATCCTGCTTTCTCCCATCTCCAGCATCGTGGATATGGCGCGTACCGCTACGAACGTTGTGGGTGCGGCTACCGCCACCCCCCTTGTGGCCGCTACCGAAGAGCAGCTGGACACTGCCGTTTACAATGGTACGGTGGAGACGCTCGCGGCAGAAGCCTGAGAGTGACATCAAAAAAACTGTTTGCCACAAAAATACAATTTAAAAAGAGAAATCAAGAAAAGCACTGGTTTGCACATGAAAAAGCAAATCGGTGCTTTTTCTTAATAAAAGAAAGAAATAAGATGAAAATATACATCCAGAATTGAATTAAAAAAGACTTTCAATTGAAACGCTCTTTAAGTGAAATGTGCTCAAGGGTGAAAATTATACAAAAACCAAGAAAAACTTCCGGCAAAATGTTGGATAAACCGCAGAAATGTGCATTTGACGAGGACAAATTTTCAAAAAACTCTTTTCTTTCGGAAAACACGGATGTATAATGCATCCATAGCACAAGGGCGTGCAAAGTTCCAGAAGGAGGAACGGACATCCCTTGTGTATTTTTAGAACGAAACGCTTTAGCAGAGTATAAAGCTAAAGCAGTGAAGAGAGGGGAAACATCTATGAGATTTGATCGTCGTATTTCGCGCCGTAGCTTCCTGGCAGCTGCCGGTGTCACCTCCGCAGCACTGGCTCTGACAGCCTGCGGCGGCTCTTCCAGCTCCGTGGCGGCTTCTTCCGCTTCCGGCACTGCTTCCTCTGCAGCTGGCACTGCACAGGGCGGCACCCTGAACATTATGCTGGAGACCGAGGTTCAGTCGCTGGACCCGCAGATCGCCACCGACGGCACCTCCTTTGAGGTCATCGCCGATTACACCGACGGCCTGATGCAGATGGATGCCGACGGCGCAGCAGTTCCCGCTATTGCAGAGACCTACGACATCAGTGAGGACGGCAAGACCTACACCTTCCACCTGCGCGATGCCAAGTGGTCCAACGGCGATGCCGTTACCGCTGCCGATTTCGTGTTTGGCTGGCAGCGTGCCGTAGACCCCGCCAACGCTTCCGAGTATTCCTATATGCTTTCTGATATCGGTCAGGTGGTCAACGCTGCCGAGATCATTGCCGGCGAAAAGCCTGTCACCGATCTGGGCGTCACCGCAGTGGACGACAAGACGCTGGAGGTCCAGCTGAATGTTCCTGTCAGCTACTTTTTGAGCCTGATGTATTTCCCCACCTTCTATCCGGTCAACGAGGCTTTCTTCAACACCTGCAAGGACACCTTCGGCACCAGCCCCGACACGGTGCTGTCCAACGGCGCTTTCAAGCTGACGGATTACCAGCCGGCTGCTACTGCCTTTACACTGGAAAAGAACCCCGATTACTACGATGCTGCTAAGGTCGCACTGGACGGTCTGGCCTATCAGGTCATCAAGGACAGCCAGCAGGCACTGATGAGCTACCAGACCGGTGCTCTGGATATGACTCTGCTGAACGGCGAGCAGGTGGATCAGGTCAAGGATGACCCCGAATTTACCAGCGTGGGCGCCGGTTACCTGTGGTACATCAGCCCCAACATCGACGGTGTGCCGGAGCTTGCCAACGAGAACCTGCGCAAGGCCATCACCTTTGCACTGGATCGTGACGCCATTACCGGGGACGTGCTGAAGGATGGCTCTGCACCCTGCTACACCGCGGTTCCGCCGCAGTTTGCCACCGGCCCCGACGGCAGCGATTTCAGCGCCGACCAGACCAAGTTTGCAGAGTTCTGCGCTTATGATGCCGACAAGGCCAAGGAGTACTACGAGCAGGCCAAGAGCGAGCTGGGCAAGGACTCCTTCACCTTCAACATGGTGGTGGATGCCGACGACGCACCCCAGAAGGTGGCACAGGTCGTCAAGGAGCAGCTGGAGACCACGCTGGCAGGCTTTACCCTGAACCTGACCGTGGAGCCCAAGAAGCAGCGCGTGCAGGATATGCAGGACGGCAACTTTGAGATCGGCCTGACCCGCTGGGGCCCCGACTACGCCGACCCCATGACCTATCTGGGTATGTGGGTGACCGGCAATTCCAACAACTACGGTCTGTGGAGCGATGCCGACTACGATGCCATCATTGACGAGTGCACCACCGGCGATCTGTGCACCGACCCCGAGGGCCGCTGGGCTGCTTTGTACGAGGCAGAGCAGATCGTTCTGGAGCAGGCAGTCATCTTCCCGCTGTACGGCCAGTGCAATGCCGAGATGGTCTCCTCTGCCGTTACCGGCGTAGCGTTCCACCCCGTGGCACTGAACCGCGTGTATAAGAACGCCGCTAAGAGCGTGTAAAACAAAAGCATACTGAATAAGGCCGCACAGTGGCCCGCAAAAAGCCACTGTGCGCCTTTTTGCCATTTGACCTGTACGCGGCAGGCGAACGATTGACCGCGAAAAACGCTTTGGACAAAGGGGGTCCACCCGACGTGAAAAAGTACACACTCAAGCGAATCCTGACATCGCTGTTCACGCTGCTGGCAATCCTGCTGGTGCTGTTCATCCTGATGCAGCTGATGCCCGGCTCGCCCTTCAATGATGAAAAGCTGACGCCCGATATGCGGGCAGCCCTATATGCAAAGTACGGCCTTGACCAGCCCATCTATATCCAGTTCTTCCGCTATGTGGGCAATATGTTCCGGGGCGATCTGGGTGTCAGCTACAATATCTCTAAAAATACGCCCATCTCTCAGCTCATCCAGTCCCGTCTGCCCATCTCCATTCAGGTGGGCGGCATGGCGGTCACGCTGGGTGCTATCGTAGGTCTGGTGCTGGGCATCCTCGCCGCCTTAAAGCGGGATACCGTGGTGGACACCATTGCTACCATCATCTCGGTCATCGGCGTATCGGTGCCGTCCTATGTGTTCGCACTGGCGCTGAGCTACACCTTCGGCTTCAAATTCCGTTGGTTCCCCATGCTGTTTTCCGCCAAGGACATCTTTGGCTCCAGCGTGCTGCCCAGCATTTCGCTTTCCATGTTTACCATGGCATCCATTGCCCGCTTTACCCGCAGTGAGATGATCGAGGTGCTGGATTCCGATTATATGCTGCTGGCTGAGAGCAAGGGCATTTCCGGCCCGGCGCTGATCTTCCGCCACGCGCTGCGCAACGCCCTGATCCCCATCATCACGGTGCTGGCACCGCTGATCGTGGATCTGATGACCGGCTCGCTGGTGGTGGAAAAGATCTTTGCCATCCCCGGCGTGGGCAGCCTGCTGGTGACAGCCATCCAGTCCAACGATTACAACGTGGTCATTGGTCTGAGCTTTATTTACAGTGCCATGTACATTGGCATCATGCTGGTCGTTGACCTGCTGTACGGCATCATCGACC
>OBYC01000565.1_pt1 | contig 27267 bp, 47 predicted proteins | sample 1550651 | NCBI WGS metagenome assembly OBYC01 (sample SAMEA2580181, study PRJEB22360) | human gut metagenome | biome: human gut; feature: human-associated habitat; material: faeces | place: Denmark | collected 2008/2010
GGCAAGCCGGCGTCGATAGCGGCGGTTGCTGTGATGGACGTAATGTCCGCGCCACCGCGAGTTACGAAACCCGCGATCATATTTTGTTCAATGTATCCAGTCTGCATTTTTATCTCCGATAAGTTATTTCGCTTTATTCCAAAGTTCTGCACTTTGCTCGACAAAAGACTTCGCTTTCTTCGGCGCTTCATCGTGTTTAACTGTTGCGAGCGTCGCCTGAGTCATAGAGCGCTTGAAATTTGCGCAGGCGCGTAAAACCATCGCGTGATCACATTTAGATAAGTCGCCGAAAGAGTCGACAAAAGATTTGCCCTGCTGAGATTTCGCAAATTCGAGAATCGCGGCATACGGCAGATTAGGCGTCGTAGGTGCTAACGAAGGGGCGATATCTGCGGCGTCACGAATCATGGCGGCGTCGAGCTTGGTTTCGGGTTTAGCGTCTTTCTTCGCTTCTTCCTTCTTGCATTCGTCAGCTTTCTTTTCGTCTGCTTTTTTATCTGCTTTAGCGTCGGTCAACGCTTGCAGGATAGGGGCGCCGAACACAGCAGGGTCAATGCCTGCAAGCGGATTAGGAGCGGGTGGGGGGGGAATGGGGACATGGCATTTATCGTCAGGTGTCGGCGCCGGAGTGTCTGCGGCCTTGTTATCCGGTGCGGGTGTCTGAGCGGCGTTAGGCTCAGGCTGTTTAGCTTCGTCAGCGTTAGTAGCCGGCGCCGGAGATTGAGCTTGCGCAGATTTTTCGAGCGCGGCTAATCGTTCGCTCATGGCTTGGAGCTGTTGGAGAATTTGAGAGTTAACGTCAGCAGGTGCTGCGTCTTTCTTGAAAAATGCCATGTCTGTATCCTCTTTAGTAATTACAGAATCTTTTAGAGAGCACGTCGCTCCGCCTTTTCCTTGAGGCACTAAAGCAACGTGATTGCCTATGAAGTTTGTTTCGATGCCGATTCCACCGCCTTGATCGATAACGTTCGATTTAAAGCCGCATGACAACTCCTTAGCGACACCGTTAAAAACTGCCTCTATCGCTTTAGGTTCAAAAATCATTAGATCAGCTACGAGACACCCTGCTGTCAGTCCTTCGCCTTTACGAACGTGCGAAATACTGCCAACTGCGTACTGTTTCCAGTTATCACCTGTCACGCTATCGACTGGAGGATGTCCGAGAGTTACGGGCTTTCCTTCTAATGAATTGATAGTGTCATCTGAGAACAGCACATCGCTAGGACGCATAATGAACACTTTCCCTTCGGCATTCGGCTTAACCTCGTTGGTTTCAGAAAGGGCGTATTCACGTGCGCCGATAGATGCGATGACGGCATTACGACAAATTAAAAAGCCCTCTTTTGTAAGGGCTTTATTCGGTGAAATTGGATAGCTCAAGTCATACATTTAGACTCCTAAACGTTATTAGGAAGGAGGGGTACAGCAAAACAACGACAATTAAATACCCCTCCTGGATTATAGTATTTCCCCGGTTCAACTTCAGGGGGATTAGAAAACGAACAAACTTTACCGTCCATCGCCTGATGAGAAGCGCGTACAGATTCATCTTCGACTGTGTGCCATACGTATTGATCGATACCTACGCTCTGCGCCTGAACCTGTACGAGCGTCGATTGAGTACGAGCTACTTCAGTACGTGCGATACGTCTAGCGGCGTACTCGGGATATCCGGGCGTCATGCCTTGAATTTTCGCGACTAACGTTTCGTGACGTGCGCCAGTCTCTAGCGCGATCTGAGCGCTGAGTTTCTGAGCTTCTAACGCGGCGTTGTTCGGTAACGTCTTAATGAGGTCTACTTTTTCCTGTACGAGCTTATTGACTAACGCGACCATCTGCGGCGACTGCGTATCAATACGTAGACCCGCCGATTTCTTAAAATCACGCGCAAGTAAAACCGCATTATTGCTAATGATCTTTGACCACAGAGCAGTAGTCGGCGCTGGTAACGCATTAGCGTAGTTATCGAGCTGTGATTGAAGTAATCCGTAGTCTTTAATCGTACCGTCCGCGTTCAGGTTCATGTTAATAATCGCCTGAATGTTACGAGCGACTTGACGATAATAACGCCACACACGCGCTCGATACGTTTTTTCGTGGTTAAACGTTGCCATTTAATTTAAGTTAAACGCTCCGAAATTCGGCTTTTCGTTAGGGTCAACGGCCTTACCGATGTTAGGCAGGCCAGCGTTAACGTATTGTCCTGTTTCGTCCGGAATTGGCGGTGGTTCTACTTCATTAAGCGCCTCGATATCCTGCGGCGTAACCGTTGAGAAAATACCCGTTTTTTCGCTTAACGCGGCAATTTCTTCGAGCGCTCGTTTGTCAGAAATTAGCCCTGCTGCTTGGACGCTGAGAATCGTATTAACAGCGTTCTGAGCGTTCGTAATACGTTCGCTCGTTGTTTCTTGTTTAAGCGGCACGAAGTCAAAATCGATATCGGAGACTTCGCGGCCTGAGCTGGTGAGAATTAGCGACGCGATACGGCTAATCGGTTCGCGTAACTTATCCTCTTGCAAGCGTGAGACCGTATCGTAGTAATTAGCTAGATCAGCGTCTCCGGTCGAGAATCCTGCGGGCGACATTCCGAAAAGTTTGACAAGCGGAATTTCCGCGGCGCCGGCGATTTGTTCTGAGAACGTAATTAGCACGTCACGAATACCGCCGAATGAGTACGACTGAGACTGAAACGTATCTTTGTTATCAGAAACGGTTAACGACGAGTTGTTTTGAACGTCGTTAATCATTTTTACAGCGCGTCCCATGAAAGAAGCGCGTTCGTCGTCCTGCAAGCCTTGCCAAAAATTCTCGATACCTAAATATCTGATGTAGCAGCGCTTGAGCAATTCGAGACAGCTATCTAACGAAGCCCCGTAAGCGTTAACCGCTGAGTTAGCGACATCGTAAACGGACTCGCCCCAGCCTTGGTTTACGTTTAATTTGCGATGCGTTGAACGTATTCCATCGAAACGGATAACACGACTAGCGTCAGCGTCGAACGTGCTCAACGTTCCGTAAGCTGGCTGAATGCTGTATTTAACGGGTAAGCCCGCCTCGGCGCCATAATTTTTTACTGTCGTGCTCGGCGTGATTTCGGTTTTATCGAATACGCGGAAACCGAGTAACGTACCGTTCGGGTTTAAAACGCTTTCCGGCGCCCCGTCGCCCATGTCGATCATCACTAACGAGCCGCCGTACACTCGCGCATACGTAATCGCGTCAGTCAATAGCCGCCATACGTTTAAGCGACGAAACTCTTTCTCTAGGAACGCAGACGTATCAGCGTCAAGGCGCCAGTTAACGCCTTTAGATGTCATGTCGCTGGCGATTGACTCAGCCATACGACGCGCTACCCAGTTCGACGAAAATAAACGTCCTTTAAGTTCGTCCGGTAACGAAAAACTTATTTCGTTTGCGACGTTCGTAATTAGCTCGCCTGTGCATACAGAGCTTACGTATGCGGTCGCGCTGTCGTGTTTCGTACGTCCTGCGCCTTTTACTTGAATATTTTTTGCCATGAGAATGATGTGCTATTCAGTTTTCCGACGACGCCGTAACGTAATGCGTCCGGCACGTGTGAGAACTCGTGATCCGGTTTATCTGTCGGATTTCCTGACGAATCAGTCGCCCACGTGTAATTTGTGATTTCGTTGTAAAAATTCGGAACATCCGGCGCCACGATAATTTGATACTGCTGTATGAGCTGGATACCGTAACGCACGCTGTCCGCACCTTTCGGGGCGGCTACAGCGTTAACGCCTAGACCACGTAATTCCTCGATAGATTTCGGCTCTGCGGCGTCGCATTGGACTTCTTCTCGTTTAAGTCCTTCAGCTTTGATCTTTTCAGCGATTTCAGCGTTAGTAAGGCCGCGAGTAAGAAAGCAATGAGTAATGTAGATTTTCTTGTCACGTTGATTAACGAATCCTCCGACGAACGCGGTAGGGTCAGTAAAGCCGAAGTCGAGGCCGTAAAAAGGTTTACATTCGTCGTCTTTGTTCAGCGCGTCGAAGTCAAACTCAAGTTCGATAACGTTTTCGTAAATCGTGCCAGTCGATAGACCCCATTCGCCTAAGCCTTCGACTTTATAGCGTCGAGGCTGATCTACACGCATACGCTCGAATATCGCAATATCGGCAGGGTCAAGCCATTCGTTACATAAGTATGTAGTAGTTAGCGCTAACGTATCAGCGTTAGGATTATCGAAGAAACGTTTCTTACCCCACCAGCGCTCCGACCACGGATTTAACGTAAGTATGAACTGTTTCCACAGCCCTTCAGGTAACTGACCACGTATCGAAAGGTCTAACTTATTGAACTCGTTTTCGTCCTCAATCTGATACGCTTCGTCAATCCATACCCAGCAAAGTACGCCTGTGGGCACGGAAATAGACGTAATTTTCTGTGCGTCATCGAAGCCACGAAAAAGAATCTTTTGACCCGTGAGCTTATGCGTTATCTCGAGCGGCGATACTTTGTAATCCCAATACTGCTCAACGCCTAGGCGATGTATCGCCCAAACTAAATCTGAATAACACGAATTTCTAAGAGTACGTTCGTAACGTCGAATAACGAGCGCGTTCGCTTCTTTGTAGGCCATGAGGTTAACTATCAGCTTTAACGCCGAAGTCTTAGACTTCTTCGAGCCGCGCCCACCTTTACATACGACATATCGCTGCTTGCTATTCCAAAATGTAGCGTATCCTCGACCGACGACTTCGGACAGCTTTAATTTTCTTTGCTTCATTCATCGTTAGTCTTTTAAATCATTTTGAATAATGAGTACCGGAGCCACGTTCAAATCTTTTCCGTCTTTGCCGGTAATAGCGACTTTCTTTCTATCGCCAAAATTTTCATCATTACGCATAGCAGCTTGTCTAGCGCATTCCTGAATTACGATTTTTTTTGCTTCTACGTAACCCTTCGGCAAGTCGGCGCCGGTTCGTATACAGCGGTCAGCAATGCGATTTAATCTCTCGACTTGTTCCCAGCCGAGCGCGTCAAAAAGCCATGAGCTTTCTTTACGTGCTTGCGCGGAACGGTGACAAAATTCTTCGTTTTCTTCTTTCCAGCGGATTATCGTTCGTCTCGAAGGCATACCCTTCATCGCGCCGATCTTGCGCTCTGATTTTCCCTCGAGAATTAAATCGATAATTTTGTCGGCTAATTCTTGGGAATACTTCACTGGACGGCCGACTTTGTTTTTTGTTGAAGTGGCCATTTTTTCTCTTTTTTTAATCTGAAATAGTTGACAAATTATACATTTTATGTATAATTATAAACATGGTAGTTAAACATGAAAGGAGGTGAGAAATGTGGATTTAAGAAACCGATTGATTCGTGAAATCAAGGTTAAGTGGAAAGTAAAAGAAATCACAATTAACCTGATCTTCATAAAAATCGTGCTAGTTAGAGACTAACTACCGTCCCCCTCGAAAGAGGGGGAAATCCACATACTCACCAAAGGAGCATTTTAAATGTTTTATCCGGTTTCTGAAATCAAACACAACGTTTTTAGCGTTCGTGATCTTGGCTTAACTTGCGAAGCTGATTCGCTTGAGCGAGCTTTAGATATTCTTTCCGATAAGGTAGAAAACTTTATCGAAGAAACATTCCGCAAGCAGCGGAAGCCAATTCCCGAACCGTCTGCGCCTAAAGATCACGACGGTATCTTAGTTGTGCCGTTGAAACTCGAGGCGCGTATTCGTTTATGGAATCTGCTCAGAGAAAAACACATGAGCACATCTGAACTTGCACGCCTTCTCGATATGTCTAGACAGCAGGCACAACGCCTCGTCGATGGAAGCGGCCCTGTTAGCTTCGATATGTATTACGAGGCATTTAAAGCGCTCGGATACTATCTCAGCCTTGAGCTGAATCCTTATAAGTGATTTACTTCAAAAACAGGCTTACAGACTTACAAAGAAGGAAAACCGCCAGCGCAAAAATAATGAAGTTGACGAGCCAGCCAAAAACGACGGCTCGTTTCGGCAGATGATCTCTAGTCATTAATTGGTACATGTGTTTTCCTACGGTTGCTATAATTTTCATATCGACCTACTGGTTCTAGGTTGACATTAAAAAACCCCGTACAGCTCGCAACTGACGGGGTTTTACTTTTGTTTGGCTCGGTGAACAACGCCCGCCGAGAGGCTTAAGAGGTGCCGTTCTACATATACAAGGTAGGACGGCTTTCGTTTACGGTTAATGATTATGAGGAGTCCCCATTATGGCTCTATGACAATTTGTATATTAGTTACCGTGAAACGAAAGACCCCCTCGCGAACTTATGAGAAGTTGAAGTTACTCATAAAAGCGAAGGGGCGTATTTAAAAAGGATGAGAAAGCGGTAACTTCTTCATCCCCGAATAGAAAAATCCCGTCAGGATTTCTCCCTTGCGATTGGTAAATTTAGACTTTTTCTTACGTCGTTTGGCTTAACCGCTTCGCCTTCTGTTTCCTTCAGGCGCGCCGGTTCCTCCGCAAGGAACCGTCTCTGATTAAGCCAAAACTCGGGCGGCCTGATACACAGGCTTGAAATTGTCTACTAAGACACTACTACAAAAAAAGAAGCCCCGCAAGAGATGGGGGCTAAGTGTCGATATATTTAAGGTTTATGTTTTAACGTAATTCTAAAACTAATTCTTTTCCTAACGCTTTAAACGCATTTTGAATTGTATCTATTTTGGTTGCGTGGCGAATATCAGTAATTCTTGTTACCTCTTGGGGCTTAATTTTCATTTTTCTAGCTAAGTCTACAGGTCGAACGTTTAACTTAACCATTGTATTTAAAAGCAAAACCTTTGACGTTACCGAGACGGGTAAATCAACAGCAACATCACCAGTTTGAAACTCTGAGGGGGATGGAAATTCTCTACCATCCTCGATATAAAAATCAATAGCTGTAATTAGCGCATCCCGTGCATTAGTTTTTAATTCTTCTAAATCCCAAGCCTCTGTAATAGCCTCGGGTACATCACGGAAGCTGGCGATAAATCCACCCTCTCCATTGGCCTGAATGGTCGCTGGATATTGATAGTTTGCCATTTTCTTTCCTTTCGCATTTATTAAAAAGTCTTTTAACGGAGGGTTTCCCCTCCGTCTCGACTTGCTATTTGATTCCAAGTTGTCGTTTGATTAACTCCATATACTGCCTAGAGTAATCTTTTGTTGGATGACGTTTAATCACTGACTGCCTACCGTTGTAATAAGCCTTGTAATGATTAGTTCCATCAACTATAACGACACCAAGGTCTTTAAGTTCGTCGATAAATTGTTTATGTTTCATAACATAACCTCTTTAATATCGACAAGATTTATTATAATCATTTTTGTTTATTTTTGCAAGCATTTTTGCTTACGATTTCTGCGCATCTAATCCTTAACGCGAAAAACATCAAAGCATCTTCTGTCCAATGATCGAGCCTTCTTCGCTTAATATTCCAAATCTTTTTACCCGCACGAAGTAACGAATCGTCAGAACCGAATACGTAAAGAAGAACAATGAGCTTAGCTGTACGCACGTTTAACCCATGAGTGCCGATAGTAAGCATTTCGGTATCCGGCGTGCTCATGTGCTGCCAAACCGTATTTAGTAAATCCGCGTCTTTCTGATCTACCTCGATACCGTAATCATCGCTTCTATCCTCCGGCCCCGTGTAATCCTCCGAGAAGTCTGTTTTATCACGCGTCAACGCTAACGCCTTTTGAACTGCGTATGTAATCGAAATATTTTTGATAACTTTATCGCGATACGCCCGGCGCCAGTTGTCTAAACGCGGTCGTAAATCTGCGATTAACTGTTTTTCTTTATCGTCCATTAACCCTCCTGATTATTGTTGGTTGAGATTGATAGGCGGTTTTTCGTCTGTGTAGCTGAGACATTCCCAGCCGGCGCCGGCTTTTTTAGGTCTAGGCGCAACTATGTAGAGCCGGAGCGGGTATTTATCGCTGAAAACTTTGCATTTGACCTTTGCGTCGTCTTGGAATACTCGCAACGAGCCTTTAACCTCGAAAACTACGAGACTCATATCGCGCAATAAAACGAGAAAATCAGGCGTATAACGGCATTTGTTTTCGGCGATTTTGAATGAAACCGCTTCAAACCAAAAATCTTCTATTCGTCCTTCTCGTTTAAATTTGCTGAGTAGAGCTGCAAATTCAGCCTCGGTTTTATTCATTTCGCCGTAGCGTAAACGCCCTTTGGCTTGCAAATACTTGTTCATTCTTCTTCCTGATTACTTTGTATAAACGACCGAAAACGCGCCAAATTAAGGCACGGCGTTCTTCTGTAAGGTTTGCGTTCCATTCGTGAGTCTCGAAATACAGCTGATAACCCATCATCAAATACGTGTGGTATTTCTTATGTATCGTGTAATCGTCGAGTCCTATGATTTCTTCGATTTCTTTAGGCGTTTTATTGAGCGACGCTAACCGCGTAATCTCAAAGCTGTAATCGCTGTAATCCATGTTTTTAATTTCCTCGGGAAGGCAGTTTTTAGCGTCTCTGAGCGATCATTTGCGCGTGAGCGTGCCAACGATCAAACTGCGAATAAAAAGCGCGCCTACGCTTAATTTGGTCATCCTGCGCACGTTTGAAACGTGTACAGCGTGCGAAACTAATCGGATAGCACTCGCCCGGAGCGCGTGATTCGTGTAGACAAAAAATATTCATGTCACCGAATGAAGTCTTAGGCGGGACGCGTTTCTTGCCGGCGCCGTCAATCCAATACGCCGCCGCATACGAACAATAGAGACAGCAACCGCCGTTCATAGAAACTGCCTAAAGTCGAAAAAAGCCGTAACGAACGCGATAAAGATCACTGAGTACATATCCCAATCGCTCCACGTGCTAGGCGTTCTTCCAGTTGCCAAGGCGAAGTTACGACCGAAGGACATCGCACCACCATAGAAGCTCAGCACAAAAAAGAATTTAAAAAGCCAGCGAAGCATCACTCACACCTCACGAACGAACGAGGAAAAGACAGCTAACGTCAATAGAGCGATCAGTAACACGAATAACTTCCGATCTCTTGTTTCTAACGTTTCAAAGAAAAAATCCCAAAAAACGATTAAGCCGCCGACATACGCGAGATACTCAAAAAATTTCTGAAGGCTAAAAATCATGTTTAACGTCTCCACGGAAACCACTCAATAGCCAAAATCTCAAACATCCAAACAAACAAAGCGACAGTGACGAGAACGTTAAGATCGGTAATTAGACCTAAAACTGCTAAAGCTAACGCGACTAAAAACGCGATAAACAGCGATACGTAAACAAATACGAACGCAATTAAAAAATCTTTCATCTTCTATCCTCCCTGCTCGTAAACATCAAAATTGCTAGCTTCGTCAGTACGTACGCGTTAACTAACACGACCGGAGCGACTAAAAGCGTTAGAAGTACGTAAGATTCAAATGTCATGCTTTCTCCTAGAAATACGGTTCGATTACTTTTTCTTCTTCCGGCGCCGGTGTACTGGATAACGTCGGACGAACGGGGATACGTAACATCGACGTGCAGAAATTGAGCGAAGCGTTATCTCGCCATAATTTGATGTAACCCTCGAATGCGCCGTTACGCTGTTTGCACAGGTTTAAAACGCAGTCCGGCTTGCTATCGTCGATGTCTTTGCCTTCTGCACGTTTTTGAATTTTTGAGTAGTCGCGGGCAAGTACGAAAATGTTAAATGCGATATTCGTAATGTTTGACGATCCCTTAATGCTGTCCTTCGACGCGGCGTCGAAAACGTTGTACATCTTTGAACTTAATTCAAGGCGTTTACGGCAGTGAGCTACGACTACGATATGAACGTTATTCACACGGGCAAACTCTACGAGACGCGCCATCGCGTAATCTGTCTCTGATTTATCCATATCGTCCTTGACGCACATCATCAAAGAGTCAACGAATAAAACGTCCGAGCGGTAGTATTTAACAGCGGCCTCCAGCAGACGTATGAGTTCGTCCGGCTCGACTTTTCGCTGTAAATCGCAGATATGCAGACGTGCGGCATACTCGTTGAAAAACATTTCGATATCTAATTCTTCGATAATTCGTTTTTCACGTGAGCAAACGACCTGCGTAAGCATTCGCTCAATCGTTCTAACCGGCGCCATCTCGAAAGAAGCGATGTAAAGCGATGCTCCAGCCGCGAGTAAATGCAAGCCAATTTGACCAAGAAGGAGCGATTTACCGCTACCATTTTCGCCTGCGAGTAACGTAAGCTCGCCCGGACGAAACTCAAAGTCGATAGGCCTTTCTTTGCCGTCTAATCCTGTCTGTTTGAACGGTAGAACGTACTTAGCGACGTGATACTTTTTTTCGTCAAGATAGACTTGAAAATCATTACGAAATTCGCGAATGTCTTTCGTAACAAAAAATTCCTCGGGACGATTAGCCAGCTCGGTGTATTCGGCGAGTGACGTTGTTATTTGTTGACCGCCGAGCGGGTCTGCCCAAAACTCAGGCGAATCGGTTGTATTTTTTGATGTCATCATCATATTTCCAAGCTATTAGTTCTCTGTTTTTAAACATGACCGTAACGACTACACTTTTCGGTCTTAGGACGGGTATTGCACGCATCCAGCGTGTCAACGTTTCGCGAAGCTGAGGCGTATCGTCAACGTCGATAAAGTCAATAAGCACATTTTTTCCTTCAATAAAATGCGCCTTGATCTTCATGGGGTCATCGGAAAAAGAAAAAAGTACAGTAGGCACGTGTGGACGACGTTCAGGCAATTCTTCGATACCTTCACGCACTATCGCATCAGCTTGATAGAGCCGTAATTCGTCCTCAGTAAGTACAGGAAAAAATACGAGCTGTGAAGTTGTGAACGCATCGGGATATTCGTAAAACGTTTGTCCTTTTTCGTTTCGTACCATCGCGGCAGCGCTAAACATCATTTGTCCCCCTTCTTCACAACTCTCTCGAGCTGCGAAAGGTCTTTAATGTCATACGCATACGTAGACTTCGCCATGATTTGATCGAATCTGTCGCGAGCTGTCGTAGCGTATTCGACTGGCGGCAACTCAGGTAAGTAATCCTCAGCTTTAACCCATACGGCAGTACGATCTTTAGGCGTTAGCCATTCAGCTTTTACGTAGGTACTGCCGCGAAGAACAATTTCTTCGATAATTTCTTCTAACGTCCAGCCAGCGTTTTTTGCTTGTTTTCTAAGAAGTCCGATATAGCTGTAGGTAATCGGCTTTCCTCTCGCGTTTAATTGCTTAGAAAAGTCATTCCAGAGAGCTTCTCTAACGTCATCAGGCTTAATTACGTCGTCTTTCGATTTAGTAGCCTTATCAGTAGACCGAGGCTTTTTTTCTGCTTTTGGTTTAGAAGAAGCAGGTGCGGTTTCTACGACCTCGGACTCCTCGACGAGTGGTAGTTCATCTTCTACCGGTTCAGAGCGTGCATCTATATTTGATTTAGTATTGGTATAGTCTTGATATAGTTGAGTGTCATTTTTGCTACCACTTTCCTGCAAAAATGTAACCACTCCACTAACGTTTTTGTCACTAGTAGCATTTTCGTTACTAGTGACATTTTTGTTACTACTTCTAGTTACGTTATTGTTACTAGTATCATTTTTGTATCTAGTATCGTTTTTGCCACTGCTTTTAGTGTCTTTTTTGTCACTAGTAGCATTTTCGTTACTAGTATCAAATTTGATACCGCTTTCAGACTTGAAAACTTCTTTAGTAACTTTCGCTTGCTCGAAACCGTTATTTATCTTTTGTACGTTTAAGGCGTAAAAATTACGTGAGCCGCGTCCAGCGTTAAAAACTTTTAACCATTCGTTAGATGATAAAAACGATACTGCTTTAAACACGGTTCTTCGGTCTAATTCTGTTTCTAGCGAGATCGTTTCAGTAGATGGGCGGCAGTTTGTACCGTCATCATCCGCATAGTCGCAAAGACAGCGTAAAACTGCTTTAGCGCTCGGACTGCCGAGCGTACATTTAGCCGCGTTACGAGAGAGTAAGAAACTCATAACGACACCTCAGTGAGCTTTTTTCCAAATCGCCAAGTCCGGAAACGCTAATTTGAAATACGGAATACGGCTTTTAGGAATGCCTGTAACGCGCCACAATGAAACCGCGCACGGCGTTATTCCCAACTCTCGAGCGATAGCAGCTTGGCGTCCCTTGTCTCTAGAGAACTTTCCTTCATATCTGGAAAGCACCTCTCTAAATGCTTCCTTTCTAAAATCGTCCTGATTCATAATCCGACCAAATAGTTTAGTTTTTCAACTATTCATTATATAGTTTTCTAAACGTTTGTAAATCTAAATATTCCGTTCACGTTTATTTACTTTTGTGTTTAGTTTTCTTAATATCAAGCAAAAGTGAAAGGAGTTGTTATGAGTTTCGCAACGCGTTTACAAAAACTGATGAAGGAGCGGAATCTTTCAATCGGAGACGTATCAAGGGCAACCGGCGCCGCTAAAGCAACGGTTAAATGGTGGGTTGACGGAAAGACACTTCAACTTAAATATGACGATGCCGTCGGTTTAGCTAAGTTTTTCGGAGTTAATGTAGATTGGCTGATGTCCGGAAATGGGCCAGAGCTCACGGAAGACAATCCAAATACTGTAACTATTAGGAAAGTAAATCTACAAGGTCTTTGCGGAAAGTATCCGCAAGTAACTGCTCCGGTTGAATTCTCTGACGAATCGGAATTGGTCGATACGATACAAGCAGGTGCCAAGTGGTTTTTTAATAATTTTCCCCACTATGCACCTGAAGATGTGAATATCGTTACCGCGACTGGCGATAGCATGGAACCGTTGATAAGCGAAGGTGACCTTGTTTTCGTTGATACTAAATCTCGCGTATGCGACCGTGACGGTATCTATTTCTTGTACTTGGACGGTCAATACTTTATTAAGCGTGTGCAGCGATCTATCGGAAAGAAACTAATCTTAATTTCTGAGAATCAAAAATATCGTGATATAGAAATAGAAAGCGACTCTCAAGTCGAATTTTTCACTATCGGACGTGTCATAAAGTCCTTTAAAACCGTAGGTTACTAGGAGAAGTCTCATGGAGTTGATAGATAAATTCAAATTGTTAGGTCAAAAAGCGGTTAAATCTGGCCCATCGTTGATTAACGAAGAAATAACCAAAACTGCGTTAATCATGCCGTTCATTCAGTTACTGGGATATGATGTTTTTGATCCGTCTGAAGTTATTCCTGAATTCCAAGCCCAAGCTGGCGTCAAGAAAGATCAGCGGGTTGATTACGCTTTATGTAAGGACGGGAACCCAGTTATTTTGATTGAGGCTAAGGCGTACGGAGCACCACTTGATAAAGATCAATTAGATCAATTAAAGCGTTATTTCCCGTTCGTAAAAACGGCTCGAGTAGGCATTCTTACAGACGGTAATAGATACCGTTTCTTTACTGATCTAGAGGCTGATAACGTTATGGACGATAGCCCATACTTAGAAATTAGTCTCGATAACCTAGACGAAGATACGTTAGACAAGTTGTTGCTTCTTGCTAAAGACAAATACAACGACGAAAACACAATAAGGCAGGCGGAGCAACTCAAATTTACGAAGCAATTTAAGTTAATTCTTTCTAAACAACTTGAGCAACCGGAAGAGGATTTTGTTCTGTTTTTTGCTAAAAAAGTATGGAATGGCAAAATTACTCAGAACGTTAAAGACAAGCTCACTCCTTTATTAAAAGAGTCTTTTAGACAGTGGACTGAAGAAAGAGTAAACGCACGCTTGAGAAAAGCTATCGAAAACGAAGAATCTAAAGTTAAAGAGACCGAACCAGTCGCCCCAGCAGAAGAAAGTAATGAGCCTGCTGCTAATGAGTTGGACATTATGGGATTGAATATCGTTAAAGCTATTTTGTCTGACGTTTGCGATGTAGGCAGATTAAGCCTTCGTCCTTCTAAGAGTTATTGTGCTTTATTGCTTGACGATAACAATAGAAAGACGATTGTTCGTTTCTACTTTAAGAATCCTGAACGGCTTAAGCTAGACCTTTATGGATTCTTGAGAGTTGAACCTCCTTTCCCTATCGAATCAGTCGAAAACTTATACAACTACAAAGATCAGATAATCGAGATTTTCCAAAAAATTGAAGCAGGTGATACTGGATTAGGTCAGAAAGAAGAATAACTAATCATTTAATTCTAAGCGCTCCATTTTCGGAGCGCTTTTTTTTATGCCCAAACATTAGTAATTTCCCTAGTTTTGCAAAAAATAGTGTTTAGAAAACTTGATATTGTCGGTTAGTTTCTTTATTATTCTATTCAGAAATCCAAATGAATAACGTTTGGATTTCCGAACGGAGAGATAAAGAAACATAGTTTGAAACCGACAATTTAGGGCAGTGGGGACTGGTTAAATCGAACTAACCTGCCGTGAAGTCGAAAGACGATGAACGAAAAAATGCCAGCCGCCGATTACGGGCGGTGTCTGAGGCGAAAGTCGCCGAACGACAAAGAGGCCTGACGGTCTGTAAAGCCGTCCTTGGGCGCCATAGACCCCCTCTTAAATACTAAGTGATTGATACGCGTATGAGTAGAAAACATGCGCTGAGGTGAATTAAGACAGCCAAGAACAGAAAGTCTTACGAGGTTACTAGTTACCAGCATACATAAAAGCTAGTTGAGTTACACGCTCTCGCAAGAACAGCAGCAGAGCGTAAACACAAGCGCGTCGGCTAACGTGTTTCGGAGGATTTCTCGTTAGCGTCCTTCGGCGCGCTTCTGTTTCTTACAGGAGAGAAAAAATGCTTTTAAAAGTTAAGCGCGTTGTCCCTCGAGCTTATGAGATTTATTACAAGGGTCAAAACATCATCAGCCTAATTAGGCCGAAGCCTAATGACTGGCGTTTTTCCGGATTCTTCATGAAAGAACAAGACAAGGTAAACGATTTGTTATTGGCAAACGTTTTCGGTCTGAGTTTCCGAACAAAAAGACGAGCGCTCATCGAGCTAGAGGTCATTTTTGCAAGATTTGAAGCCTTACAGGCCTAACCCGAAATTCGAATTATTAGGAGAAAACATGTTAGCCACCTATGAACGTAAAAAAGTTACGGAGTACACGTCTTTTAAAAATGAATTTAGAGTGTTTTACAAAGACGAATACGTTTGTGATCTTATTAGGAATTTCCGAATACTTCGATAGCCCGCTCCGGCGGGCTTTTCTTATGTCTTTAACGCCCAACTTGTTCAAAATACGTACAAGTTCAGACCATCTTCATAAGCTCCTCAGGCTTTTACCAATTTTTTTAGTTCCAATTTTTGCGCTTAGGGGAGCTTTTGAATGTGGTCTTTATTACATAGAAAAGGAGAAACATCATGTTTTTCAAGGGCATGAACGGCGCCCACCTCGTAATCGTTACAGGCGCATGGGTGCTTCTTCTTACGTGTCTCGTTCGATTAGTTCGCCAGCTCGTTAATAACGTAAGCGTCGAAAACGTTAACGACTTCGCCGGCGCCGTATGTTTTTTCGGCGCGATAGTTTTAGCGTTCTGTATGCCTGAGCTAATCGCCGCGTTAATGGAATAAACGCCTCAATCGCTGTAACGACTGGGGCGTTTTTAATGAAAACATCTGAATTCCAGTAATAAAAAGGATAAACCTTATGAGCTATGCTTGTCTAGTGCTTGGTGAAAGCGGCAGCGGTAAAACGTGCTCGCTAAGAAACTTCGATCCGGCTAAGTGTTTACTTATTCAGCCGCTTCGTAAACCTCTGCCGTTTCGTAACAACGGCTGGAAAGAAAAAACGCGTGAGAATCCGAACGGGAACGTCTATGTAACGTCTAACCCGTCTTACATTCTCACCGCTATGCGTCGTACGCACGCAGACATCATCATCGTTGACGACTGGCAGTACATCTTAGCTAACCAGTTTATGGCGCGTCGTAACGAAAAATCTTTCGACAAATTTACGGATATCGGCGGCGTAGGTTTCGACGTTGCTAAGACAGCCTCCGAGCTGGCTGAAAATAAACGCGTTTACGTGTTAGCGCATACGCAGACCGACGAGTTCGGACGCGTCCGGATTAAGACACTGGGCAAGCTGTTAGACGACAAAATCGTCGTTGAAGGCATGTTTACTACAGTGCTTCGTACTCACGTCGAAAACGGAAATTACCTTTTCTCAACGCAAAACAGCGGCTCAGACACTGTTAAAAGCCCTATGGGGATGTTTAACGAACAACTCATAGATAACGACCTCGCGGCTGTAGACCGAACGATTTGCGAGTTTTACGGTCTCGAGTCTTCCCCTTCTCACACTTCATTAACTAATAACAGGATGGTAGAAAATGCTACATACTGAAATGACCTTAGACGTTAAAGCCGCACGTACTGTAGGCGGCACTTCTTTTATCACGACCTCCGGCGCATACGTCGGTTCGATCACTGCTGCACGCATTTATGAATCTAAATCCGGCGCCGAAATGCTCGATATCGATTTCGAGACGCTCGAACTCGAACGTGCTCACATGAGCATGTGTATTTATGACAAATCAGGTAAACCGACTTTCTCTAGAGCTATTCTCGACAGCCTGATGACTGTTTGCCGTGTACGCAGTCTCAAAGCTGAGCAACGTCGTTTTAAAGACCGTCAAGGCACAGAACAAGTCGGATATTTCTTCGTTGATCTCATGAGCAAGCCTATCGGTCTGCTCATTCAGGCGGCGCCGGAAGAATACGATATCAACGGCGAAATTAAAACGATGGTTCGTTTGAATCTTCTTACACCGTTTGACCCTCGCACACGTCAGAATGCAGCCGAAATCCTCGACCAAGCCGAAGCGAAAGCAGTAGACGCTAAGCTAAAGAATCTAAAGGACAAGCCGCTTAAAAAACTAGCCGCTCAATCGTCTAACGGATTCGAAAGCGCACCAGCGCCTAGAGGCGCTTACGCGACGGCTCCGGCGCAAGTTCCTCCAGCGGCGCCGGGTGGCGATTTCTCACCGGACGAAATCCCCTTCTAAACGAATTACAGGGCGCTCGCTAATAACTGGCGCTCTTTTTGCATGAGAGTAAACGTAAATTTTTTATACGTGATTAACGGTTACTACATCGTTATGCGTAACGACAAAAGAATCGGAACGCTGAGATTTTTGCCTAAAAAAGGCTGGATATACGTCACCGAATGGGCAGGTAAATCGCTAGATGAAGAAGTGCTCGACGATTTCATTTGCAACTGGCTCGATCATTATGCCGTTCCTTGGCGACGCGACATCGACAAAATCAAAGAGCTCGTCCGAGAAGCTGTGGACACGTGGGAGAAGTGCTATGCGTGTTAGTTACGTTTGGCACGATCACGAATGCTACCTAGTTACGCTAGACGGCACGCTCGTAGGAATGCTTTTTAAAACGTTTGAGGGTTACTGGACGTTTAGACCGTTTGAAGTTAAAGATGACGAATTAAATTCTTTTTTAAAGGCGTCGTTTCCGTCGGCTTACTACGAAAAACTGATTATCGCTAAGCGAGAGATTTCTAAAAAGCTCAAGGGATGGTGCGGATAATGCAGACAATCAGATTTGATATTTGTTTTTTAGGCTATATCGTTTGGTATAGAAACATAGTAGTCGGCTACGTTAATAAAGAACGAAAAGGCTGGAAGGTTATAACCATAAATCCCTTAATAAAAATTTTTAATCCAGAGTTATCTAATCAAGAATTTTCTTCTTTAAAGGACGCAAAAAGATTTATACGCATTCGCATAAATAAATTCGATTGCAAATTTATAAATTTTCGTAAACGTATTAACTACGTTACTTCATCCGTTATGACGATAAGTGAAATTCTTAAAAGCACTTAAAGATCAAGCAGAAACAAGTCGCATACGACGATAAGCCCGCTAGATAGCGGGTTTTCTTTTGGAGGAAACATGAGTAGTTACACAATTACGAAATACGAATATTACAAATATTCGTTAGACGATTACAAAGAAATCAAAAATGCGTTTTCTGAAATTTTCGCAGATCACGATGCTACGTCAGCGATTATCTTAATTACGAGTCTCGGAATTTTAAAGTCGTTAGAAGAAGGATTTGGCTACGTAAAAGACGCTGAAAGCGTTCTAATCGGCGAAGAAAATCATCGTTACATTATTCGTTTTTTCGATAGAGAAATCGAGGATTTAAAGGACGAAATAAGACAAGGCTTTAATACAAGCTGGCACGATGAATATAGAGATTGGCTTCAAACATTAAGCGAAATTCGTCAACACTTAATTAACAAACCTCCGGTTATAAACAAATGAAAGGAAAACATCTTAGATCGTTACTTAAAGTAATTCCGAAAAATAACATACGATATTTTCTTAATGGACTGTATGTAAATTTTAACGATAGGAAAATTGCGGCAACAAATGGTCATATTTTGGTTTTACTTGAAAACCTTGAAGAGTTGAATATTGACGGAACTGGTGAAGTAATCATACCGAGAAACGTTATAGAAGCAGCTACTAGTGTTTGCGATCCTAACGCAAATGTCTACATTACAAACACGGAGCTTTCTATTGGCGATTTAACGATTAAATATAAGCCGATTAATGGAAAATACCCTGATTTTAGAGTTGTATTTCCTAAAAAAGAAACGTCTTACGAGAATAGCCGATTCTGCTGGTTTCAATCTGAATACGTGAAAATCGTTGAAAAGATAGGAAAAGATTATGTGATCGACTTTAAATTTTTCCCGCCTGAAAACGAAAAAACTAGCCCTCTAAAACTAACTGGCGTTAGCTCTGATTGTTCTGCATTTGTAACGGTCTTTCTTTGTAAGTTAGAGGTAGATATCAACGGGAAAGAAAAATGAAAATCGTATTTATATGCGTAGCTTTAATCGTCTTTAGCGTTTCGTTTTTACCGTTAATAGTATCGTCCGATTTACCGACTTTCTTAATCGGATGTTTGTTAATCGGTTTATTCATGCTTTTGACGTATCTCGTTTATTCAATCGTTTTAAAAATCTTAGAGCAGGAGAATCAAGAATGAAATTATCAACAATCGCCGCGATTACCGGAGTATCGGCAGCCATCGTTATTGGTGGTATTTACACGCTTTGTAATCTGCAAACTGTGCCTGCTGGCTACGTCGGCGTTAAAGTCAATTTGTACGGCTCAGATAAAGGCGTCCAGCAGGAGGAATTAGGAGTAGGCCGCTATCTGCTTACATGGAATGAGCAGGCTTATCTATTCCCTACGTTTAATCAGCTCCATACGTACAAAGTACCGTTTACGTTTCAGACTTCGGACGCCATGGCGGTCAATGCACGTATAGGCGTTGAGTACCAAGTTAAGCCGTCGATGGCTACGAAAGTTTTTCAGACGTATAGAAAAGGCGTCGAAGAAATCACCGATGTGAACCTGCGCCAGAACGTCTCCGACGCCCTGATTAAATACGCCTCTCTCATGGATGTTAACGAATTGACGGCAAACGGGAAATCCAAATTGCTCGAGCATGTTACCGAAGAGCTGCGGCATCAGCTCGAGGACGTCGGGATTCACATCATCCGGGTGTCCTGGGCGTCTGATATCGAATATCCGCCTCAAGTGCGCGAATCGATTAACGCAAAAATCGAAGCTACACAGCGCGCAATGCTCAGAGAAAACGAAGTAGCGCAGTCTAAAGCCGAGGCCGAAAAAGCACGCGTAGCGGCTCAAGGCGAAGCGGATGCACAGCTTACTAAAGCTAAGGCTGAGGCTGAATCTATCGCTATTCGAGCTAAAGCGTTACGTGACAATCCTCAGGTACTCATGCTTGAAGCGATTAGCCGCTGGGATGGAAAGTTACCGACATACCTCGGAGGCGATACGTTGCCAGCGCCACTCATGCAACTGAAGGAGCACAAATAATGCCTATTAAAACGTCATTTTTCGGATACGTCAGAGAATTTGATCTCAATGGTGAAAACAAATTGGAATGAGCCTCGAAGCATGGCGATTGGTCACGAAAGGCGTAGAGCTTCAACTTAAAAGCAAGGAGAAAAACGATGTGGAAGATTAAAGATCCTGATGCAGTAAAAGCAATGATCCTCCGGTTGCTCTCTGATGATGAAATTGCAAAGCGTTGTAATCGCCAAATGGATGAAGGATCAAGCTTCATCCTTTTGTCCGATGATAATGACAATATTATGTTGAGACTTGAAAAGGAGCGTTTTGTAAACGTTCCTGAGTACAAGCCGGACGACTGGAATCCTTATCCCGAAGTTAAACCGCCAAGGCGTGGATATTACTTAGTCACACGTTTACGTACACGCGATAACGGAGACACCTACAAGGGGGTTGATCTATGTTTATTCGGTTTAAATAATAGCGATATTTTTGCGCAAAGCAACGTTTTGGCCTTTCGTGAATTACCTGAGCCTTACGACCCTATGCCGTGGGAAGACGACGAAAGCGAACCGGAAGAAGGAGACTAACGAATGACGAATAAGTATCGATTCAAAAATAAATCGCTTGAAAATGCCTTAGTCGTTCTCTACGGAGAGGATTTCGTAGAAGATCAGGTAAATCGACAAATGGCGAATAACACGTCATTTATTTGCTTCGAGCTTGACGAAGCCAACGGATTTTCCAGCTCTACTACGATTTCTAAAGGAGAAATCGCTGAAACCAAAGAATACAAACTCAATTTTTGGAATCCATTCCCAGACGTTTTACCGCCTGCGAGTGGTCATTACTTGGTTTACGTGCGCGGCGATCAAAAAGATTACATTTCAGTAGATGACTATGTAAAAGCAGACTTTAACGAATTTTGGCGAAGTTACTTTAAATATGAGGTCTTAGCTTTTAGAGCGCTTAACGTCGAACCGCCGACGCCCGAGGAATTGAATGAATGACCGCCAAATGGCGGTTTTTTTATGGAACAAATAAATGTCAAGTTTATTTTCACTAGGCGAAGTCATGAGCTGCGTTGATGGAGAAATTCTTCTTTATGGCTGGCTTGAAGCCGATGAAGCTCTTAAGGCCATTGAAAATTATTTTAATGAAGCTATACAACCATCAGATGTTAAAGAAATTAAACGTGGATTATGGAAATACGTGCCATGTCGAAATAACACCGATGGGTATACAGGTCTCTATTACCCGTTCAAAAAATATACAACTGGTGCAATTAAGGCCACTTTCGTAATTCTTAAATAGTTTTTACGCCCTCTTCGGAGGGCTTTTTTATTATCTATCGTGAAGAAAGAATACGTATCAAAAGTCGAGTTAGACGCTCATAGAAAACTCGTTAATTTAGCGTGGTCTTTAGGTACTTCGTTACATCGTTTAGAAAGCAATCAAACGTTAGCAACTCCTGCTCTGCTGCATCTAAAAGAGGAAAAAAATCAGGATGAATTTATCGCTAAAACGTTTCTAACGATGCTCGAAGAAGAGATTTCAATCGTCAAAAAAATGGAACGCGATATATATGCAGTTTTATTTAATTTAAGGATTAATGATGAACAAAATCGAAATTCATAAAACGTTATGCGATCAGCTAAACGACATTTACAGCCGAAAAAACGCTGACTACGGAGACTCGTTCGCGAAAGTACGTAAGGAGGTGCCTAACGCGATCTTAGTCCGCTTAATGGACAAAATGGAGCGTATTAAGACGTTGCTTTTGAATGGCGAACGCTTGCAAGTTGCTGACGAAAAAGTCGACGATACGTTACTCGACTTAGCTAATTACTGTTTGATGGAAGTCGTCGAGCGACGTAACGATAAAGAGGTGAAGGCATGAGATACCTGGTCGATCATCCGAATTTATCAACAACAAAGTAGCGTTAAAAGCGATAGATGAAGCTTAATCATGCCAAGAAAAATCATACCGTTACGCCCGCAGAAACAAGTAGATCAGGCGATCAAAAACTTCATTCTCGATAAATCGCATAGAGAAACGCGAGTAAATCTTTGCTTAGGCGGGGGCACGGCTATTAGTTTGAAAATATTTAAAACTAGCGTTAGAGCGTATCGAACTTATAGTAATAATCATGTTTTTCTTGGCTATTACTATAGCGAGGATCTAGCGACTGATCCTGAGATGATTGATTATCAAATGCCTCCTGAGCCGTACTATACGTATGACGAAATTCTTCAAAGAGCTGAAGAAGTTAAGTGTTATGGACGTGTGATAAGCGATGATCCTATCGGAGAAATAAAGCTTACAGATTCAAAATACGTAAACGGAAAATTAGTGCCGAATGTCTACACAAAAGACTATCCGATACAACCGCCAAGCATTAGCATTGTTGACCCGTTTAGGTTCAAATCTCTCGCAGACTCGGTAAAGGAGTCGTTAAACGAGCAACCGGCGCCAGCTAAGGCAGCGGCCTTAAATCCTGAATCTATTGGGGTTTCTGAGAAAAAAGAGGTTGTTTCGACATCATCTAAAACTAACGAAAACGATGATCTCAAAGAGTCGTTAGAACGACGCCTGAGATTACTCGACCTAAAAATCGAACGAGAAGAAGTTTTAAATCAGTTAGCCGCTCTTTAGCTGCTTTTTTAATGCCTAAGTAAATGACAAATAGATTACTTTGTTGGTTTTCCTGCGGTGCCGCCAGTGCTGTAGCGACGCATACAGCAATCGAGATTAACAAGAAAAAGCATCGTTTCGATGAAGTCGTAGTCGCGTATACCGAAGTCAGAGAAGAGCACCCCGATAACAAGCGGTTTTTAAAAGACTGCGAGAAATGGTTCGGTGTGCCGATTACCGTCTTACGTAATGAAAAGTACGACGGCTCTATCGTTAATACGTTTGAAAAGTGTCGCTATATGGCTGGAATTGCTGGAGCACCCTGCACGCGTCTATTAAAAAAGGAGGTTCGTAAAAGTTTCGAGAAACCTACTGATACTCAAGTTTTCGGCTACACAATCGAAGAAAAACGACGCTTAGATAGATTTATCGACGCTAACAATAACGTAAAAATCTGGGCGCCGCTGATCGACTTCGGACTTACTAAAGCCGAATGCCTTGAAATCCTTGAGCGCGCTGACATCGCATTACCTGCGATGTACAAATTAGGCTATCAGAATAACAACTGTATCGGCTGTGTGAAGGGAGGGGTGGGTTATTGGAATAAAATACGGGTTGACTTTCCAGACGTGTTTCAAAAACGTGCTGAGCAGTCGAGACGACTAGGCGCGAGACTATGTAATTATCAAGGAAAACGAATGTATTTAGACGAATTGCCGCCCGACGCTGGAAACTATCCGACGGAAATCATGCCGGAATGCGGCATAGCGTGTGAATACGTTTTAGACATCACTAAATGACGAAATCAAAAGACAAGAAGGCCGCGTAACAGCGGCTTTTTTTATGGGTGGAATAAATGAATCTACAGGAAAAAATTCATGCTATTGCCAATTATTACGGCATGAACGTACAGATATGCAAGTTAGGCGAAGAAGGAGCCGAGCTAGCAGCCGTCATCGCTAAAAAATTCGTACTTATTCAATCCGGCGAGCTCACACAAAAATACGACTATCAGGGGGCTTTGCGTGAGTTCGGTCATGTGGATTTTTCGATCAGTGAGGAATTAGCAGACGTGCTTTTAGTGGCGCGTCAGATTGAATATCTAATGCTCCGTGACGAAAAATTAGCCGAGTACATCGAAAGAATAATGAACGCAAAAGCTGAAAGACAACTACAACGAATAAAGGACAAATTTAAATGACGAATCACCTGAAAATTTCTCTCAAACACAATACAGACAAAATCGAAATTCCCGAATGGGCGAAAACGATCATCCTCAATGCTGATACCTACGAGGAATACAGCGAGGAAAAATTAAACGCTATTTATAGCCTATTCGCAAAAACGCTCGGAATGACCGACGACGAGCTGCGCATGAAATATCTCGTTCGTTTTCACGTTCGATTCGAACAATCGTATTCAGAGGATTACGTCGAGTTTTTCGATTCTGTAGTCAATAACAGCAAATTAAAATTTTAGAGGTGCGTCATGAGCGATATTGATTACAAGCGTCTAGCGCAAGAAATCGTAGCTGAGCAGAGTAAAGAGTTTTTATCGTTCGATGACGTTTGTTTCATTCTCGGTTGCTCGGCTGGTTCCGTCGTGGCGCGTCAAGTCGTTGCAAATCCAAGTTTTCCGGCGCCCACATTTTTAGTCGATAACGGGCGCGCCCGTTGGTTCAAACGCGACGTTATGAACTGGATAGAACGAGAACGCGAGCGACGTTCTCGAGTCGCGCTTCATCCAGTCGCTTAGCAATGTCCGACGCTGTAGCGCGATAGTAGCGTTGTAGCATTTTTAAATCTTTGTGCCCTGTTTGACGTGCTAGCGCGAGTACGTCTAAACGGGGCGCCCCCGTCTCAGGGTCAGGGCTTGCGGCCCACGTCGCGAACGTGGCGCGCCCATCATGAAAATGTAGAGCTTCTTTAATTACGTTACCTGCCGAATCAGTAACTTCTCCTAAGCCTGCACGTTCGCGAATTCTTCTAAAAATCACTTCTCTATTATGCTCACCGAGCGCGCTAAAAACCCTTGGTGATCTATCTCTTTTGCTCTCGATAGCTAAATTCAATAGTCTGAGAGCGTCACTATTTAGAGCCACGTCACGCTTACTTGCCGTCTTAGTAATCTCTTTAGGCAGATGTATAACGTGTCCTTCAATCCACGCCGGCTCTATTGCTAAAATCTCACCTGCGCGCATACCGGTACGACAACTAAAAATAAACGCTAAAGCTGTTAACTGCGTGGCGCTTGTAGGTACAGACTTCATATCCCAGCCAGCCGCTAAACACAATGCTTCTTGTTCTTCAGGCGTTGCTATTCTTTCTCTATGCTCAGGTTCACGCGGCAATCTCAATCCGACAATCGGACTCTTTTCTAAAATCTCGTTCTTCAGTGCGTAGTTAATGACAGATGAAATCGTCGCGTATTCTCGTAATACCGTAGCAGGTGAAATCGTCCCTCCCCTCGGCGCCGGTTGCTCTAATCTCGTATCAATCCAATTTTGAAAATCTTTAACAGTTAAATCTGCTAACGTCTGCTGCGCTAATGGCAGATTTATTAATCTATTGATTCGTATTGTTTCAGCACGTGCGCCACGCTTTTTTATAGTCTCAGTATCTCTATAACGCTCTAATAACGTTTTAAATAGAATCGTAGATGATTTGTTCTTAGGTGCTGTTTCGATAGCTAAAGCGAATTCACGCGCCTCTTTTTTAGTCTTAAAGGACTTTGATCTACGTTTTTTATTTTCGTACCACTGAACTTCAAACGAGCCTGTCGGTTTTTTATTGATAGTCGCCATTGTTTTTTAGTCTCCAACATCTAAAAACGATCTGCGATTAAATCTGCGATTAAATCTGCGATTTATCTGCTATTTAAATCACGTTATATCAGAATAGATCAGGAAACTAAACTAAAAGCCCCGATATATCATGCTATATCAGGGCTTATCATGTTTGTTTGGTGCCCACTGACTGACTTGAACAGACGACCTACCGCTTACAAGGCGGTTGCTCTACCACTGAGCTAAGCGGGCTAACCGAGAACCTGAATTCTACACATTTTTTTGAATTTGTGTTGAGCACAGACCTCAAGAAGTAAAAAGATGTAAGAAATGGATCGCAAGAGCTCTCCCGCCTCTTGAGCCGCTTTCACTCGGCGACTTCACTGCCGTTATCGAAAGAGAGAATAGTAGGGCAATAGCCAATCACTCTCACCTTTTGCCGCTAAGCGTTGGTTCAAATAACCGGAGCTTCCAATTACTACATTCACCTTCCAAAAGTACGCCAACTCAAGAAAGAGCCAAAAATAAACCTCAGAGATCTTAGAAGCTGTGATACTAATTAGATGCGTAAAAGAAAAGCCCCGAACAACGGAGCTTTTTACGCTCTCCTCAGAATCTCTGACGAGAACAAGAATTTGATGGTGCCACTGACTGACTTGAACAGACGACCTACCGCTTACAAGGCGGTTGCTCTACCACTGAGCTAAGCGGGCTAACCGAGAACCTGAATTCTGCACATTTTTTTTGAGTTTGTGTTGAACTCAGGCCTCAAAAAATAAAGAGAAGTAAGAAGCGAGGATTTTAGTCCTCTACTTTCACAAACCCGCGTTTCGGTTGATCCTCGCTCATCTTCGGCTTTTTCATGGGTTCAACATCAAAACGCATGCCGTACCCTTCTTCACGGATGAAGATCGCCTTAACTCGATCAACAGGAATGGAGATGGATTCAACCTTGCCGGCAAATCGGGCCTTAAAGGTGATCACGTCATTTCCGAGCTGCAGGCTGTCGCACGCAGTCGGGGAAATATTGAGGACGATTTCATTGTTCGTCACATAGTTGGACGGCACAATGACGCGATAATCCTCCGGCTCAGCTAAAACAGAAAGCTGGGGAGTGAAATCGTTGTCCACACTCCATTCGTAAAAAGCGCGAATGAGGTACGGAGTCATTGAAGGTAAATTGGCCATTCTCTATCTTCTACTTGCGCATCACTCTTTCAGACGGAGTCAGAGCTTCAATGAAGGCAGGACGGGAGAAAACTCTTTCTGCATACTTCTGAACAGGCATTCCGGCAGGAGGAAGTTCAATACCGTAGTAGTTCAAACGCCACAGGAGCGGGGCAAGTGCAATATCCAGCATGGAGAACTCATCTCCCATGAGGTATTTCTTCTTTGCAACAGCCGGTGCTAAACCTGTCAGCTGGTCACGGATGGCTTCTCTCGCCTTAACACGAGCTTCGTCGGAGCTGGCTCTGTTTTCCAAGGTGTGAACGTGCTTGAAGATCTCACGTTCGAGATTGAACAACAGAAGACGAGTTCTAGCTCTTTCAACCGGATCAGGCGGCATCAGCTGAGGATGAGGAAAACGCTCATCAATGTATTCGTTGATGATATTTGATTCGTAAAGAACGAGATCTCTTTCAACCAGGATCGGAACTTCGCCATAGGGGTTCATCACATTGATGTCTTCAGGCTTGTGATAAAGATCAATGTCACGGATTTCAAAATCCATTCCTTTTTCGAAAAGCACAAAACGGCAACGCTGAGAAAAAGGATCAGTGCTGCCTGAGTAAAGAACCATCATAGGCCGTTCTCTCTTAAAAATATAAATAAATCAAAATGTCAAGGCCTTGAGATTTTAAACGATTAGGGCAAAAATCCCAAATTTTTGCCCGTAAGTGCTAAGCAAATACGATTTTGAGAGTTGTAAAACAGTGCGAATTTGAGAGTAAGAAAATCAAAAAAAATAAAAGTAAAAATCTTTTATTTTTTCACTGCAAATTCGTTGAATATTTTTGTGAGGGG
>OBYC01000610.1_pt1 | contig 24879 bp, 16 predicted proteins | sample 1550651 | NCBI WGS metagenome assembly OBYC01 (sample SAMEA2580181, study PRJEB22360) | human gut metagenome | biome: human gut; feature: human-associated habitat; material: faeces | place: Denmark | collected 2008/2010
ACGGCGGTGTAAAAATCAGTTGGAACAAATCAAACGGTGCAGAAAAGTACAGAGTTTACTACAAAGGCAGTAAAGGCTGGACAAGAATGGTCGATACAACTTCAACCTCATATATTGATAAGGATGTTTCATCAGGCAAAAATTACACCTACACGGTAAGGTGCATCAACTCATCTGCAACTAAGTTCACAAGCGGATATGATTCAAAGGGCAAATCCGTAAAATATATTTCAGCTCCGAAGATTTCAAAGACAGAGAATGTCAACGGCGGTGTAAAAATCAGTTGGAACAAATCAAACGGTGCAGAAAAGTACAGAGTTTACTACAAAGGCAGTAAAGGCTGGACAAGAATGGTCGATACAACTTCAACCTCATATATTGATAAGGATGTTTCATCAGGCAAAAATTACACCTACACGGTAAGGTGCATCAACTCATCTGCAACTAAGTTCACAAGCGGATATGATTCAAAGGGCAAATCCGTAAAATATATTTCAGCTCCTGCGGAGCATACTCACACTTGGCAAAATGTAACCAAAGAAACAAAAGTAAAGGTTGTGGATAAGGAAGCCTATACCTACGAAGAACCGATTTACGAGAAACAGGGTAGGTATATTTGCAAGGTATGTGGAGCAGATATAACCGAAAACACAACCGCACACAATAAACAGCACGCACTTAACGGGGAGCCTGTAAGCTATAAAACTGTAAGCGTAGAGGTTCAGGTCGGCACAAAGACTGTAACTGTACCTGAAAAGTTTCACTATGAAACCAAAACCGAAGTTGTCGGCAGAAAGTGTACAGAATGCGGAGAGATTGAGTATTATTGATTTAACTGAGGGGGCGTGCAATATGGCAAAGGTAATACTTCTGATACTTCTTAAAGTATTGCTGTTTCCTGTAAAACTTGCAGTTCTGATAATTGCTTTCCTATTAAAAGGAGCGTTTTATCTGCTTTCTTATTTGTTAGTTTTTGTATCTGTAGCAAGCGGAATGATTTATATTGTTATTTCCGTTTTTGCCACTATATTTGCGGTTAGCGGAACAGTAGTTGTGGTAGGATGGATACAAAACGGGACTTTTCCGTTGCTTGACGGATGTGTAGTAATCGGTATTTTGTGGCTGTTTGCTATGTCAACCTATATTATTTCTACTCTTGGAGAAACAATTGCTGATTGGTTTGAGAATATCGGGGACGGATTAGGTGAATTAGCCATTAGTTTTTTTAAACTGTGAAAGAAAAATGCTTGCATAATTCTCGGATTAGTGTATAATATAGGTGGTGATAGGCTTTAGTCCTATTGTATGGAAATCTTTTGATTTCTGTAAAAAGCGGTGAGTCCTACCATATAAGTGGAAGCATTACAAGAGGTGAGTCCTACCGTATAAGTGGAAGCATTACAAGAGGTGAGTCCTACCGTATAAGTGGAAACTTTTAATCTGTAAAGGGGCTGTTTTTCAGTCCCTTTATTTTTTGGAGTGATTTTATGAAGCAACAAAGACTTAATTTTTATTCGATTGATTTAAAGTATGTGAGAAACCTTTCTCAAAAGGACAGCAATGTTATGTCCACTTCACCCCAAATCCATAAATCTAACAGACCGTTTGTCGGTGTTATTGTGTTGGTAAATGACAGAATGTATTGTGTTCCTCTAACCTCTCCGAAGGAAAAATTTGAAAATAAAAAGAACTCAATTGATTTTTTGAAAATTCGTCATCCGTCGGTAAAAGATGAAAACGGTGCTAATAAAGTTATCGGTGGGTTGAATATAAATAATATGTTGCCTGTCGATTTGTCCTTAATACATAAAATTGATATTTCGATTAAACCGACTGACAATCATAAGACAGTAGTTTATAAACAGCTTATGGCTAATCAGCTTACTTGGTGTCAGACAAATTCTGATATCATAATTAAGCGTGCTAATTCTCTTTATAATATAATTACAGAAAATGCTGATGATAACAAATATCTTGCAAAAAGATGTTGTAACTTCAAAAAATTAGAAGAAGTGCTTGACCGATATATATCAAAACAAAAATCTCCTTTATCAAGAAATCAGATAAAGAAAAATGCTAACACAATTTCACAGCAGAAACACTCCCCACACTCTCAGGATAAGAGCAAGGGACGATAAAACTACATAACAAATTTCAGACAGAGCTTCGGTTCTGTCTTTTTTTTGCCCTTTTTATGCTCCAAAACGGAGCATTTTTTCTTTTGGGGAATAATTTCAAAGAAATTTCAAAAAAAATTTAAAAATTTTAAAATTTTTTTCAATTTAGGGGGTGCGAAAACCCGATTTTTACGGAATATATATGAGAAGGTTTTTATTTTTAAAAATTTTTTTGATTTTTAGGGTGACAAACCGCAAATTTTGCGGAATATATATAACCCTTTAAGGAGGAAGTTATGAAACTGAAAAATAAGATTATTTCGGGCTTACTTACTGCCACTACTCTTGTGAGCCTTTGTGCCTTTAGTGCAGGAGCAGTAAGCACAGACAAAAAGTTTTCGATTGAAGATGCAACGCTTATTCAGAAGAATGTTGTAGGTATGACAACATTTGATGAAAAACAAATTAAGCTGTATGACCTTAATAAAGACGGTGTGATTACCGTTGTTGATTCAACACTTGTACAGAAGATTATCGTAGGTCTGATTAAAGAGCCAACAGAAGAACATCCGACAACAGCAGAATCAACAACAGAGCCTACAACGGAAGCAGTTACAGAACCTACAACTGTTCCAAAGCCTACTACTATACCTAAAAGTGTAAAACTTGACAAGTCAAGTATCACACTTGGCACAACTGAAACCTACACATTAAAAACTACGGTTGAAAACGGAACGCTGTCACAGGTGTCGTTTACAACTGACAACAGTAAGGTTGCAGGTATTGACAATAACGGCAAAATAACTGCTGTCGGTGTCGGCACGTCAAAGATTACAGCCAAAACATATAACGGCAAGACTGCAAGCTGTACCGTAACAGTCAAAAAACTTGCTGACAGTATCACACTTAATAAAACAAGTATTACTTTAGGTGTTGGTGAAAAATATGACTTGAACAGCAGTATTCCGAACAATACAGCAGCCTACTACAGACTTTATTACTCGAATAACACCGCAATTGCTCCCGTCCAAAAGGCAGGCGGTCTTGTTACTGCAAAAACAGCCGGCACTACTACGATAAGATGTAAGCTCAACAATGGAAAAGAAGCTACTTGTAAGGTAACAGTCAAATCTGCACCTTCAAGAGTAACTGTTTCTGATAAATCTGCAACCCTTAAAGTCGGACAGAGTAAAACGCTTAAAGCTACGCTCAACAATAACGCATACAGTTATCGCAGTACTTGGACAAGCAGTAATACATATGTCGCAACGGTTAATTCAACCGGAAAAATCTCCGCTAAATCTCAAGGAACAGCAACAATCACATACAAAACCTACAACGGAAAAACCGCATCGTGCAAGCTGACTGTTTCGGGAAGTGTCGCAAAGTGTATTGATGTATCAACTTGGCAAGGCTCAATAGATTTTAACAAGGTAAAATCAGCCGGTTATGACTATGTGATTATCCGTGCAGGCTACGGTAAAGAAAAAAGCCAAAAAGACAATATGTTTGAAACAAACTACAAAAAAGCAAAATCCGCCGGTCTTAAAGTCGGAGCATATTGGTTCAGTTATGCAATGTCACCGTCAACGGCAACAGCAGAAGCAGATGCTTGCCTTAGTTGTATCAGGGGTAAAAAGTTTGAACTTCCTGTTTACTACGATATGGAATATCAGCCTGCAATGAGTACAAGCAACAGCAATTATACAAAAATGGCAGTCAATTTCTGTAACAAACTCAAAAGCAACGGCTTTAAATCGGGTGTGTATTCCTCAGCAAGCGTTTATGACTATCTGCTCAATCGCAAAACCTTAAAAAATAACGGCATTTCCATTTGGAACGCAGAATGGTATATAAAGCCGTCAATCACTTGTGATGTGTGGCAGTATTCAGATAACGGTAGAATTAACGGCATATCAACAAATGTTGACCTTAACTACATATATGACCTTAACATTTTAAATTGATAACAACTTTTTGAGAAGGTGAAATAATTGTCGTTTGGAAAGCAGTTGCTTATTGCTCGAAAAAACAAGCATATGACACAGAAACAAGTGGCAGAAGCCGTGCATATAGAACGGTCAGCCTATACCAAATGGGAAAACGATAATTATGAACCGACTTTTGCATATATCAGAGAATTAGCGAAAACATTGGAAGTTGATTACAACTTTCTGTTTTATGACTCTCACTGTTCACTTGACAGCAAGACTTTTTAAGTTTTCATTGTTATTCTTCCTTTGCATCGGGCATTAATTTGTCCGATGCATCCCTACAATCCCCACTAAGGTGGTTAATAATATAAATTTACGGAGGTAAATATGATTCGTGCATCACCCATAAAAGAATACAGTAGTTTTTCTTTTTCAATATTTAGATGAAAGGAGAGAAAAATTTGAATGAAGTTAATTAAAAAAATATTGTCGGTTTTCTTATGCTTGACTGTAATTATCGGCTCATTGTCTGTTGGTTCATTTTCCGTAAGTGCTGCCTCGGTTAAAGGCAATCGTGGAGCAGACGGCAAAGGTTTTATATACAAGAAAACAGCTGAATATACTTATACAGACGCAAACGGAAAAAAGCACAGTCAGCATTATGAAGGTTGGGAAAATTTCAAGGTGCACTTTTTTGCTCCATCCGGAAAAACCTTGAATTTTTTAGACTACACACAAAGAGCGTACTGTATTGAACCGGATAAAGCATCTGAATTAACAAGTTCTGCTACTGTAAAAAGTACATCTCAATCAGCAGCTTGGAAACAGCTAACTACTGCACAGCAAAATGCAGTTAATCTGATACTTGCTTGGGGCTTTGGCGGATTTGAAGCTGCAAAGGAAGAGAAGGTTCATTACTACTATGCAACGCAGCTCTTGATTTTTGAGATTGTTGCAGGCAAGCGTAACGCATCAACTTTTGAAGCGGTTACCGGTAAGCCGTTACTTACACCTGCAAATACAATGACGGCTACGAGTTCGGCAGAAACTACGCTTGCGAATGTCACAACGGCATACAACAATATGGTTTCTTGGTGCAAAAAATCCGTGAGAAATCCGTCATATACTGCATCATCGCTCAGTTCTGCGAAGTCGTATCAAATGTCATATAATCAATCAAACGGACAGTATTCAATCACTTTGACTGATAAGAACGGTACCGCTTCAGTAACTAAAGCATCCGATGTAATCGTCAGCAATTCAAATGTTAAGGTCAGCGTAAGCGGTAAAAAGATAACATTTACCTGTTCTAAAAATCTTGGTACGACAGTTAATGTGACAATGAAAAATTCTTTTTTGAAGGAACATGGAATCAAGAACAAAAACAGTTTGTATTTAATTACAAGTAATGACTATGCATCATATCAGACTTTTGCTCAGGGTTCTAATTATACAGTTAAAGACGGATATGTTAAGTTGACATTTCCGGATGTTGTCAAGCTGCAACTTCACAAATCATCATCAAACAAAGAGCTTACAGCTGGCAACGGTTGTTACAGCTTGTCGGGAGCTGAGTATGGCATATACACAGACAAAGCTTGTACCAAAAAAATCGGCAGTATTACAACAAATGCAAGCGGTTACGGCAGTTACAGTAAATATGTTGACGCATCAGCTTCTTACTATGCAAAAGAAACCAAAGCACCAAAAGGCTATGAGCTTGACGAAACTGTATATACATTTGTGAATTCAGGCAAAAAAGCCGCAGACGGTACAAAAATTTATCGCTTTAGCTGTACTGATGAGCCTGTAGATGACCCTGTCGGTATTGTGTTACAAAAAAAGAATGCAATTACAGGCGAAACAACAAGTCAAGGTCTTGGCGGTGCGGTTTTCAGCATTGAATACTACGCACAGGAAATTGATAAGGACTATGATGTCAAAGCAGATGAAACCGCTCCTGCACTTGACAGCAAAAACCTTAAAAGGACTTGGTATATTCAGACTGACGAAGATGGATATGCTGAGCTTAATAAAAACTATCTTGCAGATGGATATAACTCTGATGAATTTTATTACAACAACAACTTAATTACAGTACCTATCGGTACAGTTGTTATAAGAGAAGAAAAAGCTCCTGACGGATACTCGCTAAGTGATGTTGTGTTTTACAGAGTAATAAATGAAGAAATTGCCGGTCTTGCTCAGGACACAAATACCCCTATCAAAGTACCGATTGATGAAATGCCGGCAAAGGCATATGTGGGCATTAACAAGCTTAATCAGTCAGGTATAGGTGTCGGCGGAGCAGTATATGGCTTGTACTCTGATTCAGCTTGTGCAAGCTTGTATGACAAGCTCACAACAAGTGCTGATGGCAAGGGGACTTTTGCAAAATCGGTAGATGTCGGCAAAACATATTACATCAAAGAAATAACCGCACCGACAGGCTATGAGCTTGACGATACTGTTTATCCCGTCATTACAAATGAGGAAAACTCAACCGTTGAAACAGCCGTTATTCAGACGATTTATGAAGATGCCGTAAAAGCTGACCTCAAAATCAAGAAGTCATCAACAGACGGTATTGTATCAAATCTATGGTTTGCAATTACAGATAATCTTGGCAACGAGTACAACGCAGTTTCAACCGATAAAAACGGCGAAGCGACTGTTAAAGGTTTGAGGGTATATGACGATAAAGGCAACAAGATAACCTATACCGTAAAAGAGCTTGGCTTTAAGACTACTTTGGGTGCTCACAGCTATGGCGGTTACACTTGGACGATAAAGAAAGAAAATGCAATCAGCTACAAAGGCTCATATTATGAAGGTGTTTCAAATGCCGTATTCAGCAATTGTGAGAATGCTTATTCAAGATACTACTATGGCAAATCATCAGAAGCAAAATCCAACGCTAACGGTAAGTCATTAACGCTTGACGAGAGCAAAACGGTTACATTTAATTTTCAGAATACAGTTTCTGAAACAGATTTAACTGTTAAAAAGACCTCATACAACGGTAAAGTGTCTGGAGTTTGGTTTGAGGTACAGGACGAAAACGGCAAATATTATGGTGATATTGTTACAGATTCTACCGGAACAGCTAACTATTACAACCGATACGGTTACAAGCTCACAAGCTGTTTAACCGTTCCAAACTCAGCAATTTGTATTCCTATAAAATATAAGGTTGTTGAAAAAGGTTTTCTCGGCGGAAGCAGTTATTATTTCCCTGACAATTACCTTGAAAAGGCTGAATCAGAGTTTAAGACTGCCAACAAATACGGAACAACATCTACTCTTAATTATTCCGTGTACAACGCTCCTGCAACAGGAAGTATTAACATCAATAAGACTTCCGAGGACGGAGTTATCGAGGGCTTGAGCTTTAAGCTCGAATCTTTTGATGACGAACGAGAGTTCGATGATGACCTTATTCCTACTCCTATGGCTTATGATGCAGACGGAAACGAGATTACAAGTATCGTTTTGACTACTGATGAAAATGGTAAAGCAAGTACAGACAATGAGCAGTTTTTTGATGCCAACGGTAACAAAATTGACGGTATTCTGCCGTATGTAGTTGACCTAAACGGTTTTCAAATTACTTACAGGCTTACAGAAATCGGCATTAAACAGTCAGACGGAACATACAAGTTTCCGAGCCGTTATGAACTGAAAGATGCAGTCGAATTTACAATCTATGATACCGATGAATACAACTATACATATGATTGCGTGAACACCATCAAAACGGGTTCGTTACAGGTACAAAAAACATCTGAAGATGATGTTGTGGACGGTTTGTATTTTGAAATAAGCTGTGCTGACACAGGGTTTAACGAAAAAGTAAGCACAAACCTTGAAGGTTTAAGTCCTGAAATTTCAGACTTACCGATTTATAACAGCAATGACGAATTGCTCAAATATAAAGTAACCGAACTCGGCGAGCTTAACGATGACGGCACTTACTCTTTACCGTATAAGTATAACAAACCTAAAAGTGTAACAGTTACGCTTAATTCAGATACCGTAGTTTTTGCAAATATCAAAAACACGCTGAAAACAGGCTCTGTTAAACTGACAAAAACAGACGGCACAAAGGCTCTTGGCGGATCAGGTTGGCAGCTCTACAAGTCAGATGACACACCCGTCAGATGCATTCAAAACGGCACAGGTAGTTATATGTACCGCTCTGAATCTGAATCTGCAACTGACTGTATGGCAACAAACGGCACTCTGTCAATCCGTAAACTGCCGGTAGGAGATTACTATTTTGTTGAGTCTGTAACTCCGTCAGGCTATATGCCATACGGTAAAAAGGTTGAATTTACAATTTCAGCCGACAATGAAAACACACTTAACATGTCTTTAACCGTTGCCGATAACAAATCCGTGTTATTCCAAACAGGCGGCGGTGGAATTGCTCCGTTTTACTTCGTTGCCGTGGCACTCGGAGCAATGGCTATAATTTTCATCTATGACTACCATAAACACGGTAGCAAGAAATATAAAAAATCACGAAAGGAAAATCAAAAATGAAAAAGAAAATCACACGAATTATGACAGCTATGGTACTTGCCGTTATGATGGTATTTACTGCAATTCCGTTTGCAAGTGCCGCAACAAACAACAACGCTCTTGATGAAACAAAGAAGGTTTCATTCACGCTCAATTGTTCTAAGCCCGGCTATACCTTTACGGTGTACAAGGTAGCGGAACTCAAAACAACTGAAAATCCGTATAAGACAGGCTATGATTCACTCATTCCTTCAATATCTGATGAGATTTTAAGCGGAAAGACATCGAATGTTCTCTCAGCTCTTGACGGTCTTTCTTCAATCCCGTCAACTGCTTCAACCGTTGGCACATTTACTACTTCGGCAACATCTGTAAAAAAGACTTTTTCAAGCCTTGCTCAGGGTTTGTACTACATTAAGGCTACGAACTTTCCTGCCGGTGTAAGAAGTGTTACAAACTCTGTTGTATCGCTCCCATACTACAATAACGGTTGGGTTTACAGTATCAATGATATTGACCTTGCAACAAAGGTAAATGACGGTGATGTTGTAACAGGCAAGACTATCACTAACAGCACAAAGGATAATGTTAATTTTACCGATGTAAGCCTTGGTGACACAGTAAATTTTGAAATCAAGTCATCGACTGCCGGTTCAAGCGAAATGAAACTTAAATCATATACCGTATATGATGAAATGTCAGCAGGACTTACTCTTGATAAAGACAGCGTAAAGGTTGCACTTCTCAACGCACAGGGACAGAAAGTAAACGAAACAGACCTTGCTCCATCTGATTACACTCTCAATGTAACCTCAGAAGTTGATGGTAAAGCTACAACATTTAATGTAGCTCTCACAAACACTTATCTCCAGAAAAATGACTTTTATGCAGAGGGTGTTACTTATACATCTGTAACTTATTCAGCAAAGCTCAATAAGTACGCTGTAACAGGAAAGACAGGCAACCCAAATACAGAAACAAAGCTCGTTTATTCTAACAAGAACGGTGTTGAATCAGAAGTAAACGGTAATACAGTTTATGTTTACTCTTTTGCAGTTACAACTAACAAGACAGATACAGCCGGCAAGGCTCTCGAAGGTGCAGAATTCAGCCTTTTTAAAACAGAAGAGGATGCAACTGCTCTTACAAATGCCATTGCAAGCGGTGTTTCAGACAAGACAGGCAAGGTTACTTACTACAACACAAGTAAAGAAGAAATCAAACTTGCAAGCGGTAAATATTATATTGTCGAAACAAAAGCTCCTACAGGCTACAACATCTACGGTAAGGTTATTCCGGTAACTATTGATGTTACATACGGTGCAACATTTGTTGACGGTTCGTACATCACAAACTGCCCGACAGACGGTACAGCAAGCGTTGATGTTAAGGATACAAAGGTTGTTGTTCCGCAGACAGGCGGTGTAGGAACAGTTATGTTCTACATTCTCGGCACAGCTTTTGCACTCGGCGGTATTGCAACATTGCTCATTCGCAGAAGAGTAAAAGCTACAAACAAGTAATTTCACATTAAACAGAAAGGAGTACAGCACATTGAAAAAATGCAGAAGCAAATGCACCTTGATAATAGGAATAATTTTTATGACTGCATCACTCTGCTTTGTGCTGTACCCTTCTGCATCAAATGCTGTCAATAGTTTTTTCGCCGCAGCCACAATTAACAATTATGCCGCATCTCTTGACAGCATTTCAGCAGCCGACAGGTCACAGTACTTGTCGGCTGCTGCTGAATATAACAACAATTTATCAGAACTTATCAATGGCTTTTCTTACGATACAGACAGCGTGATTGACGGATATGACGATATTCTTAATTTTGGCGATGGACTTATAGGTTACATTGATATACCAAAAATCAATGTTAAACTGCCGATTTACCACGGTGATACAGACAAAGTGTTGGAAAAAGGTGTTGCTCATCTGCCAAATACAGCGTTTCCGATAGGCGGTGTAGGCAATCATTCGGTGCTTTCAGCTCACACGGGTTATCCTACGCAGGTGTTTTTTGACAATCTCAACGAGCTTGAAATCGGTGATGAAATCAAGGTGTCCGTCATTGATGAAACGCTTACCTATGCTGTAACAGCAAAAAACATTGTTAAGCCCGACAACATATCGTTACTGTCAGTTGACGAAGAAAAAGACCTATTAAGTCTTATAACTTGTTATCCATACGGTGTAAACAGTCACAGACTTATTGTGACTGCTGAAAGAGTAAAGGATACAACTGCATCTGATACGGCAACAAAAACCGAAAACAACAATAACAGAAGTTTTGATTTTATTATTGCAGTTATTGTTATAACCGCAATTTTGGCAATTTTAGTAATTGCTGTGTCCATAAAAAATAAACGAAGGAGGAAGTAAAATGCCTGATATTACAAATGATTTTGATAATAATCCAAATACCGATGAAAGAAAACAGCGAGATGAAGATGTCAATAATGACAATCTCCAACCCGAACAGGCAGAATCCGAACCTGAATTGCTTGACCAAACGAAAAGCAAAGAATTTTCAATACCGATTTTTGCAAAGTTGTATGACAGGTGCAATCTTAAGATTGATGAGCTTAACCTTAAAAACGATAAGCTCAACGCAAAAATTGAAAAGCTCAACATAAAAAAGGTTCGCAGTGCCGAATTTGTTTCAACGGTTGAATCAATGAGGAATGTTGTACCAATGCCTGTGTATAAGGCATTGTCTGTTCTGTCGGCTGAAAGGCGACAGAAAATAGTAAATATCAATGAGAAAATCCATTCTCATAAGCTGAACATCAAATCGAATGAGCAGAAGATTTTGAAGCAGCAAAGCCGTGCTGATAACTGCAAAAAAATCAATAAATTTCTTGATAATATGAAATTCCCTGACGGCAGGAAAGAAAACTTTGTCAAAGGTATGCAGGAATACAGGACGATGGCAATGAGGACAACCTCTGAAAAATTTGATAATACTCAGAGCAAACTTGATGTTGCACTAAAAGCATACGGTCAAACTCATTATATGTCCGAAAAACTCAAACTACGAAAACAAATCGACAAGCTCACCAACAAGAAAGCTAAGCTGATAAACAAGCTCAAGGCTCTTAATGAGTGGTCAGATAAGTTTGAATCGGTTAAAACTATGCCCGATAAGGAAACTGACAATATTATCAGCAAGAGCTGTCAGAACATTGTTGATGAGTTTACAACCAACCCACAGGCTTTAAAAAAGCAGGCTGATGTAATCGTTTTATCTGCTGCAAAAGCTGTGACCGAAGAAAATTATCTCAAAAATGCCGAAATGTCGATTGAGGACGATTATGACAGCATTGACGGTATTATCAATAACGGCAATAAGCAAGAGGAGTATGACAAAGCGGCAAAAACTCCAAATAAGGAACATAATGCCGAGAAACAACCGAAGCAACCGAAAAAGCCCCTGATTTCTCGCAGTCAGATAAAGCAGAATGCGGACAAGATTGCAAAATCAGAACATCGTGAACAGGGACGGGAAGCAAAACAGGAAAGGTGATCATATGTACAAAAGGAAGTGGCATCCCAGTAAATCCGCAAAGGCAGAGTTTAAAAACAAGATGACTGAAATTGAAGATTTTTGCAACAAAAACGGTATTGACAGAAGTCTTCGCAATGACAGCTATTATTTTATGCTAAACGGTAAGAATTATCGTGTAAGCAATCACACGATTGAAGCAAGTAATGCAAAAGCATACGATGCTGTTACAGGCGAAAAAAAGCGTGATTTATATCATCCTGACGGAAGAGAAGAAGATACCGTGTACATAACCGCAAGTAAGACACGGATAATTGATATTTATAACGACCTTGCCGCAGGATATGAGCTTGACAAAAGAGGCAATCGGGTTGAGAAGATTGAAGAACCCAGGTCGAAAGCTCAGATTAAGCCGTTAATATCTCGCAGTCAGATAAAACAGAATGCGGACAAAATTGCACATACACATAACGAACAGCTTAACAACACTAAATCGAAAGAACAGGAATTATGAATATTATTTAGGGACTGTTGCATTTAGTGTAACGGCTCCTTTTGCTTTAGAGGTGAATGAAATGATTAAATTATATGGAAATGAGATATGGAACAGCAACACTCCGAATCAGTATAAAAAGGTTATTATAGCTTCTGAAAGCCAGTTTGAGAGCATAACCGATGCTCTCGAAAACGCAGGACTTAATTACTGTGGCTATATTAACAAGAACAAATCATATGTTGCGGTTGGCAGAGCTACTGTTCCGAATCTTGAAAAGTTAAATATCAGTTATGATTCAATAGTCGATTCCAACAACAGGAAATATGTAACAAACAATATCATCGGAACAACCAAATACAATGATATTGGTGATAAGATGTATCGCAAATATAATACTGATTTCGCTTACAAGGTTGCTCAAAGACTGTCAGAGCAGGATATTCCGTTTTCGGGCAGAATATTCGGTAAAAATACAACTATTACGGTTGACAATATATACAAAGATGCCATCAACGCAATTGCTCACGAAATTCGTGAGCAAAGAGAGCTTTTGTACAATGATAAAGCAGTCGAAAAAAACGAACCGTCTGCAACGGTTAAAAACAGCGTGACAGTTTCCAAAGAAGATAACACGGAAAATCTTTTTAATGCTCTTTCGGTACTGCACTATAAAGCACATCAGTTGGAGTCTTTGAATTCTACGGTTGAACTGCTCAACAACCATCCGGAGCTGATTGACACATTCAGTACGATGTTTGAAGATACTTCTGACTTTAAGCCTGAACAGTTAAATATGTTATCTATGAATTTTGTCAAGACATACTCAGGCCTTTCGGATTCTGAATTGATTCTTGCGAATACTGCTGATTTCAACGAAATTAAGCAGTCGTTCATCAACACAAATCTTGCCTATAAGCTCATTGAAAATCATGGGTATTCATATGCCCAGTCAGAACTTATAAGAGATATGGTTGATATGGGTATAGATTACGACACAATCAATTTGCTTGATTATACTTTTTCGCTTACGGAAATGCAAACTTTCATAGGTGCATACAGTCGCAGTGATTATGATTCTCTTATAAATCTTGTATCTAAGGTCAAAGGTGTTACACGAAGTGAAGTGGAAGGTATGATTTCTGACGGTACATATACCCCTGCTTTACCCGATTTTAACACTCTTGAGAAAACCCTTTATTTTCAAGAGTCCGAAGCCGAAAGTATTACATATATGTACTATAATCCTGACGCATACTCCGGCGGTCAGTTTGTAATTACCGAGGTATCTTACAAACAGATAGCGGAAGCTAACAAAGAATACGGAGATGATTTTTCAGGATTCTTTGATTTTCTTGATACAACAGGCGAACAAAGGTTAATTGATATCGGCAGCGAAAGTTTCAGAACCGCTGTTAAAAAGTTTTACAGCGGTACGGAGTTTGCCGAAGGTCTTAATGCAGATATTCAGCACAAGCTCGTTGAGCTTGCAGTAGTTCCCGAAATCAAATTACCTGAAGTACGGAAAATAGAACTTATAAAGGTCGGTGATTTTTATGAAGTCAGAGGTGAGAACGCAAAAACCGTTGCAGATATTCTCGACCTTGTTTCTACAACAAGAAACATTAACGGTTCTTCAGTTGATACAGTCGGATTCCCTGATTTTAAACTGAATGATAATACTGAACTTCTTAAAACACAAGGATTTACTGTGAATATCAAATATGAGGGACTTGTAGATCTCTCGAATGAGTTTAACAAACTCATATCTGAACAGAAAAAAATTACGAGCAATGTGTCAGACAAGCATACAATAGTTATCAATGCTTTTGCCGGACCGGGTGCAGGAAAAACAACATCTTGTCTTGAAGTAGCCGAAAAATTGAAAAAGCAAGGATTTGTTACGGAATATGTACAGGAATATGCCAAAGAGCTTGTATATGACAACAATCTTATTATGCTTGACGGACATTATGAACATCAATTTGCAATTCTTAACGAGCAGATGAAGCGTATCAATCGTTTGTACGGTAAAGTTGATTTTATAGTTACTGACTCACCAATTTTACTTAACAACACTTATCTTAATGAAGATAAAAACACCGAAGTGTATTTGGCATATTCTGATAGTGTGAACAAACTTTATGGTCTTTATAACAATTTTAATTATTTTGTTGAGCGTGATACATCAGTGTTTGAAAAAGAGGGACGAATACATAATCTTGAACAAAGCATTGCAATTGATAACGAATTAAAAAACATGTTACACAATAATCAAATTGATTTCGATGTATATACTCACGCTACAATTGACAATATTGTTCGTGATTCAACTATTATATATGCAAAACAACTTATCAATTCATACTGTCAGGATGAATTTGATTCGGAAGCGGATTTTTCAGACTTAAAAAAAGTCGGAGTGGCATACACAACAACAGAAGACAGCAAGCATACTGTTGAAGCTGTTGTAAATCTTGTTGACTATAGGCTTGAAACTTATGTTGATGACAAATTATTCAAAGAAGAAACATATGCCGACCTTAAAGATATGATTGATAACTGTCTGCACTCTTTATCGTTCGATGACCTTGTGTACCTTTCCGATGAGGAGCTTGCACCGTTTTATGAGGAACACGACGAGCTTGACGACATAGATCCCGCAGTTATTCGTCAGCAGCTTGAGGACGCAGGGATAGTCAACGGTGAGCTTGTCGATGAAGATAAGCTGAACAGTGATCCATTTATTCAACAGGTTATGGCTGACGCAGAATCCGATGCCGGTGCTCTGAATGTCAGCTCAGAAGAAATCGTTAATCAATTTAATTCAGAAAATGAAATCGTCCCGATAAACGAGCCTGAACAAACTGAGCCTGTACAGGAAATAATTCGTCCGACAATTACTTGTGATTGGAGTGAAAGTCCGGTATTTGAGAACGGCAAAACATACTCTGTTTCTGAATTTGACAAACTTATGAAAAATGCCGATGACGAATGGGTTGAGCAAAGACAGCTTGAAATTGAGGAATACGGCAGTGAAAATGCGGTTGCAGAAGCATACAGAAACGGTGAGCTTGACAATATTCATCTTGGTTATGAAAAAACGAAATTTATTATTAATATGCCGAACGGTACGAAATACACCGAACGGCAGGACATCGGGGACGGTAACGGTGGAATTATTGATTTTTTAAATCAATATCCGCAGTATTCAGGTGTTGTAAAAATACTCGAAGCCGATATAAAGCTTGATAAAGGTGAAAATGAGAAAGCCGCAGATTTACCGATAACGGAAAGCAAAGAAAGAGAAGTCAGGAGCGATGAAAAATTACAGAGCGTTGACGAGCTTACCGTGGAGGTTGAAAATGCCGCACCGTCAAGAGCAGAAAAAGCTGAACCGCCTACATTGTTTGATATGGTCGAAAGCTCCGAGCAGACCGAAACAAGCGTAAATGATGAAAAAGCCAAAAACTATGTAATTGAGGACAGAGAAGCTGTCACGGGAGCAAAAACAAAGTTTCAAAATAACATTGCTGCCATTAAGATTTTAAAGCAAACGGAAGCAGAAAACAGAGCGGCTACACCTGAAGAACAAGGTCAGTTGTTCCTTTACAGCGGTTGGGGCGGTCTTGCCAATGCTTTTGAGTCTGATAATGATAAATGGAAAAATGAGTATTCTGAACTCAAGGGTTTGCTTACGGATGAAGAATATACCGCAGCACGGTCAACTGTGCTTGATTCATTCTACACAGATACAGCAATCGTTGACAGTATATATGAGGTTATTCGTAACGCAGGATTTGAGGACGGCAACATACTTGAGCCTGCAATGGGCGTAGGAAACTTTTTCGGCAGACTTCCCGAAGAACTTCGTGATAAGGTGAATTTGTACGGTGTCGAAAAAGACAGCTTATCGGGCAGAATAGCTCAAAAGCTATATCCGCAAGCTGACATTACGATTGACGGCTTTGAGAATACTCGTTTCAATGACAACAGCTTCGATGTTGCAATCGGAAACATTCTTTTCGGCGATTTCAGTGTTAATGATTCTAAATACAACTCAAAACATCTGAAAATTCACGATTATTTCTTTTTGAAATCACTTGATAAAGTGCGTGACGGCGGCATTGTGGCTTTTGTAACTTCCAAAGGTACGCTTGACAAAAAGGACAGCTCTTTCCGCAAGACCTTGGCCGAAAGAGCGGATTTGGTAGGTGCTGTGAGATTGCCGAATAACGCCTTTAAATCGGCAGGAACGGAGGTTACAGCTGACATTATATTCCTCCAAAAAAGAGAAAAAAAGTCAGAAATTGAACCGTCTTGGGTACATACAGGACAGCTTGAAAACGGATTAACCGTCAACAATTATTTTGTTGAGCATCCCGAAATGATACTCGGCGAAGTTGTTGAAGGCAATAAAATGTTCGGCAGAACAGACGATACGATGTGCGTGCCGTTTAATGACGGCAGAACATTGTCGGAGCTTCTTTCCTCGGCGGTAAAGAATATCAATTTTGAATATTCCGCTTCTGCAGAAAAGCTGATTCCGGTTTCCGAACATTTAACAGCCGAACCTTTAAAACTGCGTTTACAAAGCTTTTATCGCCGAAACGGCGAAATATATTTTTACGGCTCTGATAAGAGCGGTAAAATAGTTAATGTTTCCGCAGACAAAGCACTTGGGAAAAAATTAAATCACGAACGCATCAATTCCTTTATTGATATTCGTGACACTTTGCGTGAATTGCTTGATGTTCAGCAGTACGATAACAAGGATTCAGAGATAGCTCAATTGCAGGAAAAGCTCAACAACTGTTATGACAGCTTCTACAGTAAGTACGGCTTGCTTCACAGCAGTTACAATCACAGCTTGTTAAACTCTGACGGAGCATATCCGCTTGTTGCTTCTCTCGAAGCCGATTTTGCCAAAGATAATAATTTACTTGTTAAGAAGTCCGATATATTTACAGAGCGTGTAAATAAGCCGACAGCAACAATAAATCATGTTGATACGGCTGAAGAAGCTCTTGCTGTCTGCGTTGCAGAAAAAGGTGTTATCGACTTCGAGTATATGAGCCAAATTACGGATGTGCCGCCCGAGGATTTGAAAATCGGGCTGAGAGAAAAAGGTGAAATATTTGCCGTACCGTCATATACAGGCGATGAGGACTACGAATATCAAACTGCTTCCGAATATTTGTCGGGAGATATATATGCAAAGCTTGACATGGCAAAAGCATACGCTTCGGTCAACGGCATATATGAATCAAATGTTGTCGCCTTAAAGGAAGTATTGCCTACTCCTCTGAAAGCCGGCGATATTGATATTAACCTCGGAGCTACTTGGATTGATAAAAAATACTATGAGCAATTTATGTATGAGATTTTTGAAACACCGCAAAGCCTTAAATCGGATTATGTGTCAAGATTTTTTAAATCCGACAGAATAGAGCTTGACTATTCAGAGTATTCCGGCAGATGGAATATCACGAATAAGAGAGCGGATTTGTCGGTAACTACTGTAAAGACCTACGGTGCAAGCGGATTATCTGCATATCAGATATTTGAATCCGTTCTCAATTTATCCGAACCGAAAGTGTATAAAGACAAGGTTGACGAATACGGTGTTGTTGAGCGTGATAAAAACAATAAGCCTGTAAGAGTGCTTGATGTAGAAGCGACTCAGGTTGTACAGCAAAAAGCCAATGCCATTCGCCGTGAATTTAAGAATTGGATTTTTAAAGATGCTAACCGCCGCAGAGATATTGTTGACACATACAATCGCACATTCAATTGCGTCCACGCACGAGAGTATGACGGTTCACACCTTAATTTTCCGGGAATGAATTCAAACATTCAGCTTCACGAACATCAAAAAAATGCCATTGCTCACGCTATTTACGGAGGCAACACACTGTTTGCTCATTCGGTAGGTGCAGGAAAAACCTTTGAAATGATAGCTACTGCTATGGAATGTAAACGGCTTGGGTTGTGTCACAAATCCTTGTTTGCTGTACCGAATCATCTGACAGAACAGGTGGGAGCAGACTTTTTGAAGCTCTATCCCAACGCAAACATATTGGTTGCAACAAAGGATGATTTTAAATCATCAAACCGCAAGATGTTAATGTCAAAAATTGCAACTGGCAATTATGATGCCGTTATTATCGGACATACGCAATTAAAGATGCTGCCCCTATCTCCTGAAAGGCAGGAAGCCTTTTTACAATCTCAAATTGATGATATTGTTGCCGGTCTTGCTGAGATGAAAGCTCAGGACGGTAATAAATTTACCGTTAAGGAAATGGAGCGTACAAAAAAGAATCTCGAAAATCAGCTTGAGAAGCTTCAATCAAGTAAGAAAGACAATACCGTATATTTCGAGGAGCTTGGAATTGACAAATTGTTTGTTGACGAAGCTCACGAATTTAAGAATCTGTACTGTGCAACAAAGCTGCAAAATGTTTCGGGTATATCTTCAAGAGCTTCTCAGAGGGCAACAGAGCTGTTTGCAAAATGCCGTTATCTTGACGAAAAGACAGGCGGCAAGGGTGTTGTATTTGCCACAGGTACACCGTTGTCAAACAGCGTTACAGAGCTTCACACAATGATGAGATACCTTAATTATGATTTTCTTGCAAGTCACAACAATATGCAGAATTTTGATAATTGGATTTCTGCATTCGGTGTGCAAAAGAAAGAATACGAGTTAGCTCCGGCAGGAAACAAGTTTAAGGAACGCACAAGGATTGCGGAATATTCCAATCTGCCTGAGCTTATGTCTATGTTTAAGATGGTAGCCGATGTAAAGACAGCTGAAACTCTTAAACTTAAAGTGCCTGATTGTGAGCTTCACATTGTTGATGTAGAGCCTACAGAGCTTCAAAAGGAGCTTGTCGATGAATTATCCGACAGAGCAGATGAGGTTAATTCAGGCTCCGTAGATCCGTCACAGGATAATATGCTCAAAATTACCGGTGACGGCAGAAAGCTCGGTCTTGACCCCCGACTTATTAGCCCCGATTTTGAGGATGATCCAAATACAAAGCTGAATGTGTGTGTAAACAATGTATTTGACATTTATACAGACACAGCAAAAGACAAGCTTACTCAAATTGTTTTTTGTGACCTCGGTGTGCCGTCAAAAAACACAGGCAATGACTCCTCAAAAGAGCAAAACGATAACAAGAGTGTTGCGGAACTTGACTCTCTTGAGGAAACAGGCAAGTTTTGCGTGTATGACGACATAAGGGACAAGCTCATTGCAAAGGGCATCCCTGCGACTGAAATAGCATATATACACAATGCAAAAACCGAAGCTCAAAAGTCCGAATTGTTTTCAAAGGTCAGAAGCGGTGAAGTGAGAATTTTACTCGGTTCAACGGGCAAAATGGGAACAGGCACAAATGTGCAGGACAGAATCATTGCTCTGCACGATTTAGATGTTCCGTGGCGACCGGCAGACCTCGAGCAGAGGCGTGGCAGAATGGTCAGACAGGGCAATATTAACGAAAAAGTGCATTTGTACAGATATGTTACCAAAGGAACTTTTGATGCGTACAGCTATCAGCTCCTCGAAACCAAGCAAAAATTTATCAGTCAGGTTATGACTGACAAAGCTCCTGCACGCAAGTGTGCCGATGTTGACCAAGCGGCTCTTTCATATGGCGAAATTAAGGCTCTCTGTACGGGCGATGACCGTATCCGTGAGAAGCTCACGCTTGATAACAGAGTAAAGGAGCTTAACTCTCTCAAAGCTGATTACAACAATACAAAATATGAGCTTGAAGATGGTGTTGCGGCTTATCCCGAAAAACGCAAGCAACTCCTTTGTACTATCGGCAACATAAAATCCGATATCGATAATGTTAAGTCATTTGTCGATAAGGACGGTAAACTTATTTGCAAATTAACTTTAGGTTCTCAGACTTTTGACCTGAAGAACGATGAGGAACGAAAAAACGCTGCCAAAGCTCTTACAACTGCTGTTGCTCAGGTGAGAATAGCCGACAACAGAAAGAAGCAGGTTGGCATTGGCAACATTTGCGGATTCGATATAAGCGTTATAAACAACGGAAATGTGTATGATGACATTGTAGTTACAATCAAGGGTAAATATTCATATTCTGCTCAGCTCGGTGTTTCTGCTGTGCATAACCTCAGTAAAATAGAGGGGTTGCTGTACAAAACCGAAAGTGTTCTTGATTACAGTCAGAATTCTCTTAACAAGCTTGACCTTGATTACAAAACAAGTGTTGCCCTGCTTGAAAAGCCTTTTGAATATGAAGCGGAATTGCAGGAAAAGTCAGCACGCCTGTCTGAATTAACAAAGATTTTGAACATTGAGCTTGCTCACCAAAAAACAGAATCAAAGCCCAAAACACATTACTTTGGTAAGGATAAAATCCTCGGCAGGAACAAATCTTCAAAGCAAATTCAGAATAAAACAGTTATGAAATCAGAACCTAAAAGGAGTGAACCTGAATTATGATAGTTTACGCACAAGGCGATATAACAAAATTTGATGTAGATGCTATTGTAAATGCATCCAACGGTTTTGGTTATATGGGAGGTAAAAGATGTGTTAATGAATTACATAGAGGAGTTGCAGAGAGCATTCAATTTGCATCTTGCGGTGCTGTTGAACGGCTTGCAAGAGCAAAATGTAAGGCACACTCCTTTTTTGGTTATTCACCCGGAACTGTTTTTGTGACTGATGCTCCAAATCTTGAGTGTAAAAAAATAATACACGCAGTTACTATGCGTACTCCGGGTAGCAAAGCAAAAATCAAAAAAATTAAAGTTCTGATTCCAAAGATAGTAGCGGTAGCTGAAAACTTAAACATAAATTCAGTAGCCATACCTTTACTTGGGTGTGGAACAGGTGGACTTGACAGAAAAACCGTTCAAAATTTATTAGCTCATAATCTTATAAGTGACAAAGTGACTTTTTATATTGTTACTTCACTTTAAAATCAGAAATTCTTTTCTGAATTTCTTTTTAAAACACTTGTTTTTTCTTAGTTATAACATATAATAGTATTTGAACGATGTTGGTTACTCATCTTAGTGTTGTGCTTCGCTACCGTCTGACCACCATATCAGGAGAATGCGACAAAAAGTAACGATTTTTGGAGCAACTGCATTATATGCAGTTGCTCCCTTTTATTGAGGAATGAATAGCGTGGATATAGATTTTTATTTTGTTAAATCTGATTATATAGATTTTTAAAAGCAAACAGAAATAAATAATCGTGGTTTTACTTGCGTACCAAACACAGAATAAAACAGTTATGAAATCAGAGCCTAAAAGGAGTGAACAAGAGTTGTGATTATAATAGCTTGAAACGGCTTTAAACAGCTCTTTATTCCGATTTTGCGGTAGATAAATATTTTTTATTTAATTTAAAAAGCAGCCGTTCAGACGGCTCTGAACGGCTCTTTTTTGTTGTCCTTAAAACTTGCAAATTTTCCGATTTTGACATAAGATAATATGTAAAGAAAATGAAGTGTGGTGATATTTATGATGTCAATTACAAGTACACGATATCTTTCTAATGTCGATTGGTTACAAGATGTGGTTCAAGGTACAGATTTAATCCTGTGCGGAGTTTCGGCACTTGAGTACCTTGAATTATTCAATGGTTATGTCAATGAATCTAAGATACAGGTGTATGCTCAGAACGAGGGACAATTTGATAACATTGAATATCATATTGTCAATTCATTTGACGATATAGAGTATCTCAATTTTGACGGTGTTTTATGTACAACTGTTAATCAGACTATAAACGATATGCTTTCTGATTATGACAACATAGATGAGCTTGCTTTTCTTGAAGCATTGAGCAATTATTATTTCGCCAACAATGAATCATTTGATAATCTTAAAATTAAACCGAATAAACTGAGTATTTTCAATCGGATAAAACAAATTGCAATAAATTATTATTGCTCAGACTGAAAGGAGTATGTATATGAAAACTAATTATCTTGTAACTGCTCAATGTGAAGTTTTGGTAGAATACGCAAATGCTGTTATGGCAAAGTACGAGAAATATCTCCGCTCTAAGTCTGCTTTAGACTGCGTAAAAAAGATGTATAAAGACTTATGCTCATACAACACAAAGATTATTCTTTGCGATAATCAGTCTGATTTAGGTGCTTTGTACAGCAATATAAAAGAATATGAGTGGATAATTGAACATATACCATCTGCTGTTTCGGTTGAAGCGTTAGTATGACTTATACTTTACCTTAAACAAGTGAGAAAATCAATCACAACACAACAAAGACAAAAGTAAAAGCAGATAGCATCAAAAAGATGTTATCTGCCTTTTTGTTGTTTATTCAAATTATATAGCTCATAAAAACTTCGTGGGCGTTTGGGGCAAGGTCAATGATGTCCTTTTTGTAAATTGTAATTTTTTCTGTACTTGTTGCACCCTAAAACCAAAATACTTGTTGCTAAAGCAGTAATCATTTTTTTAACTTTTTTCATTTTTATATTTTCCTTTAATTGTTTTATTTCATCTTTTGTTCTTGAATTTTCTTGTAGCAGTATAGCGTTGCTTTGCAATCCGCTAAACTATCGTGTGCTGTTTCACTGCCCCAATCGTAGCAGTAATATTCGGCACACTTAGTTAGAGTCTGCCACTTATTACAACCATAGTACTCACTCCATTCACCGTATATGTCTGCGAACATTTTCATAACATCAAAAGTTGTGGCTTTAGTATTCTCAATGCCACAGGCAGACAAGAACATCAAATCAAGACCTACATTGTAACCAATTATGACTTTTGCCGACTTTATAATATTGTTTAATTCGTAATAAACATCGGAAACTGTCGGTGCGTTCACTACCATTTCAGCAGTTATATGATTGATTGCCATAGCTTCGTTCCAGCTCTTTGTTCTTTCAGGCTTTATATAACTGTTAAATAGTGTCTTGCCCACACAATTAATAATAGACACTTGTAACAGCTCGTCTGTTACAGAATCGAGTCCAGTCGTTTCAGTGTCAACTATTATAATTTCATTTTCTTTTAATGTACTCATAATATTCCTTACTGATACACTTTGTCCGATTTCTTGTCTTTTCTTATACTCAGCCTTTAACTCTCTGCGTTTTGCCTGAGCTGCACGCTTTTCCTTTTCCTCAGTACGGTAATTTGTAAGCTCTTTTTCAGTCATAGGTCTGACTTCCTCGTCCCATAAGTAAAGCTCCTTAGATGGGCAATAGGCATTAATCCATAAATATTTACCGCATTTATCATTAATTTTCACAAAATGTTTTAACTTCCATTGTCTTTCAGTAAGTAACTTTTTATCCTGTTTGACTTGTATTTTGGTTCGTACACTTGTTATGTAGTTGTTCCAAATATTCATTTTCCGTTCCTCTTTCTTTTCTCTAACTTAATCGTCAGTAAAAAATATTATAATTGCGGTTATGAACCATAAACCTGCATAAATCAGTGTAGGTGACAACACATACCACCAGCTCCAATTAATTACATTAAGCAGCTTTAATTCAATAAATATAATTTGTTCTAATACTGCAATAAGTGTTATACAGCCTGTTTTTGGAGATGAATTATCGTTCATTTTTTCACTTCCAATCGTTTATTTGTATTAATTTGGGGTTTGAAGGTCATAGCAGAGCAAGGTATTGAAGTCAACAGAAAAGTATCTTGCAAGCATTAGTATAGTTACATATGTCATTGTAGTAGTTCCCATTTCGTAGTTAGTATAGGTACTTCTGTCGACTCCCAAATAGTCTGCAACTACTTTCTGAGAAACACCTTTTTGATTTCGCAGCTGTTTTAGTCTTTGTCCTACTTGCTTATAAATAAAGCGTGATTTAATTCTATATCCCATAAGTAATATCTCTCCTATTGGTTATTTGAAATCTTAATTTTATAGCCTGCAAGAAAAATTTATCCCACCCTGAATAGCGGAAGATGTTATATAATTATTTTTTATGTTTGTTCTTAGTATTGTTTATTTCATATCAACCGAAAAATCTGTTGTAATTGAGCCTTCAGGGATATAAATTTTATACTTTTCTCCTGTACCTGAAATTCTGAGCGACAAAAGAGGTTCAAAAGTAAGCGGATTTTCAGTTGCTTTTTCGTCAGCCGATTTTACTATAGTATCTATGTGCGGAGTATCCTTAGTATAGATTATTTCGCAATCGTCAGCCTTAATTTTGCTTGCTTTGTAACTCCCTTTATCAGTTTTGTAGTAATAATAATAGTATTGCTCAGTATTTACTTCGCCGCACCCAATAAAAAAACC
>OBYC01000612.1_pt1 | contig 24768 bp, 23 predicted proteins | sample 1550651 | NCBI WGS metagenome assembly OBYC01 (sample SAMEA2580181, study PRJEB22360) | human gut metagenome | biome: human gut; feature: human-associated habitat; material: faeces | place: Denmark | collected 2008/2010
TCACTGCAGACTTCTTAGTGCCCGCTCTTATCGGTCGTCGATAAATTTTTAAAGATCATTTCGGCTTTCGCCGCCGCTCAGTTTCGTGAGCGAAGAATTAAAATTTTACTCGTTTAAAATTTTCTGTCAAGCGACTGGAGAATTTCAAATGTAAAACTTCGTTTCCGTTTATCGTTGCTGCGTTGTGCACCAGCGACAGGACGTGCATCTTAACGAAACAATTCAGAGTGCGCAAGTTGGGTACGTCTTACAAATGTTTCTAATTGTTGTATGTTTTATACAACAGTCGATTTATTATTGTTCTGTCTTACCTAGATTTCTTTTGATGCAATATTCGTAGCTTTCAACTTGTTTTTTGAGTGTGAACATGTTCACATATATGTAAGCTGGAAACTGAGTCCTGTTTAGGCAGAAGTTGAAACTCAAATGATGGCGTAAATAAAAAGAAAGGAGACCGCGCGGGTCTCCTATTGAGTTGAAGCGTTAGTTGCTGGACGTATTATTTGGTTCCTGCTTGTCCCCAAACATCTCCCCAAGAACCGCTTAAGGCTCCCTTGGCATAGTCAACAACTCTGTTTTCAAAGAAGTTGGTGTGCGTTACACCAAGCATGGAATCGACCCAAGGAAGCGGATTGACGTTTACTTTAAAAATCTCTTTCATGCCCATTGCGGCAAGTCTGCGGTCGCAGATCCAGCGAATGTAAGCTTTCACATCTGCAGGAGACAGATTCTGTTTGCTCATGTCATTGACGCCGAAAGCAAGGTCGATGAATGCATCTTCCAACTCGATCATTTTCTCGGCGATGTCGTAAATGCGCTTCTTCAGAGAGTCGGTCCAAAGTTCCGGATTCTCAATAATGTATTCACGGAATAAACGGATCATGCTTTCCGTGTGAAGAGTTTCATCATTGATGGACCAGGCGATGATCTGCCCCATGCCTTTCATGGTGCCGTTTCTTGTGAAGTTAAGAAGCATCACAAAACTTGAGAACAGTTGCATACCTTCCGTGAAGGCAGAAAAAGCAGCCATTTTTACAGCGATGTTCTCCTGCTGGTCTTCGGCGAGACCGTGGAAGAAATCGTGCTTTTCCGCCATGGCTTCGTATTGCAGGAACTCGTTGTAAACAGTTTCCGGCATACCGATCGTCTCGATCAAATGAGAATAGGCTGCGATGTGCACCGCTTCTCGAGCGGCAAAGCTCGAGAGCATCATGCGAATTTCAGGGGTCGGGAAAAAGGGCAGGTAGGTATTGACGTAAGCAGAGCTGACGTCAATGTCGCCCTGTGTGAAAAAACGGAAGACCTTAGTCAGAAAGTCTCTCTCTCCGTCAGTCAAAACATTTTTCCAGTCCTTGATGTCTTCGATCATCGGAACCTCTGTCCAAAGCCAGTGCATTTGCTCACTGGCCATGAATGCGTCATAGGCCCATGGATAAGAGAAGGGCTTGTAATAATTACGGCTTTTCGTCAAACTGGATTTCATCACTATCCCTCACAGGCAAGGCAGCTGGAATTCTCGAGAACTTCACGCATGTTGATGGATTCTTCAAGACGATGTCTTTCAACTTTTTCGCCTAACTTATCAGCTTTGCGGAGCTTGTCGCTTCGACAGTAGTAAAGACTCTTCAAACCAACCTTCCATGCGAGGAAGTGACAGGCATGGAGATAGGCTATAGAAACATCAGCCGGGAAGAAGAGATTCAGAGATTGACCTTGATCAATAAATTCCTGACGGTCAGCAGCAAGATCAATAAGCCAGCGCTGGTCGATTTCCTGAGCGGTTTTGAATACATCTCTAATTACTTGAGGCAATGCTTCCAAATGCTGAACGGAACCGTCATGCGCAGTGATGCTTGTCCAAACTTCATCAGAGTTTAACCCGTACTCTTCAAGAACAGGAATAAGCATCTTGTTCTTAATAATATGAGCACCGGAAAGTGTGTCCTGACGATAAATATTCGCACGGATCGGTTCGATCGATGGCGATGTTGCGCCCATGATCAAACTGGAAGAAGCATTCGGAGCAACTGCGTTCCAATGAGAGAAGCGTCTTGGAATGCCGGCATCTTTTGCATCCGGGCAAGGATCGCGTTTTTCGCAAAGAATCTCATCGCCGCGAGCGCATTCCTCTTTGATATGAGAGAACATGCGGTAATTAATCGACTTGGCTAAAACGGATTCAATCGGAATTCGCTTGGACTGCAAGTAAGCATGGAATCCTAATGCTCCGATACCGATAGATCTTTCACGCAGAGCGGAATAACGAGCTCTTTCGACAGAGTTCGGAGCATTATCAATGAAGTATTGGAGGACATTGTCCAAAAATTCCATTACGTCCGGAATGAATTGTTCATTGGTATTCCAATGGTCAAAATATTCCAGATTCAGGGAAGAAAGGCAGCAAACGGCAGTTCTTTTTTCGCTGGTCGGCAAAAAGATTTCTGTACAAAGATTCGAGCCATGGATCTTTAAGCCCTTGTCACTGAGCCAAGAGGGAAGGGCGCGATTCGCTGCATCAATAAAGACGATGTAAGGCTCACCGGTTTGCATTCTGAGCTCAAGGATGCGCTGCCAAATATCTCTGGCGGATACCACTTCTACCACACGGTGAGAGTGAGGATCACGAAGTTCCCAAGAATCATCGGCATCCGCATTAACCATACTCTTCTCGATTAAGCGCATGAATTTATCGGAGATGTTTACTCCGTGGTGCAGATTGAGAGTTCTTAAGTTCTGGTCACCCGTCGGCTTACGCATTTCCAGGAATTGAATGATGTCGGGATGATCCACATCAAGAAAAGCTGCATAAGATCCACGGCGAGTTCTGCCCTGACGGTAAGCAAGGCAAGCTGCATCATAGATTTTTAAGTGAGGCATTACGCCGACGGACTTATCGTCTGCGCTTCTAATATCTACATGGATGCCAACCCCGCCGCCCAGCATGGAAAGCCAGTTGACTTCGGATAATGTATTGACAAGACCTTCAGCTGTATCCTGCATATAAACTTCAAAGCAGCTGATAGGGAGTCCTTTCTTACTTCTGCCGAAAGAAAGGATAGGGGTCGAGAAGGAAAGCCAATGCTTGGAGGCGTAGTCGTAAATACGCTGAGCATGAGCAGGGTTACTTGCGAATGTTTCTGCTACCGTTGCAAAGCGTTCCTGCGGGCTCTGCTCTTCTTCCTTCATGTAACTTTCACGAAGGCGTTTACGCGAAACTTCTCCTAATAATGAATCGCGTTCGAGATCAATTTCAATGCCCATTTGTTAATGTAACCTTAAGATTTAAAAGAGTTTTTCTTAAAACTAGAAATTTTGTGCGGCCTTCGATTGTACATTCAGAAGGGATGAGCTTGGCTTCCAAAAGCACTTTCAGAAGTAGCTTGTTACCAGAAATGAGAACAAAAAAAGGCTGGGCCGGAGCCCAACCTTTTGGATCAGAAAACGAAGAAATTAGAGGTGTACGAACGGATCGTATTCAGCTTTGGAAATCGGCTGCAGGCCAAGTGCTGCGCATACAGATTCGATATCGTAATGGCTTCTGAAGAAGGCGTTCCACTTACTAAAGGTAGGAGCATCCGTCATAAAAACTTCGCCATCCTGATCAAACAGGAAGTTTGGGTCTTCTCCGGAGGCTGAGATCAGTTGTTCTGTGTATTCCTGACCGTCGTGCCAATCAATGAACGAGAGAGAGCGAAGTTCACCTGTTTCTTTAATAAGAATGTTCATGAGACATCTCCGATTGAAAATTTAATATCTCTTACGGGTTAATAATGACATAAAAATTCAAACTAAAGCGGTTTTACGAAAATAATTTCCTAAAATAGGTGTTAACACTGACAAAATAAATCATAAATTACATATTGCAATAGCGCTATTTCATAAGATGAAAATCCGCCTTCACGATTGAAAAGCACTAAATTTCAATCAATTTTTTAGTGAGAAAAAAGCAACATAGAGAAGAAAATTTGACATCTTTTTGTTCTCTGAGGTGAGGACAGAAAGCTCTAAGTTAAAAGAAAAGTACCTTAACTGAGGAGAATATTTGTCTTTGCGCTGCGGTTAGCCGATGAGATTTTTGACACCGGCCCGGGACCTTGAAGTAAAAAAAATCCCGCTCCAGATTGATGTTGCGGAGCGGGAAAGGTGGGTCTAATACGTCTTAATTCGGACGCCTATGGATAAAGAGTTTTACTAGACAATGAATCTCATGATGAGCATGCCGATGGAAGCCATCAGGATGCTGTTGAACATAAGCAGCGGCCAGTATTTTTTAGGAACGTCGGCAACACCGAGAAGTCGGCCCATGTACTGAATCTGGGAAGCCATCAGGAGGAGGGCCGGAGAAAGAATGGTGATGTCATGTGCATTAAGGGTGCCGCTGGCGAGCAGGCTGGCTGCAACACCGACCCCGGCCCCGCAGGAGAGCCAAGTGGCGCACAAAACGGTAATGGCCTGACCGGGAAGATCAAAGATGCTCATGACCGGGCCGCAAACTTTACCTAAGAAAGCCATGACGCCGAAAAGATCAAGGATATAAGCCAAAACGAAAGCCATCAGCACATTAGGCATTAAGTTGTTAATGGCGACGTTAAAACCTTTTCTAAGGCCGGTAATGAAGATATCAAAAGGATTATTGCTCTTTTTGACTTGTGTGGCTGTTGCATTAGGCATTTTGGAAATCCTTCTTATAGAAAGTCTTGAGGCAGAAGCGGACGAAAACACCGCCGACAAACTTGAGGCAGAACATCACGACTAACGGGATCCAAACAGGAACCAGGAATGCCATGAAGAGGGCAGATGCGATAGAGAAATAGTTGTTAATTAAACCTGCACCTGCGTACTGCCAGCCTGCAATCACAACCAAGTTTTCTTTAGAAATCTTTCCGGAATCGACCAACCCCTTAGTCAGAGCCGCACCGGCGTCGGTACTTTGGAGGTCAGTAATAAGAGCCAAACCCGTGATACCCGGGACGCCAAGGATCGGACGAAGCAGCGGGGTCATCAACTTTTGGGCTGCTTTTAAAGCACCGTAGTGGGAAAGAACTTCCAAAAGTCCCAAAGCCAACATCACGCCGGGAACCAGAGATAGAGCAAAAAGGAAACCGGCTCGTGCACTAAGCCCGCCTTTACCGACGAAAGTTGCGGCTCCGGAAACTGACCCGAATTTGCCGATCAACGTAGTGAAGTCAAAAGCACCGAGCCAGCGATATGCATCTGGCATTTTGTAGAAGACACCGGAAAAGAAGCACATGGCAAAGAAGAGTGAGATATATGCGCCTACACCTACTTTTTCGGCTTCTTCCGCTTCTTGGGCTTGTACGCCGGCCGAAGCAGTTAAAGTTTCTGGGGACATGAGGTACTCCTGTAATCGTTAAAAAATGAATCAACGGAAACAGAATAGAACAATTGGGCCCATCAAAAACCTTTGTCAGATGAAAGTTATGTCAGAGTTTTCCCTATCATATAGAGAAATTTAATCTTTTAGAAGCTCATTTCTGAAGAAAAATTTCGCAAATAATGAAAGCCTGAAAATTCTAATTATTTGAACGGGGTCGAACAATTTACTTTTCTTCTCTAAAAGAGAGATTTTACTGGGATATTACCCCTGAAATTACTGTTTTAAACACGGAAGGATCGGAAGTTTTTAATTGAAAGGTTTAAAAAACTATTGACAAAGCTAAATTTTGAAACATTTATTTATAAGATAAAAGCGTTGTTAACTTACTTCTCTAGGATTCGCAATGAAAAAAACTCTTTTAGCAGCTGCTCTTCTTGCTGCAACTTCTTATGCAACAGCAGCCTCTAACGTAACCTTGTATGGGGTTTTAGACGCAGGCGTTACGGTTAGCAAATTACACGGTGACTCCACAAAAGTTCAGATGTCAAACGGCAACTGGATGGGTAATCGCTGGGGTATCAAAGGTTCTGAAGACCTTGGGAACGGCAATTCCGTTTTCTTCAAACTGGAACAAGGTTTCAAATTAAGCAATGGCAACGAAGCTTCGGAAGGTAAGGCATTTAGCCGTGAAGCAGCTTTGGGTCTTTCTGGGACTTGGGGTACAGTTGCATTCGGTCGTTTCGGAGGCTTGTCTTCTGACTGCGGAACATATTCCATTTTAGGCGGCGCTCCCTATACTACATCTTTCCAGACAATCGGCAGCATGTATAGCGCCTTCTATCTGACAGACAGATACAACAATTCCATCATTTACCTCACTCCTGAATACAACGGTTTTCAGGGCTCTTTCATGTATTCCAATGGACGTGACAGTGATGAAAACAAGTGGTCTTACAACCAGCACTACTACGGTGCCGGTCTGACTTACGGTAACGGTCCCTTGAAGGCTGATTTGATCTATGAAGCTTTGGACTACAAAGGAAAGGCCGACAAGAATAAGACAACTCAATTGTTAAACCTCGGTGCTTCTTATGATTTCGGAGCCTTCACTCTGTACGGTGCTTATGAGTACGCGATGCATGCACCTCTACCGGGTGTGGAATTCGATACGAAGACTGCAGAAGGCAAAGCCTTAGAAAACAAGTACAACAACGGCAAAGCCAACGATTATCACGCTTTTGCATTGTCCGCCTCTACTAATGCTTTAGGCGGTGAAGTCATGCTGCAGACACAGTTTGCCTTCGGTAAGAATAAGAATGCTTCCGAACCCGACAAGGAAAACAAATTCAACTCCTTCTCCATGGGCGCAGCCTATTTCTACCACTTCTCTAAACGTACTTTAATGTACACCCAGGCCGCTTGGGGTACAGCTGGCAAGGCTTTGAAGCACAATACTGACGACCTTCGCGGTTGGAATGCCACAGTCGGTATGACTCATACTTTCTAACCGTTTAATCGCTTAGAACAATTGTGGGGAGCTTCGGCTCCCCTTATTTTTCAGGGGAGAGGATAGGCAGGAAAACACCGATTAAGAAGGAACAGCCGCTTATTAGAATGGAAGAAATATTCAAGGGCGTAAATTTCAAAGAATCATACATAAGGTAAAGAGTCACAAAAGGAGGAGCGGAGGAGTTCGAGTCGTCGCGCCTAATCTTGTTTCTGTCTTTGAGGTATGTTCTTTTTTGGTGAGAAAAAATGAATCAAAGCTCTACCTCAAAAAACATTTGTTTAGCTGTTATCCTTGTGTCCTTATTTGTCTTTGGCTCTAGAACATTTGCTGAAGAGTCTGACAGCATAAAACTTGGAATTTCGAACTATGCATTGCCGAACAAGAATGAAGTCTTATATTCCAAGTCTATTGAAAAAATTCGGGAACTGGTTAAACCTAAGCAGCTTCATGTCAAACTCTATTCGCCTTCTGATCTTGCGGAAAAAGCTGAAGAAGACAAGTTAGATTTAGTCTTTGGCTCCTCTGGTTTTTATCGAAGAACGGCACTGAGAACCGGACATAAGGAGTTGCTCAGCATTGAAAATAAATATTACCCGAATCCGAATTACACCGAAGGTGCGTCTATCGTTGTTAGTTCAAATCGAAAGGAACTGAAGACATTAGAAGACTTAAAGAATAAAACGCTGAGCGCGAATGCACCGTTTACGTTTACAGGTTACTTAGTTCCTTTGGCAGAGTTTTCCTCCTTCGAAGCTGAACCCGAAAAGTTCTTTAAGCGTCAGGTCTTTCATGGGGAAGGCAACACCATGAAGGATGTTGCCAAGGACGTTATTTCGGGGAAAGCAGATGTGGGATTCCTGAGGCTGTGTATGCTTGAAACTTTAGAAGCGTCAGGAGAAATCCCCCAAGGGTCGTTAAAAGTAATAGGCGAGCAGACGGGACCAGGTGAACAATGTCGCCGCTCCACCCCGCTTTATCCCGGATGGACGGTCAGTTCAACGCCTCACGCTTCCAGCGATTTGATTAGAAAAGTTTCGCAAGGCTTGCTTGAAATGCCTCCTGTCGGGTCAAATGATCTGCGTTGGGGCATCGCCACAAATTACCAGTCAGTGGATGGCCTTTATAAGAAATTAAAAATGGGCCCTTACGCATACCTGCGCGATTGGACGATAAAGGGTTTTATTGAAAAATACTGGCCATTTCTTCTATTAACTTTTATCGGAGTGATCCTTCTGGCTCTTTATGCGTTTTACCTGGCTCGATTGTCTCAAAGACGTTCTAAACAACTTTCTAAAGCATTCGTGTCTCAACGAAAATTACAGCAAGAAAAAATGGAAACGTCTGAGAAAATGCACACCCTACAAAAGGTATGGGCCATCGGGCAGCTATCTTCTACCTTTGCTCATGAAGTGCGGCAGCCGTTGACAACGCTACAGCTTCTTTCGCGAGGATTGATTCGACTTAAAGAGCGAGACGCTTTGACTTCGGAGACGCTTGCAACTACTCTCGACAACATGAACGTACAAATCCAACGGATGAATCAAATTGTTGAAAGAGTCAGAGATTACGCCAGAACACCCATCTCTCGCAGAGTGCCTCTCGATCTTAACGTAATAGTGCAGAAAGTTATTAAGGTGTTTTCTCAAACCTACCCTCGAGTACAGTTTGAATTGCAAGATAACCCATGCAAAGTCAACGGAGATCCGGTGGAAGTTGATCTCGTCGTTAGGAATCTTCTACGAAATGCCGTCGAAGCGACAAAAGAAGTTCAAGCTCCGACGATTTTTGTAAGGCTTACGAAAGAAGAAGAGAGAGCAATTTTAGTCATCGAAGATAACGGACCGAAGCTAACCGAAGTGCAGATGAGGGAGATTGGCCGCCCCTTGAAGACTTCAAAACAGCAGGGGCTCGGTTTAGGGTTAGGGATCGTAAGGACCATTATTGAAAGCCACACAGGAAGTGTAAGTTTTTCGCTAAATGAACCAAGCGGGTTGAGAGTAACGATCTCGCTGCCTCTCATATCTAGGAAATCGGAAACAGCTAAATAGGAAGAAGAATGAAACCGAAGAAGTTACTGATTAGAGTCGTTGATGACGATGCGAATCTTAGACAATCCTTGAAGTTTCTCCTGGAGGCTGAAGGTTGGGAGGTAGAAACATATGAAAGTGCTGAGGCCTTTATTACGGGCGATTCTCCCTCTGTTCCAGGCTGCATCATCTTAGATGTGAGAATGGAACGAATGTCGGGTTTAGAGTTGCAAAAGCTGCTGAATGAAAGAGGGAATCTTCTCCCGATTGTCTTCCTGACCGGTCACGGAGATATGGAAATGGCAGTGAATGCCATGAAAAACGGAGCGATTGACTTTGTCGCTAAACCGATCGATCCGGAGAAATTCATTGCTGCAATCACCAGAACAATAGAAAAACAACACCTTAGAAATCTTGGTATTGCCTCTGAGGGCGAATTAAGAGCGAGATATGCTTTATTAACTGCAAGAGAAAAAGAAATCTGCCGTTTTCTCGCTCGAGGCTTACTGAATCGAGAAACGGCAGCAAGATTAAGCATTAGTGAGAGGACGGTAGAAGGTCACCGTGCTTCGGCGTTTAAAAAACTTCAAATTAAAACGGTCAGCGAGCTGGCGCTCATCCTCACGGAGCTTAGAGTTACTTCGTAATCTTTTTAATTTCAAATTTGTGGCAGGAGTTGCACATTAAGTCCGGCTTTGCCTGGTTAGGTTTGTGGCATTCAACGCAGTTAACTTCGCCCATGTGAGAATAGTGAGGGTTGGGAGAGAAGTCTTTTGTCTTTTGAGCAAGGTTTTTGTAATCTCCGTGGCACTTCATGCACTGATACTTTGTGGCGTATCCGTTCTGGCTCTGAGGCCAAGCAGCCCCGTGTTTTTCCATTAACACGGTTCCGGCGGCATAGGAGTTAACTGCAGCAAAAAGGCCGGCCAATAAGACAATTATATTTAGTGCTTTCATTTTTGATCCTTACTTGTTTGCGAGTTCTTGTGCACGATGAGCCATTTCTCTTCCGGCGATGCGGCCGAATACTGTTGCGCCTCCGAACTGAGCGCCGCCGATATAGTTTCTGAAGAACAGGCCGCCCGCGGCGTTTCCAGCTGCGTAAAGTCCTCTAATTGAACGGCCTTCAAGGTTTTGAACTTCTGCTTTGGTATTAATAAGCGGACCACCGAATGTGGCTGTCATGCCGCCTTCAAACGGGAAAGCGTAGAAGGGGCCCTTGTCTAACGAGTACGGCTTTTGATAGGTGCAGGGAGGATTCATTTGAGCCAAGGTACCTTCTTTTAAGTGGTTATTGTATGAATCTACGGCTTCGGTAAGGACTTTGGCAGGAATATTCATCTGTTTTGCCAGTTCTTCGATGGAGGCTGCTTGGCAATAAGGAGTATTCAGGCGTTGAAATGTCTTCGTAACTTTAGAGACAGTCGGGCACTTGGAGTCTACAATCACCCAAGCCTTGTTCTCCAAAGTCTTTTTGGCGCAATCAAGCGACTTGATCACGTAGGTATTACTTTCGTCGGTAAAGCGTTTACCGTGTACGTCAACAATTATTCCGTGATAGGCGTTGAGTGCCTGATTGGGATTTACGTGTGTCGCGGAGACAATTGGACCTGTGTGGAACTGATCCATGTTGACGAATTTAGCGAATAGCGGCATGCACAGGGAAATATTTTCGCCTGTAGTGTAAGGAGATCCTCGTAAAGCTAAACGGGAAGCCCAGCCGCCGATGTACTTGTCAGTCATTTCCGGATTAGCAGAGAAGCCGCCGGTGGCAATGCAGACGCCCCCTCTTGCGAAGAACTCTTTCTTACCTTCGGGAGTTTGGACTCTCACACCAATGACATGACCTAGATCGTTGGTCAGAAGTTCAATAGCTTTATGTTCCCAAAAGAACTTGACACCTCTGGCTTTGGCGGCATCCAATAATTTGAAAACAGCATTAGCTCCCCCGGTTAAACCTTGTCCATCAATCGAACACACTCTGTCTAAGCGGGGGTAGGCAGCAGTACGTGTCTTCCCGAAGGGAATCTTAAATTCACTTTCAAGCCAGTCAGTATCGTGAGGAATGTTGTCAGTATAGGTTTTCGTTAGAGCAGGATCTGCACGGCCTGCTGAAATGTCCATCATTGCATCGTAGAAGTCTTTTGCGTTGTCTTTGACGCCCTGAGCGATTTGATGACGGGAACCCCAGGCGCAGAAACCACCTAATGCGCAGATCGCGTTTCCGGCGGGCCGATCCATTTTTTCAAAAAGTGCAACCGAAGCGCCTTCTGCTTTAGCCTGAAGGGCCGCTACTAATCCGGCAATACCACAGCCTAAAACAATCACATCAAAAGTGTTGTCTGGGTTTTGGAGGCTGCTGTCTTTTATGGCAGGAGCTCCGGCAGCTGAAGCGACTCCTGCAAACGAACCGATGGAAGTCATTATCCCAGCTTGGATGAATTTACGGCGAGAAGTCTGTGTTGTCATTTCATTTCTCCGTTGGAAAAGGATTTCTTATGAGATGAACTGTATTCCAGACTGGTACGCGCGTACTTTGACTGATATCAATAAATGATCAAATATAGATCCTCGGAGAAAACGAGGAACGACACTTTTAAAAACTAATTTTGCGGCGAACCGATAGGTGAGGGATGGTGAACGCGAGGTGCAAAGAAATTCGGGTCCTGTGCGAGGTTCTCAGACAAAATTTTGAGATTGTCCGAGATATCTTTCAAATTGAGAATTAGCTCTCTGATGTTATAACGGTTATCTACAATCGCTTGGTCTGCACCGGAAATTGTCTTATTCAGCTGGGTAACGAGTCCCGATCCTTTAGTTTCATGAAGAGTAGTGTTTAATTTTTCCGTTGTTTTAGTGAGTTCTGAAAGCAATGAATTAACGCGCGCAACATCTACTTTTGAGAGGATCGAATGGCTGGAGTTGACGTAATTTTCTGCATTTGAGAGCAGCGTGTGCAGTTTATCTGGATCCAGCATACTGACTGTATTGTTAAGTGTTGTGAGGAGCTCCTTTGTGGACTGGGTTTTTACTGCATCCGGAGTTACATCATCAATTTTGGTCTTAATGTTTTGCAGCGTTGCCAGGAAATGCTGGATATTTTCCAAAATCTCATTAGTCAGACTGATGGTCGCCGGAACGTAGATGTATTTCGGTTTCCAAGGTACATCTTTAATTTCGGGCGGATAAAGTGTCGGGTTTAAAAAATTAGCCGCAAGGTAAATTGTTCCGGTGACTCCGGCCAACTCCGTTTGGAACCGCAATCCTTTCTGAATGAGATCTGGCAGCTGGTCTTTGAGCTGATTTTCATCTATGTAGACAATCATTCGTACGACTGCTACAGACGCATCAGGTGAAAACAAACTGATGTGGTCATCGGGGTATACCTTGCTCGACAATGAAATTTCGGTGACTTTTCCGATATCGATGCCCTTGAATTTGACCGGTGCCCCAGGGGAAAGGCCGTTTACCGATTCTGTGAAATAGGTTTCAACGATCGTTTTAGGCCGGAAATAATTTGGTGTAAAGACGGTGCAAAGCAGACCTATGAGTATTGCGATCACAATCACAATGCTCATGCCGACCCAAAAGTGAAATTTGTCTCTTGATGCACTCATCTTTCAAAATATAAAACCATTGCCTAGCTCATCATTATAGGAAGGTGACGGCGGTTTAAGTTCTAGACAACCCAGGTCGATCCCGAAAGTGAGAATAAATCCAAGGATGAGAAAGCTTTCAGCAAAACAGTTTCTTTTCTCTTGACTGCCTATAATCTTCGGCAACCAACTAAAAGCAGTGGAGACATTCAATGGAAACAATGCAGGAATTGTTTTATCGTGATCCGTACGCAAGAGAATTTTCAGCAACTGTTACTTCCTGTCGCGAGGGCAAGAAAGGATTTGAGGTTGTGTTGGACGACACCGTCTTTTATCCTGAGGGCGGCGGGCAGCCCTCTGACGAGGGGACCTTAGGAGAAGCTAAGGTTATTTTTGTAAAAAGGGTCGGTCCAGAGATTGTTCACTATATAGATAAGCCTCTGGAAGTTGGGTCTACAGTGATTGGGAAAATCGATTGGGAACGCCGTTTTGACAATATGCAGAATCATACTTGCGAGCATATTTTCTCCGGACTTGTTCACCAAAAATATAAATTGGAAAACGTCGGGTTCCATATGGATCCGGACGATATTACTGTTGACTTCAGCGGTGAAATCCCGATGGAATCGATCCCTGAATTAGAACAACTGGTGAATCAGGCGATCACTCAGGATATTGATCTCAAAATTGAGTTCCCAACTGAAGAAGCCTTAGAGGCGATGGAATATCGCAGTAAAAAGGAATTGCATGGCGTAGTTCGCATCGTGACAATTCCGGGATGCGACCGCTGTGCCTGTTGCGGTACCCATGTTCGTCGTTCCGGAGAAATCGGAATGTTCAAGATCCTGGATGCGTCCAAACACCGAGGAGGAACAAGAGTTCGTTTTGTAGCCGGTGAACGGGCCAGGAGAGATTACGGATGGAGGGTAAAGGAGATAGCAAAGGTTTCTGCTTTATTCTCCGCTAAGCCGCATGAAATTGCTAAAGCAGCGGCAAATTTCATTGAAGAAGGAAAAGCGAAAGACCAGAAGAGTGCCCAAAGAACCGAAAGATATCTTCAGTTTGTGGCTTCCGGCCTTGTGTCTAGGAACGGTCTGGTGAAAGTTTTTGAAGAGGATTTGTCTCCTTTTGAGTTAAAACGTTTTGCCGGAATGCTGAAAGAAAAATTTCCCGAAAGTTCAATCGGAGTTTTCAGTCCGATAGAGGGCGGATTTAATTATGTTATTGCGTCATCAGATCCGGAACTCCCGAAATTCAGTAAATCCTTGAATGCCAAATTAAATGGGCGTGGAGGAGGCCGAGACGGAATGGTTCAGGGAACGTACCGTGTGGACAAGGAAGCCGTTGAAGAAGCTTTTGACGAGATATTTTCAAAATAAAACTCAAGTGTGAACATGTTCACATGTGTTTACACGTGCTGATTTTGAGTTGAGATACGTGCCCTAAAGAAAGTCGATTCGTAGAATGGATTTCGTAGATAGGTCATATGAAGTCGATGAAAACGACTAGAGGCTTGAGGAGGAAGAGATGGCAATTAGCGGATCAAACGATATATCGCTCTTGCAAATGGGCATCGGTTTATTACCGGTTGGGATCTCCCTGTTTTTATCCTGGAAGTACAAACTAGGTCTCTCTAAGTCGTTAATTATCGGAGTCGTCAGGGGTACGATTCAGTTGGTCGCTGTTGGATACATCCTTCTTTGGGCTTTTCGACAATCAGACCCCTGGGTGCTCGCTGCCCTTATCTTGTTTATGGTGGGGGCGGCTTCCGAGTCCGCTTTAAAACGCTTGGGCGGTCTCCAGAATGAAAAAAGTCGGAGAAAGTATCGGTGGATCCTGTTTACCGCGATTTTCTTGGGGGCAGGTTTAACGGTTTCTTACCTTGAATTTGTTGTAATTCGTCCGACGCCTCTTTGGGAAGGCCGTTACTTGGTTCCGTTAGCTGGGATGATTGTTGCTAATGCTATGAATTCGGCTGCTTTGGGCGTTGAACGTTTCAGAAGCGAGCTTGAATTGCGATCAGGGGAGATTGAGACATTGTTGGCGCTTGGGGCAACGCAGCAGCAGGCCGTGCTTAAAACGGTCCAGGTTTCTGCTTCTGCCGCGATGCTTCCCGCGATCAATATGTTGATGGTTTTAGGCATCGTGGCGCTCCCCGGGATGATGAGCGGCCAAATTTTAGCTGGTGAATCCCCCTTAACTGCTGTCAGGTATCAGTTATTAATCTGTTTTTCTATCGCTGCAACAGCGGCGATCGTGACTTGGGTCAGCATTCAGATGACTCAAAAGCTTTATTTCACCAAAAACGATCAGTTTATCCGTTCACAAGATTCCGGAGACTGACGAAAGAAGAGAAAAAACAGACGTCCTCGCAAATCGCCTCGGCGATTTCTTGACAATCTCCTTGTCATAAATGACAAGGAGATTGTCAATTGTTCTTACGTCAACGCACGGGGCGTTCTGTAGTACCTGTTAAAGAACGAATGCGCTTATAGATTTCATTACATAAACACTGGTAATTATTAGCAGCTTGTTCGATAGAGGCAAATGGTGGGCGCTTACATTTTTTAGCGAGGTCTTTTTCCCACAAAAGTTGATCTTCCAATACTGCTTTTGGTTGTGGGCTAGAATTTTCTGCGGCTTGGACGGTTCCGAACAAAATTTGCTCAAGTCTTTGATACTCTTCTTGAAGACAGAGAATTTCGTGGCTTTCTATTTTCCCTGCACGCCGTAAGCAAACTTTAAAGTTTGAATTTGTTTCATGCTTCTCACCTTCCAACATGTCTAGGCGGTCTCTTGCAGCTTGAAGGTAGCAGGCCAAGCTAAGATGCTGCTGATCATTTTGTTTGCGGAGTGAATAATCACAGTGACTTTGACGCCAACTTTCCCATTGTGATTGGTAACGCTGGGCGGTAATTCTTTCCGACTCCGCCAGCAACGTCATATTTCTATCAAGTGCTTTTGCAATGGACATATCAAGACGCTCGAGTAACCGCTCTTGACAAGCTGTTAATTGTCGATCATTGACTGCCCCTTTACGGCAGGAAATATATTGCTCGTCTTCCTCGAAGTCCGAGGCTGATACAGCAGAAGAAAGGGCCAAAATAACGACAGCGAGAGATAAGCTTAAGCGTTTCATAAAAAATCCGTTGCGTGCATCACAATTGCGAGATTTTATTGTAGAGATTTATGAAACTGTCCTCTTCGTTGATACTAATAATTTTTCCTTCCAGAAGCTCCGAATAAGAACAAGCCGCCTCAGGAAAAACGAGGCGGCTTGACGTAACTGTGATCGTTGCTTAAGTTATTCGCCGTTTAGAAGTACACCGGCATCCGGAACAAACGAAGCATCTAATGTCGAGCCTTCCGGCAGTAGTGAAGTGCCGGGAAGAAAAGGAACTGACATCGAGTAAGGTTTCGGATTGATACCATTTACCACTTCAAACTGGTAGTCTACCCGGTCTCCTTCAAAGAGGCGATTAATGAGTTTGACTGCCAGACAGTTTTCCGAGGTGCCGATGTTGAGGTTTTCTGGTCGTACGATCAGGAGCGCTTTTCCCCCAATTCTTGGGGGATTTAGGACACCCATTCGAGCTTTGACCCTACGGCCGGCAACATCGACAAGGCCGTACTTATCTTCAACAGAAACAAGCGTGCCGTAGAAAAGATTAGCCTGCCCGATGAAATCGGCAACGAAAGGCGTTGCCGGGTCATCATACAAATGCATAGGCGTACCGATTTGTTCAATCTTGCCCTTGTTCATCACCATGATCCGATCAGACATGGTCAAAGCTTCTTTCTGATCGTGAGTCACGTAGAGGCAGGTCAATTTGAGTTCCTGTTGGATTCTACGGACGTGGCCTATCATGTGCAGGCGCAGTTTTGCGTCAAGGTTCGAGAGCGGTTCATCCATAAGAATCAGTTGCGGTCTTAAAACCAGTACTCTGGCTAAAGCGACACGCTGCTGCTCACCGCCTGAAAGCTGGTTAGGGTAGCGATGCTCGGCTTTTTCCAACCCGACCATAGCAAGCGCTTCTTTGACTTTCTGTGCAATGACGTCGGAAGATTCTTTGCGAATACGCAGACCATAGGCCACGTTATCGAAAATCTTCATGTGCGGGAACAAAGCGTAGTTCTGGAATACGAAGCCCATGCCGCGTTCATTGGCAGGGATTTTTGTGACGTCTTTGTCTCCCAAAAGGATTTGGCCCTCCGTAGGAGTTTCAAAACCTGCGATCATGCGCAGAGTGGTAGTTTTACCGCAGCCGGACGGTCCTAAGAACGTGAGAAATTCGCCCGGTTTAACTTCAAGATTTACGTTTTGAACGGCGAAAAACTTTTCGTTGTCCTTAATGTAGCTGCGGGAAATGTTTTTAAGCGTAAGAGATACGGACATTTAACGAAGTCCTCCGGAAGCGTCGCCTACCGGACAAAGAACTTTTGCCATTAAAGCCATAAAGGCAGAGGCGGCGAAGACAATCAAAATTAAGACGATGGAGAATGCACAAGCTTGAGCGAACTGAAGCTCGGTCATGCACTCCAAAATGCGTGTTGTGATCAGGGTCCAGTTCACGGATACCAAGAAGATCGTGGCGCTAATAGCGGTCATCGAGTGGATGAACAAATAGCGCATACCCGTTAACACTGCAGGCAGAACCAAGGGAACTGTGATCTTACGGAATGTGTAGGCTGAAGATGCACCCAAACTTGTAGAGGCTTCTTCAATAGACGGGTCGATCTGCGTCAATGCAGCAATTACGTTGCGGATACCGGCTGAAGAATAGCGGAATACGTATGCTGCGATAAGGATGTAGACCGTACCGGTCAGAACCAGAGGCTGGTCGTTAAACGCAATAATGTAGGCGATACCGACCACGGTACCCGGCAATGTGTAGTTCAAGAGGGAGACAGTTTCTAAGGTCTTGTGACCGCGAATCTTTAACCACTTGCAGACATAACCGATCAAGACTGCGAGCAGGCCGCCGAGCGGGGTGCCGATACAGGCGATCAGCAAGGTGTCTTTAATCGCTTTCATGCCGAAAGTGAAGACGTAGTGGTAGTTTTCAAGCGTCAGCGAATTATCAACGCCCCAAACCTTCACAACAGAGCCAACCAAGATGATGGCATACAGATAAAGAACAAATGCCGTAATAAAGGCAACTGTACCGATAACGATCGAAGAGATCAGGACACCGGGGCCCTTAATAGAACTTCTTCCGCCGGCTTTGCCGCTGACAGTAACAAAACTCTTGCGGCTGACCCAGAAATTCTGCAGAGCATAAACAGCCAAAGCCGGGATTAAGAGCAGGAAGGACAAGGCAGCGCCGCCCTTAAAGTCATACATGCCGGTGATCTGCAGGTAGGCCTGTGTCGGCAGAACGGGGAAGGAGTGGCCGCCTAACACCAACGGTGTTGCAAAGTCTGCGAGAGAGCAGGAGAACACCAGAAGGAAGGCATTGGCTAAACCCGGAACCGACAGGGGAAAGGTAACGGATTTGAAAACGCTGAAAGGAGATGCGCCTAGAGAATAGGCGGCGTCTTCTAAGTTGGGGTCGATTCTCATAAGAATCGTCGACAGCGTCATAAAGGCAATGGGGAAGTAAGTCAGTGTTTCTGAAATAAACGTTCCCCAGAAGCCGAAGAAATTGAAATTTTCCAGACCCAAGGCCGTCAGGATGATGCCGTTGGGTCCTAAGCAGAGCGTCAGCGCAATACTTGATGTGAATGGAGGTGAAATCAGCGGCAGCAGTGTTACCGCGCTGATAAAGAAAGTAAGCCACTTCGGCAGCGACAAACGCGTCACTGCGAAGGCAAAAATGAATCCGATGATCGTGCCGGCAAAACCGACTGCGCACGCCAGAATAATACTGTTGACAATGGCTCGGCGGTCATACCAATTGGCGAGGAACGGCAAGAGGTTTTCAAATGTCAGGTGACCGTCGACAATGAAAGTCATTGCCAGGAGGCGAACGATCGGGTACAGGACGAATACGCCCATGGCGAGCCAAAGGACGCAGATGGTGAGCAAGGTCACCGGGTCCCTCTGCTGCTTGGTTCCGCTCGTCATTTAAGTACTCCTAATGAAACGGGGGTTCGACTTGGTCAAGCAGAACCCCACAATTTTTAAATCACGTTAAAACGGTGAAAAATTACTTAATGACTTCGTTAATCCAACGGTTTGTATATTCTTTGCGTTTTTCGCCCTTCCAAGCCACGTCAACGTCTTTCATGTTGATCTTGGAGAGGTCAAGAAGCGGATTGCTGGTCTTGACGTCGGAACGAGTCGGTACGTAGTTGATCTTGTTTGCGACGATGAAGTCGGCAAATTTCTTGCTGGTTGCCCAGTCGACAAACTTCTTAGCGGCGTCCATGTTCTTAGCGCCTTTGACGATACCGGTGGCTTCAATACCGTAGGAAACGCCGTCCTTCGGATATGTGATCACGACAGGGTAGCCCTGCTGCTGGATATCGAGTGCGTCAACGATGTAGAAGATGCCGGAGCCGCACTGACCGGTAGCGATAGGCATTGCGCCGCCCGCACCGCTCTTGGTGTACATCTGGATGTTGTCGTTTAATTTCTTCTGATAAGCAAAGGCCGGATCTTCGCCCATGACTTTCACGAGGGAGTAGATACGTTCTGTGGCTGTACCGGAAGTACGAGCGTCGGCCATCTGGAGGTTGTTTTTGTAGCGCGGATCAAGAAGGTCATTCCAGGATTCCGGAGCGTGCATCTTATTCTTTTCCAGGAACTTGGTGTTTGTTAAGAAGCACAGAGGAATGATACCGATGCCGGTCCAATGGTTCTGAGGATCACGCAGGTTTGCGGGAATTGCGTCGGAATCTTTCGGACGATACTGCTCGAAGATGCCTTCTTTGATGCCGGCTGCGTATGTATCAGCAGGTCCGCCGAGCATAACGTCAACCTGAGGATTCTTCTTTTCTGCATTCAGACGGGCCAGAGCTTCGCCTGAAGAGAAACGCATGAAGTTTACTTTGATGCCTGTATCTTTTGTGAATTCTGCGAAAACCTTAGAAGCATATTTCTCAGGCATGATGGAATATGCGTTCAGTTGTTCGGCAGCATTAACAGATCCTGCCAACAGCGTAAATGCCATTGCGGCAACGGTAAGTAATTTCATAGAGACCTCTGAGTTAACCGACGAAACGTCGTAATAGTCGTAATTGTAACCACGACAGCTTGATTTGTTGAACTTTTTTTGCGCAAGACCGAAATAAAACCCTTATTTCTCGGGCTTCCCATGAGACAAGAATCCAACAAATCGAGAAATAAATGCTCGCAGCGGGCTCTGATGAAAATAAGTACCTTGTTGAAAAAAGAGAATTTTTCTGGAAAACCAAAAAATAAGGCAGCCGAAGCTGCCAAGAAACTGAAGAATCAGACGGGAGAATTTTCACCTTCTAAAACGGAAGGGAAGTCGCGGAAATCAATTTTGGACTTTTGAACTTTCTCTTTGATGGGCAGAACTTTATGGATCGGCTCGTTATGCACTAAGGAAAGCAGCATGGATTGGTATTGATCTTCCGTCATTTCGCAAAAAACGGATTCCCCGTTGACCATGCTGAAACGCACTGGTTCTTTAAAAGAACGGGTGTCGGTGAAGCAGACAAGATTGAAATTGATGAGTTTTCCATCCGGAAGCACGACGATCATAGTTACTCCTTGGTTTTCTTTATTTTCACAGCTCGACCACTCTATTCTAGCTGTCGATGACGCCTATGAGCTGAAAGAGCGCTCTGAGTTCGAAAGCTTTTTGAAGCTTGCAGCAAAAGGAGCTATACCATTTTTACTATTATTTTGGCAGTAAAAGTCGCAATGTAGATTTACGAGTTTCCTTTGTGCTCTCACGCTGAAACAGGAAGTATCGCCTCTACAATGTGGCGGACAGATAACGCTCTGATGGTGGAATGATGGAAGAAGAACTTATTGAGTTAGGATCACCGACTGCTTCTAAAAGAGTGATTCTTCTCCACGGATTGACGGGGACGGCATCCGTTATTCGACCGGTGGCTGAATATCTTTGTAAAAGATTAGGCGAAGACTATTCTTTTCTTCTCCCGACGGCACCGATCATTAAAGTAAAACAATTTAACGGTGAGCCTGCACATGCTTGGTTTGACGTAAAGAGCTCAGACTTTCGAAGGGAAGCAGATATCGACGGAATTTTTGAATCCTCGGACCGGATCGCTTCCCTAGTTAGGAATGAGATCTCTCAAGGCGTCAGCCCTAAAGACATTTATCTCGGCGGTTTTTCTCAAGGCGGAGTCATTGCTTTAACAACTGCACTTTTGGAACCTTTTGCGGTCGCGGGTGTTTTTGCCTTTTCTTCCTACCTTCCTTTAGAAGATCAGTTGACAAGTCGGATGACGGATGTCTCCAAAGACGTCCCGATCTTCCAAGCGGTGTCACTCAAAGACGAATTTATTTCTCAAGAAATGTCTGATAAAGCCTCCGCTTTTTTGAGAAACCGCGGCAACCCTGTCCTCATACAAAATTACGATATGAAGCACGAAATCCGGAATAGAGAACTAGACGACGTCATCGAGTGGATCAAATCGTTAGCCTAAAAAATATTGCCAAGCTAATCAAAGGAACATAAAAAATCCGCCGGCGAAGAATTCTTGCCAGCGGGTTTGTTAACTTCAGGAGTACTTCTCTAACGGCTTTTATTCTACGCTTCCTAAGTAAAAATACTAGTATTTTCTATATATTCCTTTCCTATTTCAGGGGAAAGATACCTAGAACAAGGTATATATCTAGCTGTTTCGCTAAGAAATTTTAACAGTGAGACAGTGTACTCACCGTGAAAATTGCACAAAAAATTTAGAGAAATATTTGTCAAATAACTTTCGTCTATTGCTTATTTGTGTTGCGCGCATCGTATAAAGCAGATTAGGAATAACGCTGAGGAATCACGTAAGAACAAGTAGTTAACAAAAAGTTACACCATTCACAAGAGAATTTTTAAGTTCTAGCATGGGTACATAATTATTAACTCAAATCCATAGGTGCAATATGGTTGGTGTAATCCTTACGCTGGTCGCCATCGGGCTGGTCAGCTACTTCGTTATCAAAAACTACTATCCTCCGATTATCCTTTTGCTTTTGGGCTTGCTGCTCCTTTTCTGTGCTTATTTGGAAGGAGTTCCCGCAGTTGCTCCCAAAGCTTCCACAAACTTCTTCGCTTTTGACTTTGCTCAGGCATTTACAAATCTCTTAAAAGGACGCTTGCCCGGCTTAGGCCTCAACATTATGGCCATTGCCGGCTTTGCTGTTTATATGGACCGCATCGGCGCCAGCAAAGCACTGGTTAAGCTGTGTGTTAAGCCTCTGAAAGCCATCCGCTCTCCTTATGTCCTGCTGGCTCTGACTTACGTCGTCGGCCAGTTCATCGCATTGTTCGTGAACTCTGCCGTAGGACTCGGCCTTTTGCTGATGGCTTCTATTTGTCCGCTGCTGGTTGCTTTGGGCGTTTCCCGCACTTCTGCAGCCGCCGTTATCGCCACAACCTGCTGCTTGGACTTAGGACCGTCCAGCTCCAACGCAATGCGTGCCGCCGACCTCTGCAATATGGACGTTGTGACTTACTTCGTTCAAGGTCAGGGTCCTGTCGCTCTTTGCACGATTGCCTCCGTTGCAATCGGTCATTATTTCGTCCAGCGCTGGTTTGATAAGAGAGAAGGCGCTGCTGCTAATAAGGAAGACGCAAAAGAAAGCGCTCTTGACGTTGACGAGGCTCTTAAAGGTGCCGGCCCCGCTTATTACGCCATTCTCCCGATGCTGCCCTTGGGTCTTCTGATCGGTTTCTCTCCCTTGGTCTACAAAGCCATCAAGCTGAATCTCGTCACTGCGATCATCGTTTCTCTGATTATTGCTTTGGTCGTCGATATCGCCACTCGCCGCGATTTCAAGCAGTGCTGCAAAGATTCTCAGGCGATTTTTGAAGGTATGGGCAAAGTCTTTACCTCTACCGTCAGCTTGATCGTTTGCGCGGAAATGTTTGCTCTTGGTTTAAACAAGATCGGTGGCATCTCCACGATGATTCAGGCAGCTGCTTCTATCCAGAACGCAGGTTTGTTCATCATGCTGATCGTCATGCTCGTCATCATGATTGTTGCTGCGATCGTCACCGGTTCCGGCAACGCAGCCTTCTTTGCTTTCTCTCCGCTTCTTCCTGAAGCTGCGTCCTCCGTCGGAATCCCGACACTAGCTCTTGCCGTTCCGGTTCAGCTCTCTGCCGGTATCGCTCGTACGATGAGCCCGATCGCCGGCGTCATCATTGCGGTTTCCGGTATCACCGGCTTAACACCGATTGCTCTGATTCGCCGCACGATCCCGGTCATGATCATTGCTGTGATCGTATCCGTAACCAGCAGCTTAATCTTCTTATAAAAGGATATTTCTATGGCTTATTTAATCAAAGGTGCTCATGTCTACAACCCGGACGATCTTGGAGTCCAGGATGTTCTGGTGGTTAACGACAAGATTGCCGCAGTTGGTAAAGATCTGACGGTCGTTTTGCCCGAACTGGAAACAGTTGATGCTTCCGGCAAAATCTTGACACCGGGCTTCATTGACCAACATATTCACGTTACCGGTGGCGGCGGGGAAGGCGGTCCTCGCAGCCGTACACCTGAGATAGTTCTCAGTGAACTGATTTCCTGCGGTACCACGAGTTTGGTCGGAGTTTCCGGAACCGACAGCGTCACCCGTTCTTTACCGAATCTTTTAGCAAAAGTTCAGGCTCTGACGGACGAAGGCGTAACCGCTTGGATGTACACAAGCAATTACTCTTATCCGCCGACAACCCTCACGGGCTCTGTCAAAAACGACTTGCTGATGGTTCATGAAGTTTTAGGCGTCAAGATTGCATTGGGCGACCATCGTTCATCTTTCCCGACAACGCAGAATGTTCTTGACCTTCTGACTCAGATTCGCGTAGGCGGCATGATTGCCGGAAAGATCGGTGTTCTTCATATCCATCTGGGCAATGTTCCAGGCGCATTTGAGATGTTCGAAGAAATCGTTAACCGCGGTTTCCCGATTCGTCACATTCGTCCGACGCACTGTGCTCGCGATAAGTATGTCTTCGGCAAAGCACTTGAGTTTGCGAAGAGAGGCGTATCGACATTACAACCGGCGGCTCCTGCTGCTTTGAAAGCCCTGCAGATGCAGTTGAAGCAGCATGGGATGCCGGAATTGAACCGTCTATTATGACAATGAGTTCTGACGGTCATGGCTCTGTACCTCGCTTTAATGAAAAAGGCGAAATGGTTGGTCTCGGTATCGGAGGCGTTGCCTGTAACCTCCGTGATCTCAAGAAGCTGATTGCAAGAGGTCATGCGGTTGAAAAAGTTCTCCCTCTTCTGACCCGCAACGTAGCTCGCGGCTTGGAAATGAAAGGTAAGGGCGAAGTTGCCGTCGGAAACAGCGCTGATATGTGCCTTTTCGATGAAAACTGGGAACTGCAGGACGTCTACAGTAAAGGCGTGCTGATGATGAAGAACAATGAGCTCCTGCAGAAAGGAACCTTCGAATACTAATTTTCTGATTATGTGAATTAGACCGCACTTCTGTTCAATCGGATGTGCGGTTTGTTATTCTTGCTCGGTAATTTTAAGGATCTTAAGGATTGAGATGAACGGGAAACAAAAGGAATTTTTAACCAAGAGCGGCATCAACTTAACTGATGGCTTGGTTTATTTCTCCGAGAACGAAAGACTCTATGAAAAGTACCTTTTTCGTTTTTTAGAAGAGCCGACATTTCCTGAGCTTTTCAAGGCAATTGCAGAAGACAGAAGAGAAGACGCCAGAAGGGCCGCTCATTCTCTGAAGGGGATTACTGCAACTCTGGGCTTTGCCAGCCTGAATACTCCTGTGAAAGCGCAGGAGTTCGAATTTAAAAACGGACGCTGGGAAGAAGGCACTCAATATACAGATGAATTAAAGAAAGAATACGCCCGCATTATCGATGTTCTTCACACAGCAAAGGCCCTGGCAAATTAAACCTAAAATAGGATGCGTATTCAGATAAGAGGGTTTTCACCTAGTGGATTATGCTAATATGCAGTTGTGGCAATTGAATGTTGTCACTTCTCCTTGGGATTTGAGGTTGAGTTGAAATCACGCTCTGCCGAGCAAGTCGGCCGCGATTTCAAATTTAGATTGGAGCGCTCGGACTTGATTTTCTTCGAGCGCCTTTTTTTGTCTTTGATGCATTAAACCCGAGTTTGGCAGAATCTGGTAAATAAAAAGCTCTCAACTCTTTGATTATCGGC
>OBYC01000616.1_pt1 | contig 24506 bp, 18 predicted proteins | sample 1550651 | NCBI WGS metagenome assembly OBYC01 (sample SAMEA2580181, study PRJEB22360) | human gut metagenome | biome: human gut; feature: human-associated habitat; material: faeces | place: Denmark | collected 2008/2010
AAAACGGGAGGTCTGCACACCGTTCAATGGAGCTAAGCTCCCGATTTAAATGTTGTAGGGTTATTTTAAAATCATTCGCGTATCGGGCAGGAATTAAAACTTATTAATCTTTAGTCCTGCAATACTATTTATATGCAGAAAAATGAACTGTTAGTCATCTTCATCATAAAATTCTTCATTGTAATGCTCTTCAAAAACAGCGGCAATTTTGTCGAGCTTGTCATCATCCTCAATTTCGGCAAGCTCTTCTTCGCCGTCAATTTCGGTAACTTCAAAAATATAATATTCTCCCGAATCATTTACAGCATCCTCGGGATTTTCAAAGAACGGGTAGAGTACATAAAACTTACCCTCATCGTTTTCAATGATATCAAGAATTTCAAATTCTATTTCTTTACCGTCATCACCGATAAGGGTAATGAGGTCGGGTGTATATTCGTTAGCCATTCCAGAACCTCCGGTTTTTAAGAAATTTGGGTTTGCTTTTTTTCACCGTAATTATTTTACAATTTTTTGAGCGTTTAGTCAAGATGTTTAACACTTTTGGTTGAAATAATTAAAAAGTATTAAAAATTTGAAAAAGTGATAAAAAAGTGTTGACAATGACTAAAAGGTATGGTATAGTATAAACACGATAAATCATATATCAATATTAATTAACTAACAACTTCCTTTCTATGTGCTTGATTACTCCATAAAATTACCTAAAAACCGACGGCTGCATACCGTCGGTTTTTACGTTGTGTTAAATTTTTTTATTGTAAACTTTTTGTAAGACAAATAGCCTTGAAAAATGATTTTAAAAGATATATAATGCTTTTGATAATGGATTAGTGTGGGAAAATAAGGAAAAATCAACTTTTATCGCATAAATCCGTTCCGCCGTATGTTCAATATACACACAGAATGGAGTTTTTTATTTAATGAAATCATTTCAAAAGCTTCCGCCGCAGTTTCAGTGTGCCGAAGTAAAAGAATACTATGACATTCTCTGCAAAAAACAGGGAACTTTTGTTTTAAAGCGAATTCTTGATATTTTTGCTTCTGTTATTCTTCTTGTGTTTCTCATCATTCCGATTGCAATTATTGCGATTTTAGTTAAAACCGACTCAAAAGGTCCTGTGTTTTACAGACAGGAAAGGGTTACAACCTACGGAAAGAAGTTCAGAATTCTTAAATTCCGTACAATGGTAACGGGAGCCGACAGGCTCGGAACACTTGTCACAACCGACAGCGACTCCCGAGTTACAAAAACAGGAAGAGTTTTGCGAAAATATCGTCTTGACGAGCTGCCGCAGATTTTCAATGTTCTTTCGGGCAGTATGTCAATAGTCGGAACCCGTCCGGAGGTTCAGCATTATGTAGATATGTACGAACCCGAATATCTTGCAACACTCCTTATGCCTGCCGGAATAACCTCGTTGGCATCAATTATGTATAAGGATGAAGAAAAGCTGTTGAAAGGCGAGATAGATGTTGACAAGGTTTATGTTGAAAAAATTCTTCCCGAAAAAATGAAGTTCAATCTTTCATATGTCAAAAATTTCAGCTTTGGTTCCGATATAAAGCTGATGTTCAAAACTGTAAAAGAAGTTTTCAGCTGATTTCGTTTTGATTGGAGTATTCAGATGACCGATTTTAAACAAAAGCTCAGAGGATTTTTTTCCGATTCATCGCTTTTTAGAAGAATCTACATTATAGATTTGTTTTTTACAAACATTGCGTTTCTCCAGATTCCTGCGTATGTACTTCTTGTTTTTCTCTTTATATGGGGTGTATGCCTTTCGGTATATAATCAAAGACATAATAATACTTTTTTTAAACTGCGCTTCGGAATATGGATCGGAGCATTTCTTGCCGTAACGGTATTTACGATGCTCATCAATTTTTCACAGACATTTCTTTACAGCCTTCTTATGCTTCTGCACGTTGTAATGTGTTTTTTTCTTTTTTACGGAATGCACACAGAGCCTGAATTTGATTACAGAATAGAGCTTTATCACATTGCAAAATTCATAATGTACGCAACCACGGTAATGAACATAATCGGTATAACCTGCCTTATGTTCGGCTTTAAATTTGAATGGTACTGGATTAAATTTACCGTTTACGAAAACAGGTTCACCGGTTGTTATGTCAACCCGAATCTCCTCGGCTTCATATCTGTGGTGTCGATTTTCTGTTGCCATATACTTTCAAAAGGGCATTTTATGCGCAGAATTGCCGAAAAAATTCCTGAACCCGGCATCAGTAAGATATGGATTGTAGCCTGTCTTGCCACAAATGCGTTTTCGCTCATTCTGTGCGATTCAAACGCCTCACTTGTGCTTGCTCTCGGATATGCAATTGTTTATATAGTTTATATGTTCTTTGCCGACAAGGCGGGACTTTCACCTTCAAAAATTATTTTGAAAATTACAGCGCTGTTTCTTGTGGGAGTTTTCCTTACAGGCTCTGCCTTGATGTTCAGAACGATTTGTCAGGAAGGCTTTTCCGTTGTTGTATCAAAGACAACCTCTGTTGTCGATTTGCTTTTAGGCAAAACCGAAAGCGAACTTGTGCAGGAAGGACTGACTCCCGAACAGAGAGAACAGCTTGAAAAGGATAAAATCACCTTTTCACACGAAAACAAAAACATTGACAGTGGAAGAAAGAAGCTTTGGCTTGAATCAATCAATCTTTTCAAACTGTCGCCGATTATCGGAATTTCCAACGGAAATATTGTTCTCTACAGTGCCGAATATTCAAACGGTGCTTTGGAATATTCGTATCACAAAAGTGATTTGCATAACGGCTTTCTTACAATTCTTGTTTCAACTGGTGTAATCGGTTTTGTTCTTTTCGGAATTTTCGGTTTTCGATTTGCAAAACACTCCGCACAGCACCTGTTTTTGCAGAAAAAAACATATCGTGACGATGTTTATCCCTGTCTGTTTGCTTTTCTTTTCGCATATTTGATTTTTGCCTGCTTTGAAAAGGCATTGCTTTATGACATATCGTTTATGGTGGTGTGGTTCTGGCTGATTATGGGATATATGAGTTGCTACATCACAAAGTTTGAACCGACGCTTGAAAGTCAGTATCTTTTTCACGGAAAAAGACTCAGACGGGTAACAAGAACAATGCTCTGATGCTTGTATAATCGGAAAATTTGATGTATAATAACCGTAGGAGCGTTTTGCTTCTGCGGTTATTATTTTGTGAGGTATAATTTTATGAAATACGGTTTCATCAAGGTTGCATCCGCAACACCGAAAATCAGGGTTGCAGACTGTAAAACCAACACTATAAATATTATTGAACAGATTAAAGAGGCACACAAAAACGGTGCGTCACTGGTTGTGTTTCCCGAGCTTTGCGTAACGGGCTACACCTGTTCCGATTTGTTTTATCAGCGTGTTTTGCTTAATGCGGCTGAAAAATCAGTTGAGAAAATTCTTAAAGAAACAGCAGACCTTGACATAATCTCAATTGCAGGAGTTCCCGTCGCAATTGAATCGGCACTCTACAATTGTGCCGCAGTAATTTATAAGGGCGATATCCTCGGCATTGTACCTAAGGTCAACATCCCTAACTATAGCGAATTTTACGAGGTTCGTCACTACACAAGCGGTAAGAACCTCTATGATGAAATTTCATATGCAGGCGTCGAAACCATAATTTCAGACAATCTTGTGTTCTGTTGTGACAAAATGCGTGATTTCAGCTTCGGTGTTGAAGTTTGCGAGGATTTGTGGGTTGCCGCATCTCCGTCTGTTGAACACGCAAAACACGGCGCAACTATAATCTGCAACCCGTCAACATCGGATGATGTAATAGGCAAGGCACAGTATCGCCGTGACCTTGTAAAAATGCAGAGCGGTAAGCTTTGTTGTGCATATATTTACAGCGATTCGGGCTTTGGCGAAAGCACAACGGATATGGTGTTTTCGGGACAGAACATAATCTCCGAAAACGCATCTCTGCTTGCAGAAAGCAAGCGCTTTACAACAGGCATTATCTATGCCGATATTGATGTTAGGAAACTTTCGGCAGAACGCAGAAAGACAAATACTTTTACAAAAAGTGATGACAATAACTTTACCTCGGTATATTTTGATATGCCGTTAAAACATACCGAACTTACAAGAGAGTTCTCTCAAACTCCGTTCATTCCGTCAAACAAATCAGATCTTGATGCCCGTTGTGAGGAGATTATAACAATGCAGGCAACAGGTCTTGCAACAAGACTTGCTCACACGGGAATTCAAAATGCGGTTTTAGGACTTTCAGGAGGTCTTGACAGTACGCTTGCTCTCATCGTCTGCGTTCATGCTTTTGATATGCTCGGTATTGACAGAAAGAATATTCATACTGTAACAATGCCGTGTTTCGGCACGACAAAGCGTACAAAATCAAACGCACAGCTTTTGGCTGAGGCTTACGGAGTGTCTTTTGAAGATATCAACATTACAAAAGCTGTTCGTCAGCATTTTGCAGATATCAACCACGATGAGAGCGTTACAAATATAACCTACGAAAACTCACAGGCGAGAGAAAGAACACAGATTCTCATGGATCTTTCAAACAAATATAACGGTCTTGTTATCGGCACAGGCGACCTTTCTGAGCTTGCTCTCGGTTGGGCAACCTACAACGGTGACCATATGAGTATGTATGCCGTAAATGTGTCAATTCCGAAAACCCTTGTCCGTTATCTCACTGCCTATGAGGCACAGCACAGCGAAGGAGTTCTAAAAACCGTTCTTCTTGATGTTCTCGATACACCTGTAAGTCCCGAACTTCTTCCGCCCGATAAAAACGGCGAAATTGCACAGAAAACCGAAGATGTGGTTGGTCCTTATGAACTCCACGACTTCTTCTTATATTATTTGGTAAGATTTGGCTTTGAGCCGAATAAAATATACTACCTTGCAAAGAAATCATTTGCAGGAAAATATGACAATGCCACAATCAAAAAGTGGCTCACAACTTTTGTCAGAAGATTCTTTACTCAGCAGTTCAAGCGTTCATGTTTGCCTGACGGACCGAAGGTTGGTTCTGTAACACTTTCACCTCGTTCAGACTGGAGAATGCCGAGTGATGCGTGTGTAAATCTTTGGCTTGAAAATCTTGAAGAAGATTAAGAAATAAAATTTTGACGGTGATTTTATGAAATTGTTTATTACACGAGATGTATCTCCGTCCGATGTTTGTTTTCTGATTCGTGATGAATTGGGCAGGGATAAATATACTGCTGTTATGAAACGCAGAAAGAGAAGTATGCGTGGTGTTGTCAACAACATTGTAAGGCTTAATATTCTTGATGAGAATAAAAACCTTGTTGCAAGACTTCGACAGTTGCCTGTTGCAGGAGTAAATTCATTTACTCTAAAAACAGACAAAACAGCGGCAACCCTCGTGGTGCTTATGACCAACAATATGGTTCAATGCAGATTCTACGGCAATAATTGGAGAATTCTCGGTGATGTAATTTCAAAAAATTTCAGCATTGTTGATGTTGACAACGCACAGATATGCAACCACATCAAGCACCCTTTAGGGTGCGAACTTGAAATTGCCGATGCGCAAAACGAATTGATATGTTTGATGACCGCCTTATGCGTCAATATGATAAATACAGTTGACAAGCGAGAGGTACAGGTTGTATAATCTATGTGCAGACAGTTCCACCGCTAAAGCCATGTGAACTGCCACAGAGCAAGCAAATAACAGTGCAAACAGCGCAGATAAATATTAAAAATTGAAATTGTCAAAGCGACATCCTTTGATGTCGCTTTTTGCAAATTCAGCTTGCAACTCAAAATTTTGCGTTTAATATATTCTCAGGGAGGAATAAATATGGACAAATTATTAAAGCTTTTAAGTGAAAATTCCGGTTTTACAACAGCGGAAATAGCGGCAATGCTCGGCGAGCCTGAGGATTACATTAAGGCGCAGATTAAGGAATACGAAAATTCGGGGGTAATCAAGGGCTATCAGGCAGTCGTAAACTGGGATATGGTTGACGACAGCTATGTTGAGGCTTTAATCGAACTTCAGGTAACTCCTAAAAAGGAAACAGGCTTTGACGAAATGGCAGAACTCTGCATGGGCTTTGAAGAGGTTGAATCTCTCTATCTTATGGCAGGTACATACGACTTTGCTCTCATTGTAAGAGGGGAGTCAATGCAGGATATCGCAATGTTTGTTGCCAAAAAGCTTTCTACAATTGACGGTGTGCTTTCAACGGGTACACACTTTATTATGCGTCGCTACAAGGACAGAGGAGCGTGCCTCTTCAGCGATGAAGAGAAGCGTGACGGGAGGCATTTAATTCTGTGATAGATTACAATAATTTTATTAATAAAAAGATTTCAACAGTAAAACCTTCGGGTATCCGTAAGTTTTTTGATATAGCTAACGAAATGGACGATGTCATTTCTCTGAGTATCGGCGAACCCGATTTCCAGACACCGTGGCACATCCGTGAAGAAGGTATTAACAGTCTGAAAAAAGGTAAGACATGGTATTCTCCGAACAGAGGCTTTGCCGAACTTCGTGAAGAAATTGCAGCTTACTACAAAAGAAGATTCGGTATTGAGTATGATGCCAAAAAACAGACGCTTGTAACTGTCGGCGGCAGCGAAGCAATTGACCTTGTTTTCAGGACATTGCTTGATCCTGGTGATGAGGTTATCATTCCCGAACCTTCATTTGTTTGTTACGAACCGCTTACTGTGATGGCAGACGGCGTGCCTGTTATTATCAACACAAAAAACGAAGATAATTTCAGACTTAAAGCGTCAGACCTTCGTGCCGCAATTACTCCAAAGACAAAACTTCTTGTACTTCCGTTCCCGAACAACCCAACGGGTGCAATTATGGAAAGGGAAGATCTTGAAGAAATTGCAGAGGTAATTAAGGAACATGACATTTTTATCCTTTCGGACGAAATTTATTGTGAGCTTACATACGGCAATAAGAACCATGTTTCAATTGCTGAAATCGACGGTATGTATGAGCGCACCATTGTTGTAAACGGCTTTTCAAAATCATATGCTATGACAGGCTGGAGGCTTGGTTATGCACTCGGTCCTGTTCCTGTTATTGCTCAGATGACAAAGCTCCACCAGTACGGAATTATGTCTGCTCCTACAACCGCACAGTATGCCGCTATTGAGGCTTTGCGCAACGGTGACAGGGATGTAGAGATGATGCGTGGCGAGTATGATATGAGGAGAAGGCTTGTTGTGGACAGCTTTAACGCAATGGGACTCACCTGCTTTGAACCTTTGGGTGCATTCTATGTGTTCCCGTGTATTAAAAGCACAGGTCTTACAAGTGAGGAATTCTGTACAAGACTTATTGTGGACAAGCATGTTGCCGTTGTTCCGGGTACTGCGTTCGGTGAATCGGGCGAAGGCTTTGTCCGTGTGTCATATTCATATTCTATCAAGCATCTTAAAATTGCGCTTGAAAGAATCAAAGAGTTTCTTGATGAACTGAAAAAGGATTAAAATATGGAAGTAAAAGTTCTTGCTCCTGCAAAAATAAATCTTTCTCTCGATGTTCTTTCAAAGAGAGCAGACGGTTATCACAATATTTCAACTGTTATGCAGGCCGTTGATTTGTATGATACAATCACAATTACAGACAATGAAAGCGGTACGGTGACAATTTCATGTAACTGTGAGGGCGTGCCGTGCGACGATTCAAACATTTGTGCAAAGGCGGCTTACAAGTTCTTTGATTATTGCAAAACGGATGTTAAGGGCATGCATATCGACATTGACAAGAAAATTCCCACACAGGCAGGTCTTGCCGGCGGAAGCAGTGACGGTGCGGCTGTTATTTTAGGCTTGAACAATATGTTCGGAACAATGCTCAAGCCGGCAGAGATGAGAGAAATCGGTGAAAAAGTAGGTGCGGATGTGCCTTTCTGCCTTGAGGGCGGAACAAAGCTTTGCACGGGAATAGGCACTGCAATCAAAAAAGTTGCCTCTTTTCGTTGTGACAGCATTGTAATCTGCAAACCCGACACAGTCAGCGTGTCTACTGCCGATGCATACAAAAAGGTTGACGCACTCAATCCTCACGCCTGCTATACCGATGAAATGGTTAAGGCACTGTTCAGCAGAGATATGTTTATGATTTCAACAACAATCTTCAATGACTTTGAACTTGCTCTGCAAATTCCGGAAGTTAATGAAATCAAGGGTATTATGCTCAAGTCAAAGGCAAGGGGAGCAGGTATGAGCGGGTCGGGTTCAGCCGTGTTCGGTGTGTTCACTTCATCACGCAGAGCCAAGAAGTGCTATGACAAGCTTTGTGAAAGCTACAAAGAAGTTTTTCTCTGCAAGCCCGTTTCAGACGGTTGCAAGGTGCTTTGATAAAATTTAATAATTCTGATTAAATTACAATAACCTGTCCATACTTATTTCAAGAGAGGACAGGTTATTTTTATGAAAACAAATAAATCAATACTTTTAATCAAATCAGCAATAATTGCATTCGTACTTACAACACTCTATTCGGTAATTCCGTTTCAGGCGGTGTGTGCTGAAATCCCTAACAATGTTTTTCGTTTTCACATACTTGCAAATTCAGACACGGAAGAAGATCAGACTCTGAAACTCAAGGTGCGTGACAAGGTTCTTGAAAGGACAAAAATTCTTTTTGATACGGCAAATTCAAAGTCGGATGCCGAAGAATTTGTAAAAGCAAACCTTGAAACTATAGAAGAAATTGCACAAAATGAGGTGTACAAAAACGGCTATAACTATCCTGTAAAAGCTGAAATTGTCAATATGCACTTTGATACCCGCCATTACAAAAGCTATACTCTGCCTGCCGGAATGTACGACGCACTTCGCATAACAATCGGCAATGCAAAAGGTCATAATTGGTGGTGCGTAATGTACCCGTCAATCTGCATTTCAACGGCAGATGAGGGAAAAGACAGGGCAAAAGATGTTCTTTCGGATGATGAATACAGCTTAGTAACTGATGATAAGGTGGAATATAAATTTTTCATAGTAGAACTTTTTCAGAAAATTTTTGTTTAACAACTGCAAAGTTCTTTAAATAACCCACAGAATATGTTATTATTTGTACAGATATTTAAAATAAAATTACTTTGTTGTAAATTGAATTTATGGAAGTGATGAAATGTTGAGATTTATTCTCGGAAAAAGCGGCAGCGGAAAAAGTACCGAGACTTTAAAGATTGCAGGCGAACTTGCCGACAGCAATCTTCCCGTAATGCTGATTGTGCCTGACCAGAGCACATTTGAATGTGAAAAGACTCTGCTTGATGTGTTCGGTGCAAAAAAAGCCGAGAAAGTTCTTGTATTCGGTTTTTCAAGACTTTGCAAATATGTTTTTGAGTTGACGGGAAATTCAGCCGATAATGTTATTGACGAGGGTACAAGAGCCGTCGTAATGAGCCTTGCGCTTGAAGAACTTACCGAAAAACTCCGTCTGCTTTCATCAAAGGGCAACAAAAGCCTTGTTGATGTTATGCTGCAGACTGTTTCCGATTTGAAGAAAAGTTCGGTTACAAGCGATGAACTCAGAAGTGTGTCAATGCTTGTTGACGATGAAACCTTAAAGACAAAACTTAACGAAACCGCCCTCATAAGCGATACATTCGACGCTCTTGTCAGCCAAAGCTATATTGATCCTATGGATGATTTGACAAGGCTTAATGATATTCTCTTAAAGAATAATGTTCTCAGGGATTATACGATAATCTTTGACGGATTTTCAGGCTTTACAATGCAACAGCTCAAGGTGGTACGAAGCCTTATTCGTGACTGTACCGCTACATATTTTACCCTTACTCTTGATCCCCTTACAGACGGTTCTGAGGAGGTTTTTGCAACCTCACAACAGACATATAAAATTCTCAAGGAATATGCAAAGCGTGACGGAGTTGATATTAAAGCTCCGATAAAGCTTACCGATTTGCACCGCTTTAAAAATGATAATCTTGCTTTGCTTGAACAGAATATTTTCAGACCGCACATTGAACCGCTTGAAATTGTTCCCGAAAATATCTGCGTTTACAATGCCGTTGATATGTATGACGAGTGCGAATATGTTGCCGGTAAAATCAAGCACCTTGTTATAGAAAAAGGTTATCTCTACTCCGACATTTCCGTAATTTGTCACGATACAGAACCGTACAGAGGTGTTTTGTCCGAAATTCTTGAAAAATACGAAATTCCGTATTTCAGCGATGAACACGCAGATATTGATGTAAAACCCGTAATAAGGCTTGTAAACTCAATTTTCAGATGCCTTATTTACGATTTTGACAGAGAAGATGTGCTTGCACTTTTGAAATCGGGTTTAACTGAATTTTCTGTTGAAGAAATAAGCCTTTTTGAAAACTACCTCTTTGTATGGAATGTTTCAGGCTCGGCTTTTAAAAATAAATTTGTTCAGAATCCAAAGGGCTATTCTGACAGGTTTTCGGATTATGACAGAGAGGTTCTTGCAAAGGTCGAAAATCTGCGTGAATCAGTTATTGAACCGTTACTCCTTTTCAAAGAAAATGCAAAGGATAAAAACGGACTTGAAATTTCAAAGCTGTTCTATGCTCTTCTTGAAGAACTTAAAATTCCCGATGCGTTACGCAGAATGTATGCGGAATTTGAACGCTCGTACGATAAATCGGTGGGTGCGGAGCAGATAAGAGTTTGGAATATGTTTATGGCTGTTCTTGACAAAACCGCCGCTGTAATCGGTACAAAAACAATGACTGTAAAGCGTTATTACGAGCTTTTGAGCTTACAGATTAACGCAATGCAATTGTCCGATATTCCGAGAACAATAGATTGCGTAACGATAACAACCGCTCAAAGGGTACGAATTTCTAAGCAGAAAGCGTCATTTCTCATTGGCTGTGTTGACGGAATTTTCCCGGCAATACCGCATACATCAGGCATATTCTCACCGTTTGAGTTAAAGATGCTTGCAATGAACGAAATTGAACTCGGTGACGATTTTGCCGCACACAATAACCTTGAAACATTTATGGCATATTCCTGTATGACCTCTGCAAGTGAGTTTCTTTCCGTATCTTTTTATTCATCGGATATAACGGGAACAACCTATCAGCCGTCCGAAATTGTCCTGCAATGTAAAAAGGTATTTAAAAATATCATTGCATATGACAAATTTGATTTTGACGGTAAAAAAGAAAGTATGTACGCACTCCGCCCTGCTTTTGATACAGTTGCCGATATGATTGGAAAAGGCAAAAAAGTGCCCGAATCATTGCTTGAAATTTTTGCACAAAATCCCGAATATTCTGCAAAGCTTGATTCGCTCATAAATGCAAAGGACAAAGTTCCCTTTAAGATATTTGACAAGAAAAATGCCGAAAAGCTTTTTGGTAAAAATCTCAATATTTCAGCTTCACAGCTTGAAAAATTCAATCTCTGCAGATTTTCCTATTTTTGTAATTACGGCTTGAATGTTCGGGAAAGACAAAGAGCAGAAATCAACTCCATGCAGTACGGAACGATTGTTCATTACATACTTGAACGCTTTTTCGGCGAATATACTAAGGAAGAGTATTTATCGCTTGAAGAAGATAAATTTCAAAAAATTGTCTGTGCATATCTTGCAGAATATGCAGTTAAATATTTCGGTGAAGAACAGCTTGAGTCAAATTCATTCACATACCGCCTAAAGACAATTCTTGATAATGTGATGTATCTGATGAAACATATTATGGAGGAACTTTCCCAGAGTGAATTTTTTGTTGCCGATTGTGAACTTAAAATTGGCGAGGATATTCCGTCATATACAATCGTACTGCCCGACGGTCACAAAATTGCAGTCTGCGGAAGTGTTGACAGAGTAGATATTATGCAGAGAGCCGATATAACATATTTGCGTATTATTGATTATAAAACAGGCACAAAACAGTTTAAGCTTTCCGATATTCTCTACGGAATCAATCTTCAGATGCTTTTGTATCTCCATTCAATCGAGGCTTCTGGCGGTGACAAATACGGAGAAATTGTACCTGCCGGGATTTTGTATATGCCTGCAACCGTTCCGTATATTTCGTCAGACAGTCTGAAATCAATTGATAAGCTGCCCGATGAACTTAATAAAAAGCTCAAGATGAACGGACTTTTGCTCAAAGATACAGAAATAATTCACGGAATGGATAAGACAGACGCAGCAACATACATTCCTGTAAAAATTAAAGCGGGCGAACCTGTTTCTTCAACAAGCCTTGCAACACTTGCAGAATTCGGAAAAATCTTTAAAAAGGTTGATATGCTCATCGCTGAAATGGGCAAGAATATCTATAACGGCAACATTGAGGCGAAACCGCTCAAAGGCGGTCACGATTCATGCGAATACTGCCCTTACGACAGCGTATGTGCCTACAGACAGAGTAACCCGATAACTTGTTTTTCTGTTGATAACAAGACCGTTATCGAAGAAATTACAAACGAAATTAACGGAAAGGAGGAAGAGTAATGTCAAGAAATTGGACTTTGCAACAGAAGAATGCAATCTATGCAACAGACGGTTCTGTGCTTGTATCGGCTGCCGCCGGTTCGGGCAAAACTGCCGTGCTTGTAGAGCGTGTAATAAAGCTTATTACACGGGAGAAAAATCCCCTTGATGTTGACCGCCTTCTTATCGTAACATTCACAAGGGCGGCGGCTGCCGAAATGCGAGAAAGAATACAGGCGGCAGTCAACAAACTTCTTGAAGATGATCCGTATAACGCTCATTTGCTTGCACAGCGACAGCTTTTGTACAGTGCAAATATTTCTACAATAGACAGCTTTTGTGGAGATGTTGTCCGTGAATATTTTCATACGCTCGATGTTGCAAGAGATTTTCGTATTGCCGATGAGGGTGAGCTTGAAATTCTCAGACAAGAGGCACTTGATAATACATTTGAAAGCTTTTATGACAGCGAAGATGACTGCTTTTATTCTTTGCTTGATCTTTTTAAAGGAAAACAGGGCGACCAAAAACTGCGTGAAACAGTCCTTAAAATATCCGAGTTTCTTACAACTCAGCCGTTCCCCGATAAATGGCTTGATGATATGCTCGAAAACTATTCTGAAACCGATATTGAAAAAACTGTGTGGGGCAAAATTATAATCGACTATGCTCTAAGTGCCGTGCTTCACGGAATCAATCTGACTGAAAATTCTATTCTTCGATTAAAAGATGACGAAAAACTTCAGGATGCAGTCGAACCCCTGCTTGTCGGTGATTTGGCATATTTTACCAATCTCCAATTGAAATTTGTTTCTTCATCATGGGATGAAATCAGACAGGCAATATTTTCTTTTGAAACAGGAAGAATGAAAAGTCCGAAAGGATATAAGGATAATCCGATTAAAATTTCTATTTCATCTAACAGAGATGAGGTCAAAGAAACGGTGAAGAAACTCCAATCATTGTTTTTTTGGAGTGAGGAAGATGCAAGGCTTGAATTGTCGCAGCTTCATAGGTTCATATCTACCTTGTTTACACTTGTTCGTGCATATGACAAAAAGCTTTCCGAACTCAAAGCGAAGAAAAATATTCTATCGTTTGCCGATATTGAATCGCTTACTGTAAAACTTCTTGCAAAGCCCGATGATGATAACGGCTATACTAAAACTGTTCAGGCTCAGGAGATTTCAAACAGATTTGATGCTGTTATGGTTGACGAATTTCAAGATGTAAATGATGTTCAAGACCTTATCTTCAAGTCAGTAAGCAATGATGAAAGCAATCTTTTTGTGGTTGGCGATGTAAAGCAGAGCATCTATGGATTTCGTCAGGCAAAGCCCGAAATTTTTATTGAACGCAAAAATGAATATAAACGATTCAATGAAGAGAATCCCGAATATCCTGCAACTATAATTCTTGACAGAAATTTCCGCAGTCGTTTTGAGGTGTGTGATGCGGTCAATTTTATTTTTGAAAGAATAATGACCAAGGAATCCGCAAAAATGGAATATAATTCCGATGAAAGGCTGGTAAACGGTGCTGAGTTTCCAAAGTCTGATGATTGCAATTTTGAAATTTCATTGATTGAATCCGAAAACTCAGACCTTGAAAAAGAAGAGATTGAGGCAAAGTACATAGCGGATAAAATTCACGATATGATTAATTCGGGCTTTAAAGTTAAGGACGGAGATATAATGCGTGAAGCCCGTTACGGCGACTTTGCAATAATCCTTCGCAGTCCAAGCGGAAAGGCCGCAACTTATGTCAACACTCTGAACAACAGCGGTATTCCTGCCTACAGCGAGAATAAGTCAAGCTTTTTTGATGCAGTTGAAATCAAAATTATGCTCAACCTTCTGCGTGTAATTGACAACCCCGGGATTGATATTCCGCTTTTGTCGGTTTTGTGCAGTCCTATGTATGCGTTCACTCCCGATGAGCTTGCCGAAATGCGTTGTGAAAGCAGAAAATCTTCGCTTTACTCTTCTGTCTGCGAATATGCGAAAACAAACGATAAGGCAAGAAAATTTGTTGATGAACTTAAAATTCTGCGTGATTGTGCCTGTACAAATTCCGTTGACGCTCTCATTTCAAAGGCGTGTGAAATGACAGGATTTATGTCTATTTCGCTTGCAGTCAGCGGTAATGATTCGGCACTTAAAAACCTGGAGCTGTTGCGTGAATATGCAAGAAGCTTTGAGAGCAACGGATACAAAACGCTTTCTGATTTTATTTCATATACCGACAAGCTTATTGCCAATAAGACAAACCTTGACGCATCATCACAAAATGAGGGCGACTCTGCAAATGCCGTGAGAATTCTCAGTATCCATGCGTCAAAAGGACTTGAATTTCCGGTTTGCTTTATTGCCGACATAACCCACCAATTCAATAAAACCGACCTTAGAAACGATATTCTTCTCGACAGCAAGGCAGGACTCGGCATCAAGACTCAGAGCAATGGTGTTGTTTATAACACCTTCCCACGCCTTGCAACAGGGCTTAAAATTGAAGAAAACCTTATTGCCGAGGAAATGCGTGTGCTTTATGTTGCACTCACAAGAGCAAAGGAAAAGCTTATCTGTGTCGGTGCAGTAAAAAAGTGCAGTGATTATCTTGAAAGGCTGTATTCAAAGCTCGTGTCCGAAAGTGTAATTGAACCCTATACTGTCACAAGCTGTCAAAGCTATTGCGACTGGCTCTGCCTTTGTGCATTAGTTCACCCGTCACTCAATAATCTGCGTAACGATATTATGCCGGGTTCAAAGGTAATCCCGCACAACGGAGAATCAGATTGGAAATTGCAGATTATCGTTGATGAAAAAATGATTGATAAGGATAATGTCTTTGAGGACGATATTACTTCAACAAATCTGTTACAGGTTGCCGATGTATCCGATGATACTTTTGATTATGCAAAACTTTTGAAAAAGAATCTTGATTTCAAATACAGAAACAGAGATATTCTTTCACTCCCGCAAAAGGTCAGTGCATCCGATATTGCACATAGTCAGAACGGTGATTATTTTGAAAAGATTCTTTCAAAGCCGTTATTCATAGCTGAACAAAATTCCGCTCCTGTTGCAAGAGGCACTGCTCACCACAAGTTTTTGCAATACTGCAATTTTGAACAGGCAAGAGCAAGTCTTGATACTGAAATTGACCGTCTTTTAAATGACGGAAAACTTACACAGGAACAGGTTGATATGATTGACAGAAAAACACTTAATGAATTTCTTTCAACCAAACTAATTGACCGTATAATTGCATCACAGCTTGTAATGCGTGAAAAACGATTTACCGCAAGGCTTAAACCGTCGGAAGTATTTGATGAATATAAAGGTGTAAAAACCGATGCAACAGTAATAATTCAGGGTGCGGTTGACCTTGCGTTTGTTGAGGACGGAAAGCTTGTTATTGTCGATTACAAAACCGACAGGGTAAAAGATATAACAAAACTTGCAGGACTTTACAAGAAGCAACTTTATTTGTACAAATCGGCGATGGAGCAGTCCGAAGAACTTACCGTTAAAGAATGTATTCTTTGCAGTATCCACCTCGGCACATACATTACCGTATAAAAAGAAAACCGTCCGTGAATTCTGCGGACGGTTTAATCATATTCAGTTTATATCGGTTGCTTCTGCATCAATCATTCTTTGATTGCGGTCGTATTCTTTGTGATAACGGCTGAGCAGAATAATAAGTGAAAATCCCGAAACACCTTCATAAATAAGCGCAATTCCGAGTGCAATCATAAGCAATGCACCAAAAATGTTTGTAAAGAAAATTGTTGTAAGACTGAACATAATCATTACAATTGCTATAATAAACGGAATCCACCATTTTCTCATACCGAGCGATCTCAGCGTGAGCGAATGTTTCATATCCATAATGCTGTCAACAATAATGATAATGCCAATCGGAATATTGATTATTGCCGCAATTGAAGTGGGTGAAAACAAAGCAAATATACCGAATCCGGTTGAAATAACGCCTATTACAAGTTCAAAGTACATTCCGCCTTCTCTGTCAACAAAGAAAGAAATTATGTTGAACAGTCCGTAAACAGTCATTGCACCGCCGAGTGCATAGCACAAAACATCAAGCACCTTTTGCGGAAAGACAACCGTCACAATGCCAAGTACGATATAGGCGAGAGAGGTCATCATCATAGTAGCCGCCGGATTTTTCTTTTTCTTATGTTCACTCATTTAATACACCTCAGTCTATTCTCTTGTCGCAGTAACCGCACATTACCATACCAAGCTTTTCGTAGCTGAGGTTCGGAAGATATGGCTCCTGCTGTGTGATGCATTTCGGATTGTTGCAGTGATGATTTGATACAACAAATGGTCTGTTTTCAACAAAGAACTCGTCATCCTGCAAAAGCAGAAGAATAAGTGCCATTCTGCCGTACATACCGTACTGAGCCTGTTTGAAATACAACGCTCTCGGGTCATCATCAATATCAACTGTAATTTCGTTTACTCTCGGCAATGGGTGAAGAATTATCATATCTTCTTTTGCCTTGTCAAGTTTTTCTTTGTCGAGAACGAAAACATTTTTCTGTGCCTGATAATCTTCTTCGCTTGCAAATCTCTCACGCTGAATTCTTGTCATATACAGAACATCAAGGTCTGAGATTGCATCTGCAAGGCTATGAGAAATTTCATACTTACAGCCGTTCTTTTCAAGAATGTCAATAACATAAAGCGGAACGCTGAGTTCCTTTGTTGAGATAAGTACAAAGCTGTTGTTCGGATATTTTGCAAGTGTCTTGATAAGCGAATGAACTGTTCTGCCGTTGAGAAGGTCACCGCATACACCTACTCTGAGGTTATCAAGTCTGCCTTTTTCACAGCTGAGAGTGATAATGTCGGCAAGCGTCTGAGTTGGATGAAGGTGACCGCCGTCACCGCAGTTGATAACGGGAACACCTGCATAGAGAGATGCCGCAGCGGCAGTACCCTCAACAGGATGACGCATTGCGATAATATCGGCATATTCGCCGACAATTGTAATTGTATCTTTAAGGCTTTCGCCCTTTGAAACGGATGAATTCATCGGATTGTCAAAACCGATTGTTCTTCCGCCGAGTTTAAGCATAGCCGTCTGGAATGACATCTGTGTTCTTGTACTCGGTTCATAAAATAATGTAGCAAGAATCTTGCCGTCACAGGCATGTCGATAGTCGGCGGGACTCTGCATAATCTTTTTAGCTTTTCTGATAATTTTGTCAATCTGCTCGGTAGACATAACCGATAAATCAATCAAATTTTTGTCAAACATAAATAACACAGCTTTCTGCAATTTTTTCTATTTTATCAAAATTTTCTGTATTTATATATACTTAAAAGAAAAATGGGAATAAAGAATAAAAGAATTTTACTCATTCCCGCATTAATTTTATAAGGTATGAAATAAGGTATGAAAAATATTAAATTGTGCGTCGAAATGATGTGCCTAAATAAAAAAGCATTTTGAAAATACGGTATAAGAAATTCACCGTAAACCGGAAAAGTCGATTAAAACATTCGTACAAAGTATTTTTGTTGACAAAAAATGCATTAATGTGGTATCATATTAATAGTTATATCAAAGTGCAGACGCGTTTTTTACTGCGTAATTCTGCTGTTAAAAAAATAAATTTGACTGCATTTTGTAAAGTGAAGTCTGATTTGTGTTTTGAAAGGATTGTCTTACTATGGTTACAGCTATGTTATTTGCAGGCGGTATCGGTGCAAGAATGAAGTATTCCGATATGCCTAAACAGTTTCTTGAGGTTGGCGGAAAGCCGATTATTATTCACACAATGGAGCATTTTGCCCGTCACCCTAAGGTTGATGCGATTGTTGTTGCCTGTAAGGCTGACTGGATCGGCTACCTTAATGAGCTTATTGAGGCATTCAATGTTCCAAAGGTAAAGGCTGTTGTTCCGGGCGGTGCTAATGGTTTTGATTCTATTCATAACGGCGTAATGGCTACTGCTGAATTTTCAAAAGATCCTGAGGATATCATCCTTATCTGTGACGGTGTTCGTCCCATGCTCAGCGAAGAACTCATCACTAACTGTATTAAGGATACAAAAAAGTACAAAACAGCCGTTCCTGTTACTCCGAGTATTGATTCACTTCTTTACAGTGAGGACGGAGAAACCTGCGGCAAGAGTTACCAGAGAAGTACAATGTACATTACACAGGCTCCGCAGGGATATACAATGGAAAGAATTCTTTGGGCTCACGAAGAAGCTTATAAGAGAGGTATTACAAACCCTGTTTCCTCAAGTGAACTTTTTATTGAGCTCGGCGAAAAGGTTCATCTTTTCCTTGGCGAGAGATTCAACATTAAGGTAACAACACCTGAGGATCTCACAACATTGCGATCACAGTTCTATTATGAAAACTACAAGCAGTTTGCAAAGGAAGAACTTAAATATGGATTATAATGTTCAAAGTAATATAAAAAAGACGGTTTTTTCCGATATTAAAGAAATTACAAATACAAATGTTGATTGGAACAGATTTAACGGTAAAACTGTTCTTATAACCGGTGCAGGAGGATTTATCGGTTATTATCTTGTTCTCACATTTCTCGCAAGAAATGACTTTTATAACAATAACATCAAGCTCCTTGCGTTCGTAAGAAACAGAGAGAGAGCCGAGAAAAAGTTTGGTGTTCTTCTTGAAAGAGATGACATTGAGCTTGTTGTTGCCGATGTTACAAATAAGATTGAATGTGAGAGAGCAGATTTTATTATTCATGCCGCAAGTCAGGCAAGTAACATTCAATTTGAAACCGATCCTGTAGGCACTATTAACGCAAATCTCAGCGGTACATCAAACATTCTTGATTTTGCTCTTGAAAGCAAAAGTGAGGCTGTACTTGTTGTTTCAAGCCTTAAAGTGTACGGTGCTTTGCACAACGGTAAAAACAGTATTTCCGAAGATGATATTGGTTATATTGATTTTACTTCCTATAAAAATTGTTATGCAGTGGGTAAGAGAGCGTCTGAAACTCTTGCCGCAAGCTATTGCAAACAGTTTGGACTCAATGTGAAGATTGCAAGACCGAGCTATATTTACGGTGCCAGCAGCCTTACGGATGATCGTGTCTGGGCGCAGTTTATTGCAAATGTTGTTCGTCACGAAAATATTCTTCTCAAGAGCAACGGTGCGGCTAACCGTTCATTCTGCTATGTTACAGACACGGTTTCTGCTCTCATATACATTATGCTTAACGGTGAAAATGTTACACCGTATAACATTTCTTATGAAAAATCAGATACAACAATAAGAAATTTTGCAAAGACAGCTTGTGAGGTTTTCCCTGAGAGAAATATGACTTTGGCTTTTGCCAATCCCGAAGATGAAAAGGAGCCTGAGGTTGATACTTCCGCTCTTGCAAAAACTCCCGAAATTCTTGACAGTTCAAGACTCTGCAGCCTTGGATGGAAGCCTCTTGTTGACCTTAAAGAAGGAATAAGAAGAGCAGTCGGAATTCTTGAAGAAAATTAATAACAGAAATTAGGAATACAGTTATGTCTGAGTTGTTACTTAACCAATTTGAACAGGACAGAGCACTTGTAGCTTTGCGTTATAAAAATTTGAACATCCGTAAATTATTCGGAAAATCTGTTTTTATAGCAGGAGGCGGAGAACTCGCCTTTTCTCTTGTATCATCGCTTCGCACGGTTAACTTAAAAAAACAAGCAGGCATAGCTGTATTTTTGCTTGTAGAGGATAACGAAAGTTATGACAGGAGATTCGATTATATCGATTCATCAGATTTTTCCATCGTAAAGTATTCTTCACTTCATTCGGTTAATAAATGCGGAGATATACTTATTGAAACGGGATTTTTGCTTTCTGATAGAGTTGAAGGTGTTGATGTATTTAAAAATCATATCAACAGGGCAAATAATATTATCTCGGCTGTCAATGCGTTAAAGATAAAAGAAACTGTTCTTGTGTCAGACGCCTCGATTTACGGAACACTCGGAAAAGATTTTGTTATTTCCGAAAAAGAAAAAACACATTCCGCTTTTAATTCGGATTCATTAAAAGCAATGCTGATTCAGTCTGTTGAGAATCTTTATTTTTCTGCATCTCATATGTATGATTTTTCAATCAAAGCAGTTAGAAGCGGCAAGATTATATCTGCAAATTCAAGTTCCGATTTTGTAAGGAATATGCTGGAATCGGCTGTTCACGGAAAATCTTTGAATGTTAAGAACAAATCACCCAAAGTGTCTTATATAAGTATTAATGACTTGATTTCTGCTGTTCTGTTTGTTCTTTGTAACGGGGAGAACGATCAGGTGTATAACGCTTGCTCAGATAGTTCAACCGTAAATTCGGCAGAATTTTCACTTACGCTTTCGGATTCGTTTGATGAGTGCGAGGTTAATATAACTTCTGCAGGTGATTCTACGGACGGCTGTGCCATTGACTGCACAAGACTGAAAAAGCTTGGTTGGTTATCAATGGTCAACTACAAGGACGCACTCCTTATTTCGGGACACGAGGTAATGGATGATGACAGTACATTTATGTTTTCCGATTCATATGACGGCAAGCTTAATGATATTCAACAGATACTTCTGGGCTTTTTACTTGAGGTTGACAGAATTTGCAAAAAGCATAACATAAAGTATTTCTTGGGCGGAGGAAGTCTTTTGGGTGCAGTAAGACATAAAGGCTTTATTCCGTGGGACGATGATGCAGATGTTATGATGCTTAGAAAAGATTACGACAGGTTTCTTTCGGTATTGCCGAGTGAACTCCCGAATTATCTTTTTGCACAGACTCAAAAAAATGAAAAAGACAGCCATTTTCCTTTTACAAAACTGCGAATAAACGATACTCTGCTTTCTACTGAGTTTACATCAAGATTTCCCAATATTCATAACGGAATTTTTCTTGATGTGCTTGCACAGGATTATACTTCAAACAATGCTTTCTTACGAAAAATTCATATGAAAGCAACTGCAAGCTCAAGATGGCTGGTGCTTGATAAGTGGAGAGGCACTTCGGTGAATGCAAACAGCAGATTTTCTTCTTTGTGTGCGAATATTCTGAGAAAGATTTTTCCGCTTGGATTTTTGCAAAAGGTTCAAAACAAACTTATTTCACTTCATAAGAATATGAAAAATCCGAAATATCTGTTTGACAGTATGGGAAGAAATGTTTCAAGAGGAGCTTTCCCTGCCGAATGGCTTGATGAGGCAATATGGGTTGATTTTGAAAATGCAAAACTGCCTATTCCTAAAGAATATGATAAGTACCTGAAGTATCTTTACGGGGACTATATGGAAATGATTCCTGTAAGCGAAAGACATGTAAGTCACGATATCAAGCAAATTGATCTCGGAGAATATGCAGGATATGTCTGCAAAGACAGTTTTGCAAAGCTTGAAAAATAATTCTAAATTGCATTATTAGGTGGTATATTATTAAAAATTTCAGCTTATAGTAATTGTAAGCAATATTATGACAGTACCCATTTTTATTGACAAATTCAATCCCCGAAAAGTTTTTTATCGAACTTTTCGGGGATACTTATATCTTATGGTTCTGTTAACAATTCAGCATAGGGTAGGGGATAATATCATTTGGATTAGCACTGTGTTCGGCAATAAATTTTTCCATCCATATCATATCGTACCACTTATCAAATTTGTATGCACATTTATGAAAAATACCGACAATTTTATAACCGAGTTTTTTGTGAAAGCAAACACTGTCGTTATGCAGATGTTTATCCTCATGTTCAGTGTACGCAATACAGGCATTTACATTTGTCACACCTTGCTTTGCTAGAATTTCTTCGAGCTTTTCGTAGAGTTTTCTGCCGATTCCGTTTCCGTGATTATCAAGGCGGATATAAATACTTGTTTCAACTGACCAATCATACGCTTTTCTGCCTTTGAAAACTCCGGCATACGCATAGCCGACAATTTTTCCGTTGAGTTCGGCTACAATATTCGGCTACAATATAAGGGTACTTTTTGAGCGTAGTTTTTATGCGATTTGCAAATTCTTCAATGCTTGGCACATCGTATTCAAATGTGATTGCCGTGTTTTCAATATATGGTTTGTATATGGCGAGCAATTCTTCGGCATCGCTTATTTGTGCCGTTCTGATATGCAATTTATCGTTCACAATTATGACCTCTTTAACACTTTATGACATCATAATAATACACTAAAGTTTAGTTATAATCAATATTTTAGGCATTTTGAAGTATATAAAAAGAAAAAAGTCGGCACTCAAAAAGCTACCGACTGATAAACACCCCAACATTTTTATTATAACACAATGTAAATTTTACTTCAATAGATTTTCTAAAAATAAAATTATAAATATTTTTAATAAAAGTGTTGACAATGTGGACAACTAACTGTATAATATAGACAAAGAAAAGAACTTAAGGAGGTTTTAAAAATGAAAGCAAGAAAACCTTACTTCAAACAAATCAGAGATTATATGCGGAGCTTGCCACCTAACTCTACAGCCCGTGTATTCTAAGAGATGATCTTCTAATTCTTACTTGTTTTGTCGGAACAGCTGATTATTTTGATGTTATAAAAACATATTTATTAATTTTTAATCGCAAGAGCATTCCGAATTCGTCTTTAGCAATCTACATCTTATGATTGAAATTCGTCCAATTAAGCATTAAAGGTTATCGAATTTAATACTCGGGAGAACGGAATTTTAATTATAACTTAATATATATTGAAATCTAAAAATTGGTGGTTAGTCCAATGGAAGCTTAATCGTTATTTAAGCAAAATAAGTCCGAAACGGAGATAAGTCCAATGGAAATTAATACTAAAACCAATGGATGAACAGCTTATACAACGGCACACAGAGTAGTCTGAATTTAAAGAATGTAAGAGGCTGAATTTAATAAGCAGTTCAAACGGAATGTAAATTTGGAAACTTATAATACAGAGTGAAACCGTAAATTTCAATCTGATTTCTAAAATTCAAGGTAAACTAAAGTGTCAGGAGATAATTCCGATGAGATAAGAACTTAAATTAAATCTCGCTTATGCGACAAGATTGGAAATATTCCGATGTATGCTTGAGATTTTAAACCGATACAAGGTCAAAAATAAAATCCATTAACGGGAATTGACGGTATACGGTTACTGATATTGATTTGACGAAAAGTTAATATAAGTCGTAAATAAAGCATTGATTAGCAGTAAAGAAGATGTCGGGATGACATAGAAATCTGCAAACAACAGGAGATTATTCCAATGAGAATTTAGGTCTTATAGTTTGATTGTAGTATACATACTCAGATGTATAAACACAATTAGTCGAAGCTAAAGTAAAAGGAGTTAATTCCGGTGACTATATAGGCTGACAGTCCAAAATTCCAAAGACTTAGTTTAAGGACAGGTACAATTGATTCAGAGGAAAAGTTGATAAGCTTTTAAGCAATCTTTGTACTGATTGATATTATGAATTTTAACGGTCAAAAGACTTTTATATTCAAATTTAAGAACGGAGATAAGTCCAATGTAATACAAAGTTATTATTGTCAAGGGCATAATATCCGATATTGGAGATGAGTCCAAAGGGCATATTATTTAATTTAAAATAACAACATACCCCTTTAAAAATTGCTATTTATAAATCAACCGATTACGGAGGTGACTGCAACAGCAGTCACCTCTGTTTTGCGTATTATACAATGTATTATCACGAGAAATAGGGGAGTTGCGTTTTTGATAAAATACACATAAAAACAGGGGACAGAAAAATCTGTCCCCTTAACTTTAGGTGCAACTATTATATGTTGATTCCAATTACTTAATGCCGAGAATCTCTTTGCTTGCAACAACAAGCTTTTCACAGATTTCTGCAGCATTATCTTTATCCTTACCGACTGAAGTAATATAGAGCTTAATCTTTGGCTCAGTTCCGCTTGGACGGATAATAACAGCGTTGTCATCTGCAAGGTGAAGAGCAATAACGTTTGACTTAGGAAGATCAATGTCGGTAACGCTGCCTGTTGGAAC